>WNFC01011013.1_pt1 | contig 10058 bp, 9 predicted proteins | sample 5400541 | NCBI WGS metagenome assembly WNFC01 (sample SAMN13153342, study PRJNA577476) | soil metagenome | isolation source: 120 cm saprolite under Douglas fir tree site 2 hole 2 replicate 1 | place: USA:California | collected 2015-04-18 | reverse complement strand
GACGTCCGAAGGGAGATAAGTCGGCGCCGTTGGGATTGTTGTACCTGTCGCGCTGGTCGAGTCCGGCGAAGGCAGCGGAGTTCGCCGCGGTGTACGCCAAGTCTCTGGCGCAGCGTTACAAGCGGCCACGTGGATTGGGCGCGGACGGCAAAGTCACAGACGATGCGCCGCCGTTGGATTCCTGGAGAACCCTGCGGGGGCGTCACGCCTGGCTGACCGAGGAGGGGCCGGTGGTGATTGAGGTCCGCGGAGACGCGATCTTGATCAGCGAGAGTTTGGATGAGGACACTACGAAACGGGTAGCGGTGGATTTTTGGGGCGGGAAGGATTGAAGTTGTAGCGCCGCTGTCCCGGCGCTGTCGTGGGGCGTCCCGCCCCCACTGCGAGGGCAGGATGCCCTCGCGACAGCCGGCAAGATGCCGGCGCTACTCCTATGACCTCAACTCCACGCGCTTGTTATAATCACCAGTTCCGCGGTCATTCCCAAACCAATCAGGAGCGCAATTGCCACAGGCGGAGATCGGCATCATCGGCGGCAGTGGTCTGTACAGCATGCCGGGATTCACGGACGTGCGAGAAGGGCGGCAGGAGACTCCCTTCGGGGCTCCCTCCGATGCCTACATTCTCGGCACACTGGAAGGGCGCAGCGTAGCATTCCTGGCGCGCCATGCCCGCGGCCACAAACTTCTGCCGACGGAGCTGAATTTTCGCGCCAATATTTATGGATTCAAGCAGCTGGGTGTCGAGCGCATCATTTCAGTCTCGGCCGTGGGATCGCTCAAGGAAGAGCACAAGCCGCTCGATTTCGTCATCCCCGATCAGTTCTTCGATCGTACGCGTCACCGGGCGGACACTTTTTTCGGCGAAGGCCTGGTGGCGCACGTTGGCTTTGGCGATCCGGTATGTGGCGAGATGGCGCGCGTGGTCGAGAGCGCCTGCAAGAGCGTCGCTGTAAATGCCAAGCTTGGCGGAACGTACGTCTGTATGGAGGGTCCGCAGTTTTCGACCAAGGCCGAGTCAAACGTGTACCGCAGTTGGGGTGTGGACGTGATCGGCATGACCAACTTGCAGGAAGCGAAGCTGGCGCGCGAAGCGGAGATTTGTTACGTGACCGTCGCCATGGTGACCGACTACGACTGCTGGCATCCGCACCACGATTCGGTGACGGTAGACCAGATCATTTCGGTCCTGGTCAGAAATGCGGAGAACGCCGCCAAAGTTGTGAAGGCGACTGTCGCCGGCCTGCCGAGAGCCCGTTCGTGCAAGTGCGGATCGGCACTGGCACATGCCATTTTGACGGAACGAGACAAAGTTCCTGCGGCGACGAAAGAAAAGTTGAAGTTGATCGTGGGGAAGTACTTGGGGTAGTCGTTGGTCGATGGTCGTTGGTCGTTCGCGCAGTCTTGCAAAGCATGGCGTGCTCCCCACGCTCTGGTTTGCTAACGACTAACGACCATCGACTAACCGCCTGGAGACTCATGAGCATTCTGGTAGTTGGCTCGGTTGCGTTTGACACCGTTGCCACGCCCTCTGGGCGTGTGGAAAACATTCTGGGAGGGGCGGCGACCTACTTTGCGCTTGCCGCCAGCTATTTCACCGAGGTGCGGGTGGTCGCGGTTGTCGGTGAGGACTTCCCCGCGCAGTATGAAGCCGTCTTGAAGAATCACGGCGTGGACACACGCGGAATCGAGCGCGCCAAGGGCAAGACATTCCGCTGGGGTGGTCAATATCTCGACAACCTGAATGAAGCCAAGACTGACTTCACGGAACTGAACGTGTTCGAAAAGTTCCAGCCGCGCATTCCGAAAGAGTACGCGGACACAAAGTTTCTTTTCCTCGCCAACATCGATCCAACTTTGCAGGCGGCGGTGCGGCTGGAGATGAACGGCGTTCGCCTGACTGGCTGCGACACCATGAATTTCTGGATCAAGGGGACTCCGAGAGAACTGGCGAAGACGCTGAAGCTGGTCAATGTTCTTCTGATCAACGATACCGAAGTCAAGATGCTGGCGGGCGAGAAGAACCTTTTGCGCGCGTCCAGGAAAGTGCTGACGATGGGGCCGCAGGCGCTGGTCGTCAAGCATGGTGAGTACGGAGCGACCATCTTCTTCCGCGAGGGCGCATTTGGCATCGGCAAGCACCCCTTCCGCGCGCCCGCGCTGCCCATCGAAGAAGTGAAAGATCCAACGGGGGCGGGCGACTCTTTTGCGGGCGGGTTCATGGGCTACATAGCCTCGCAGGGCGAGATCAATCGCGAAGTGCTCAAGCGCGCCCTTTTTTATGGGGGCGTGATGGGGTCGTTCGCCGTGGAACAATTCGGTACGGAACGACTTCAGAACCTGACGCGGGAAGAAATTGACGCCCGCTTTCAGCTCTTCCGCGAGCTGACACACCTCGAATAAGGCAATTGCAGAGGTCAGAGGTCAGATTGCAGAGGTAAAATCCTGTCGGCTGACGTGGTTTGACTTCTGGAATCTGACTTCTTACTTCTACAATCACTCCCGTGACGACTTCCACCCAACCCACCGTCCACCACGATCTCAAGCTGGTCGCGGCGGTCGCCACCGCGGTGTCGCTGATTTCCTTTCTCTACTACTTCCAGCGAGGAGAGATTCTGCTCTACGGCGACGCGGTTGCTCACATCAACATCGCGCGTCGCGTCTTCGATTCCCAGACCCCCGGTCTTTTGCAGTTGGGGACAGTGTGGCTGCCGCTGCCGCACCTGCTGATGATCCCGTTTCTGGTTTCGGACAAGATGTGGCAAAGCGGGGTGGGCGGGTCGATTCCATCGATGATCGCGTACGTGCTGGGCGTGATGGGAATCTTCCGGTTCACGCGCGGCCTGCTGGAAGACGATGATCGGACCCAGCGGTGGGCGCGTTCCGGCGCGTGGCTCGCGGCTTTAGTCTATGGGGCGAATCCCAACCTGACTTATCTCCAGACGACCGCCATGACCGAGTCGCTGTATCTGGCTCTTTTCATTTGGGCCGTGGTCTACGTTGCGGAGTTTCTTCGTTCGCTGCGATACTCCACGCCAGAGTTGATAGACAGCTCCGCCTCAGGCCGTTCGCTCTATCGATGTGCCGCGTGCCTCGCTGGCGCGGAACTGACGCGCTACGACGGATGGTTTCTTGCCACTGTGATTGGAGCGGCCGTTTTTTCCTTGCTGTTACGTCGATGGAGCGACCGCACTTTTCGGCGAGCGGCGCTGAAATTCCTGGCAGGGATCGCGGCCGCGCCTCTGTTGTGGCTTGCGTACAACGCGGCCGTCTACGGAAATCCGCTGGAGTTCGCGAACGGTCCGTACTCGGCGAAGGCGATTGAGCAACGGACGGCCCAGCCCGTATATCCAGCGCACCCGGGAGCGGGGAATGTCGTTATGGCGACCAGCTTTTTTCTCAAGTCCGGCCAGTTGAACATGGCGGTAGGGAACTGGGGCAGGATCTGGATCGTGATTGCGCTGGCCGGTTTCTTTCTGGCGATGAAAATCCCGGCGCAGCGGGCTGTTCTGCTCTTTTGGGTGCCGGTCGTCTTCTACGCTCTCTCGATTGCGTATGGCGGCGTGCCGCTGTTCCTGCCTGCCTGGTGGCCGTTTACGTGGTACAACCTGCGGTATGGATTGCAGTTGCTGCCAGTGTTTGCCGTTTCGGCGGCAGTGATTGTGTCGGCGGTGGCGGCCATCGCCGCCCCTGAAGGGGCTGTCGAGAAAAGGCCAGTTGCGCCATCGCTGAAGCGATGGCCTGATACGAATCTGCTTTGGCGCGGGACTTGGGTAGTGGTTTTGGTTTTCGTCGTCTTGAGTTACTTCTTCGTCTGGAAGGCGCAGCCTCTGTGTTTCACTGAAGCCTGGGTGAACTCGCGGAGCAAGCTGGCGCTGGAATCGTCGGTGGCGAAAGCTGTCTCAGCTCTGCCGCTTAATTCCACATACCTGATGTACGTTGGTGACCATGTCGGCGTATTCCAGCAGGCCGGAGTGCCGCTACGACAAGTCATTAATGAAGGGAATCACCGGCCGTGGAAGAAACCGGCGGACTCGGAAGGCCTGTGGGAGCAGGCGCTCTCTGACCCAGTGCGACACGTGGACTTTGTCATCGCCTATGATGATGACGCCGTCGACCAGGGCCTACAGAAAAAGGGTCTCACGCTTGTAACGGAGATCCACACATCGGGACAGCCGCACGCACGGATCTACGCGGCGCGGGCTGCCCTGAATCAATCGCGTTAACTTTCACCTCGCAAGTCAACAGAGCAAACCCGGCAGCGGTGTTAGAATCCGCTCAAAATCAGTTTCCGCCCATGCCTAGTCTCCATTCGATGATGGATCCGTTCTTCACAGAGATCGGGCGAGTGCTTTCCTCGACCATCGATCGTCTGTTGGTGGCCGCCATTCTGGGCGGGATCATCGGACTGGAGCGGCAACTGCGCCACAAACCTGCCGGGCTGCGTACGAATATGTTTATCTGTTTCGGCGCGGCGATGTTCACGGTTCTTTCGAAGCAACTGGCTGGGACGGAGGCCGACAGCGCACGGATCGCGGCGCAGATCATCCCGGGGATTGGCTTTATCGGCGCCGGCTCGATCCTGCATTCGCGAGGGTCAGTGACCGGGCTCACGACGGCGGCGACCCTGTTCGTGGTGGCGTCGGTGGGTATGGCCGTGGGCGGCGGGTTGTACATTACCGCGGTGTTTGCGACGGTCCTGATTCTGGTCGCGCTTGCCGTGCTGGGGAATCTGGAAGGCCGCTTCGCGTTGAAGACAACTATCACTACGTTTGAGGTTACGGGTGCCAACGTGGAAGCGATGCTGCGCGAGGTGAATCGCGTCCTGGAAAGTGAGAAGCTCACCATGCACGACGTTCATCTCGCTCCGATGGACGGGCAGTCGCGCCTGATTTTTGGCGTCGATTGCGCGCGCGAAGAACGAAATATCCTCACCCTCCGATTGCACGAATCGAACGTGTTCGCGAGCGTAGCGACCGTCGGTACCACGGAACACGAATGAATGCTCTTTCCGGCAAGTCAATTCCTTTTACGAAAGCCTCGGCTTGCGGAAATGATTTTCTGATCATCGAGGACGCAGCCGTGAGCGGAGACTTGGGCGCAATCAGCCGCCGCTTATGCGATCGTCACAATGGGATCGGCGCCGATGGCGTCGAGTGGCTGTTTCCGGACGCCGCCGCGGACGCAAGGGTGCAGCTCTTTAACGCCGACGGCTCCGAGGCCGAGGTCTCAGGGAATGGTACTCGTTGCGTAGCGGCCTATTTGTGTGCGCAGGAGAACAAGAAAGAGGTAATTGTTCTGACCGGTGCAGGCCAGAAAACCTGCCGCCTCACGGGGCAACAGGGCGCCACATTTGAGTTCGAAGCCGATATGGGCGAGCCGGTGGTGGCGGGGGAATTGGCGATCGAAACGATGTGGGTTCGCGCAGTTGGGACGAAAGTGTCGATGGGGAATCCGCACTTTGTGATTTTCGTAGACGGATTTCAGGAAGGCTGGCAGCGGCAAGCCGCTCTGATCGCGACACAACCGGCGTTTCCCCAAGGCACGAATGTCGAATATGTAGTGGCGCGTGGGCCTAACGAAATCGAGATCCGGCTCTTTGAGCGGGGCGTAGGCGAGACCCTGTCCTCCGGTACAGGCTCTTGCGCTGCGGCGGTGGCGGCGATTGCCAGCCGGCGGGTTTCATCTCCCGTGAAGGTCATTGCTCCCGGAGGAATACAGACAGTTCGCTGGGAAGACCGCGTTTATTTACGTGGTCCAGCGACGCTCGTCTGCCGGGGAGAGTTCTTCGTTTAAGATCGGACAGCATGGCTTCCACTCCCAGACTTTCGCGCATCAAGCCGCCAGCACTCCGCGCGGGAGATAAGGTTGGGATTGTCGCACCGGCCTCAAACATCAAGCGCGAATTACTGGAGCAAGGCGTCGCTGCGCTGCGTCGTATTGGATATGAGCCGTTTTACTTCGATTCGATCATGGAACGGGACTTGTACTTTGCTGGATCAGTGGAGCGGCGGGCCCGGGAACTGGAAGAGATGTTCGAGCGCGAGGACGTGCGAGCAATCATCTGCGCCCGTGGCGGCTACGGATCGAACTATCTGTTGAATAGGCTCGACCTGAGAAAGATCGCCGCGCATCCCAAAATCTTTATCGGCTACAGCGACCTTACGAGTCTGTTGACGTGCTTTGCGGACTCCGCCAACTTGGTGACATTTCACGGGCCCATGGTCACCAAGGATTTCGCAACTGAAGGGGGCGTGGACCTGGCGTCATGGGCGGCTGCAATCGGCGGCGCGTTAGGTTGGGAGATCGGCCCGGATTCCGGTGCGCGAGCACTGGTGCGAGGAGACGCCGAGGGAGTCTTGTATGGCGGGTGCCTCTCGATCCTGGTGGCCTCGCTCGGCACGAAGCACGAGATTCGCACCGACGGAACGATCTTGTTCCTGGAAGACGTTGCCACAAAGCCCTTCCAGATCGATCGCATGCTGATGCAGTTGAAGATGGCCGGAAAATTAAACCGAGTGCGCGGAATTGTCTTTGGCGAAATGCTGGAGTGCCGGCAGAGCGCCGATCAGGATTACACGCTGGAAGAAGTGGTGCTGCGCGTAGTTGAGGATCTGGAGATTCCGGTAGCATTTGGGCTGAGGTCGGGACATGTCTCACGCGCCAACGTCACGCTGCCGATTGGAGTGCTGGCGCGGTTGGAGGTCGGGGGCGAGGTTAGACTGAAATTTCTGGAGTCCGCTACGGAAAAGCGATAACCACAGAGGACACAGAGGTCACCGGGAAAACGCCTGCGGCTGTGGGGTGACAGCCTAGAGTTGATCGACAACAATGAAAGCAAATGCAAAACACATCCACCTGATCGGAATCTGCGGCACCGCCATGGCGTCGCTGGCAGGAATGCTCAAACAGCGCGGATTTCGCGTCACCGGTTCCGATGCTGCGGCCTATCCACCCATGTCGACGTTTCTTGAGTCGCTGGATATTCCGCTAGCCCAGCCTTTTGCCGAGTCCAATCTGAAACCGCGGCCCGACCTAGTGGTCGTGGGGAACGCCATTTCGCGCGGAAACGTGGAACTGGAGCATGTCCTCGACGAGCGGATTCCCTTTTGCTCGCTGCCGCAGATTCTCCATGACGAATTTCTGGTGGGTAAGGAAGTGCTGGTGGTGGCGGGTACACACGGCAAGACCACAACCACCTCCATGCTGGCGTGGATGTTCGAAACGGCGGGACTGCGGCCATCGTTTCTCATCGGCGGAATCGCTGAAAACTTCGGCAGCAGTTTCGGACTGGGCGAAGGCCGCTACTTCCTGCTCGAAGGCGACGAATACGACACGGCGTTCTTCGACAAAGGCCCAAAGTTCCTGCACTACTTTCCCGATGCGGTCATCCTCACGTCCGTCGAATTCGACCATGCCGATATCTACAAAGACCTGGACGCTGTGGAAACGGCGTTCAAGCGGCTCGTGAACCTGGTGCCGCGGCGAGGAAGGATCATTGCATTCGATACCGGCGAGAGCATCGAGCGCTGCTTGCAGAGGGCGCTCTGTCCGATGGAACGCTACGGTTCGACGGGGCGCGCCACCTGGCAGATTGCGAACCTCAGGCTCGGTGTAGAACGAACCTCGTGGTCGGTGCTATGCGAGGGAAAGCCCTGGGCAGAATTCGAGTTTCCGCTAGCGGGTGAATACAACGTCTGGAACGCAACCGCGGCGGCGGCACTGGCCGCGGACAACGGAGTTCCGAGAGAAGTGATTGGGGAGGCTCTTCGATCTTTCCAAAGCGTGAAGCGCCGCTTGGAAGTCAAGGCGCAAGTCAACGGAATCACGATTATTGATGATTTCGCGCATCATCCCACCGCGATCGGGCAGACGCTCCAGGCGCTGCGCTCGCGATATCCAGCGGCACGCCTGTGGGCGGTGCTGGAGCCGCGCTCGAATACCATGAGGCGCAACGTGCTGCAGGACGCGCTTGCGCGTAGCCTGGCGCTCGCGGACGAAGTGATCGTGGCGAATGTCTTCAAGTCAGAAGCGATTCCGGAAGCAGAACGTCTGGATCTGAATCGCGTAGTGGAAGAAATCCAAAGGCAGGGCCGTCGGGGCCGAATCCTGGCCGACGCAGATGCCATCGTCAGCGTGATCGCACCCGAGCTGCAATCCGGAGATGTGGTTGCCATCCTCTCCAATGGCGGATTCGGCGGCATCTATGAGAAGCTACCGGAGCGCCTGCGCGGGCTTGGGGTCGGGGCATAGAAATCTGTCGTCATCGGTTCGAGAGTAGCGCTGCCGTCCCGGCGGCTGTCGTGGGGGCGTCCCGCCCCCACATGCGAGGGCAAGATGCCCTCGCGACAGCCGGCAGGATGCCGGCGCTACAAGTTTCTTAGCGCCTTTAAGGAGACATGTTCCGCACCATCCTCATGCTGGCGTTCTGGGCGGGAGCTTTGCCAATCGCGGCGCTGCTTGGATTTCCATGGACGTATCTCACCAACGACGTCAGCTTCCTGTATCGCATGTGCATGTGGGCAGCATTTACAGGAGTGCGCATCGCCGGTGTCCGCGTGCAGACTGTGGGCCTGGAGAAGATCGATCCGGCGCGCAGTTACATTTTCATGTCCAATCACATCTCGAATCTTGACCCGCCCATTACTTTGCCACTGATCCCTCGACGGACCTCCGTCATGGTGAAGAAGGAATTATTCAGCTACCCGATTCTAGGCAAGATCATGCAGATCGGCTCACTGGTGCCCGTCGACCGCGCAAATCGCGATGCCGGCATCTCTGCAGTGCGCGAAGCAGTCAAAGCAATCCAGGAGGGGCTCAACATGACGATCTACATTGAAGGCAAACGTTCCTTCGATGGCCGCCTGCTGCCCTTCAAGAAAGGCCCGTTCTATCTCGCGGAGGAGTGCAAAGTTCCGGTGATTCCGATCACCATCTCTGGCACGCAGGAAGTGATGCCGAAGGCGCGTTTTGCGATCCAGCCGGGAACGGTGACAGTGCAGTTTCATGATCCGATTGAGCCCGCGGATTTCGGAGATCGGGAATGCTTGATGGAGAGGGTGCGGGACGTGATCAATGAAGGTTTACCGGAGGAGCTACGACACTGACTTCGGGCGCTGACTCTAGTAAGATCGTCGTTCGTGAGGTGCAAGATGACGATCTATTCCCGTCTCTTTTTTGCGGTGTCGTTTTCCATAGCTGCCTTGGCTCTCGCTAACGCCTCTGATCTAAAACCCGTCGAAAATAAAGCCAAGATGGAGTTTTTCGGCAAATCCCTTCTGATGAGCCATTACTACGTCAACAATAAGCTGCATTTCAACTCTTCGGGAACGCTCGTGGGAGAGTCAGAGGAAGGAACGTGGCCGACCAATGGGCTGATCCATGTCGAGGACATCGAGGTGAAGCCCAATCTCGTGCGCCTGCGCGGCACACGCGAAATCCTCGCGCTGCGCACGCAAGATGGAAAATTGGGTCTCCAGCCTATCCTATTGACCAAGCACATGGAGTTGGAACTGGAGGCATCCAGTCCGATCGTCACGCTGGATGATGTTCATAACACGATCGCGCAGGTTCTCCACGAAGAAAATTACGGCCGCAAGATGAACGAGTACTGGCACGGTCTCACAAAGATCACGAGCGTTGACCCGAAGACTGGCCGCCTGACGATGGAAGGCGGCGCCGACGGCATCTACGGATACCTAGACGAACGGCCCGTCTACTTCCCAGGTCCTGCCGTGCAGCCTCCGAAAGCGACTCACAAGGAAGAAACCGACTACACGAAAGCAGCGGCCGTGAAACGAACGCAAGGCGTTACTTTTATGCTGGTGGTGATCAACGAGAAGGGCTATCCGGAATTCTTGCATTTGATCAAGGACTTAGGCGACGATCTGGATGTTCAATCGATGGCGGGAACATCGCAGTGGCGGTTTCGTCCCGCGATGAAGGACGGAAAACCGGTGGCGAGCGTCATACGAGTCGGTTGGGAATTTACGTCGCTGTACTGACCGCCGCAGCTAATAGCCAGCAGCGTTTCATTCTTCGCGGGTGCGTGATCGGGCC
>WNFC01011012.1_pt1 | contig 10058 bp, 8 predicted proteins | sample 5400541 | NCBI WGS metagenome assembly WNFC01 (sample SAMN13153342, study PRJNA577476) | soil metagenome | isolation source: 120 cm saprolite under Douglas fir tree site 2 hole 2 replicate 1 | place: USA:California | collected 2015-04-18 | reverse complement strand
CAATATATTTCTTTACCGAAATCTCCTTCGCAGCCATGATCGCCTCCGTTGCTCGCGTTGCGACCAAAGCGAATCATCAAATCCTTTCAATTTGGTTGAAGCGACCGACTAGGTTGACGCCAATGACGGTATCAATGGCCCGAAACCAGTTCCTCGACCTCGCGCAACTGCTCCTTGCCGAAAAACATCTCCTTGCCGACGAAGAAGGTGGGCGAGCCGAACGCGCCGCGGTCGACGGCTGCTTGCGTGTTCTCGATCAGCTTCGCCTTGACCTCGGGCTCTTGCGCGCGCGCAAACAGTTTTGCCGCATCGAGGCCGCACGCCGCAAAAGTCTTGAGAGCCACTTCGGGATCGTCCATTTTCCTGGGCTCGCCCCACATGTGGTGAAACGCCGCGTCGACGTATCTCTCGAACACGCCCTCGAGCTGCGCGGCGACGGCGGCGCGCATCAGGTTGAGCGTGTTGACCGGAAAGAACGGATTCCATGTGTAGGGCTTGACGTGAAAGCGCTTCACGAAGCGCTCGGTCTCCAGCGCGTGAAATTCGCGCTTGTTCCTGATGCCGGCGAGCGATTCGGCGGGGGACTTGTTGTTGGTGGCCTTGAAGATGCCGCCGAGCAAGATCGGCACATATTCGAACTTCACGCCGGTCCGCTGTTCGATCGCCGGGATCGCCTCGTGACTGAGAAAGGCGTTGGGGCTGCCGAAATCGAACATGAATTGCGGGGCGGTTGAGCTCACGGCGGTCTCCCTGATGTGACGGGTTCTTATATGATCGCTATCATTTCAACCAGCCTATCGGCCGGCGTCCGCGGGATCAACCGGCTGCGCTCTCCTGCGAGGCCACGGGCTCGAACGCCACTGCTGCGAGCCGGCGCACGTGATCGCGCACGTCGGCGGGCCAGGTTGCCGTCCACGCCTCGAATCGCTCGGCATCGCCGGCGAACAGCGCGCGCGCCACTTCCTCGTGGTGCGGCTTGTTTTCCGCCATCGCCGCCATGAAGCGATAGGCCGCTTCCTGCGCGTGCCGGATCCGGTCCTTGTCCTTGTTGGCGCGCCGGGCCTCGTCGACCAGCTTGCGCAGCGCGACGGAGGCGCCGCCGCTCTGCTGCGCCAGCCATTCCCAATGCCGCGGCAGCAACGTGACCTCGCGCGCGACCACGCCGAGTTTCGGACGGCCAGGACCGCGTGGCGCGGCCTGCGCCGTCTCCTCCATTGCGGCGGGCGCGGCAGTGCTCGCCGGCAGTCGCGCCAGAACATCGTCGATACTGCCGCGAAAATCGATCTCGATCGGGCCGCTGGTTGTACCGTCGAACACGAGGACCGACGCATCCTTGCGCCGGTCGAGCGTCTCCTTGGCCGCGCTGATAACCTCGCGCAGGTTGCCGGACGCGATGCGGCGGTCGCCATCAAAGGCGATGTAAGCGGTCTCAGATGCCGGGTTCATTGCAAAACTCCTGATTTCTCGCCCAGATATTATCCGGGTAAATTGCTTTCGTCAATAACATCCGGGTGATATAGGGCGCGCCAGCGCACCTCGACTTTCCAGCGCCCGGCTGGCACGACCAAGCGCGGCGCAACAGCGCCAAGTCCGGGGGATCGCCATGCTTACAGTCCATCATCTCAACAATTCCCGCTCCCAGCGCGTGCTGTGGCTGCTGGAAGAGCTTGGGCTTCCTTACGAGATTGTCCGCTATCAGCGTCAGCCAGATATGCGCGCGCCGGCGGAGTTGCGCGCGGTGCATCCGCTCGGAAAATCGCCTGTCATCACCGACAACGGCAACACCATCGCGGAATCAGGCGCGATCGCCGAATACATCATCGACACCTATGGCGGCGGGCGGCTGATCCCGCCGCCCAAAACACCTGAGCGGCTGCGCTACACTTATTGGCTGCACTATGCCGAGGGCTCGGCGATGCCGCCGCTGCTGCTAAAACTGTTGTTCACGCTGATGCCGAAGCGCGCGCCGGCGCTGCTGCGCCCGCTAGTGCGCAAGGTTGCCAACCAGGCGCTGACCACGCTGGTCAATCCGCAGCTCAAGCAGCACATGACATACTGGGAAGGCGAACTCGGCAAAAGCGAATGGTTCGCCGGCAGTGAATTCACCGCCGCCGACATCCAGATGAGCTTTCCGCTCGAAGCCGCCGCGGCGCGCGGCGGGCTGGAGCAGGATCACTCCCGGGCGATGGCGTTTCTCGATCGCATTCACGCCCGCCCGGCCTATGCCCGCGCGCTGGAGAAGGGCGGGCCCTATACGGTGGGAAGGTAGAGGTGCGTCATCCTGAGGTGCTCGCCGCCTTCGGCGAGCCTCGAAGGATAGGCCACGTCATCGCCCTCGCCCTTCGAGGCGCGCGAGAAAGAGCGCGCACCTCAGGGTGACGGCTACAGCGTACGACGCGTCCAACAAAACATTTATCAATTCTGCACCGCTGCGATTACTTCCTTGACGAGGCGTCCGAGACCGCGGATGTCCCCGGTGGGATCGACGGAATCGCCAAGCCGGACGATTACCATGCGCTGCGACGGCAGGATGACGATTCGCTGGCCTTGATCGCCAAACGCAAAAAACGCGTCGCGCGGGATTCCCATCTTGACGCGCCCCTTTGCACGTTCGTGTTCGCTGCGATTGGTCCAGAAACCGGCGCCATAGTCGGTATCGAGCGTTGCGGCGGCTGAAAAATCCACCCAGTCTTCGTGCAAGATGCGTCGGCCGCCGATGATGCCGTCGTTCAGATAGAGCAATCCGAATCGCGCCCAGTCTCTGGCGCTTGCCAGCATCGAGGAGGATCCTTGCAGCGTGCCGGTGGCATCGAACTGCAGCGTTACGTTCCGCATCCCCAGCGGATTGAACAGTTCGCGCCAGGTGAATGCGAGCGTTTGCTCGGGGCCGCCGGTGATGTCCCGGATGATCCGCGCCAATAGCTGCGTGGTCGGGCTGGAGTAAGCCCACCGCGTTCCCGGCGCAGCAACGACGGCGGCTTTGACCGCGAATCCGGCCATGTCGTTGTGCAGGTACAGCATCTCGCTGGAGGGATCGAAACCGGAATTGGTTTCCTCGAGCGCAAGACCTGTGGTCATCCGCATCAGGTGCTCGACCTCGATCTCGCGCCGCGGGTCGCTGGCGCCGCGCCATTCCGGAATCGGCGCCGGCAGCGACGGCGAGATCCGGCCTTGCTGGGTCAGGATGCCGAGCAGGGCGTTGACCACGGATTTGGTCATCGAGAAACCAAGCAGGGGCGTATCGACGCCGACGCCATCGGCATAGCGCTCGGCAATCACGGTGCCGTCGTGCACCACAACCACCGCCTTGGTTCTTCGAAACGGCGGCGCCGCGGGCTCCGCGAACGCATGGTCGAGCGCGGCTCTCAATGCGGGATCGGACGGCTCGACCACCGCCGCGCTGGCAATCTCCGTGAGCAACGGCGGACTTTTTGGCGCCTTCAACGCGTCGATGTCGCTCTTGAGCAAGTAGGGTTCATCGGGTCCGTGCAAAAGGACGCAGCCGAATCCATCATGAAACGCGGCGCGGCTGCCGAATAACCCCGCCACCGAGGTATCGACGGTTTTGCCGGCGCGATCGAGATGATATCCCAGAACCCAACGCAACCGGCGAATGCCGGCACGATCCGTGGTTTCCGAAAAAACCGTTTGCGGATCAAGCCCGGAGACAAAGATCTTCGCGCAGACGGTGTGAGCCACAAATCCGGTGGCGACGCGAATGGCGCGATCGGGGCGGAAGATCGCGCACAACGCAATCGGCACGGCCAGGATCACCGCGCCTGCGACAAGCTTTCGCGAGACCATTACGGCGTGCCTCTAGCGCGATTTCTGAACCTCGCCAACGGAAGGCAGCGCCCTCACCGTGACGCCAGGCGGCGGCACGTCGTCATCGGGCACAAAGAAATCCGACATCAGGGCGACCTTCGGATCGACGCGGTAGCGCTCAAAGTCACGCACGCCGCTTTCATGGAGCACCTTGTCGTCGATGCAGAATTGCCCGGTGAATTCGCGCGATGCTTTCGTGAAAATCACATAGGCGGCGTCGCCCATGATCTCCGGCGTTCGGCTGGCGCGCATCATGGCGTCACCGCCCAGGAGATTGCCGACCGCGGCGGTGGCAATGGTGGTGCGCGGCCACAGCGCGTTGACCGCGACGCCTGAGGCTTTCAGTTCGGCCGACAGCCCGAGCACGCACATGCTCATGCCGAACTTCGCCAGGGTGTAGGCGGTTGAGCGCTCGAACCATTTCGCCTTCATGTCGAGCGGCGGCGACAGCATCAGGATGTGGGGATTTTCCGCCTTTTTCAGATGCGGGATGCAGTATTTCGACACCATGAAGGTGCCGCGGGTGTTGATACCCATCATCAGGTCGAACCGCTTCATGTCCGTCATTTGCGAATTGGTGAGGCTGATGGCGCTGGCATTGTTGACGCAGATATCGATGCCGCCGAATTCGGCGACCGTCTTGTCGATCGCCGCCATCACCTGAGCTTCCTCGCGGATATCGCACAGGATCGGCAACGCCTTGCCGCCGGCGGCGCGGACCTCGTCGGCGGCGGTGTAGATGGTGCCCTTCAGTTTCGGATGCGGCTCCGCGGTTTTGGCGGCGAGCGCCACATTGGCGCCGTCGCGCGCGGCGCGCAATGCGATCGCCAGCCCAATGCCGCGGCTGCCGCCGGATACGAACAGCGTCTTGCCTTTGAGGGATGTCATAGGGTGAACTCCGGTTGTTTCAACACTCGGTTATCATGAGTTCTGCAGCGGGCGTTCGCGGCATCGTCCTGCTCCCTCCCCCGCAAGGGGGGAGGGAACGAAAATCCGCCATCCGCAGCCGGTCTATTGCCCCGCCGCCTCAGCGCCACGGGTACGCGGATCGGGGGCGCCGAGCAATCCATTCGCGGTCACCGCGATCGAATTGGCCGAGGTCTGGCCCAGCGGTTCGACCACGCGATGGCCTTTGGCCTTCAGCGCAGCAACCGTCTCGTCGGCGAAGCCGCGCTCGATCCGCACTTCATCCGGCAGCCATTGATGGTGCAGGCGCGGCGCCGCCACCGCGGCCGCGACGTCCATGCCGTAATCGAGCACGTTGACGATGACCTGCAGCACCGTGGAAATGATACGGCTGCCGCCGGGCGAGCCGGTCACCAGAACCGGCTTGCCGTCCTTCAGCACGATGGTCGGCGACATCGAGGACAACGGCCGTTTGCCGGGGCCGGGCAGGTTGGCCTCGAATCCAACCAGGCCAAAGGCGTTGGACGCGCCAGGCGCCGCGGTGAAATCGTCGAGTTCGTTGTTGAGCAGCACGCCGGTGCCGTCGGCGATCAGGCCGACGCCATAGGGAAAATTCAGCGTATAGGTGTTGCTGACGGCGTTGCCGCGGCTGTCGACGACCGAGAAGTGCGTGGTGTTGCTGCCTTCGCGCGGCGGCGTCGCCGAGAGCGCATCGGTCCACGGTGTTGCACGATCGAGGTCGATGCTGGCGCGCTGCCTGGCTGCATATTGCTTCGACATCAGGGTCGCCACCGGCGCGCTGATGAAGTCGGGATCGCCGAGATAGCGCGCGCGATCGGCATAGGCGCGCTTCAGGGCTTCGATCATGACATGCAGCGAGGCCGCGGTGCCCTGCTTGATGTCGGGAATCGGAAATCCTTCGAGGATGTTCAGTGTCTCCAGCAGCACCACGCCGCCGGACGAGGGCGGCGGCATCGAGATGATCTCGAATCCGCGGTAGCTGCCACGCACCGGCGCGCGAACCACAGGCTGATAGGATTTGAGGTCGTCCACCGTCATGATGCCGCCGGCCTCGCGAACCCCCGCCGCCAGTTTTTCCGCGACCGGGCCTTGGTAGAATCCGCGCGGTCCCAGCGCCGCGATGGCCGAGAGCGTCGCCGCCAGATCGGCCTGCACCAGCCTGTCGTCCTCCCGCAGCGAGGTGCCGTCGGCGCGGGAAAATATCTTCGCCGATGCCGGCCAGCGCGCCAGCCGTCGCGCAATGCCCGGCAATGTGTCGGCCATGTCGTCGGCGATGACAAAGCCGTCGCGCGCCAGGGCGATGGCCGGCTTGAGGAGATCCGCCAGCGTGAACTTGCCGGAGCCGTATTTCTCCAGTGCCAGTGCGAGGCCGGCGACGGTGCCGGGTACGCCGATGCTGAGCGCGGAGTCACGCGACCTGGCGATGTCAGGCTTGCCGTCGGCGCCGAGGAACATGTCGCGCGTGGCCGCCGCCGGCGCGGTCTCGCGGTAGTCGATGGCGACGTCCTCGTGACGCTCCGCCGAATGGATGATCATGAAACCGCCGCCGCCGATATTTCCGGCGCGCGGATAGGTTACGGCCAGCGCAAAGCCGGTCGCCACCGCGGCATCGACCGCATTGCCGCCCTGCCGCAGGATGTCGGCGCCTATCCGCGCGCCGATTTTCTCCTGCGCGACCACCATGCCGTGTTCGGCAGCAACGGCATGAACGGCGTCGGCGGGGAAGGGTATGTATTCGCGGCGCTCCTGCGCGCCTGCGGGCACACAGCACGCGGCCACCAGCACAAGGCCCGCGAATATCCAGCGTTTAAACCAGTCCATCAAAATTCCGCCGCGGGCTCGTGAGAATAGACAAGGGCTGTTGCAACCGCGAATGCTATACGGGTTCCGATGCCGTAGGCAAAACGCCTCCTCGTGATTGACAAGGATATTTCGAGCATGGCGGTGACGGCAGTTTCGGACGCACGCATTGCTGGTATGCAGCCGGCCTATCCGCCACGCGCCGCCGTCATCAGCTGGATTTTCTTCGATTGGGCGGCGCAGCCTTATTTCACGCTGATCACAACCTTCGTGTTCGCGCCCTATTTCGCCACCGATGTGGCCCCCGATCCCGCGAGCGGGCAGACGCTGTGGGGGTTCGCGACCGCGGCTGCGGGGTTGATGATCGCGCTGATGTCACCGATGCTGGGAGCGATCGCGGATGCCAACGGCCGCCGCAAGCCGTGGATCGCGGGCTTCGGCGCGCTGCTGGTGATCGGCTCCTGCCTGATGTGGTTTGGCAAGCCCGGCGACGTCAGCGTCATTCCACCGCTGCTGCTGGCGTACGGGATCGCGACCATCGGCGTCGAATTCGCCACCGTCTTCAACAACGCCATGATGCCGTCGCTGGTGCCGTCGGACAAGATCGGGCGATTGTCCGGCACCGGCTGGGCCACCGGCTACGTCGGCGGCATCTTAAGTCTCATCCTGGTGCTCGGCTTTCTCGCCGCGGATCCAGGCACCGGACGCACGCTGTTCGGATTCGTGCCGCTGTTCGGTCTCGATCCCTTGACCCATCAGGGCGACCGCATCACCGGCCCGTTGACCGGCATCTGGTTCATCGTCTTCGTGCTGCCGATGTTCCTGCTGACGCCGGATTATCCCGCCAAGCAACGGTTGCGCGAAGCGCTGAGCGAGGGAATGAGGGAGTTAAGGCAAACGCTCGGCGAATTGCCGCAACGCAAATCGCTTGCCGCGTTTCTGCTCGCCAACATGATCTATACCGACGGCCTGGTGTCGCTGTTCGCGTTCGGCGGCATCTATGCCGCCGGCACCTTCGGCTGGCACACCATCCAGATCGGCAGTTTTGGCATTTTGCTGGCAATCGCCGGCACTTTCGGGGCGTGGCTTGGCGGCAAGCTCGACGATTCGCTCGGACCAAAACGCGTGATCGCCGGCAGCATGTTGATCCTGCTGCTGTCGATCGTTGCGATCCTGCTGGTGGACAAGGATTCCATACTGTTCGTCAAGGTCGCACCTCCGGAGCCCCATGGCGCGCTGTTTTCCGGCGCCGCCGAACGCGCCTATCTCGTGCTCGGATGTTTGATCGGCGCAGCCGGCGGCCCGCTGCAGGCGGCGTCGCGCACGCTGCTGATACGGTTGGCGCCGCAAGACCGCATCGCGCAATATTTCGGATTGTTCGCGCTGACCGGAAAGATCACCTCCTTCGTCGGGCCGCTGCTGATCGGCCTCATCACTGCGGTGACGGAAAGCCAGAAGGCGGGGATGGCGGTGCTGGTGCTGTTTTTCGTCGCGGGGTTGGCGCTGCTGGGAAGGGTGCGAGAATCTCGCGGCGCTCAATAATTGTCCGTCACCCTGAGGTGCGAGCACTTGCGAGCCTCGAAGGGCGACGGACAGACGTGCATGCCGCCCATCCTTCGAGGCTCGGCGCGAAAGCGCCAAGCACCTCTGGATGACGTTGGGGACATCTCAATGCCTGAAATGTCTGACGCCGGTGAACACCATGGCGACGCCGGCATCGTCGGCGGCCTTGATGACTTCATCGTCGCGCACCGAGCCGCCGGGCTGAATCACCGCGGTGGCGCCGGCGTCGATCGTGACCAGCAATCCGTCGGCAAACGGAAAGAAGGCGTCCGACGCCACCACCGAACCCCTGGTCATCGGTGCGGCAAGTTTCAATTCATCGGCGGCATCCTGCGCCTTGCGCGCGGCGATGCGCGCGGAATCGACCCGGCTCATCTGGCCGGCGCCGATGCCGACGGTGGCGAGATCCTTGGCGTAGACGATGGTGTTGGATTTGACATGTTTGGCGACGCGGAATGCGAATTTGAGATCGCGCAGTTCGGCGTCGGTCGGCGCCCGTTTGGTCGCGACCTTCAGCGTCATGTCGTCGACCACGGCATTGTCGCGGCTCTGCACCAGCAAGCCGCCGGCGACGGTTTTTGCGGTCAACCCCGCCGTGCGCGGATCCGGCAACCCGCCCGCCAGCAACAGCCGCAGATTTCTCCTTGCGGCGACGATGGCAATGGCCTCTTCCGTCGCATCCGGCGCGATAATCACCTCGGTGAAGATTTCGGTGATGGCGCGCGCGGCTTCCGCATCCAGCGTCCGGTTGAGCGCGACAATGCCGCCATAGGCCGAGGTCGAATCGCACGCCAGCGCCTTGCGGTAGGCGCTGACGAGGTCGGCGCCTTCAGCTACCCCGCAAGGGTTGGCGTGCTTGACGATGACGCAGGCGGCGGTGCGCGCCGCGTCGAACTCGGCGATACATTCATAGGCCGCGTCGGTGTCGTTGATATTGTTGTACGAGAGTTCCCGGCCCTGCAGCTGCCGCGCGGTGGCGACACCCGGGCGTTTATCGGGGGTGCGATAGAACGCCGCATTTTGATGCGGGTTTTCGCCGTAACGTAGCGCCTGGATCAGCCGGCCGCCGAAGGCGCGATAATCCGGAGCGTCGGTCTTGAGCTCGTGTGCGAACCAGTTCGAGATCGCGGCGTCATAGGCGGCGGTGCGGGCATAGGCCTTGGCGGCGAGACGGCGGCGCAGCGTCAGCGTGGTAGCGCCCTTGTTGGCGGCGAGTTCGTCGAGCACGGCCTGATAATCCTGCGGTTCGACGACGACGGCGACGTCGCCGTGGTTCTTCGCCGCGGCGCGGATCATCGCGGGGCCGCCGATGTCGATATTTTCGATGCACTCCTCAAAGCCGGCACCTTTATCGACGGTCGCCTCGAATGGATAGAGATTGACCACCAGGAGGTCGATCGGCGTGATGCCGTGGGCCTTCATCGCTTGCGCGTGTTCGGCGTTGTCCCTGATCGCGAGCAGCCCGCCATGCACCTTGGGATGCAGCGTCTTGACCCTGCCGTCCATCATTTCCGGAAAACCCGTCAGTTCCGAAACATCCGTGACTTTCAGCCCCGCCGCGGCAATCGCCGAGGCGGTGCCGCCGGTGGAGACGAGATCGATGCCGTGGCCGGCCAGCGCGCGGGCGAATTCGATCAGTCCGGATTTATCGGACACGGACAATAGAGCGCGAGTTACGCGGCGCGGATGGTCGGTCATGAATTCGGTCCTGGAGAATAAGCCCGCCGCGTAGCATGGTTTTGTAAGTCATGAAACCGCAAGCTGCGGAACGAATAAACATTGATCACAGAACGATTCCGGCCTGATCCAGCGCCAACCTAGGCGGCCTTTGCCTTGATGGTCGGTATGTGACGGACATCTTCGGTTCGCTCCGCATGCCAGGTATCGTAAGCGGCCTGCATTCGGGTCCAGATTCCCGCGCCGTCGCCAAAAAGCTTGCCGAG
>WNFC01018339.1_pt1 | contig 10059 bp, 7 predicted proteins | sample 5400541 | NCBI WGS metagenome assembly WNFC01 (sample SAMN13153342, study PRJNA577476) | soil metagenome | isolation source: 120 cm saprolite under Douglas fir tree site 2 hole 2 replicate 1 | place: USA:California | collected 2015-04-18 | reverse complement strand
TGCGGGCGCATTGGCAGGCGGGGTCGAGGGCGCGCCGGGAGCGGCAGGGGCCGCAGATGGCGCAGTCGCCGTCCTGGGCTCGGCGGGCGGGGGTGGCATCAGCGATTTGTAGGCCGGCTTCTTATCGTTGAGCGCCAACTGGGCGCCGCTCGAAGCGTTAGGGCTCGAAGCAGCAGGAGCGGGATGCGACCGCTGACGATGGTCGCGGCCCGGCGCAGGGCTCAATGCGGCCACCTGCTCGCTCTCCTGCCCGATCCTGCTCTCGTATAAGTGCAGGCCGGCGACGACCACCATCGCCAGCATCGCCGCGGCCACTGCGGTCAGCCCCGCGATGCGCCACGCGGGCCGGCTTTCGAACCAGCGCTCGCGGATACCGGCCGACTCAGCCGCCAGCCTGCGCGCAGCGGATGCCGCGGACCCTGCCGCTTCGGAAACAGAATCGATTGCCGGCGCTGTGCGAAGCAGCGCCGCGAGCGTTCCCTGGCATCGCGCGCATCCGGAGAAATGCTCCTCCAGACGCGCGCGTTCGGCCCGGTTAAGCGTGTACTCGTAGTACGACGCAATCATGTCGGTCGGCGGACACTCGAGGCCCGCGTCCGACTCGGCGTTGCCTGCAGTGCGCGAAGTGCCAAGCGCCAGCTTGACCGCGGTCGCGAACCGGTCATCTAAATCATCAAGCGCCAAGCCAGAAACTCCCCAGAAATTCTCTATGACCGGAAAATCCGGTGAATTGAACTATCTGTGGTTGGAACGGACCAACCGCCAAAACGTGCAAGGTGCGCAGCCTCATTTCGACTCCGAAAGCGCGCGCCCCAAATCGAACGGCCATTGCTCCGATGCGTAATCATAGCACAGCCGGATTTGTTCTTCGCTCAAATGCTGCTCGCGGCGCAGAGAACGCTCCACACGGCGCTTGAGCTCGCTGCGGGTCTGCTGGAGCCGCCGCGATACGCTGGAGGGATGCTCGCTGAGCAGCCGGGCGATGTCTCTTAACGTCAGGTTTTCCAGGTAGTAGTAGCCCAGGCGCAGCCGGTCGCGCGGTTCGAGCGCGCCGAGCGCCTCGCTAAGCGCCGTGCTGAGCGCGCTCACGTAGCGAGACCGGTCGGGGTCGGACGGATCTCCCTCCGTCGCAGGTTCATGCGGGCGGCTCTCCAGCGGCTTAATCCGCGCCGCCGCGCGCGTCAAGTCAACGAAGCGCTGCGCGAGCACCGCGTGCAGCCAGGTCCCAAGCGAACTCCGTCCGCCGTAGTAGCCGAGCAATGAGCGCCGCTCGCTGGCGCGCGTGTCGATCCCGTAGAGATCCGCCCACAGCGAATCCGCAAGGTCGCGCGCGTCAGCTTCGTCGTGAGTCAGCGCGTGTGCCGCTGCGTACAGCACGGGCCGGTACTTTTCGATGAAACCCTCCCAGGCGCGCTCGATGCCATGGGCGCAGGCGACCGCGAGCACGAAGTCGTCGGCACGAAGTTTGTCGAGGTATTCGTCGATCGCGGCTGGCTTGGCCTCGCCGTCCCAGGCGCGCACGCTCCGATGCAATGCCGTGCCGAGGTCGGCCGGAGTAAGATCGAAGCCGACGGCTTTGCCGCGCTGATGCAGGCGCACGATCGCCTGCGCGTGCGAGATCAGAAATTCGGCTAGCGGGTCGGTTGGCATCTTGGGGCCGCGGCGTCGCGCTAATGGGGCGCCTCGCAGCAGTCTAAGCAGGTATAGCGAAAACTGCGGGGATAACGAAAAGCCGGACCGATCCTCTAGCGATGCTTATCTGAAATGCGCGGCGCAGGTCATCCGCCAAAAGTTCCCTCTGGATACTCCGGATAGCAGGCGATGCTCCCTGGGAGCTTGAGCCACTGCTGCCCGCTTGAGCACCAGACGCTGAAGGTGGGCCTGATCCTGGTTTTGTCGTCCAGCGTTCCACCCATCATCGAGCGGATCTCAGGGTATCTATCCAGCGTAATCGACACTGCCGATCCGCACACTGGGCAAAAATGGCGCTGCAACGGCTGCCCGCTCACGCTGGTCTCGTAACTTGCCAACCTTCCCTCGATTGCCACTGCCTTTTTTGGGAACACGACTCCGATTAGGAATGCGGATCCGGATTGGCGCTGGCAACGCTCACACTGGCATAGACCGACCGCGGTCGGCTCGCCTTCGTACCGGTAGCGAACCGCTCCGCAAAGGCAGCCACCGGTTCCACCCGATGTCGGTGGAGAGCGGTTAAGGAGAGTAGGCAGACTCTCCTTAGCTTGACCGTCTAGCGATGAACCTCTTCCAGCGAATTGATGTCGAACCGCTTCTGGTACATGCCCAGGTCGGAGCTGACGTCGGGGAAGCCGTCACCAAAAGCATTTATGATGGTGCCCCGTTTGTTCTGCACATCGATGTCATTAACTGCCTGCCAGGTAACGGTGTTGACGCCCTTGTTGTACCTATCCCACGGCGGCGGGATCGTCTCCGTCCACTTCCACTGCCACTGGAAAATCTTCCACAGCTTTTCCGAGTGGTCGAACGCGACGTGGAACGAGTCGTACCAGATTTGCGGATCGATGAACATGATCGCGCTGCTGTACGGATGGCGCGGGTTCTTGGGAATGCGTTCGAGAACGATTTGCCTGCGCAGCTCCCAGTCCTCGTCAGGGATGATGCCATTGGGGCCGTAAAGATGGTCGTACATTTTGGCCGGATCGCATACGCAGAGAACGTCTTTCCAACCCAGGAACTTCCAGTCGGTCTCCAGGGTGCGTCCCGCATAACCGTAGAAGTCATCAAGCGTGTGGTCGGTTCCCAACAGCGAATCATACTTGGTTTCGACCGAGACCCGGCGCACGCGCCGCAGGGTCGGAACGTAGGCCCAGGCGTCGTCGTTTCTGAACGGATCGGTGTAGCGGTAAATGATGAATTCCGTGCCGCGAATATCGAACGGCGAATAAAATCCAGTGATCTCCTTCCATTCGACCCCGTTGGCGCCGGGCAGATTGCCGCCGTCGAGATTTGCCAGGCGGCTCAGAACCAGGTGCTCGTAATTGCTCTGCAGCGTTCGCTGGAAAGTTCCACCCCCACGGTAGAAGGGGGAAAAATCGGTGGGCAGCGTCCAGCCCTCCGGCGGCTTCAGCAGCATGAAGTTTCCGGGCGGGATCATCGTGGGCGGCGCGTGTTTCGGTGCGCCGTCGAAGCGCACCCAGATCCAGATTACGTTGGATTGCGCGAGCCCGTATGACATCCATTTCTGGTTCCAGTTCCAGCCTGCCTTGATCCCCGACGCAGGGTCGCCCACCTTGAGCTCGGCGTTGTTGAAGGGCTGTCCGCAGCGGTAATTTTCCATCGTGCCGTCGGGCTTGAGCCTGACCTGCGGCTGGTATTTCTCCGTGCAATCCTGGAACTTCCCAATCGGCGTATGATCGATCGGAGCCACGATGCGCATTTTGAAGTCGGGAAAGTTCAAGTAGTCCAGGTAACCAGGAATCACGAACGGCCGCATCCGCTCGATATCCTTGGCGGTAAGCACGTCCCCCACTTTGAAGTCAGGTTTGGCGTTGGCGTACTTGGTCAGCCAGTCAGTGTAGTCGGCGCGCGTATAGACCTTCTGCGGCGTTTGGGCGCTGGCAACCCCGCTCCATAGAGATGCGGCTGCGCCCCACAGACAGGCTGCGACGACTGCTACCATCAATGCTTTGCGTTTATAAGTCCGGTCGCCTCGTGAGAGTTTTACGGTTTCCATTTTTCGTCTCCTCATGAAAATCCGCTTCGTTGAGCGCCAGAAGGCCAACTCAACTCGCAAACCCACAGGTTATGGTGAGGCTGCTAGCTGGACTCGAAAGAAGGGATCGTGTGCTTGTTTCTCTTCGTCTTCACAGGGGCAGTCACTCCCAAGCAGACCTTCGGAGAACACACAAACTAAACGGAACGCCCGTACGAATTTCCTTGTACCACCGTTGCAGTCGAACGAGAAGCGTTTGCTACGGACTGCGGGGTGGGCGCGCGCCTACGGGGCGGGGCGGTCGAGCGAGCGGTACTGGATCGCCTCGCTCACGTGGCGCGCCTCGATCGGGCCGCCGCCGTCGAGGTCGGCGGAGGTCCGCGCGACCTTCAGGATGCGCGTGTAGGCGCGCGCGCTCAGCCCCAGCCGGTTGATCGCGAGTTCGAGCAGCCGCTCGCCCGCGGCCTCGACCTGGCAGTGACCGTGCAACTCGCGCGCGCCCATCTGTGCATTGCAGAAGACCCGCGTGCCGGCGAAACGCTCGAGCTGGACCCCGCGCGCGCGGTTGACCCGCTCGCGAATCGCCGCCGAGCTCTCGCCCGGCGTGCGCGCGGTCAGCTCGCGGTACTTGACCGCCGGAACCTCGACGTGGATGTCGATGCGGTCGAGCAACGGCCCTGAGATGCGCGAGCGGTAGCGCTGAATCATCAGCGGCACGCAGGTGCATTCGTGCTGGGTGTCGGTGTAGAAGCCGCACGGGCACGGATTCATCGCCGCCACCAGCATCACGCTGGCCGGAAAGGTCATTGTGCCCATCACGCGCGCGATCGTGATGCGGTTGTCCTCCAGCGGCTGGCGCAGGACCTCAATTACGTTCTTGCGGAACTCGGGCAGCTCGTCGAGGAACAGCACGCCATTGTGTGCGAGGCTGACCTCGCCGGGGCGCGGCACCGTGCCGCCGCCGATCAAACCCGCGTCGGAGATGGTGTGATGCGGCGCGCGGAAGGGCCGCGTCGCGATCAGCGCCCGCCCGTCCATCAGGCCCGCCACGCTATGCACCTTGGAGGTTTCAATTGCCTCCTCGAAGGTCATCGCCGGCAGGATAGTCGGCAGCCGCTTGGCCAGCATCGTCTTGCCCGAACCCGGCGGCCCGACCATCAGGACGTTGTGGCCGCCCGCGGCGGCGACCTCGAGCGCGCGCTTGGCCTGTTCCTGGCCGCGCACTTCGCTGAAGTCGACGTCGTACTGGCTGGCGGCGGTGAACAACTCGCCGACGTTGGAGGCGTACGGCTCGATCTCGCGCAGGCCCTCGAGAAAATCGACCGTGTCGCGCAGCGTTTCGACGCCCAACACTGCCGTGCCGTTGCTCGCCACCGAGGCCTCGGCGGCATTTTCGCGCGGCAGGATGATGCCGGCGTAATGTTTCGAGCGCGCGAGCAGCGCGCTTGGCAGCGCGCCGCGGATTCCCTTGATCCGGCCATCGAGCGCAAGCTCGCCTTGGATCAGGTAATTGTGCATCCGCTCGGCGCTGAGCGAAACGGTGCTGGCGGCCAGGATCGCGAGCGCGATCGGCAGGTCGAACGACGAGCCTTCCTTGCGGGTGTCGGCCGGCGCAAGGTTGATCGTTATCTTGCGATTGGGAAACTCGTAGCCGGAATTTTTGATCGCCGCCTTAACCCGCTCCTGCGCCTCGCGCACGGCGCCCTCGGCGAGGCCGACAGTCGTGAGCTTCGGCACTCCGCCCGAGATGTCAACCTCGACTTCGACCGGGAAGGCATCCACCCCGGCAAGCGCACTTGAGAGAACGCTGGCTGACACCCGTTACTGCACTCTCCATGCTCCACTGTTTTTCCACAGCGGTCACGACGATGCCTAAGTACATTCCGATAGCGGCGCGGGCGCAATAGCGTTTTTGGCAACTGCGCGAGTGGGTTGGTGAATTTGCACTAATCCACCGATTAGCTGATTCGTCGCCGCATCCTCAGCGCGCGGCCGCTCAAGGCCAGCCCGGGGAGTCAGCCCCAGACCACGCCCTCGGCGATGAGTTCCGCGCGCTCGGCGCGTCCGAGCCCCAGCAACTCGCCCAGGATGTAGTCGTTGTCCTCGCCGACTTCGGGCGCCACCGTGCGAATCGATCCGGGCGTCGCCGAGAGGCGCATCGGCACACCCGTAATGCGGGTGGAACTGTTATCGGGGAGTTTGACCGGCGCGAAGAAGCCGCGCGCGGCGAGCTGCGGATCGATGGCGAGATCGGCGCCGTTGAGCGCGACGCCGGCGGCGATTCCCGCGCCTTGCAGCAGCGCCATCGCGGCCTCGGCGTCTTGCGTCGCGGCCCATCGCGCGACATGCGCGTCCAGTTCCTCACGGTTGCGCATCCGGAGATAGAGCGTGCGGAATTTCGAATCCACGGTCCATTCCGGATTGCCGAGCGCGCGCGCGAAGCGTTCCCATTCGGCCTGCGTGCGCACCGCGATCACGATCCAGCGGTCGTCGTCGCCGCCGCGCGGACGGCATCGGTACACGCCATGGGGCGCGGCGGGCGCTTCTTGCGAGCGCCATCCGGGAGGTTCCTGCGTGCGGCCGTTGACCGCGATGTCGAGCAGCGCCGGCCCGGCCAGGCTTGCCAGCGCCTCGAATTGCGAGAGATCGACGAACTGGCCGCGCCCGGTGCGTTTGCGATGCCACATCGCGATCAGCGCCGCCAGCGCGCCGCTGTAGCCGCCCGCCATGTCGGCGTAGGAATAGCCGTAGCCGGCGGGCTCGCCGCGCGAATCGGCCATCATGCGCGTGAATCCTGCGAGCGCCTGCAGCGTCGGCCCGTAACTGACGTAGTTTGATCGCGGCCCGGTATGCCCCAGGCCCGACATACTAATGCTGATGATGTCGGGCTTGATTTTCGCCAGGCTCTCGTAGTCCATCCCCCACATCCGCATCACGCGCGCCGAGAAGTTGTCCATCACCAGGTCGCTTATCGCCGCCAGCCGGCGCGCCAGCTCGACGCCGCGCGGCTTGGTCATGTTGATAGCGGCCGAGCGTTTGTTGCGATGCAGCTCGCCCTGCAATCCGATCCGCCGCGGACCGAGCACGCTCATCGCGTTTTCGTCGCCGCGCTCGATCTTGATGACCTCGGCGCCCTGGTCGGCGAGGATGCGCGTCGCCACAGGTCCGGCGACGACCCAGGTGAAGTCGAGGATCCGCACCCCCTCGAGCGCCATCCGCGCCATCATCAAATCACTCCCTCGGCGGCCAGCGCGGCGAGTTCCTCCGCGCTCATCCCGAGCTCGCCGTTAAGGATTTCGCCGGTATGCTCGCCGACGAGCGGCGGCCGCCGCGTCACTTGCCACGGCGAACCGGTGAAGAGGTAGGGCGCGCCAGGATAGCGGAACGTGCGGCCGAGTTCAGGATGCTCGACCTCGCGGAAATAGCCACGCGCGAGCAGTTGCTCGTCGTCGAACAGATCTTCGGGATTGCGCACCGAGGCATAGGGCAGGCGGAGGAGCTGCGCGCGCTCCAGCAACTCGTCGCGCGAGTAGTCCTTGACCCATTCGTCGAGGACGTCGAACAGATGCTCGGCGTCCTTACGCCGCTTGGCCACATCCTCCCACTCGGGAGCGGTCAGGTCCTGCGCTTTGCCGTCGCCGTTGACCCATTCGAGCAGCGAGGTCCAATCGCCCAGCGTGCAATGCATCACGTGCCCGTCGCGGCATCGGCCGATACGAAAGAAGCGGCTCCAGTGCAGGGAGCCGCGCCGCCGCTCGATCTCGCCCGTGCCGAAGAAGGTGGCCGCGGCGTGCTCGACCGCGGACGCCGTCGCCTCCTGCATGCTCAGGTCTATATATTGGCCTTCGCCCGAGGAATCGCGGGCAAACAGCGCGCACATCGTGGCGATCGCGGCGTAGTACGACGCCGAATGATACGCCTGCAGGCCGAGCGGGCGCACCGGCGCGGCGTCCGGAAAGCCGTTGACGTAAAGCATCCCTGAGAGCGCCGTCAGCACGCTGTCGTCGGCCTCATAGCTGCTATAAGGCCCGCTCTGCCCGAACGGCGCTATCGAGCACAGGACCAGCGCCGGATTGAGCGTGTGCAACACGTCCCATCCAAGGCCGATACGCGCCATCTCGCCCGGCTTGAAGCTTTCGATTACGACGTCGGCGCCCTCCGCGAGGCGGCAGAGGACGGCCGCGCCCTCGGGATGGCCAAGGTCGAGCGTCAAGGAGCGTTTGTTGAGGTTGTAGAACCAGAAGAACAGGCTGCGGTCGCGATGGGGCAGGTCGTCGACGAACGGCCCGATACGCCGCGCTGAGTCGCCGCCCGGCGGCTCGATTTTGATCACGTCGGCGCCCATGTCGGCCAGCAGGCGGGCGCACAGATGCCCTTTGAGGTCGGTAAGATCGAGAACGCGCAGGCCGGCCAGCGCGCCGCCCTCGCTCATCTGACCACCCTGCCCGTGGCCTGGCCGGGGCGGTCGAAAAAGGTGACTTTTCCAGGTGCCATAGTTCAAAAGTAGCGCAGTGGAAGCTCGAAATGAGCACGGATGATAAGGCAGGGGGATTAAGATTTCAAACCGCAACGCGGGGCGTTATTCGCTTTAGCCTGCCTGAAAGTGCGTCCGTTGACATGAGCTTGCCAACGCGGCTTCAATCCAAACCTGCGCCAAACCTGCGCGACGAGATGCCTCAAAAGCGCATAGGTGCCACCTAGTATCGATCCTGCCATTCAGGGCATATAAGATGTGTTGTCGCGGGGATCAGCAAAATTACGGCTGCCCGCGCCAACGTCGCCGGACGAGGTGGGGGGTCATGGCCGAAAATTCGGGCTTCAGAGTCGATAGGCTTGGCAGCATCGACGCCAGGACCGGCGGTAAGGCCGATCACATTTTCACGATCCTGGATTACCCATGGGTCGCGATATGGATGAGCCCGCGGGAGACGATAATGAAAATCGTCAATCGCGATCCGACTCATCAGGTGATCATGCTGGGCGCGCTCGCGGGCGGCCTGACGATGCTCAATTTTTTTCTCGGCGCGGCGCTCAACTTTACTCCGACTCCGCCGCCCGCGCGCCTGGTTCCGTATCTGCCGATTCTGACCCTTGCGAGTCCATTTCTGGGCGCGGCGTTTGGGCTTTTGGGGCTTTATATCGGCGCGTTCCTGATGGACTGGAGCGGCCGTGCGCTGGGCGGCGTTGGCAATGCGGTCACGGTGCGGGCGGCGGTGGCCTGGTCCCAGGTGCCGCAGATCTGCTTCTCGGCCGCGATGTTGCTAATCCTGCTGGGCATCGGGGTTTGGCAGGCGGTCATCCCTTCGCTGCCCGATCCCAATGCTGCTACCGGAGCCGCGGCAAATCAGCTCACGCTAACGCGCGGCGTCGAGTCGATCATCTCGATCTGGTCGTTCATCCTGATGCTGCACTGCGTGGGCGCGGTGCATCGTTTTTCCGCGTGGCGCGCGCTAGGCGCGTTCCTACTGCCGGGAGCGGTCTTTGCCGGGATTCTGATCGTGGTCAAAATCGCCATGACTTAGGTGTGACCTGGCCGTACCGCCGTCAGCCGGCTACGCGCGGTTGTACTTCGCGCTCGATTTGGGCGAGCTTGCGGTCCTCCGCCACGTCCAGATCGTACCGCGCCTGCAGGTTCATCCAGAAAGCCGCGGTTGTTCCCAGATGCCGTGCCAGACGCAGCGCAGTGTCCGCGGTGACCGAGCGTTCGCCCCTTGACGATCTCGGCCACGCGCGTGACCGGCACGTGAAGCTTGAGCGCGAGCCGATTGATACTGGTGGCGGTGGGTTTCATGAAATCCTGGTAAAGCACTTCGCCGGGATGAATCGGCGCCAGCTTTTTCGGTTTGCTCATCGCGCGCTCTCCTCCTTACCAATTTGACCGAATCCGGTATCTCCAATCCACCCACTTCGCTTTGTTTGATTCCATGCGTCCTCCGGCGCTAACTATGCGGCTGAATATCCCGTCGCAGGGGCCTCGACCATGCGAATGGCACGGATCAAGTTCTTAAGCGCGGCATTGACGGCTGCACTTCTGCTCGCGATCGGAAGCGCAGCGCGGGCCGCGATCAAAACCGAAGCCGTAACCTACAAGGAAGGCCAGGCCGAGGCGCATAGCTTCATCGTTTATGACGATAGCGTTAGCGGCAAGCGGCCTGGCGTCCTGGTGGTGCCGGAATGGTGGGGGCTCAACGACTATCCCCGGATGCGCGCGAAGATGCTGGCCCAACTGGGATACGTCGCGATGGCGGTCGACATTTACGGCGACGGCAAGGTCACGGCCGATCCCAAGCAGGCGGGCGCGTGGGCCGACGCGCTGGAGGCGGGCGACCGCGCGGAGCTTCGCACTCGTATCGCGGCCGCGCTCGCCA
>WNFC01014163.1_pt1 | contig 10060 bp, 12 predicted proteins | sample 5400541 | NCBI WGS metagenome assembly WNFC01 (sample SAMN13153342, study PRJNA577476) | soil metagenome | isolation source: 120 cm saprolite under Douglas fir tree site 2 hole 2 replicate 1 | place: USA:California | collected 2015-04-18 | reverse complement strand
TCGAATGCGCAGTCCGTTTGGGCGGAGCCTGAAGACTGTTCTTTGAGCTTGAAGTGGTATGTAATCTCCATCTCTTGAGATTCACCGGTCTGAAATTTCCATGTTTTCAGATTGTCTTCGGTCGCTTGCAGGAGCAATGGGTGCCCCGACTTTCTAATCGGGATGGAGACGCTCCCGTCAGAACCGATCTGAGCTATTAGCACGACATCCCCAGCAATTCGCGCCTGGCGAGCGACCGGCGGGTAAATTAGGGACTCAACATGTATCGCGCGCCTCGGTTCGCTCGTAGGGGACACGGTCATCAAGAAGAGGGCTATCAACAGTCCGCGCACAGGCATGAGTAAACCTCCGATGGATTCCGCTAGAAACATGGTAGTTCAGATTCGTGCCTGGGCTCGCGACATTTTTGATCACCAATCTTTGAGATCAACAGGTAGCACAGCAAAGTTTACATCTGGCGACGAATCCTAATTGCAGCAATGCTGAAAATCGGCCAACTCGCGCAGATCAAGGGCGAGTCGCCCTACGTGTACGAAGCGCTGATCAAGGGCGAGTCGCCCTACGTGTACGAAGCGCTGACGCAAATCGTGAACGCAGTGAACTCGCTGGGCCGCGCGACTGGCGTCGATCCCTCGGGCACGATCGATCCCCCTGCACCCATCGGCAGCTTGAGCGTGCTCGCTGCCGGCGGCATCTTCGACCTCGCCATCACGGACAACTCCTCCGTGCATCGCGGCATTTTTTATTTCGCTGAGTCTGACCTGACTCCCGCGTTCAGCCGGCCCCGCGTGCATTTCCTGGGCAGCTCGCGCAACTTGCGCCTCGCGCTCGGCAATCAAACTCTTTACTGGCGCGCCTATTCGCAATATCTCGGTTCGGATCCCTCGAAACCGGTCACGTTCGGCACGCCGGCAACGGCAGTCACCGGCGGTGGCACCTCACCTGGCCCGCAGTTGCAGCCTTCGACAGGGAGCGGCACAGCTCCAGGCACCGCTGGTGGTTCGGGCTTCGGCCGACTAACGGAGAGCGTCTCCGGTCCCGTCATATTGCGGTAGAAAAAAATTAATACTCAACACAGAGGACACTGAGGGCCACAGAGCTTCACAGAGAAGAACGCCCTCCGGCCGTCAAGGATTTATTCTCGTGCGAATACGCGAATACACGCCTTCCGATCTCGATGCGCTGCGTCGAATGCACGCCACACAGGGCTTCGGTTATCCGTTGCCCGATCTCGAAAGCCCGTTGTTTCTCTCGAAGCTCGTGCTTGAAGATGACGGCGAAGACAACGATTCGGGAAGGGAAGAAGCGGATCGAAATTCCCCGCGCGTGGACGGTTCTCACGTGACCATGTCGATCCTCCAGAGGCTTACGGCGGAAACCTATTTGCTGCACGATCCTGGCGCCGGAACGCCGCGGCGCCGCTGGCAATCCTTCCTGGCGCTTCACGAGGCGGCACGCAGCGCAGCCATCGCGCGAGGCCTGGACGACGTCCAGGCGTTTCTCCCCCCGGCGATCGCTCGCGCCTTTGGCCGGCGCCTGGCCCGGCTGGGCTGGACGCAAGACCCGTGGCCGTGCTTTTCGCGGCGAATTCCGTAATTTCGGCTCAATTACACAGTTGAGTGCGGATCTCTCAGGACTGCGCCAGGGATCGGTTCTAGTAGCACAGGCTTCAGTCTGTGCGCTTTTGGTTTTCTCTGCGCTGGGCACAAATCAAAACCACACAGGCTGAAGCCTGTGCTACCGGACCCGCGCAGCGGCACACGAATCACGATTCACGACTCACGAATTCACGGAGGTGTCCCCATGGGACGCGGTGCACAAGCTCAAACGCGAGCGATGATTGACCAGCAGTTGGCACAACAGAACGCAATGAACCAGCAGATGTATTCCTCGAACGAAGCGCTCGGCTCGGTGGCCACTTCGGGCTACCAAAACTTGCTCGCAAACCCCGGGTACACGGATGCCCAAAAGTCCGCCATCACGAACCTTTCACAGTCTGCACTCTCTTCCGCGTTCAATGCGCTGGCGCAGAACGCCTCGAACCGCGCCGCACGCACGCGCAATTCAGCTGGCTATGGCGAACTGATTGACTCGCTCGCCCGCACGCAAGGCCAAGACCAAGCGAACCTCGCGCAGCAGAATCAGATCGCGTTTGGCAACGCGGCGCGCTCTGACACGCTCTCCGGGCTGCGCGGTCTTTCCGGTCTCTACGGCACCGACTCGTCCCTGCTTGGCCGCGCCCTTGGCATTCCCGCTTCGCTCCTCGACGCCCGCTCACGCATGTCGCAGGGTAATGGCTTCCGAATTGGGTTGGGCCCCTCCGGTTTGTCGTTCGGCTTTAACGGATAGCATTCACGTCGAAACGCCTTCTTACTCCACCCCCATGAATCCTTACTGGATCGTCGTCGGTCTCACCTCTCTTGTCCAATTCTTCATCTTTCTCCGGTGGGTGCATCGCCGCACCCGCGACGACGAAATTCGCACCGCATTTGTACGCGACATGGCCGTCAACCACCTTCCCCACCTTTACTATGCCCTGCGGCAGATCGCCGGCCACCTGGGCATAGAGCTTCGAGACCCGCCCCCTGTGCAGTTCATGGAACTGAACAGCCAGGACCGCAAGCGGTAATTCGTGAGCACGAATCGCGTTTCTGCTTCCGATTTTAAACTTTCAACTCTCAACTTTTGACTCTCAACAATCGACTCTCCCGAGCCACGGGTCACGAAACACCCGCCCCAGGCGGGAATCACGCTCCTACATGCCTGACACTGTCCAACCAGAGATCATCGGACTCGTGCGCAGCATTGCCGCTGCGCACGGCCTCGAGCCGGCACTCGTCTGCGCCGTTATCGAGCAGGAATCCTCATGGAATCCTTGGGCCGTGCGGTACGAGCCTGGATTTCTCTCGCGCTATGTCGCGCCGCTGTACACGGCAGGGAAGTTGAGCGCCACGGAAGCCTATACGCGAGCAATGTCCTGGGGGCTGATGCAGGTGATGGGCCAGGTCGCGCGCGAGTTTGGCTTCGCGGCCGATTCACTCCCCCAGCTTTGCGACCCCGCGACAGGCGTGGAACTCGGCTGCCGTATCCTCGCAAAACGAATGGCGCGCGCGCGCGGAGACGTACCCGCCGCGCTCCTCGCATGGAACGGTGGCGCCAATCCCGATTATCCCTCTGAGGTGCTTGCCCGCACGCGAAACTACTCCTCGAAATCCGAGAAGTAGGGAAGTGCGGCGTCGATCAATCCCCTTCGCATGCAGACTCCACTTTTACGCTGAACGTCTACCCTGAGCACTGCAAGCGAAGGGCTTCAAATGAACCGTCGAGCCCTTGAAAATGCGGGTGCGGGCTCTACGCGCCGTCGCCATAGCCGCCAGAAGGATGGCGGGCGTCGGCGACTTGGAACCCGCGAAATTATCGTCAAGATCCTTTCCGGTTGACCCTCTTCACTGAATGCAATTGTGGTTCTGTTTCCCTGGCTTCACTATGTCTCGCACACTTCACATCGTCGTTACCGCCGCCGCGCTGATAGCTATCCTGTTCATCGCTGACGCTTGGCGTTCCGCGCGCAGGGACTCAGCACAACTCACGGCAACACTTGTCTCGCAAAAAGCGTTGATCGAGCAAGCTGCAGAGCGGGAACAGCAGCGCAACGCGCAGCTCGCCACGGCACTCGCCTCGATCGCCGCGGAGAAACGACGCGTACAAACACCCCAACAAGCGCTTGAGGCAATCCCATCCGTGCTGCCGCCTCTTCCCCTGCCACTCACGATCTTGCCTCCTGACCTCACCCAATCACTCAAACAGGGCGACATGACTCCTGCGTCGGTCGCTATCCCGCAATCCGACCTAAAACCGCTCTACGACAGTCTTCAAGACTGCCGTGCTTGCGCGCTCGAACGCGATGCGGCAAAGAAGGACCTACTCGACGAGCGGGCCCGGGTTGCCGCACTCACGCGCGAACGCGACGCAGCCGTTGCCGCGGCGCACGGAGGGAGTTTTTGGTCGCGGCTGAAGCATGCCACTAAGTGGTTCGTGATTGGCGCGGCTGCGGGAGCTGCGGCTACCACAGCAGCTCACCGTTAGGCAGTCACATTCGATGTGTTGAGTTATCTCGAGGGAAATCCTCCCGGGTTGACGATCAACGCCAAAACCAGTTGCTCGTACTCAGGGCGATGATCGCGCGAGTAGTGCCGCCGGATCAGAGGGTTCTCTTCCGCGGCCCCCTCCACATACGTACTCGTCAAGTCATAGAGCAGCACGTCGAACTCGGCTTGGAGTAACTCGCCGAAGCGCTGCTTCAGATGTAGCTCGATCTTGGTCTGGAGCGGCAGCAGGAGGTCGAGGCAACGATGCAGCCGCGTGGCGTTCATCTTACCTTTCGCGATGTGAACAGATCATCCAGGGCAGTGGCGGGATACCAGTGCTGTTCGACGGCCATCTCGCTGCCGGGATCGCATAGCCGATTGATCGCCCAGACCGCAGCCACACAAGACCACGGCACATCAGCCATCTTCGTGTCGAGATGTCCAGCGAAGAATTCCTGTAATCCCAACCGCTTCCACAACTCCAAACCGAGATAGAAGTCGCCGGATCGTCGCGTTCGTTCGACCCGAATCTTCTTCACCAAGACACGCGCTACATGCGGGTCATCGGGCACTTCCGAATCGCTCGGAAACAACTTCAGCTATGTGCTTTGGCCCTGCTCGTTGAAGACTCCCATCGTCTTCTACCAGCGAGCGCAACCGCAACCGTTCAACTCACCCAGTTAGCAGATGGTCCGCTGGCGTGGGCCATCAGGGGTGCGAAAGGCCTCCACCAGCGACCCCATGCTCCTTACCGTCTTTCTTCCGCTGGTGTTGCCGCAAAAACATGGTGGTGTGATGGTGTTAGGAGAAAAGTTGCACTCCAAGAGGTAGGTCTGCAATACAGCAGGTTTTCGACCAAGCCCAACTGAAATCAAATCAGTTCCACGGAAATAATCAGACACAAAACATCAACATCGCCATGGCGGTGACCCACTTCGGTCAATTTTAGATTGAGAAGAGCCATCGAGCGCTGCTTGCACAGCGCTTCATGAACAGTTGAATATCAACCAAATACCCTGCCCGATCACACTTCTCCGAAACACACCCCGAAACATACCTCTTGACAAGGTACGACTCATAAGCTATATTATGTTTACAATTGGTGGGGAAATTCGAACTCTATGAATTGTTTCAGGAGGGATTCGTCGGGGCCTACTATTCTTCTGCCGTTTACGAAGATTGTGGGAGTGCCGGTGACGTTCAAATCGTGGCCTTCGGCTGTTGTCTGGTCGATTTCGTGGGCGGTGGCTGGATTGGCCATGCAGGTTCGGAATGTTTCCCCGTTTAGACCTAGTTGATTCGCGAAGTCTGTCATTTTTTCCCAGACATTTGAGGGCGTGATCACGTCCTGTGCGTCGAAGATGATGTCGTGAATCTTCCAGAATGACGCGGGATTCTGCTGAATGGCGCACTGGCCAGCGAGGGATGCAGTCATTGCCCAAGGGTGGATCGTGGTTAGGGGAAAGTCTTTGTAGACGAGGCGAATCTCGGGGTGTTGCGGGAGCAGGTCGCGCAGGATGCGATCTAACTGCCGGCAGGACGGGCACTCGAAGTCGGCGAATTCGATCAGGGTGATCTTGGCGTCCGTTGGGCCCATGGACGGAGAGTTGCCTGGATGGAGCTTTGAACGCGTTTCGGCCAGGGGATCGACGGACATGTCTGTCAGCTCGCCTCGGAAGATGAATTTGCCGTCCTTACTCACATAGACGATTGCCGTATCCGATTGCCCGTTCAATCCTACCGTTACCGGGACTTCCAATAGGTCAGGGATGGGGGATGGTTTTGCGGGCCCTAACTTGATTTCATATTGCGGGCCCCAGGCGTACATGTTTCTGAGGTATTTTTCGATTTTGTCTTCGAGCGAGCCTGGCTTTGCTGCTGGTGTCGACGGGGACTGCACTGAGGGTGCGGGATTCGCAGGACGAGCTACGGCTGGGGCTTGTGCATTCATCTGTGCATTGGGGATGAGGGCGAAACAAAGCAAGGCCAATAGCAATGAGTGACGAAGTTTGAAGCTATAAGCGCTTTCGAGTTGTTGGCGAACAGGCTGGGAATTGAGCCGATCCGACTTGGCGGTGTGCAGAGGGCGCGCAGGCCTCTTGCCGACACGATCGGAGTTCAAGGAAGGAGCAAGGAGCCGGCGGGACGCCGGCGCTACCAAAACCTTCGCTTCGACGCGTTGGAAGTTCCTGAGAACCGAGTCACTACCCAAAATTAGAAACTTCAGTTTTCGGTCCACTCGGAGTCTCCTCTCAGGGTACAAATTTCTGAACGATTGGGAATGGGCGGCCCAAGCCGAAGGCGCGCGACGTAATCTTGAGGCCTGGGGGCGCCTGACGGCGTTTGTATTCGTTGCGGTCCACTCGGATAGCGATGGAGCGAACTAGTTCCAAGTCGTATCCATATTGGCCGGCGATTTCCTCGGGGCTGTTCACGTCTTCAATGTAAGCCTTCAGAATCCGGTCCAGGACGTCGTAGGGAGGAAGGGAATCCTGGTCTCTTTGGTTAGGGCGAAGCTCGGCGGAAGGCGGCTTCTCGATCGAAGCCGGGGGAATCAATTCCCTTTCGCGATTAATCGATTCGGCCAGCGCATAAACCATTGTTTTGGGAACGTCCGAAAGAAGAGCGAGGCCTCCGGCCATGTCGCCGTAAAGAGTGCAATACCCTACCGCCATTTCGGATTTGTTGCCGGTGCTAAGCACCATCGAACCGAATTTGTTCGACAGGGCCATCAGGAAATTTCCGCGGATTCTTGCCTGCAAATTTTCTTCCGCTACATTTTCCGGGCGGCCGCGGAACGGTTCGGACAGCGCCGAGCGATAGGAGTCAAACACTTCCGAAATCGGCAACGTTAGGAACTCGATTCCCAAATTGTCAGCTAGCAGTCTGGCGTCCGTACGGCTGCCTTCGGAGGAATATGGGCCCGGCATGGAAACGCCCAGGACATTTTCGCGCCCTAGAGCGGCTACCGCGATGGCGGCCACCACGGACGAATCAATGCCGCCGCTGAGCCCTACGACAACTTTTCGAAAGCCGGATTTACATACGTAGTCACGCGTGCCGCAGATAAGGGCCTGGAGCGCGACGTCGAGCTCGCTCGTTGGTTGCGGATGCAATTCGCCCGCGCCGGTCGCGGTGTCAAAAAGGACTAAGTCTTCTTCGAAAGAGAGCGCCTGCGCGGCTATGCGGCCGTCCGGCATGATGACCAGGCTGCCGCCGTCGAATACCAGACTGTCATTGCCACCCACTTGATTGACGTAAATAACGGGGCGGGCGTGCGTCTTTGCCAGGGAACGCAGCATGTCAACGCGCAAGGAGCGTTTGTCGATCGTGTAGGGAGACCCGGATATGTTGATGAGGAGGGCGGCTCCCTTCCCTACTAGTTCGGCAACGGGATCGCGTTCGTAGAGTTGTTTGGCCCAGAAATTCTTGTCGTTCCACATATCTTCGCAGATGGTGATGCCGAGTTGCTGTGCGTGGAACAAGAATGCATTTTGTGCGCGCGCGGGCTGAAAATAACGCGACTCGTCGAAAACATCGTAGGTCGGCAGCAACATTTTGTGTTGAACAAATGCAATGCGGCCGTTGTCGAGAAGCGCGGCGGCGTTGGCGGCCGCTTTTCCCGTGGACCCGTTTGCGTGTGCTGCGTAACCGACGATGGCGGGGATCGGCAGCTTCTTCGCCAGGCAGGCCAGTTCCCTCTCATTTCTCGCTATGAATTGAGGGCGCTCGATCAGATCGAGTGGCAGATAGCCGCACAAGCACAACTCGGAAAAGACAGCCAAATCGGCCCCGCGCTGCTGGGCGAGTTGGGTCAATTCCAGGATCTTGGTGGAATTCCCGGCGAAGTCGCCGACGGTGGGATTGAATTGTGCGAGCGCAATCTTCATGGGCGGCTCATAGAATACGGGGCAAGGCTACGCATTGCAATGAGCAGACGGCAGTTCGGGTGCAAGGCAAGACCGTGAGAAACCTTAATCGCGGCACTTCAGGGGTTAAAACCCCTGAAGTGAGTGCAGCCTTAATGTCGTGCCTAAAGGCACGACCCACAAATCTCGAGAGTCTTTCCGCAGGCTGTGGAGCCGCGCCCTGCAAACGTCATGATCATTATTCAGGCGGGCTCCCCTTCGGAGCTCAGAGTAAACAAGTAGAGCCCGTGACCCAAAAAAAAGGGCCTCTGCAGTTTTCGCGGAGGCTCTTCCTGGATCAATTCTTTTTGTCCTCAAATCGAGCGAACAGCGGTTTGCCCTTAAACGCTGAACGAACTGCCACAACCGCAGGTGCTCTTGACATTTGGGTTATTGAATTTGAAACCGGCGCCCTCGAGAGTCTCAACGTAGTCGACAGAGACGCCTTCGAGGTACATCTCGCTCATCTGATCCACCAGGACCTTGAGCCCGTCAAACTCATAGACGTTGTCGGTCGGGTTTTCCTGGTTCTCGAAAGCCATATGATAGCTGAAGCCGGAACACCCGCCGCCCACAACAGCAACGCGCAAGGCCACAGGCGCGGGATTCTGCTGACTCATGATTTCCTTAACCTTCGTTGTGGCTACCGGGGTAACTGTAATCATTTGAGTGTCTTCACTCCTTTTTCGCGGCGGGCTCCAAGTAGAGTCCATGTCGCGCCGTGTGCACGGCGATATATCTGACAGAAAGATTCTACCATACTCTGCGAGTGACGCATATCGTGCGTTCGGCGAATTTTCCATCGCTCACCTATTTGATGCCCCGGGATGGCAAAAGGCTCTTCAGATTAAGCGTTTACATTAAGTTCACCGAGAGCACAAAAGACATCGTAGCCGGCTGCGAAGGCGCCAAAGGCGCAGTTCCCTATTCGGCAGTGGCTAGCGCACAACGCCGGAGAGAGGACTCGACGCGGACGCGTAGAGCTTCTTTGGTATGCGGCCGGCCACAAACGCCTTGCGGCCAGCTCCCACGGCGTCGCGCATGGCTTCCGCCATCAGGACGGCGTCCTGCGCTTCGGCGATTGCCGTGTTCATCAGCACGCCGTCCGCGCCCAATTCCATCGCCACAGCGGCATCAGAAGCGGTGCCAACACCAGCGTCGACGATCATCGGCACTTCGGTGATGCGTTCGCGCAAGATGCGTAAATTCGCGTGGTTCTGAATGCCCATGCCGGAGCCAATCGGCGCTCCAAGCGGCATCACGGCCGCGGCGCCCGCGTCAATCAGTTTTCGCGCGACGACGAGATCGTCATTCGTGTACGGCAAAACAACAAACCCTTCCTTCACGAGGATCTGCGTCGCGCGGATGAGTTCCTCCGTGTCGGGGAACAAAGTTTGCTGGTCCCCAATTACTTCGAGCTTCACCCAATTCGAGAGTCCCGCCTCCCGCCCGAGGCGGGCCGCGCGAACTGCTTCGTCAGCGTTGTAGCATCCCGCCGTGTTCGGAAGGATAAAGATTTTTTCGCGGTCGATGTAGTCGAGCAACGATTCTTTGGTTCGGTCGGTCAAGTTGACGCGGCGCACCGCCACCGTGACCATCTCGGCGCCCGAGGCCGCGTGAGCGCGCGCCATTTCCTGCAAACTGCGATATTTTCCAGTACCGACAATCAGTCGCGAACGAAACCCGCGCCCGGCAATCACCAGTTGGTCGCTCATTTCAATTCTCCCATCTCCATTGTATCGCGCCCCCTAGCGCGAGAACAGGGTTCTGAGTCAGGGTGGCAACCCGGTCTTGCTTTCTGTAGCGCCCGCCTTCAGGCGGGCATGTGCTTGCATTCACAGTGTCTGGCCTGAAGGCCGACGCTACAAAAGCACTCCACGCATGAGTTGCCACGAAAACTCAATAGAGGCGATCTACAATTTCGTCGCTACCAGCCAAAGGCTACGTTCCGGCGTATAGTCCTTCGATAACTTCCGCGTACCGCTCGTCAATCACGCGCCGCTTGAGTTTGAGGGTGTACGTGAGCTGCCCGCCATCAAATGTGAAATCATGGTCGAGCAGCGC
>WNFC01026975.1_pt1 | contig 10061 bp, 11 predicted proteins | sample 5400541 | NCBI WGS metagenome assembly WNFC01 (sample SAMN13153342, study PRJNA577476) | soil metagenome | isolation source: 120 cm saprolite under Douglas fir tree site 2 hole 2 replicate 1 | place: USA:California | collected 2015-04-18 | reverse complement strand
CCAATCGCGCAGCGACTCCCATGCAGATCTGGACGCCGTTGCTAAAAGCCTGATGCCGTTGCATTCGAACGTTCTGGTATACGAATAATCTTTTGGGGTGAGTGAAGCTATGTCGAAACCTCGCGTGGCAATTCTTGGATTGGGAATCATGGGCTCGGGGATGGCGGCGCGGTTGCTCTCCGCCGATTTTCCTCTGACTGTTTACAACCGCAATCGCGCGAAAGCCGCGCCATTCGAGAAACAGGGCGCGGTCGTCGCCGCTTCTCCCCGCGAAGCCGCGGCGCGGTCCGAAATCATCATTAGCATCGTAGCGGACGACGCCGCATCAAGAGCTGCATGGCTCGGTGAAAACGGCGCGCTCGCGGGCGCATCTGGCGGTTCGGTGCTTATTGAATCCAGTACGCTCACCGTTGCTTGGGTAAAGGAATTAGCGGTGAACGCTGCGCAATGTGGATGCGAATTCTTGGACGCGCCCGTCACCGGCACAAAGCCCCACGCTGCCGCCGGCGAGTTGCTCTTCCTCGTTGGAGGCTCCGCCTCGGCACTGGCCACTGCGCGCCCGGTCTTGTCCGTCCTCAGCCGAGACATTGTGCATCTCGGCCCAACAGGAAGTGGCGCATACTTGAAGCTCATCAATAATTTTTTGTGCGGCGTACAAGCCGCTTCTATGGCTGAGGCTATCGCATTTATCGGTAAGAGTGGCCTTGATCGTTCGAAAGCTGTGGGCGTCCTCACCAGCGGCGCACCGGGAAGCCCGCTGCTTAAGATCATCTCTGCCCGCGCCGCTGCCGCTGATTTCACTCCGAATTTCGAATTGCGCCTGATGGCCAAGGACCTCCGTTATGCTGTCGAGGAGGCGGCGCACAGCGGACTGACACTTCAGACGGCCGCAGCAGCTCACGAAATCTTCAAGCGCGCCGTCGCGGCAGGCCACGGCGAGAAGGACTTCTCCGCCGTCCTCGAATCCTTGCCACAAAATTAAGACTGGATTCGCCTCGAGACAGCATTTTCTCCGGCTGCGGCTTCCCTGCTGGCCCGACCGCTCAGTGGCATTCGCGAGGGACGGCTGCGCCGCTCTTGCCGACAAGAAAATCCAGATCAGCGCCGCGATCCGCCTGCAGAACGTGTTCGTGGTACAGCCTGTAATAACCTCGCTCAAAAGTGGGCTTTGGCGCCTTCCACGCTGCCCGACGTCGCGAAATCTCCGCCTCGGAAACGTCCAGATGTAGCCTTCGCGCATCCACATCCAGCTCGATCGCGTCTCCATTCTGTACCAGCCCGAGCACGCCGCCCGCGGCTGCCTCCGGCGACAAATGCAGCGCCACCGTGCCAAAAGCCGTGCCGCTCATCCGCGCATCGGAGATGCGCACCATGTCCGTCACCCCCATTTTCAAAATTTTGGGCGGCAGCGGCATGTTGCCAACCTCCGGCATCCCCGGATAGCCGCGCGGGCCGCAATTCTTCAGCACCATTACGCAAGTCGGGTCAATCTCCAGCGCCGGATCGTCCACTCGCGTGTGGAATTCCTCGATGTTTTCGAAGACTACCGCGCGGCCGCGGTGCTTCATCAATTCCGGCGTCGCCGCCGAAGGCTTGAGCACCGCTCCGTCCGGACAAAGATTCCCGCGCAAAACGGCAATCCCGCTGTTGGCCTTCAACGGCTCGTTCAATGGCTTGACGACCTCGCGGTTGTAACACGGAGCGTCCGCCACGTTCTCGCCCATCGTTTTTCCGTTCACCGTCAATGCATCCTTATGGATTAGTCCGCCCAATTCACGGATGACCGCGGGCAACCCGCCCGCGTAATAGAAGTCCTCCATCAGGAATTTGCCGGACGGCATGAGATTCACGAGGCACGGAACGTTGCGCCCGAGTTGATCCCAATCCGCCAGCGTTAGGTTAACTCCCATGCGGCCGGCGATGGCCAGAAGGTGAAGCACGGCATTAGTCGAGCCGCCAATCGCACCCACCACGCGAATCGCGTTCTCGAACGCCGCGCGTGTGAGGATTTTTGACATTTTCAAATCTTCTTTCACCATCGCGACAATGCGCTGGCCCGCCATGTGCGCGAGTACATAGCGCCGTGAATCCACCGCCGGAATCGCGGCATTTGAAGGCAGACCCATGCCCAGCGCCTCGACGACACAAGCCATCGTCGACGCCGTCCCCATGGTCATGCAGTGGCCCGCGGAGCGGCTCATGCATTCTTCCGCTTCCGTGAATTCGCACATGGGCATCATTCCCGAGCGCACTTGTTCGCTGAACTTCCAAATGTCCGTCCCGGAACCAATGTCCCGCCCTTTGAATTTCCCGTTCAGCATCGGTCCGCCGGACACCATGAGTGCCGGCAGGTCGCAACTGGCCGCACCCATCAAGAGAGAAGGCGTCGTCTTGTCGCAACCAGCCAACAGCACAACTCCATCCATCGGGTTTGCACGGATGGATTCTTCCACATCCATGCTAACCAGATTCCGGAAGAGCATGGTCGTCGGGCGAATCAACGTTTCGCCCAGCGACATCACCGGAAACTCCAGCGGGAATCCTCCTGCTTCATACACACCGCGCTTCACGTGCTCCGCAATTTCGCGAAAGTGCGCGTTGCAAGGCGTCAATTCCGACCACGTGTTGCAAATTCCAATCACCGGACGCCCGTCAAACAAGTGTTGCGGCAATCCCTGATTTTTCATCCAGCTTCGATGCACGAAGCCGTCGCGATCTTCGAGCCCAAACCATTCCGAACTTCGGAATTTCATTTTTCCAATCCCCCGTTCCTTTCAATCACCAATCCATCCCCGCAAGCTTCGCCGAACTCTCAGTCCGGCGCTTCCAGCAACTCGGCCGCCAAGAAAAGATCCTGTCCTGTTGCTTATGTATCCCACGATATACGGACCAGCAAAACCGCCGAGATTTCCGATCGAGTTGATCAGTCCAATGGACGCAGCAGCCGCTGTGCCGCTCAAAAAGCTTGTGGGCAGCGCCCAGAAACCGGGGAGGTAGCCATACATTCCCGCCCCCGCCACGCAAAACATCGCTACCTCCAGCGCGACGTTGCCCTGTGAGAGAACGCTTAGCAAGAATCCCGTGCCCGCCACTAACATACTACCGGCCGTGTGCCATCGCCGTTCCTGCGTCCGATCCGAGGACCATCCCACAACCAAGAGTGCAATTAGCGCCGCGGAATAGGGCAACGCAGCGATCATGGTCACCGCGAAATTGGATGCACCGGACATACTCTTAACAATCGTAGGTATCCAGACATTGAAACCGTATTGGCTGGTGACGATAAAAAAATAAGCCAGCGTTAGCAGCAGCACCTCCCGATTTCGCAAAGCTTGCCAAATGCTGTAACGACGCGCCGCTTCCTTCGCTTCTTTTTCTCTTTCCAGCTCGCCAGTGATCCATTCTCGCTCGTCATCCGGAAGCCATTTTGCTTGTCGCGGCCAATCGGTCAAATAAAAAATGCTGATCACGCCGAATACGATCGCCGGAACTCCTTCCAGGATGAATAACCAGCGCCAGCCCGCGATTCCCAGCCAATGAATTCCCAAAATCATTCCCGAAACCGGGGCACCGACAACGTTTGAAATCGGGACCGCCACCATGAAAAGCCCCAGGGCCTTGGCTCTGTCTTCGTAGCGGTACCAGTGGCTGAGATAAACGATAATTCCGGGGAAAAATCCCGCTTCCGCGGCGCCGAGCAGAAAGCGCACCCAATAAAATTGCGTCGACGTGTGGATGAATCCCGTGAGAATTGCCAGCATCCCCCAAATGATCATGATTCGGGCGATGCAGCCGCGCGCGCTCCACTTTTCTACCAGCAACGTTCCGGGAATTTCGAGAAGGCAGTATCCAATGAAGAAAATGCCCGCGCCAAAACCGTAAACTTTCGCCGTGAAACCCAGAGCATGCGTCATCTCCAACGCCGCGAAAGAAACATTCACGCGATCCAAGTAAGCGATTACGTACAGCAAGAACAGATAGGGCATGATTCGCCGCGTGATGCGGCGTCGCGCTCGATCTGCTGTCGAACCTGTGGGGACCGGCTCGCGGCCGGCGGCCACGGAATCAAATGGAAGCTTGGACGCGTTCACGAGGCCGCTTTCGTCTCCACTCGTAGTCTTTGCGCAGCCTGGCCTGATGTTTTTTCACTTGAGCTTCCAGTTCGCTGAACGCTTTCTTGCAGCTCGTTCGCTCTGTCGCGCCAGTGCCGGTGGCGTGCAGAGTTCCGGTAGGCAACGATAAATTCAGAGAGCAGGAATTCTCGTCCGTACGGGGAGTCTTTGAAAATGCGCCATGCAACTGCACGAGATCCGGCGAGTAACTTTGCAACAATTTGCGGAGTTTGGCTGCGTGACGCTCGACTTCAACCTCGATTGGTTTGTGGGATTCTACGTGTTTGTAATTGATGGAGAGTTTCATGTGTGCACCTGTAGGAAAAGATGAAAAAGAGGAGGGCGACGCGTTCGCAGTCATTGCACCACATCGCGGAAAAGCATAGCAGCACGCAACGCCGGCGGCAACGCCCATCGATATTTTTGACCATATTTTCGAACACGGCTGCGTTGACACTTCTCCTCCCTTGCCTCTACTCTGCTTTTGGCGCAAATTTCCCGCGCCCCTACATGCCACGGCGCAAATCGCAAACTGCGCGGTCCTCAACCGCGAACAATTCTTCGGTGAATTCGGCGGCTTCCTCCGGTGCCTTGCGCATCGGCCCCGCGGGCTGGTCTTATCCTGACTGGGCGGGCTACGTCTATCCATCTCGCCGTGCCAAAGGATTCCATGAAGCCACTTACTTGGCGGAATACTTTGACACTATCGAGATCAACACTTCGTTTTACCAGCCGTTGCGTCCGGACCACGCCACGCAATGGATTGATCGAGTGGCCGCGAATCCGCGATTCGTGTTCACGGCGAAGTTGTGGCAACGATTTACGCACGATGTAGGATGCACAGCGTCGAGCGCCACCGCGGAGGAGGAACGCGCGGTTCGCGCGGGCTTCGACGTGCTTCGCGCGGCAAACAAGTTGGGCGCGGTGCTGCTGCAATTTCCATTTTCGTTTCATCGCACGGAAGAAACTGTTTTTTATCTTTCCTCTTTGCTCAAGCGTTTCGCCGACTATCCTCTGGTCGTCGAAGTCCGCCACGCCACGTGGGATTCTCCAGAAACGCTTGACTTGCTTCGCACCAGTGGGGCGAGTTTCTGCAACATCGACCAGCCGATTATTGGCCGATCGCTTGCGCCCTCCGCGCAAGCCACTTCGGCTGTCGGGTATGTGCGGCTGCACGGCCGCCGCTACGATACCTGGTTCACCGACGATGCCGCGATCCCAGCGCACGAGCGCTACAATTATCTTTATACCGCGGAAGAGCTCGCTCCGTGGGTTACGCGCATCCGCAAAGTCAGCGGGCAGGCTCGTGACATGTTCGTCGTCACCAACAATCATTTCCAGGGTAAGGCGGTGGTCAACGCGTTGCAGCTCATCAGCATCCTGAAAGGAACCAAAGTAAAGGTGCCGGAGCCGCTCCGCCGGCAGTATCCGCAACTGGAGGAGATTGCCGATAGCCCGCCTGCTGAACCGATGCTGTTTCCGCTGGGGAAGGCTTCTCCCCGCGAAAAATAAGAGACCCCTCCCCCACCCCCGTGTTTTAGTCAAAGAGTGCGTAATCTCTTGAAAAGAAATGAGTTGAGTTTTTGGAGAGCGCAAAACGTGCAAAAGAGTGCGCAAGAATCTGAAAACAAAGAGGATCCATCGGCTCTGCTCTGGGCAGGCGCTGAGAGACAGGGCAACAGGGTACCCACCCCCCGGTCAATCTGTATGAATAACAAAACAAAGCGGTTGCTAAATTTGCAATTCATAACTGACTGATTCTAAAGGGCCGAGCATTCCAGTACCATCGGAAACAATTCGCAATTTTATTAGGAAAGAGGCCAAGTGCAGAACGGCGGGAAACACAGGATTCGGGGTATCGCGACGTCAACAGATTCACTATTATGTAGGTATCCCCAGAAGCAACTATAACACAGGTTAACTAGAAGTCAAATCAAAAAAACGAATTTGGAAGTGATTGGCGAAGCAGGAGTTAGGAGCGGGAGTATGTATGGACCAGAGGAAACGTAGTGTAGGGTGGGGCCCCGAGCGGAACCAAGTAGCAGAGGCTTGCGAAAGGCAGCGCTACCGCTTGCGCTACAGCGTATGATTGAAGAAGAATGAGTGCGACGACTCACCTTCGACGTATTGCTGCTTTGTTCTGTCTGGCAGTGGTGCTGCTGGCGGCGCTGGCCCCGGGGTCAGTGAGCCTGCCGCCCGCCATTCTGGTTGTGCTGTCGTTTTTGATCGCGATTGCCGTAAGTGTTCTCCTACCCAGCTTTGAAGAGCCGATTCATACGCAGCAGACTCCAGCGCTGACTGCTTTCTCGCCGCGACCTCCTCCAGCGCGGTAATTCCTTAGAGTAGCTGCCACCTTACGTGGCTGCAGTCCCATGCAGGAGCCCCACATAAAACCGTAGCACTTGCGGGGTGAGTTGCATTTGCAAGCACCTGCAGGCGGTTCTCCGCCGATGGCCGGAGGGCTATGTGTCGATAAAACGCAAATGGCTAAAGGCACTCCTGATGCTGATGATGGCGGGGTCGTCTTTTATGGGGCCGATGAATCCGAGGGAAATCGAGGAGCTGATGTACATCATGAATGAGACGAGGATTGAATTCACGATTCCAGATGCGGACGACAAAGGCGAGGGGAAAACGGATTGAGGCGGGAGAAGTGTAAGACAGGCACAAAGACGCCAGCAGGGATGCCGGCGTTCGCGGGAAGGCTGGGAGAAAGACGTCTACAGGGATGCTGGCGCTACCGGCCTGCGGATTTGGATTTGAGGAGTTTCCATTTGGGGGGATTGGACCAGCCGCCGAGATTGAGGGCGACGGACATGCAAGCATCACGCAATTCGTCGGCGAGAGCACGGTCCACGAGGGCGCGGGCCACAACCATACCTCCGATGCACAAGGAGGCGATACCTTGCGCGGTGCTGCGACGAGGGCGGCCGTTGTGGAGCAGGCTGCGTTCGAGGACGCTGACCATGGACCGGAAGACGGTTTCGAACGCGAGCCGTGCGGATTTGCCGCTGCGCGCGACGTCGGTGGGCAAAGCGACCATGGGGCAGGAATTCTCGACGTCTTCAAAGTGCTGGCGAGAAAGGTAAGCGCGGACGACTTGCGGCCCTACGTCGGAGGATGAGAGATCCACATGCACGCCTTCCCAGCAGCTTTTCCATTCCGGGTCAGTGAAGAAACACCCGAGCACGGCGGCGTACAGATCGCTCTTACTTTTGAAATAGCTATAGAATCCGCCGTGGGTGAGGCCCGCGCCGGCCATGATCTGGTGAATGGAGACACTCTCGAAGCCGTGGCGATTGAAGAGCCTGCGGGCGCTCTCGATGATGCTTTTCTTGACGGCCGGGCGATGACCGGATGGGTATGGCATGGTAGCTCCTGAGCGGTGGGGCGCCGAAGTATGCCTTGAACGGGCTTCCCTTTCCATAAAAAGATTATCTTGAACATATTTTAACTGGGTGGTCTGATGCGTTGCGGTCGCACGCAAAACTGAGGAGGGTTAATGATGAGCGAGAGAAAGAATTCGAATGCACTGGGAAGCACGCCGACAAGAAGGCAATTGATCGCGGGGATGGCGTTGGCGTTTGGCGGCCTAACGCCGGGCGCAACGGAGGCTTGGGCGAGCACCGAGGAGGAGATTTCTCGAACGGCGGAATCCATTCATCAAGAGCATGTCTTCAAAGCAAGCCGGAAGCGCGTGTACGAAGCACTCACAGAAACCAGTCAGTTCAACAAGGTCGTCATGCTCAGTGAAGCCATGAAGTCCGGTATGCCGCCTGGAGCCGCGCCCACGCAGATCGGCCGCGAAGCGGGAGGCGCGTTCTCCCTTTTCGGCGGTTACGTCACGGGAAGACAACTCGAACTTGTGCCGAACGAGCGAATCGTGCAAGCGTGGCGAGCAGGCAGCTGGGACGCGGGCGATTACTCGATCGCGAAATTTCAGCTGGTGGAGCAAGGAGCGGGGACGAAGATCGTTTTTGACCATGGCGGGTTTCCCAAAGGCGATGCGGAACACCTGGCCGCGGGATGGAAGATGAATTATTGGGAACCGCTGGAGAAATTCCTGTCGCAAGGCTGAAAGAAAATGAAAGCGGCCCGCCTCCCCAAGGAATCGGGGTAAACTCCAGGCGGGCCGTACAAGACTAGCGAGGCGACTTCTAGGGGCGGAAGTTGAATTCGAGCTGGACCGTCGATTCGGAGCTGGCTGGAACATACTTCCAATTCTTCAGCGTTTCCTCGACGGAACTCACCAGCAAGGGATGCCCGCCAATCACCCGTGTTTCCTTAATGCGGCCGTCGGGGGCAACTACCACTTGCACCTTTACGACGCCAACCAAGTGAAGCCGCTTCGCAACTTCCGGGTAAACTGGTACAGGATTTGAAATTGCTTTGCGAGCTTCCTGTGCCGGCAAACTTAGCGCCGGTAGGATAAGTGTCATCGCCAAAACAGTGCGGGCTGCTGTCGTCACAATCATTTTCACGTAAATTATCATCTCTCTCTCTTAGAAGTAGCGTTCCTTCGAATCGGAAACGCCCTGAAATGCACTGTTTACGGACCATCTTGGGGACCATTCAAATCTAACGTGAATCAACGCTTCGAGGAGACTTGCAGGAGTACAGGTGTGTTTTTCCGAAAAACTGGCCGATGGTACAGATGAGAGAACTCTAATTCCGGGAAAAAGTCAACTTCTGAGCGGGAATCTCTAGACCATGCGGCGAGGCAAGAGCGGATTGAGGTGCATGGTGAGGTCGTAGACAGAGGCGCCGCAGGATTCGGAAACGTCTTCGGGGCGCGAGCCCGGCTGCCAATCGAAGAGAGTGGCGACGTCGCCGATTTTGACGCGCTCTTCGTTTCCGACTTCGACGATGCAATGGCTGGCGGAGACGGAGGCGATGACGGGATATAGATTGCCGTTGATGCGGACCTTTCGTTTTCGGAATAGATGCCGTAAGTCGCCATGCCGGGGCGGACCATATCGAGAAACGCTTCGGGATGCTGGAACAGAGCGAAGCTGGAAGCGGCGTGTCTATTTCCCAGGGCGATGCCTTCTTTTTCGAGGGATGCGCAGGTTTCGTGGAAGCGGCGAAGCTGCTCTTTGTCGAAGTCGGGATCCTCGGTAAAGGCCATCATCGTGCCTTGAATGCTGACGGACTTGCGCGCAGCCAGATCGCGAATGAGGGGCGGAGCGTCTCGACAAGGCACGCCGACGCGGCCGATGCCGGCGTCAATGCAGATGTGAAGTGGTACGGGCTTTTGCGTTTTGGCGGCGATTTTGTCCAGCGCGGGACCCCGCGGCGTGTACACCATGGGCATGATGCCGCGGGCGACGGCATCCACTAGGTTGTGCTCGTCGAAGGGGCCCATGCGGAGGATGGGCTTGCGAACGCCCGCGTCGCGCAAAGAGATGGCTTCGTGCAGCTTCACAACCGCGAAGCCAAAGATTTCCGGCTGAGGCTCGAGGAGCTGAGCCACGTTCGCCACGCCCATGCCGTAGCCGTTGTTCTTGATTACGGCAAGGATCGGACGTGAAGCGGCGCGGCGAGAAATTTCCTGGACATTGTGACGAAGATTTTCGCGATGAATTTCCACCCAGGGATCGAAGGCAGAGTCTTTCGAAACGGTTGTTTCCGGAGTTTTCGACTCGGAAGCGAGAGAAGGGGAAGCCTTGAGGACAGCAGGGAGGGCGAGGCCTGCTTTTAGAAAAGAGCGCCGCGAGGATTTCACGTTGGACCTACTTCTTGAAGAGGTTCTCGAAAGCCTGGCGGGCGTCCGAGTGGCGCGGCGGTCCCCCAGGGGGCGCGGAACCAGCGGCGGACGGCTGAGTGTACGAAGTTGGTGCGGTATCTTTTTCGATAGTCATGCGGAATTCGTAGAAGGTGCAGGCGTTCTTGGCATCTTTGGGAGAAATGCGTTCCTGGACCGGCTGGGTGCATTCGAACTGCGCGCCG
>WNFC01011006.1_pt1 | contig 10061 bp, 7 predicted proteins | sample 5400541 | NCBI WGS metagenome assembly WNFC01 (sample SAMN13153342, study PRJNA577476) | soil metagenome | isolation source: 120 cm saprolite under Douglas fir tree site 2 hole 2 replicate 1 | place: USA:California | collected 2015-04-18 | reverse complement strand
GCTGGTGCAACTCGACGAGCGCATTCCACCTTTGTTGAAAGTTGCGCTCTACATCTGCCACAGCTGGACCCCCAAACAGTACATGAACGTCATGCCAACTGTGTGGTATCTTACCATCTTTGCCTTCACGCAACTGGGTATGATAGGGATGGCCTTTCGTATCCCAACGGTCGAAGTCACTGTCGTTCTCTACCATCATATCGATTCCACCCACAAAGGCAAGACGACTATCAACCACAGCCGCTTTTTGGTGATGTGCCATGAGAGGATGGTTCAAAAGGCCTTTATGACTATCGTCGAGCAAACAGCGAACCCCAAGAGATTCCAGGATGTCCTGTACATTTTTGGGGTTGGGAGAGGGCGGAGAAGGAAGGGTGTAAGTATCCCAGAGCAAAACTCTGACATCGACGCCCTTGTTTACGGCATAGTTCAACACGTTGGTAACGCTCAGTTCATCGCACTGTTGCCAGAAGAGAAGCTCCTCTCAGATAGCCCTTTCGCGCGCAACCACCGGAGCAGTGCTTCTTGTTGCGGGGAATCCGGTGAGCCAGCACATTTGTGTTTCCCTCGCACAAGCAGTAACTCGGGACTCAACCCCCAGGCAGTAATGTAGATTGAGTACCTGGCACGCAAAAAAGCCAGGCACATTTCCAGCATCGTCATGCGCCCGTCGACAAGAAAAGCGAGACGGGGTACATTCCGCACGGGCATATCTCCTGTTGCCCAACAGTGATCAGCCACGGTCTCTTGCTCGCTCATATGCGTAATCCACCTTCTCATACTACCACAAGCGTTGCATGAATCACACCGCGCTTACTTTTCTTGCCCACCACGACGATCTCAGCGTTTTCCTGCAAATGATCTACTTCAACAGTAGCGACAGGTTCACCTGTCCGCTTCTGCAGCGTTGTACCATTATCAATGCAGATGGCAACAGGCCTGGTCTCACCGGTACCTGCTTTTGAAGTAGTTCCTGCTACAATATACATGTGTTTCTCATCGGCATGTGGTGTTACCCCCACGACGGTCACTTTGCGTCCCCGTTCAAGGAGTGTGTCGAGTTGTTCATGCGATTGCTGCTCGCCTGCGGAAGACGTGCCAGGCTGCCGAGAAGCATCACTCATCGTTTCCTCTTGCTCTGGAGGTTGTGGCGTTCTTTCGAGGTGTGAACTTTCGAAGAGAGCATCATCATACGTATGAGGGATGGCAACCTGTAAGGCGCTCGGTAAGGCATCAAACTGATAGGTCACCAGAACACGTTCAGCATCTTCAGCGCGTTGCACTGCTTTGCGGTCTGACTTGCTCTGATAATCTTTGAGCTTCACCGCACTCCCATCCAGGTGCAGAGCAATAGAAGCAGGAACACGAATCGAGAGTCGCGCGCCACGGAAAAACTGGGCCGTCTGGTTATCTGGCTTGTGACGAAACAAGAGTGATGCAATCTGCTGCATAGTCGAGAGCGGATCGCCGGCAGTAATCACGCAAGCATCGAGCATCCCATCATCAATAGAGGCATCGGCCGTGATTTCCACCATATTGGCATATCGACGCGTATTTCCTATAATCACTTGCAAGGCTTCACCCTGCCAGACTCTCTCACTATCGCTTCCTTTCATGGTTACGCGTATCTCAACTGGGAAAACATGCTGTTCAGGTACTTGCTCGATGGCGGTGAGACCAACAGCGGCGACACCAATACGATGTTTGAGGGTTTTGTTGACTCGACCCATAATGGCAGCATCGATGCCCAGGCCAGCCATCAGCAAATAGTGACGCCTGGCTTTCGAGGGAGATTTTCCCCTCCTCTTATGAGCTTTTATGTCATGTGTGTCCCGGATTGGTGGCTGCTGCTCCTCCTGGGTAGGAGTAGGAAATGTAAGTGATGTTACCGCAACTTGTGCCACGTCAACTTTGCGAACATCGCTGCTGACAAGTGCAAGTGCTGCTTTCACAGGATCTGGAGGGACACTTACTTCTGCCGCCCATTGATTGACCGTACCACCGGGAAGAACGCCAACAATACACTTTTGTTTCTTGCTATTCATTACCCCATTGATCACCTGGTTCAATGTTCCATCACCACCATAGGCGATGACGAGATCATAACCTTGCTCCGCAACTTTGGTTGCCAATTCCATCGTATGACCACCGTACTCTTTGATAGCTGTATCGGTATGCCAACCAGCCGCTGATAGCACGGCCAGAATGTTGGTAAGTTTTATCAGGTTCTGCCCATCCCTTGGATTAATAATTAAACACGCTCTTTTACAATGCATATCATTCCTTATCTTTCAGTGCTCTGGTGATGAATACTTTCTTTTCGCTTAACGATAGCTCTACCTCTAGCACTGCTGAGTATGACGAAAAGTTTCACTATCCAAATCTAGCCAGTGTTTATGTGACAGTCCTGCTTCACTTTGTATCTCGACAACACAAGCTCTGAGACCTTTCTCCAGTATACAACGTGTTCTTCATGACTAAAGTTCAGTTTGGAACCAATAGTCAGTAGGACCTAAAAAGGTGTTTTCCATGAGTTGAATAAAAACATACTGAAAGACTTACTATGACCGAAAAAGCAAAAAAACCTGAAGAGACTATCGAACCTGGAATGGAAGTGGAGGCGACGAGAGGGGATCTTGGTGAGGAGGATGTCAGTAAGCCGAAAGTAATCGATGTAGTCGAGGATCAGCAGGGAAAGGTTGATACACTCGTTGTCCAGAAAGGGGTGATCTTCAAGAAAACGCTGGAAATTCCTGCCGATCGGATTGAATCCATCGAACAAGAAGACAGAGGGGATGAGAGTATACCCGGCAAAGTCATTGTCGATGTCGGCAAAAAGGAAGCTGAAGCACTGACAGCGGTCGGGGCGGAAGCGCTAGCACCTGAACAGCAGCACGATCTGCTCGACAAGGTGGAGAAAGAAATCCCAACCGCTGAGGGTTTGCGAGGGATAGAAGCAAGCAAAAGAAGCACACAAGCAGAACAGAGCTCTTTTCAATTGATTGATGAAGATACCGCTATCCATCTGGAAGCAAAACAGCAACATGCCAGCACAGGAGATGAGGAGTCGCGCGCTTTACCAGGCAAGGAAAACAATTACCTCTTGCGCGTGCTCGGTCCAGGGTTTTTAGCTGGTATGGCGGGCAACGACGCCTCAGCTGTTGCCACATATGCTGTTGATGGAGCCACGACCGGGTATGGGCATCTCTGGCTGTTGCTGCTCTCAACTCCACTCTACCAGGCAGTGCAGTACGCTTGTGCCAAAGTCGGACGGATCACCCAGAAGGGGTTGGCTGATATCCTGTGCGAGCACTATAGCCGCTGGGTTGCCATCCCCGCCTCGCTTATTCTCATTGTGGCAAACATCGCCTTGATTGCGGCTGACCTGGTTGCAATCGGGAGTGGACTTGAGTTGATTACGGGCCTCTCATGGGTGTGGTTTGTTATCCCAGTTGGAGTCATTCTGTGGTACCTCACGGTCTACCGCAACTTCGAGACAATCAAAAAAATCTTCATTGTCATGAGTCTGGCCTTTGTGGTGTACATTATTACGGCGATCTTCTCACATCCAAATTGGGGAGAAGTGTTTCTCAATACGTTTGTGCCCCACGTGGATTTCAGTTTTATCAGTATCAGTAGCGCCGTAGCCCTACTTGGAGCAACAATTTCGCCTTACAATATGTTCTGGCAAGTACAGGGCGAAAAAGAGGAGAAACGCGATGGATCAACCAAACAGAAGATGCGTAGCGCTGCCCTGGACATCTCAATTGGCGTAATTAGCGGCAATCTCGTCGCGTACTTCATCATCATTTCAACGGCATCGACGCTGTTTGTGCATCATCAGAACATCACCACGGCTGCATCAGCAGCACGTTCTTTGGAGCCTTTGCTTGGACCTGTAGCAAAATATCTTTTCGCTGTTGGGTTAATCGGAGCAGGTCTTGTCGCCATTCCAGTATTGCTTGCCAGTACTTCTTATGCGGTGGCAGGGACATTTGGCTGGCCAGCAGGCCTCTCAAAAAAACCCTGGCAGAATGAGGGGTTTTACCTGATCCTGACAGGGGCTTTGGTGGTGAGCATGGCGCTTGCTCTGATTCGTCTCGATCCAATCAAGCTCATCTTTTGGGCGAACGTGCTCTCTGGTGTGCTCGCACCAATCCTTGTAGTCTACCTCTTCGTGATCGGAAACAACCGTAGGATCATGCAAAAGCATCGACTTGGCCTCATCACAAATATTGGTCTGCTAATGACCGCTCTGGTGATGTTCGCCGCAGCGATTCTACTGTTCTATGGACTGGCAACGGGGAAAGGCGGGTAGGTGTCTCCGGGTCGTGTATCCTTTCCAGTTCAATTAACTGCACACCCGTAGGAACGCGGTTACTACTATCAAGACTCGCCCGCAGAAATGACACACATACAAGCAACTTATGTTCGATGCCAGCAGATGTTGGGAAAATGTTGTGCCACCCGAAAAGTACCCCGTAATGGTTGGCGTTTTGTTGAGAGAGTAGTGCTTGACAACATTGTTTCACGCTTCTACACTATGATCATACGCTGGCGCGATCTCGCGTGGGGCATCGATGAGTTGATATGTTGAACTTGCGACCGATCTACAGGAGCATGTCAAGCGAGTCACAGCGCCATACAAGTATCCACGTGAAATTGAGTTTGTCGATGCGCTGCCCAAGACGATTTCGGGTAAGATTCGCAGGGTAGAGCTGAGAGATATGGAGAGGAAGAAGAAGCTGGGGAAATAACTTGCACCTGAACGTCTATTTCACACACTCCGCGATCATTTCCACTGAAATAAGCGCGAATGACGTCTACATAGTCATAGATGTTATTCGCGCAACGACCAGCATGGCTGTCATGTTCGACCAGGGAGCAGCACGCGTACTCGTTGCTGGTACTATCGAGGAGGCAAGGGAAGCCGCCCAAAAGATTCCTGGAGTACTTTTGTGCGGAGAGCGCAATGTCCAACCTGTACCAGGCTTCGATTATGGTAACTCTCCCGTGCAGTTTTCCCAGGTCGATCTGACAGGACGCGAACTCATTATGACAACAACCAATGGCACCCGCGCTTTCTATGCCTGCCCATTAGATTCAACTCGCCTGGCTGGAAGTTTCTACAATGCCGAAGCAGTTGCTCTGAAAGCGCTTACAATGGCAAAGGACCAGGGTGGTAACATTAGCCTTGTGTGCTCAGGTGAACTCGATTATTTCGCGCTCGACGATGCAGTCTGCACAGGCTATCTTGCTCTCGAATTGCAGAGACTGCAAGGGAAAGTGATACCGCTCGAACTGGATGAGAGCGCTTTGGCGGCTATTGCGCTCTACGAGGCGTTCGAGCCTCCTAAAGTGATTGATTACTGCAATTCCGCACAAGTGGTTATCCTTGGGGGTTTACCTGACGATCCTCCTTTTTGTATGCGCACGAGCGTAAGTCAGAGTGTACCAATGGTGATAGGTAGAGAGAGTACAACGGGGTTGTTGGTGATCGAGATAGGTTAATCCACCCTCACCACCAACTTCCCAAAATTCCTATTCTCCCCCATCTCTCTATGCGCCTCAGCTATCTCCTCCAAAGGATACACCTGCTCAATAACCGGCTTCACCTCCCCACTGGCTAACAGTGGCAACACATCTATCGCAAAACGGCGCGTCACCGCCAGTTTCTCTTCTAGTGTTCGAGTGCGCATAGTAACACCTCGCATCGAAATACGCTTAACCATCAACAGCCCTAGATTCACACTTGCCTGCACACCACCCATGGTTGACAGAAAGACTATCCGTCCCCACATCGCCAGCGCCTGCAGGTTCTGTTCCATGTAGGGAGCGCCGATAAAATCAATCACAACATGCACTCCCTCGCCGTTGGTCAGCCTACTCACTTCTGCGGCAAAATTCTGGACAGATAGCCCTACATCTAATCCCAACTCTCTGGCTAATTCAAGTTTGCGAGGTGTGCGCGATGTGCCAAACGTCATAGCTTCTGCCTCATGCGCAAGTTGTATAGCTGCTGTTCCAACGCCGCTTCCCACAGCATGGATCAGTACACGTTCACCCATCTGTAAGCCTGCTTGCGTAAAAAGGGCATCGTGAGCTGTCATAAACACTTCAGGGATTCCCGCCGCCTGAACAAAATCGAGATTTTGCGGAATTTCGACCAGTAAATCCTCGTGCGATAAAATATATTCAGCCTGTGCTCCTCCACCGGCCAGACCCATTACGCGCTGGCCAGGTTTCCACATCCGTACCAGCGGGCCAATCGCGTCAACTTCGCCCGCAAATTCAAGGCCAGGAATATTCGAAGGTGATCCAGGAGGGGCAGGATAACCCCCAGCGCGCTGTAACAAATCAGCACGATTGATGCCGGATGCATGTACACGCACACGCACCTGTTCGCCTGCTGGTTCGGGTGTCTCAGCATCTTGTATTTCCAAGACCTCCGGTCCACCAGGACGGGTAATGATAACCGCTCGCATCTCTTTTCGCTCCTAGAATTGCATGATTCGTCTAAAACGTTTTGTGCCTTCTCATATCATATGACAAACGCTTGAAGATTGGAACAACTCCAAACCATATGCCAATTTCTGGCAACATTACTTCTTTTTCATGGATGGGAATAATAACGATATATCGTATTGTTACTATACACAGATAACGATATATCGTTATAAATCGATAACAGACAAGGAGGTGATAGCATATGATCAGTCAACATAAAAGACATTTTGGACCTCGTACTGATAGAGAAAACTGGTCCGGTCCTCGATTCTTTCGAGGGCATCCACGACCTACATTCTTCTATGGTCGCCAAGGACATCACAGAGCTAGTGGTCACTGGCAACAGCCAACACCAGAGCAGCAAGCATTACGTAGCAATGCAGCAGAAGTAGCAAGGCTATTCGTAATTGCAGCCCGTGCCAGCCATGGCGATGCAGAGAAACAGAGCCAATTGCGTGCGTTTCTGGACCGCTCCCGCAAAGAGCTTTCCGACTTCATCTACGGAACCAGCCAGGGTTCTCAGAAAACAAATTCTGAGAACGCACCCGAAGTAGAGCAGGCATAACACTAAATATGACCTGAACTAAACGCTCGTTGAGGGGAACTCAATGAGCGTTTTTTCGTGACTCCTTGACACAAACGAATATTGCATAAAAAAGAGAGTATCAAGGGAAATATTTCCTTTGACACTCTCTTTTTGGTCTTTTTGTGCGTTAGTTAGCTGCTTGCGCGCCTACTGCTTGCTGTGACTTCTCGTCGCCTTTATAAATGGCTTCGAGATCGATCTCGATAGTCACATCCTCACTTACCAGTACGCCACCTGATTCAAGCGCCTGGTTCCAGTTGAGGCCAAACTCTTTGCGATTAACTTTCGTTTTTGCGCTCAGGCCAGCAACCTGCATTCCCCAGGGGTTTTTACCCTGGCCATTATATTCTGCTTTGAAAGTGACGGGTTTTGTTACACCGTGCATGCTCAAATCGCCATATACTTTGTATTCGTTGCTGCCTGCTGGCTCAACTTTGGTGCTCTTGAAATTAATGGTTGGATAGTTTTGCACATCGAAGAAATCTGGTGAGCGAAGATGTCCATCGCGCTTTTCGTCGCGTGTATCAACGCTAGACGTATCAACTTGTGCATCAACCCAGGAGTTTTCGGGGTGCTGCTCATCAATATGAAGATGACCGCTCAGTACATTGAAATGTCCGCGGACAGTGCTAAACATCATGTGTTTCACAGAAAACGACGCTTCAGAATGCGACGGATCAATTTCCCAGGCCATTAGAGAGTTCCTCCAAGTATCTTTCTTTTGTTTTTACTAACAAATAGTTAGTAACTTTACTAACTAAAGTTACTATACCATATATTGCTTCTCTTTGTCAAGTATCTAATAAAAAGTTAGTTAAGATCAAAATATTTGTCTAAAAAACCTGTTCTGTTAATTTGCCTGTAGTAACCAGCCGGCGAATAAATTGAAGATTCAACGAAGAAAACCTATTCAGTGGGCATTAATGGTAGGGAGACATAGAAGGTAGAACCCTGTCCCTCTGCCGATTCAAACCAGATACGGCCATCATGACGCTCGACCAATTCCCGGCAAAGGTAAAGTCCAAGGCCCGTACCTCCAATATTGTGAGCATGGGCATTGTCAGCGCGCATAAAACGACTAAATATGCGGCCCTGTTGGTAAGCTGGAATACCTATTCCATAATCGCGCACACAAAGTAATGCTGTTTTGGCACTCTCATCTTCATGCACAGTAATCTCTATATTACCTCCATCGAGGCTATACTTGATTGCATTACTGATGAGGTTGCTGACTACCTGTTCGATGCGGCGATGATCGACCATGACAACAATGTTCTCCTCGTCTACTTTAAAAGTGATTTGATGTTTCTCAGTTGTCACACTGAATCGCTTGAGAGTGCGTTGAACGAGTGCAACCAGGTCTGTCGGTTCGAATTGTAATTCGAGGCGTCCCGCTTGTAAGCGTGTTACATCGAGTAGATCTTCAGTAAGTTCAACCAATCGGCTAGTAGCCTGGTCTATATCTTGAATCGCCTCCATTTGCCAATCAGCGAGTTCAGGGCCTTTGCCACTTGATGTCTGCAAAATCAGCATCCGCGCGAAACCCTTGACCACGGCTAATGGGGTACGAAGTTCGTGCGCTGCGATACCGATGAATTCGTCCTTCAGCCGTTCCGCTTCTTTCATTGCCGTTACATCTTGTTGTACAACAATAGCGGCTGGTTCAGATGTTCCCGAACTGTCATGTGCCTCATCTGGTGATGACAGGCCCAACGCAAGCGGATCAAGAGCGACTGCATTTACCAGTACTGGCAGCGTTGTGCCATCACGGTGCACAATAATCTCCTGGTGATGGTACACCGATTCGCCGGTCTGCACAGCCCGTAGTGTTGCAAACTCTGCCTGTTCCAGAGGATGTCCATCAACTTGAAAGACACGTATGCCGTTCGTCGCTAGAAAATCACTCATTGGTTGACCATATGTCCAGGAAGCTCCCCATACTTCTGTTACCGCTCGATTGGCAAGCACTAACCTCGCATCACGCCCGCTAACGAGATAGACGCCGCTGGGCAATTCATCAATTACCGTCTGCAGCAATGCACGTCGCGCTTCAGTTTCAGCATGAGCCTGACGTTCTATAAGCAATCTGCGTGCTTCAGTTACATCGTGCCAGACCACTACAGCTCCAGTGGTTGCTGGCTGTGAGTTGGTGGTCTGTTTATTGCCCTGCCCGTCGGAACTCAAAGTATTGGCTCCTTCCTGTGCTGGCAGTGGCCCGGAACCCATCGTTGGCTGTCGTAGCGGTGAGGCACTGACGAGATATTCCCGTGCATCTTTTGAATCATCAACTACGGTCACAGGTATACTCATTTCTCTATCGCCATTAAGCGCATGTGCAGCCGCTGTACGTAGCAATTCCTCTGAAACCTCAGGATTTTTCGCCAACGCTTTGAGCAAATGGTGAGCGGTCCTATTCTCGCGCAGGATCTTTCCCTCGTCATCTACAAGAGCGACACCATCGATTATGCTTTCAAAGATGGCATCCAATTCCTGTGCCTGAGCCTGTGCCGCGCTGAACAGTCGCGCATTCTCAAGTGCAACTGCTGCCTGCGCTGCAATGCCAACAAGCAACACCTCGTCGTCTTGTGTGAAGCGATCTGGCTCTGAATGGCCCAGGAGCAACCCACCTCGCACGTTTCCGTTGCGGTCAAGCAACGGCGCTCCGAGGAAACTGCGCACGATCGGGTGCCCCCGAGGGACTCCCAGTGAGCGCAGCCCTTCCTTTGCCAGGTGTCCATGGGCATACTCGAATGCTGCTTGTCTCGCAGAGTCTCTAGACTCGATGGAACTCGCTCGCAATTTTGCGGCCTGGATATTCTCAGGATGCGGCATGAATGCCAGCGCATCAGCAACACGTACACTCACACCGTGTCGAAAAATCGGAGCCAGTAGCCCCTCTCCACCAAGCCCCATGCGTTGAAATTGTGCCTCTTGCTGTTTGGTGACACCCACCACGGCTGCCAGAAAA
>WNFC01011005.1_pt1 | contig 10062 bp, 7 predicted proteins | sample 5400541 | NCBI WGS metagenome assembly WNFC01 (sample SAMN13153342, study PRJNA577476) | soil metagenome | isolation source: 120 cm saprolite under Douglas fir tree site 2 hole 2 replicate 1 | place: USA:California | collected 2015-04-18 | reverse complement strand
GAGGCTGTTCGTGGAAAGATCAAGCAATACAATCGCATTCTGGGTGTGTTGTGGCATTGCTATTTGAGTCCCGATAATTCGACACAACTGGAAGTTGCGGCCTCATTAGGAGTTTCTGATTCCTTAGTTTCTGACTATCGTCGTCGTATTGAGCAGGAGTTGAGGGCCCTATCGTTCGTTGAAGTAGAGGAAGCGAGGCAGTTTGAGATCGCCCTGCGGGAAAGAGTTAAGGCGCTTGTTTTCACGATGGACGAAAAAGAGGTCGCTGTCTAGGACAAAGCGTTTTCAGTTAGTGGGATTGGATCCACAAATAAATCCAGAAGGTCCGCATTTATAGGAGCTGCCGCGCTAAGAAGCGCCCGCAGCTTCTTTTGCATTTTGAGGGAAGGCCTCTAAGATGGAGGTCCTAATGTCGGCCGCCCTAGCAGATCTAGTTCGGCCAATTGCTTCTTGGCATGACACACAGCAAACCATTTTCAGACTACGATCCGTTAAGACCCTCGGGCTCTCGCAGATCTTCTACGCCGTCTTTGGAAGACGACACGAGACCTGATCTGAAGAGATCGGCATCCGAAGAGGTCCCCAGGGAGTTAAACGAAAGACTTTCACCATCGTTTTCCAAAACACAAACTGTTTTCGAGGAGCCGGGTAAGCAGATAGAAGAGGGCGCTGAAAAGAGTAATGCGGAACCATTGCTGAAAACCTCGGGTGAAAACTGGATTCTTAAAAACGGTCACTCCCTCAGCTTTGCCGGAATATTTCTGTTTACCGCGCTCGTATACTTCCGACCTTATGAGTATTTTCCGTCTTTGTTCTGGCTTTCATCGAGCGCTTTTTGGGTTGCGATAACGACGCTACTTATTTTCCTGCCCACCCAACTTGGATTGGAAGGCAGGATTACAGTGCGTCCAAGAGAGGTAAATCTGGTCATTTTGCTTTTGGCGGCGGGAGCACTTTCAATTCCTTTAGCGTTAGAGCCGGGGAGAGCATTCAATAGTTTCATCGACTTTCTCAAAGTGGTACTCATGTTCATCGTGATGGTGAATGTTATAAGATCCGAGAAGCGATTGAAGATGTTGTGGATTCTGGTGCTGCTCGCTACCTGCACACTGAGCATCGGCGCTATAAACGATTATCACCAGGGACGGCTTGGCTTGGAGGGCATACGTATAGAGGGCGTGATCGGCGGCTTGTTTGACAATCCCAATGACTTAGCTCTTCACCTGGTCACAATGATTCCTATCACCCTGGCCTTGATGTTCAGCTCGCGCAATCCATTCTCGAAGATCCTGTATCTAATCTGCGCCGCCTTAATAACAGCTGGCGTTGTTGTAACCTTTTCGAGAGGCGGCTTTCTGGCTCTGTCATTTAGCGTAGGCGTGTTTATGTGGAAGCTGGCACGTCGTAGCAGACTATTGCTGGGTATCGTTGGAGTCGCTCTTATTGCCTTATTTATGGTGCTCGCTCCGGCCGGTTACGGAACTCGCTTGTCTACAACTCAGGACGATTCTGCCATCGCACGACTAGATGATCTTAAACGGTCGCTCTTCCTGGCGGTGAGACACCCGGTGCTTGGTGTTGGGATGGACAATTACATACTTTTCTCTAACTCCAATAAGGCGAGTCACAATGCCTACACTCAGGTGGCGTCCGAAATGGGAGTCGCAGCTACAGTATTTTATGTGCTTTTTATGATCGCGCCCCTGAAGCGCCTGCGTAATATCGAACGCGAGAGCGCTGACATTAAATCCCGAAGGCGGTTTTACTATTTGGCCATCGGGCTACAGGGGGCCCTGGTGGCTTATATGGTAGCAAGCTTTTTCGCCTCAGTTGCCTACCTGTGGTACATCTACTATCTGGTCGCCTATTCAGTCTGCCTTCGGCGCATTTATCAAGCCGCGATAGAGCGAGATGCGATGCGTTCCGACGCGATCTCAGCACCAATATTAGTTGCCGGCAGTTCACCCGAAATACTTGCCTAATGACAATTTCAGAAATAGCTCAGTCTGATCTAAAACCTCCGAATCTCACGGTTAGCATAATTATCCCGGCTTATAAAGTCGCAGCTTTTATGCAGGAAACGCTGGACTCGGTGTTTGCACAAAGTTTCAAGGACTTTGAAGTAATTGTTATTAATGACGGCTCACCGGATACTCTTGAACTCGAAAATGCGATCGAGGGTTACCGCCACGCCATCACTTATTTGAAGCAGGCGAACCAGGGCGCCGGGGCGGCAAGGAATGCGGGATTAAGAATCGCCCGGGGGCGGTTCGTGGCTTTACTAGACGGCGACGATATTTGGTTGCCGAATTTTTTGAACGAACAGCTAAACCTAATTGAGAGTGGTGGTGGCTACGATCTGGTCTACGCGGATGCCGTAAATTTTGGCGATCCTGCTTCTGATGGTCGCACCAGCATGGAAACAAATCCCTCCGATGGAGAGGTGACTTTCGAAAAACTACTCTGCGGCGAATGCAATGTGATTACCTCAGCAGTAGTCGCACGCAAAGAGTTGATCATGCGAGTGGGTCTGTTCGATGTGAATTTCCCTAATTCCCAGGATTTCGATCTTTGGTTGCGGTTGGCTAAGGATGCAAAGGCACGAATCACCTATCAGCGAAGAGTGCTAGTGCGAAGACGCTTGTATCAGGGAAGCCTGGCTTCTGATAGCGTCAAGTCTTTCGAAGGTGAACTGCGAGTCCTGGAAAAAGTTAGTCGACGCGCCGACCTCACCTCAAGAGAACGAGCCGCATTGGAGCGTACAGTTTCAGTTCGTCGGACCAGTGCGGAAGTCATCAGGGGAAAGCGGTTTTTGTTAAGTGGAGATTTTGCTGATGCCGTACGATCGTTTGAGTCAGCGAATGCCTGTATTCCCAGTTGGAAACTGCGGTTGGTCCTCTGGTCGCTGCGCCTGGCACCACGCGTAACACGGCAGGTCTACCGGGCGCAAAAATCCAGATCGGGCAGCATCATACGAGCCTAACAACTAATGTCCCTTGACGATTCAGCAGTAACGACGGCCAATGACAAGTACTTTGGCACTCACCATCTCAAGACGAATCTCGGCGGACGTACAGCGCGAGGCGGTGCAGTGGCCATTACTGCGCAGGGCCTGAAATTCATTATCACTATCGGTGCGACTTCCATATTAGCTCGGCTGTTGACGCCTCAAGACTACGGTCTGATTGGCATGGTCGCATTTGTGACAGCCTTTGTTTCTCTATACAAAGATCTTGGCCTCGCCGCGGCGACGATACAGAGGCCCGAGATTAGTTTTGACCAGATTAGTACCCTCTTTTGGATAAATGTCTCGTTGAGTGTTGCTGTTTGTATCTTCACGATAGCTATTGCCCCCCTGGTATCCTGGTTCTACGGCGAGCCACGTTTGACCTCGATTACAGTTATTACTGCAGTTGGCTTCATAATCAGTGGTTTGGCGGTGCAGCACGAGGCTCTCTTACGAAGGCAAATGCGATATTTTGCTCTTGCCATCATTGGCTTAATCTCGCTGGTCGTCGGATATGCGGTGGCTATCCTGATGGCTTGGAAGGGATTCCATTATTGGGCGCTGGTCGGCAGCCAGCTCGCCCTGGTTTTTACAGGCACAGTGATCACATGGACGGTATGTCGGTGGCGTCCAGGTTTGCCAAAGAAAGACACTGGCGTGCGATCGATGCTTAGGTTCGGCGGCAATTTTACTGGCTTTTCCACGGTAAATTTTTTCTCCAGAAATCTGGACAACTTGTTGATAGGACGAGTTTGGGGTGCGCAGCAATTGGGTATCTATAGCAGAGCCTATCAATTGATGATGTTGCCTATTGATCAGATTAACGAGCCTATTTCATCGGTTGCTATTCCCTCTCTAAGCAGGCTGACTGATTCCGACATCGCTTACCGGCGGGCCTACCTGCGAATGCTGGAAAAGGTCGCGCTGCTGACAATGCCTGGTGTCGCGTTGATGATTGTCACGTCTGACTGGATTGTCGCAATTGTCCTGGGGCCTCAGTGGCGTGCGGTAGGAATATTGCTCGTCATCCTTGGGGTTGTCGGTCTGATTCAGCCAATATCCAATACAACGGGCTGGCTTTTTATTACTCAGGGACGTACTAAAGAGATGTTCCGGCTCTCAATGGTAGGTGGTCCAATTACTATCGCGTCAATAATCGCGGGATTGCCCTGGGGTGCTGTTGGTGTTGCCACCTCATATGTGATTGGTCAATTCATTATCATTAACATTCTGTACTGGTACGTCGGACGACGTGGGCCAGTCCGCACAAGGGACTTTTATCGAACGGTCGCCCCTTTCGCTGCAGCATCTCTCTCTGCGCTAGCTGCTTGTCTTGCCTTTCGCCACTGGCAACATCCCGTGAACGCTCTTGGCGGAATTATGGTTTGTACGGTAGTCACTCTTCTAACAACCATTCTTGTACTTGCTGTAATTCCGGCTGGTAGAAATGCACTCAGGGATGCAGTACGCTCGGTTCAGCTCCTGGCCAGCCAAAAAGGAGAATCCGTCTAGATCGTTTACGGAACTAGAGGTACTTAAAAAAAGAAACGCCAGTCTAGTATCAGGAGGTCGCACCGATTCCTACTTGTAAGATTTGCACTAACGACATAGATAATCGCACATACATTGTGCGTGAGATGCAACTCGGCCTGCGTGAGGAATTCGAATACTTCGAATGCTCAAACTGCGGTTGCCTGCAAATTGAGAAAGTTCCTCTCAATCTCTCGAAGTATTACCCTGACAACTACTACTCATATTTGGTGGATCGACCCTCCCTTGAGCATCCAAAGAACGGAATTCGTTCTGTTCGTGTAAAGCTGATAGTCAAGATTCTTACTGGTCATTACTTTTTCAATAAGAACTTTTTGGGTGCCTGGGTAGCGAAGAAATCTTCAGTGGCCGGCGATTATCCATACTGGGTCAGACACCAAAAGCTCAATCTTAGACTTCATTCCAACTCCAGTATTTTGGATGTGGGATGTGGCAAAGGAAAGCTACTCCTGGATCTCAGCGTCCTGGGATTCTCCAATCTTTTGGGGATCGATCCCTTTCTCAAGGACGACGTTGCTTATGAAAATGGGGTTAGAGTCCTGAGTAAACCGCTCGAGCAACTTAACGGAGAGTTTGACCTGGTAATGCTTCATCATTCGTTTGAACACATGCCTGATCCGCTCGCAACGCTGCGAAAGGCTTACGAATTGATCAAGCCTGGACACTATCTTCTGTTACGAATACCTCTGGCTGGCTCTTATGCGTGGCGTAAGTATGGAGTCAACTGGGCATCTCTGGACGCGCCGCGGCATCTTTATCTCCACACTGCTGAAAGCATTAAGATCCTGGCATCTCAAGCTGGATTTGAGGTTGCGGACGTTATATACGACGCTGATGGATTGGGGATTTGGGGCAGCGAGCTATATCTGAGGGATATCCCACTCACGGACGAGAGGTCGCCATGGGTAAATCCCAAGCAAAATACATTCAGCAAGGAAGAATTAGCTCAATTTGTTGAGCTGGAGAAAGAGCTGAATGAAATCGGAGAAGCCGATTGTGCCGCTTTCTATCTCTACAAGCGATAGCGGTCTGCCTCACTCCCCGGTATGAATGTTAGTATTAAAGCAGGATGAACCCTTCAGTCTCTGTAGTGATCCCAACTTACAACGGAGCTTCCTTCATTGGTGAGACCCTGTCGGCGGTCTTCGTGCAGACGTATGCGCCTGATGAAGTATTGATCGTAGATGACTGCTCAACAGATCAAATAGAGAGCGTCGTCACCTCAATAGCGCGCCAGTCGGTAATTCCCATTCGCTTCACTCAGCTTCCGCAGAATACAGGAAGTCCGTCAAAACCCCTCAACGTCGGAATTTCCAACGCTAAAGGTGACTTCATCCTCACGCTTGATCAAGACGACCTCATGCGGCCACGGCGAGTTGAGGCGTCGCTCAAGGCCTTGCAAGCTTTTCCGACCTGTAGTTTAGCAATCGGTCGATTTTCGATCCTGGGTTTTGCGGAGGGTGATTTGGGGCAAATTTGGCCGACCACTCAATTCTCGGATATCTGTGACAACATCGATCCGGCCGCTGAGTTTTCACTCCTGGATTCAAAGACAGCATTTGCTGCGTTGCTGTTGAAGAACTTTGCTGGAAGTGCCAGCAACTTCTGTTTCAGGAAACCATTGTGGGAGAAGATTGGCGGTTTTGACGAAAGCATCAAAACCTGTAGTGACCTGGATTTTATCTTGAGAGTTGTCCTCGAGAGCCCAATAGTGATCATCAATGAAGTCTTGTTTGATTATCGATGGCGCGATAGCAGTCTCAATCATGTCAACGCTCGTAAGACCGATCTTGAATTGACGAGAGTTAGACTGTCAGCGGCTTCCACCAGTCCGGAGTGGGCAGGGGAACAACTGCTGGTGCTTGAAGACTGCGCCGTCCATGCTGCCAGGTTGGCGTTGAAGCAAGGAGATCTTCCCGGGCTGTTCTCGGTGTTGAATACGCTCCTGAAGAATGGGGAATTCAGAACTTTGCTAAAGCGAAAGTTTGGTCGGCCCAAACCTGCAGGTCCGGTCAGGGATGCGCCGTGAGTAGGTAAAGTTATGGCAGGACCGAAGTATTGAGCCTTTACAATATCTCAGGCTCGCCAGCGATTCCACAGAAGGGGTAGAGATGAATTATAGAAGCGTCGCGGATCTGGATGACCAGATCGTAAATTGGCTGGGAAGACTTCCCAGAGGTTTGGAAGTTATCGTGGGCGTCCCACGGAGCGGCATGCTGGTCGCCAATTTACTGTCTCTCCACCTTAATTTACCGATGACTGACGTTGAAGGATTACTGCAGGGCAGAATGATCCAAACAGGCGGTAGAATCAAACGCGACGACCTGCAAAGTCTTTTGGCCCAGAAAAGGCGAGTTCTCGTGGTGGACGATAGCGTGTTGTCTGGAGATCAGATGAATGCGGTGAAGGCCAGGATCAAAGCGGCGAGTCTACCTCACGATATACTGTATGCTTCACCGTACGTCGTGTCTGGTAAGGAGAAGTGCGTCGATTTCTTTATCGAAGTCTTGCCGGCACCACGGTGTTTTGAGTGGAACTTGATGCATCACAAGCTGTTTCTGGATAACGCCTGCATGGATATTGATGGCGTTCTCTGCTGTGATCCACGCGAAGAGGAGAATGATGATGGACCGATATATCAACGCTTCATTTGCGAGGCTGCGCCGCTCTATTTGCCGACCTATCCAGTTGCAAATCTTGTGACCTGTCGTTTGGAGAAATACCGCACCCAAACTCAGGAATGGCTCGCACGCAATGGAGTGGCTTATAGCAACTTATTCATGATGGACTACCCCGACATGGCGGAGCGCCGCGCGGCCGCATCCTATGCCCAGTTTAAATCAGAAATTTACTTAAGGACCAAGTCCTGGCTCTTCATCGAGAGTTCGCTCCAACAAGCAAGCGAAATCTCAAAGTTAACTGGAAAACATGTCTTCTGCATGGATACTCGCGAAATGGTTGCTCCTGGAATAGCGGCGGCGCGTCGTCGCAAAATTCTTGAGGCCCCGACGACCATTCCTCAGGCGCTAAAGAGTAGTCTTAACGACGCTATCAGAGTTTCCAAGGCTGTTGGACGCAGGGTTCGCAGCCTCGCGTATCCAAATCAGAAGGCTAGAGTGCGCTGAGTTCGCCGCCATTCAAACACAAAGATGAATCTACGATTGAGAAGGAACGCTGTAGATTATTGAGAATCGATTCTTAAGAAGGACACCGATCGAGCATGTGCGGTATTACAGGATTCATTGATCTCTGGGACGTTGGCAAAGCTCGCGAGGTGGGCGAGCGCAAAGAGATCCTCGATCGCATGTGCCGGATCATTACTCATCGCGGCCCCGATGATCAGGGCGTTTTGGTGAAGGATGGCGTCGCGTTGGGGATGCGCCGGCTTTCGATTATCGACGTGGCGGGAGGACAGCAACCCATCTCCGGCGAAGATGGCTCCGTCACTATTGTCTTCAATGGTGAAATCTACAACTTCCTCGAACTCAAACATCAATTGGAGACTCGTGGCCACGTTTTCAAAACGCATTCAGACACCGAAGCAATCGTCCATGCTTATGAGGAGTATGGTGCTTCGTGTGTCGACCACTTGCGCGGGATGTTTGCGTTTGCCATCTGGGACGATAAGTCGCAGAAACTTTTCATCGCGCGTGATCGCGTCGGAAAGAAGCCGCTCTATTACACCATTACGCCTGATGGCTCGTTTGTTTTTGGCTCTGAACTAAAGACACTACTCCAACATCCTGGCGTGCCTCGAGAGACCGATCCGGAAGGCCTTGATGCTTACCTGACGCTTGGCTACGTCCCTGATCCGCTTAGCATCTTCCGCGGTATTCACAAACTGCCCCCAGGACATCACCTTAGCTTTGCCAATCGTGAAGTTCGGGTTTCTGATTACTGGGATTTTCGGTTCATCACTCCAGAGGAGGGCAGAACCGAAGACGACTATCTTGAGGAACTGCGCGCGTTGCTTGATGAGTCTGTGCGCTTGCGTCTAATTTCTGAAGTGCCCCTGGGCGCTTTCCTATCCGGGGGTATCGACTCGAGTACGATAGTGGCGCTAATGGCGCGGCACATGGGCCAACCCGTGAAGACATTCTCTATTGGTTTTCATGAGGACAGCTATAACGAGCTGGAATTCGCCCGACTCACTGCCAAAAAGTATGGTACCGACCATCACGAGTTTTTTGTGACTCCCGAGATCTGCAGCATTGTGGACGAGCTAGCCTGGCATTTTGACGAGCCCTTTGCAGACTCTTCAGCTATCCCCACGTATATGGTTTCGAAGCTTGCTCGGGAACACGTTACCGTAGTGTTATCAGGAGATGGTGGCGACGAACTTTTCGCTGGTTATACCCGTTACGTTGTTGATCGAAACAGAAGCGCGTTCACACGGATGCCCGGGCTGTTCCGGAAAGGATTGATGCAACCGCTCAGTTCGCATCTGCCACATGGAACTCTCGGGCGCAACTTCATCTATAATATTTCGCTCGATCCAATCGATCGATATCTGGACAGTATTTCTGTTTTTACCCGCCTCAACAAGGAGTCGCTCTACACAGATGGTTTCCGACAACAACTAAGAGACGGAGATTGGGTAACAAAGTGCTTTCATAAACTGGCGGCAAAAGTGGGCACGGGCGACCCACTTGATCGGTTACTGTATCTTGACAGTAAGACTTATCTGCCGGGCGACATCATGACAAAGGTAGACCGGATGAGCATGGCGGTGTCGTTAGAAGCCCGCGCGCCTTTGCTCGATCACAAGCTTATCGACTTTGTCACCCATATACCCGCTTCAATGAAGCTGGTCGGCGATGAGACAAAACACATTCTGAAACGTGCCGTAAGCGACCTTGTTCCAAAAGAGATTTTGAATCGACCGAAACAGGGTTTTGGTGTTCCCGTTCAGGAATGGATCAACCAGCAGTTGCGAGAACGCATGCATGAAATCCTTAGCGATTCCCGTACGCGCGAGCGCGGCTACGTCAACTCTGCATACCTGGAAGTGTTGCTTGACGAACATGAGCGAGGCCGGCGTGATCACTCGGCGGGTCTATGGGCCTTGCTGATGTTGGAGTTGTGGCACCGCCAATTCGTGGATGAAAGTGGTTTGCGCGCGCGGCGGGCTGAAGTCAATCTGGTTCATGAGGCAGTCTAGTCGACGGAGTATAGTTGAAGCCCGTTGTTCTTCAATTGATCGACAGTTTCCATCAAGGCGGTTCCGAACGTCAGGCAATCCAGTTGACCCGTCTTCTGCACGAGAGCGGACGCTTCAATGTTCGCCTTGCCAGCCTCAGTCCCGAAGGAAGTCTGCGCGCCGCGGCCAAAGAATTAGATTTAGGCGAGATCCCTTCTTTTCCTCTCAGCAGTTTCTACGATCGTAATGCTCTTGTGCAGCTTCGAAGGCTGATGGCTTATCTCCGCCGAGAGCGCGTCGAGATTGTCCACACTCACGACTTTTATACAAACGTAATTGGCATGACAGCGGGATCGTTTGCCCG
>WNFC01011004.1_pt1 | contig 10062 bp, 11 predicted proteins | sample 5400541 | NCBI WGS metagenome assembly WNFC01 (sample SAMN13153342, study PRJNA577476) | soil metagenome | isolation source: 120 cm saprolite under Douglas fir tree site 2 hole 2 replicate 1 | place: USA:California | collected 2015-04-18 | reverse complement strand
CCGACAAGCTCGCCATTCCGCGCCGCCTCACCGCCGTGATGAAGGAGATCTGGGCGCTGCAGCCGCGTTTCGAGCAGAGGAGCGGCCGCCGTCCCTTCGGCCTCCTGGCGCACGAGAGATTCCGGGCCGGATTCGACTTCCTCGTGCTGAGGAGCGGGAGCGGCGAGGCGCCCGAGGAACTCTCGCAATGGTGGGAAAAGTTTCAGCACGCAGGCGAGGCCGAGCGCCAGGCGATGCTCATGGCGCCGCAGCCGGGCGAGCGCCGGCGGCGCCGCCGCCGCCGCCGCAGCAAGAGCGCGTTGCCGCCGCCCGAGCCGGCGCAAGCTTGAAAAGGCAGAGGTCGTGGGCTTTCGCGGAAAATCCGATGACACCCGGCGCCCCGCGGGTTATTCTTTCGGGGGAGGCTGACAGCAGATGCACCGCATTCGACGCGCTCGCCTTGGGGGGGCATGAAACGGGTTCTGGTCGTGTATTTTTCGCAATCCGGCCAGCTCGCGCGCGTGGCGCGCAGCCTGGTGTCGCCGCTAGCGGAGGCAGACGACATGGTGCTCGTGGAAGAAGTGCTGCGCCCCATCCGGCCGTATCCGTTCCCCTGGTCGTTCTGGAGCTTTCTCGAGGTGATGCCGGAGACCGTGCTGCTCGAGCCGCCGCCGCTGCAACCGCTGGCGGTGCGCGCGGAGGAGCGATTCGATCTCGTCGTGCTGGCGTATCAGGTTTGGTACCTCGCGCCCTCCGGCCCCATGACCGCGTTCCTGAAAAGCGAGACCGGAAGAAAGCTCGTGCGCGGCCGGCCGATGGTGACCGTGATCGCGTGCCGCAACATGTGGCTCGCGGCGCAGGAGACGGTCAAGCGGTTGATCCAGGAGGCCGGCGGGCGATTGCGCGACAACGTGGCGTTCGTCGACCGCGGCGGAACGCTCGCGAGTTTCATCACGACGCCCCGCTGGCTCCTGACGGGCCGGCGCGACCCCTTCTGGGGCCTGCCCGGGGCGGGCGTGGCGGAGGAGGAAATCGCGAACGCCGGCCGCTTCGGCCGGGCCTTGCTGAACGCGCTCCGGGCTGATCGCGAGCGCGAGGGCTCGCCCATGCTCACCGGCCTGGGCGCGGCACGCGTCGATCCCAGGTTGATCTTCAGCGAGCGCGCCGGGCAGCGCGTGTTTTCCCTGTGGTCACGACTGATCCGTCGGGGAGGCGCACCGGGCTCGGCCGGCCGCAGGCTGATGCTCGCATTGTTTTGCGCGTATCTGATTGGGGTGATACTGACCCTGGTTCCGCTGAGTTTGCTCGTGCAACGCCTGATGATCCCGCTCTTCTCCCGGCGGCTGGAATCGCAAAGGACGTATTTCGAGCTCCCCTCGGGGCGGTGACCGAGACGCCGACAAGAGCCATCATGACCAACGCCGCCTACATCACGCGCAGCTCGGTGTGCCTGCCGAACCCTCCCGTCGAGAACGATCAGGTGGAGACGATCCTGGGACAGGTCGGCGAGCGCCCGTCGCGCGCACGCCGCGTGGTACAGCGCAACAACGGCATCCGGCGTCGCTATTACGTGATCGATCCGGCCACTGGAAAGCCGAACTACACGAACGCGAGCCTTACCGCAGCCGCGGTCAGGGGATTGGTCGCGGACGGATTCGAGCTCGATGATCTGGCGTGCCTCGTATGCGGGACTTCCAACCCGGATCAGCTCATGCCCAACCACGCCGTCATGGTCCACGGGGAGCTCGGCGCGCCGGTCTGCGAAGCGGTGGCGACCGCGGGCGTGTGCCTTTCGGGCGCCACCGCTCTGAAGTACGGCTGGATGTCGGTCGCTTCGGGCGGCACGCGCAACGCCGTCGTTACCGGCTCGGAAGTGGCATCGCTGGGCCTGCTCGCGCAGAACTACGACGCCGAATCGCTCAACGGCTCGCAGGTTCTGGAGTCGAACCCCGAGCTCGTATTCGAAAAGGATTTTCTGCGCTGGATGCTGTCCGACGGTGCCGGCGCGCTGCTTCTGGAGCCCGCGCCGCGCCCGGGACTCAATCTGCGCGTCGAGTGGATAGACGTTTTCTCCTACGCGCACAAGCTGCCGCCGTGCATGTACTACGGCGCCGAAAAACAGGCGAACGGCGTTCTGCGCGGATGGTTGAGCTATTCGCCCCACGAGCGCGAAACGAAGTCGTTGTTCACCTTGAAGCAGGACGTGAGGCTCCTCAACGAAGAGGTCGTGGAATACACGCTGGTCAAACCGCTCGAGCACGTCATCGAACGACGTTCGCTCTCCGCGCGAGACGTGGATTGGTTTCTCCCGCACATGTCCTCCGAGTATTTCCGCGCGCCGGTCGTCGAAGGCCTCGCCCGCGCGGGACTGCCGATTCCCCCCGAACGCTGGTTCACGAACCTCGTGTGGGTCGGCAACACGGGTTCGGCCGCGATCTACATCATGCTCGACGAATTGATCAAGAGCGGCAAGCTGAGGGAAGGTCAGCACCTGCTGTGCTTCGTCCCGGAGAGCGGACGCTTCTCGAGCGGCTTCATCTACCTCACCGTCACCGCGCATGCGTGAGCGCGACGTGCCTCAGGAGGGCAACGCGACCCTCGCGGGCCATCGCAAAGCCGTCTACGCGACCGCCGACGACGGCAAGTTGCGGCTCGTGCCTTCGCGCGGCTGGGAGGTCGAGGAGATCGTCACGCGCCAAGCGGTCGAGGATCTGGAGAGGCACGCCGCGCAGGCTCGCGCGCGAGCGCTCTCGGGTGAATCCTCGCCGCTCGAATACCACATGTACCGCGCGCGCATGGACGTCGAGCTGTTGTCGCAAGTCACCGGCCTGTGGCGCTGGCGCGTGCGGCGCCACCTCAAGCCGGCGGGTTTTGCGCGCCTGCCGCCCGCGCTCAAGCTGCGTTACGCCGAGGCGCTGGGCATTTCGAGCGAGGCCCTGGACCGGGTCGACTAGCGATGCCCGATTCTTTCGTGCACTCGCACGCCTCGCATTGCGAGTCCGGCGTGATGTCCTCGCTCCTGCGCCATCACGGCTTGCCGATGTCCGAAGCGATGGCCTTCGGGCTCGCTTCAGCCTTGTCCTTCGCCTACCTTCCGTTCATCCGCATCAACGGCCTGCCGCTCGTGTCCTACCGCATGCCGCCGCGCGCGATCATCAAGGGCCTCGAGCGCAGCCTGGGCCTGGACATGCGTTTCGAGACCTTCCGCTCGCCCCCGGCAGGCATGGAGCGGCTCGACGCGCTGCTCGATGCCGGCAAGCTCGTCGGGCTGCAGACTTCGGTGTTCTGGCTCCCGTATTTCCCGCCCGATCTGCGGTTTCATTTCAACGCGCACAACCTGCTGGTCTACGGGCGCGAGCTCGATGACTACCTCATCAGCGACCCGGTGGCGGAGGCGCCGGTTCGATGCGCTCGGGAAGACCTCCGGAGGGCGCGCTTCGCCAAGGGGATGCTCGCGCCCAAGGGACTGCTCTATTTCCTGACGAGGCCGCCGGCCGCGCCCGATTGGGTGCGTCTCGGCCGGCGGGCCCTTGCTCGCACGGCGCGCATCATGCTCGCGCCCCTGCCCCTGGTCGGCGTGCACGGAATGAAGCTGCTCGCGCGGCAAATCGAGCGCCTGCCGCTCGCCGACGGCGGGGAGCGGGCGCGCCTGTACATGGGCAACATCGTTCGCATGCAGGAAGAGATCGGGACCGGCGGCGGCGGTTTCCGGTTCCTCTATGCGTCGTTCCTGCAGGAGCTGGCGGCCAAGACCGGCTACGCGGCGCTCGACGGGCTCGCGTCGCGCCTGGTCGAGATCGGCGACCGCTGGCGCGAGTTCGCGCTCGCCGCGGCGCGCATGATCCGCGGCCGCGACGCGCTCTCCCCGCCGGCATTGGCGGAGCGGCTGCGCGCTCTGGCGGCCGACGAAAAGCTTTTTTTCCAGAGCCTGCACCGCGCCCAGCGCGCATGGGCACGCTGACACTCGAGGGCGTGTCGTTTCACTACCCCGGCCGGAGTGAAACCGTGCTGGACAAGGTCACCCTCGTGATTCCCGCGGGCGGAATTTTCGGTCTGCTCGGACCGAACGGCGCTGGCAAGACCACGCTGATCTCGATCCTCGCGGGGCAATTGCACGGGGCAACCGGAAGCATCCGCGCCGGCGACGAGCCGCTCGAGGCCTGGCGCCGCCGCCGGCCGCTCGGCCTGGGACTCGTTCCGCAGGAATACGCGTTCTACCCCATGCTCACTTGCGCGGAGAATCTGCGCTTCTTCGGCGCAGTGCAGGGCCTGGCCGGCGCGCGGCTCAAGGACCGCCTCGCCGCCGCTGCCCGCTTCGCGCGCATCGAAAGCGCGCTGGCACGCCGGGCAGGCCGGCTTTCGGGGGGCCTGAAACGCCGGCTGAACCTCGCGATCGGCCTGCTCGCAGAACCGGAGATCCTGCTCCTCGACGAGCCGACCGTGGGGGTCGATCCGCAGTCGCGCGCCTTTCTGCTCGATTCGATCCGCTCGCTTGCCGGAACGGAACGGACGATTCTCTACACCAGTCACTACATGGAAGAGGTCGAAGCGATCTGCGACCGCGTGGCGATCATCGACCACGGACGCGTACTCGTTTCAGGCGCGCTGTCGGACGTGACCCGGGACGGCTCGGGCCTCGAAGAGCTCTTCATGCGGCTGACCCACCGGTCGCTGCGTGACTGAAATGCGGCGTCTCCTCGCCTTGTGGGAAAAGGAAACCCTCGCGCTTTCGCGCGACGTTCTCGGGCTCGCGGTGCTGTTTCTGATGCCGGCGGCGTTCATCGTGGTGATGTCGCTCGCCCTGAGCGACGTGTTCAAGGGCGGCGCCGCGGGCCGGACCGAGTTCGCCGTCATGGCGGCCGATCCAAAGCTTGCCGACCGCCTCGCGCAGGGTTTGTCGGGTGACGGCTTTCGCTCCGCACCGGCACCGGCGGACGAAGCCGCTGCGCGCGACGGCGTGCGCCGCGGAACGCCTTCGCTCGTCCTCGTCGTGCCGCGCGATTTCGAGCGCGCCCTGAACGCGCCGCTCGACGGGAAAAGCACGCCGCCCAAGCTCACGCTCCTCGCCGATCCCGCCTTGCCGCCGACGCAGCTCCTTGCTTTCCGGCAGCGCGTTCTCGGCGTCGCATTGGCCCTGCGCGTAGGGGCGATGATGCGCCGGGCCGGTATCGCCGCCAACGCGGACGCGTTCGATCTGAAGCGGGCAGCCACGCTGTCCGTCGAAACGATCGGCGGCTCCAGTCGCCCCTCCTCGGTGCAGCAGAACGTGCCGGCCTGGCTCATCTTCGGGATGTTCTTCGTGGTGATGCCGATCTCCTCGCTCTTCGTCGTGGAGCGGCGCGAGGGCACGCTCGCGCGCCTGGTGAGCCTGCGGGTCCCGTTCTCGATGCTGCTCCTGGGCAAGGTGGGGCCGTATTTCGTCGTCAATCTCGCTCAAGCCGCGCTGATGCTGCTCGCCGGACGGACGCTCGTGCCCTGGTTCGGCGGCGAGACGCTCGCGCTTCCCGGGCGCTGGGACCTGCTCGCCGCGGTGACGGCGTGCACCAGCTTTGCCGCGATCGGCTGGGGGCTGCTCGTCGCGGTGTGCTCGCGCACGCTCGAGCAGGCGACCGTGATCGGCGGCGTCGGCAACATCCTCGCCGCGGCCGTCGGCGGCATCATGGTGCCGCGTTTCGTGATGCCCGAAGCCATGCAGAAGCTCTCCGAGGTCTCGCCCATGGCGTGGGCCCTCGACGGGTTCCACGCCGTGATCCTGCGCCAGGGCGGCGCAGCCGACATCGCCGCGCCCTGCGTGAAGCTGCTCGCGCTCGCGGCCGCCCTGCTTGCGGCCGCCCTGTGGGTGCATCACCGGCGCCGCATCCTGACTTCCGCGCAATGACGCCTCGCGATGCACTGATCGCGGACCTGACGGCGCTCATCCTCGAGGCGACCGAGAAGGCTCCGGTCGCGCCGCCTTTGTCGCCTGAGGAAGCGATTTTCGGGACGGAGACCCGGCTCGCGCTCGACTCGCTCGACGCGCTGCAGGTGTCGATGGCCCTGCAGAAGCGCTACGGCGTGCGCCTCACCGACAGCAAGGACACGCGCCGCATCCTCGCCTGCGTCGGCAATCTCGCGGATCACTTGCTGCAGAAACGCGCATGACCGGAGCCTTCGTGCGCGCCACCGCGCTCGCGAGCGCGCTCGGACCGGATCTCGAGGCGGCCGTCGAACGCCTCGCGGGCGCGCCCGTCGCCCCGGCCCGAAACACGAAGACCGGCGGAACCTGGCCCTATTTCGCGATTCCCATCGCCGGGAAAGACTGGAGAAAACGCGCCGAAGCGATCGCGCGCTCGGTCGCCGAGGACCTGCGGCGCGAGGCCGCGCTCGCTCCCGCGCGATGGGCGGACCTCCCCTGCATCGTCGGCTCGTCCTCCTTTTCCGTGGGCGCATGGGACGACGGCGGCTGGGCGGCGCTCGAGCCCTCGTTCGAATTCTCCCGCAGGCTCGCAAGAGGCTTCGGCGTGCACGGCCCGGTGACGGCGGTCAGCACCACCTGCACCTCGGGCTTGAGCGCGCTCGACATCGCGCTCGGCCTCGTCGCCGAAGGCGAATTCCGCGACGCTCTGGTGCTCGGCGTGGAGTTTTCGAATCGTCTGACCGTGGCGGGTTTCGCGGGGCTGGAACTGCTTTCGGCGACCGCCGCGCGTCCCTGCGACCGCGAGCGGGACGGACTGGTGCTCGGCGAGGCGCTGGCCGCGGTGCTGGTGTCCGCGGCGAGCGCCCCCTGGCGGATCGCCGCGCTCGCCACCGGGATGGACGCGACGAGCGTCACGGGACCGGCTCCGGACGGCAGCGTGATCGCAAGCGCGATGCGGGCCGCGATGGCCGGCGCGCGTTGGGAGAGCGCCGCGGTGGATCTGATCAAGCTGCAATCGGGCGGCGGGCCCCTGGCCGATTCTGCCGAAGCGAACGCGGTGCGCGAAGTGTTCGCGCCCGTGCCGAAGACGGTGTCGCTCAAAGGCGCGCTCGGCCATACGCTCGGGGCGAGCGGCCCCGCGGAACTCGCGCTGCTTCTCGCGAGCCTCTCGCGGGGGCGCGTTCCCGCGACCTGGGGATTTGCAAACCCGGATGACGAGCTCGGCCTTGCGCCCTCGGGCGGCGACGCGCAAGGGGTGCATCGCGTGCTGTTCAATCTTTCCGGGTTCGGCGGAAGCGTGATGAGCCTGGCGCTGGAAAAGGCGCTCTGACGGTGTATTTGCTCGCGCCGACCGTTTTACGCGTCGCTCCGGACGATTTTCCGGCGCGGGTGCGGGCGCGCTTCGCCTCCGAGCTGCGCCGCGCCGGCCGCTTCGCGCAGCTTTGCCTGCTCGGCGCGCAGGCCTGTCTCGACGCCGCGGGCGGCGACGGCGCGCTCGCAGTCCTGTGGGCAAGCGAGTTCGGCGCGTTGCACGCCACGCGCGCCGCGCTCGACGAGGACTTGAGGCGCGGCGAGCCGGCGATGCCGTTCACGTTCATCGCGACCCAACCGCATCTGGCGGGCGCGCTGCTCGCGCAGCGCTCGCATCCGGTCACGCGCACGGCCTGCCTGTACCTCCCCGCGGACGCCTGGCCCTCGCTGCCGCGCCTCGCGCAACGCTGGCTCGCGGAGTGCGACAGGGTTCTCGCGGGCTGCGTGGAGGAATCCGGCTCAGGCGGAGCGGCGCACCGCAGCGATTGGTGCCTGTTCCAGAAAAAACCCGCCCCGGGAGCGGTTCGCTGCGAACGCTCGCTCGGGCCCGAAAACGCGGCCCCCGCAACGGCAGAGGACTGGATTCCCCGCGTCGCCGCCTGGCGCGGCGCGGCCGATGCGCCGCTCGTCCTGCGTGGAGGTGAAGACGCGTGGAGCTTCATTCCCGATGGATGAGAAGAACGCCGCGACGAGGGCCTTCATAGGACTGGGAGCGAATCTGGGCGCCCCGGAAGCCCAGGTACGCCGCGCCCTCTTGGCCCTCGCCGCGCTGCCCGGCACGCGGCTCGTCGCCGCGTCTTCGCTTTACCGCAGCGCGCCGGTCGGTTACACGGTCCAGCCGGACTTCGTAAACGCGGTCGCCGAGATCGAGACCCGCCTCGGCGCGCAGGCCCTGCTCGGCGAGCTGCTCGCGACCGAGGCCCGTTTCGGGCGCGTGCGGACCTTACCCAACGCGCCGCGCACGCTCGACCTCGATCTGCTGCTCTACGGCGATCGCGTGATCGCCGAGCCGGGTCTCATCGTCCCCCACCCTCGCATGCACGAGCGCGCATTCGTGCTCGCGCCCCTCGCCGAGATCGCGCCTGACATCGCGATCCCGGGAAAGGGCCGCGCCGGGGCGCTCCTTGCCGCCTGCACCGACCAGAAAGTGGAGAAGATTGGATAAGCTATCATTGGCGCGGTGTACTTCATCTTTCGGGGCTGACCCGCAGCGACACGCATCGATGAAGCTGCCCGCGCTGCTCCTTTGCCTTTTCCTCCTTCCTGGTTCCGCGTCGGGGGCTGCGACCGCCGCGCCGGTCGCACTGCCGCCGTGGTTCACCGAAACTCTCCTTGATTTCCGGGAAGACGTGGCCCAAGCCGCGCGCGAGGGCAAGCGGCTCATGATTCTCTTCGAACAGAACGGCTGCCCCTACTGCAAGGAACTGATCCTGACCAACTTCAGCCAGAAGGCGATCGCCGACAAGGCGCGAAAGAAATTCCTCGCGATTTCGCTCAACATCTGGGGCGACCGCGAGGTAACCTGGACCGACGGAAGGAAATTCCCAGAGAAGCGTCTCGCGGCTTTCCTGAAAATCCAGTTTACCCCGACGCTCGTCTTTTTCGACGAGCGCGGCGGGATCGTGGCGCGGCTGAACGGCTACTATCCGCCGCACCGCTTCGAGGCGGTGCTCGACTGGGTCGCCGGCCGCAAGGAAAGGAAAATCGCGCTCGCAGAGTACCTGCGCACCGCGGTCCGGGAGCCGGCCGGCGAGCAGCTGCACGACGAGCCCTTCTTCCTCAAGCCGCCCTACGATCTGCGCAGGCGCGGCGCGAGGCCGCTCGCCGTGTTCTTCGAGACGCCGTCCTGCGCGGCCTGCGACGAGCTGCACCGCGAGGGCTTTCGCCGCGCGGGAATCGCCGAATCGCTCGCGCGCTTCGACGTGGCGCGCTTCGCGCTCGGGGAGCGCACTCCGGTGACGACTCCGGCGGGAGACAGGCTCCCGGCGGAGGACTGGGCGCGTTCGCTCGGCCTCTCCTACACACCTTCGGTGGTTTTCTTCGGCACCGACGGCAGGGAGGCGTTCCGCATCGAAGCCTACCTGCGGCCGTTTCACCTCTGGGGCTCGCTCGAATACGTCGCGAGCGGGGCCTACCTGCGCGAGCCGAACTTCCAGCGCTTCCTACAGGGGCGCGCCGACGAGCTGCGCGGGCGCGGCGAAGCCGTCGATCTGTGGCGGTAGCGCCGCACGCGAGCCCTCTCTTGCGGCGCGTGTATGATGGGCGCCCATTTCTGCGAGCCCCAGCCTCGTGCCGCTCTCGAAATACCACTACGTCGTAGTCGAAGGGCCGATCGGCGTCGGCAAGACGAGCCTCGCCAAGCGTCTGGCCGGTCGGCTGAGCTCGACCTTGGTCCTGGAGCATCCGGAGCAGAATCCGTTCCTGCCGCGCTTTTACCAGGACATGTCCCGCTTCGCCCTGCCGACGCAGCTGTTCTTCCTTTTCCAGAGGATCGGCCAGTTGCGGGAGCTCGCGCAGATGGACCTCTTCACCCGGCTCACCGTCTGCGATTTTCTCCTCGAGAAGGACCCGCTGTTCGCACGCCTGACGCTCTCGGGCGAAGAGCTGCATCTGTATCAACAGATATACGACTCTCTCAAGCCGCAGGCGCCGAAACCCGATCTCGTCATCTACCTCCAGGCGCAGCCGGAGATCCTGTACGAGCGGGTGCGCCGGCGCGGGGTAGAATTCGAGCGGCCGATCACCAGTGAGTATCTCGCCCTGCTCGCAGACAGCTACAACCGTTTTTTCTACCATTTCAACGGGAGCCCCATCCTGATCGTGAATTCCGAAAAGCTCAACTTCGTGAGCCAGGATCGCGACCTCGACCTGCTCAT
>WNFC01011003.1_pt1 | contig 10062 bp, 7 predicted proteins | sample 5400541 | NCBI WGS metagenome assembly WNFC01 (sample SAMN13153342, study PRJNA577476) | soil metagenome | isolation source: 120 cm saprolite under Douglas fir tree site 2 hole 2 replicate 1 | place: USA:California | collected 2015-04-18 | reverse complement strand
CTGCGAGAACGGCGCGATGCAGCAGGGAAGCGCCCGCCCGTTGGCGGTGATGTACATCAGCGTCCAGGGCCGGCGGCACAGCGACCAGGGCGCTTCGCCTTCCGTCTTCTTCAAGCTCACGCCGAGTTCCGAGGCGGCACCGGACGCGCTGAAGGTGATGCCGAGCGAGCGCGCCGACTCTTCCGCCTCGTGGATATAATCCGCTTCTTCTCGCGTCGTGCGCTCGAACAGCGCCTGCTCTGAATGCGCCATGCCGATTGGGTTTTCGTCGAAGAATACCAGTCTCTGGAGATAGACTTCCTTCACGCCGATGTCGGCGGCGACGCGCACGAAGGCCGGCAGCTCTTGAATCGTTTCCTTGAGCCCCGTGAGCCAAGCCGAAACTCTCGGCTTTTCATGGCCCTCTCTTTCCTGCAGGTCACGGAAGGCGCGTACGTTCCTCAGTATCCGGTCGAAATAGTTCTTGCCGCGGATCTCGCGGAAGCTTTTTGCATTCGAGGCGTCAAGCGAAACGCGCAGCTCGTCGAGTTCAGCGGTGATCAGCGCCCGGCCGTTGCGCTCGTTGAGCACCGTTCCATTCGTGTTGAACAGCACGTAGACGCCGCGGTCCTTGAGGTAGCGCACCATGCGCGGAAGGTTCTTGACCAACATCGGCTCGCCGACGCCGTGCAGCACCGCGCGGACAAGATCGGGCAGCTGATCCACGATCGACGTGAACAGTTCCCAGCTCATATCGGCGGGAGGCTCAAGCTCCTCATAAGTGCGCGGACAGGTGGTGCACAAGAGATTGCAGCGGTTGGTGGTCTCCAGATAAAGGCAGACCGGCGGGCGCTTGACTTCAGCCGCGCGTTCGCTGGAAGCCGCCTCGTAGTAGCGGCGGGGATCGATGGCTTTTTCGCTCACGCTATCGGTTTGCAGCGGCGCCATCGCTCGCATCTCCACTCCGTGCCGGATTCAACCAAGCGCGCAAGACAGGGTATGCGCAGGCAATGAGAAAAGCTCCGTAAAGGGCCGACTTGCGGACTAGCACCGGCACATAGGGATCTACTCGCAACTCATCTTGCAGCAGAACCGCACCCAGGGTGAAAGCCCACACCGGCGCCCCGCCGACGAGAGCGACGAACGGGGTGAGGATCAAGAAATACCACGGATAGTTGGGGGAGAGCAGAAACAAAAACGCGAGTAACAATCTGTTGATGTCATGCAGACAAAGCTCGGCCGAGCGTTCCTTTCGCCATGCGGCATATAGCGCCATCGCGGCAATTGCGCATGCCGACGCAGCAAAGTAGATCGCGAGATCGCCGCGAAATGCGCCGATACCCCACCTGATCGCGGCCAGCGGCCAAAGGAGGGCGCCACTGCCAAATTGCTCCTCACCCAAATATCCGGCGGTGAGATAGCCGAACACGCCCCATCCGACGGCAAGGTATGGCGCGTAGCACAGCAGCGCGATCGCGATCACGATCAGCGGCGCCTTCCAATCCCAGGGGCGCCAGGTTGGGCGCCAAGTGGCTGGCAGCGCGAGCAGTGCGAACGGTTTTACGAGAGCGGCGAGCGCGATCGACGCCGCCCCCCGCAACGGCCGCCCGGTGAGCGCGAGCCACAGTCCGAGCATCATCAGAGCCACCATCAAAGCGTCAATGTGCCCGCTATTGGCGATCTCCCACATCGGCAATGGATGCCAGGCATAGGCGACGATCCGCGTTGCCGGGCGTGCAAGCTGCCGCAGCAACAGGACGATCATCGTTACGCTAACGCCCTCGCAGGCAAGGAGCGCGACTTTCATCGTCGTCACGTTTTCTCCGAAACGGGTCACCAGAAAGAAGAACATCTGCGCCACCGGCGGGTAAATCGTCACAGCGTAATGGGCGCGATTGATGTTCGGGTAGATCGCCGTATCGCGCAGCGAAGCGAGCGCCGCGTCGGCAGGAATATAGCGGTAGGGATTGATACCCGCCGCTTGTACCTTGCCGTCCCAGACGTAGCGGTAGATATCGCTCGATAGCAGCGGATCGACGAACAACATGAAAAGCCGCAACATTACGGCGACGCCAAAGATCAACCACAGCGCTCGCGCAGGTTGGGCGCGGTCGGCGACCATCGCCGCGCCGAGCGCCGCAAGGCCGGTCGCGATCGCCATTCCGATGTATGCGTTGTCGCCGTATTTCCAGAACGCCAACGGCGTCGCCAGCACCAGGCCGGCGACGAGCGCGCCAAAAAATATCAGAAGGTAAAACGCGACCCGCTCGTCAATCGCGCCCAACCTGGACAAGAGACTGCGCGGCGCGGCGTCGATCGCCCTGCTCACTTTGCGGCCTCGGCCGGGACGCCGAGAAAGGCACGCGTGGCTTGCGCGGGAGCGCCGGCGCGAAAGCGGTCGGATCGTCCGGCAAGTTCCTGGCGCAGCCAGTCGAGCGATTCTCCGTCGTCGACGTCGTACCATGCGGGCAAGAGCATGACTTCAAGACCGATCTCGGCTGCGCGCTCGATCGTCAAACGAGCCACCGCTTCGGTGCCCCAGGGGATGTCCGTGAATAGCCGGCGATGCGCCGCCTTGAGGCCGATCAGATAATAGCCGCCGTCGACGGCCGGCCCCAGCACCATGCGGTCGCCGGGGCACCGCAAAGCTTCAATCGCTTCGAGGAAAAAGGAGACGGGCAGCGTCGGACCATCGCTGTTCACGAGCATGACGCAATCGTGCCCGGCCGCAAGCAAGTCGCGCGCCGCCCCATATAAGACGTTCCCGAATTCGGCGTCGACCTGAAGCAATAGCCCGAAGGAGGGCGGCAAGATGCGCCGAAGCTCGGCTTCCGCTCCAGCCGGCGCGTACACCCCGTAACCTTTGCACGCGAGGCTCTCCGGGATCGTTTTGATCGTTGCGGCGACATCGCGCACGAAGCACGCCGATAGTGCTGCCGCCGATTCCGCCCCGATGGCCGCGGCGAGGCGCGTTTTGGTCCGCCCCGGAAGCGGTGCCTTGCACATAATTCCGATGGCTGCCGACCCGTCCATCTTGCTCGTCCAAGCGGCGGAGGATGGCTCCTGATGCGGACCGGTCACGGGGGACAAAGAGTTCGGCAACGACAGGATTAAGTTTTTGCGAGCAGCAACATCACATACCGCTAACTTCGCCGGCGATGAGGGGACCGAAAAGCTCGCCATACTCGCCATTGAAGCGTGACATCTGCATCTGCTTGATTGGATAGTAGTCGCTCGGGCCGGTATTGATTTTAATCCCCGGCAGCAGCATCCCGAGTTCCAGATCCTTGAGATTCGCCGCCTGTTTCATGACATTTTCGCGCGTGAGGTCATCACCGCACTGCTTCAGGACTTGGACGAGCGTTTGCGCGGTGAGATAGCCATAGACCGTGAACGTGGTCGTCTTATCGCCCTCCGGATAGTATTTATCCATGAAAGCGGCCCACTCCTTGACCGCAGGATCGTTCTTCCAAGACGGATCGGTCGGATCCTTCAGGTAGCCGGTGGACAAGATGCCTTTTGAGTTCTCGAGCCCGGCGGGCTTGAGGACGGAGCCAACGGAGGCCGATATACTGGCAAGGAGGTGGACCGGTTTCCAACTGAGTTCCGCCAATTTTTTGATTGCCTGCGCGGCGAATTTCGGCGAGGCCTCATTGAAGAAGACGTCGGCGCCCGAGGCCTTTAGTTTAATGATCTGAGAATCGACGGTCGGATCTGCCGGCTCGTAGGGAGCTTCGGCAACGATCTGCATTTTGCCGCCAAGACCATCCTTCAAGCCCTTGATGTAGTCCCTGCCTGAATCGTCATTCTGATAAAGGATGGCGATCTTTCCGTTTGGGTGGTTCTGCAGGAGATATCGGGCGTAGATATGCCCTTCGATCTGGTACGTGGGTTGCCATCCCATCGTCCACGGAAAGTTCTTTTGGTCGCCAAACTTGGTCGCCCCCGTCGCGACAAACAGCTGCGGCACCTTGTTTGAGTTCATGTATTTTTGGATTGCATTGTTCGTTGGGGTCCCGAGGCTTTGGAAAATCAGTAACACCTCGTCGTTTTCGACGAGCTTGCGCGCCTGCTCGACGGTTTTCGGCGGGCTGAAGCCGTCATCGTAGGAAATGAAATTGATTTTACGGCCGTTGATGCCGCCTTCCGCGTTGATCTTGTTGAAATAGGCGGCGATCGTCTTGCCAATCGTGGCGTAGGCCGAGAGCGGCCCGCTATACGGCATGATGTTGCCGACCTTGATTTCGGTATCGCTAGCGCCGACGTCGTATTTTTTCTGCGCCGTAGCAGAGGTTGCGCAAATCGCCACAGCCGCCGACAAAAGCATCCATTGGACAGAGTGCTTTACATGCATGATTTCCTCCCGGGGGCCAGCGCGATCATGTTCAATTTTCGCGCATAGCTTGGCATTGTCAGGCTAGGAGGTCCAGGTACGGGCGCCGGGATGAAAAAAACTCGATGCGAATCCGATGGGCGCCGGCTGCAATTCAAATCCTGCTCAGACAAGAAAATTTCTTAGTTTCGCGTGACGAAATAGTCACTCGGGGTGACGCTCCTGGTTTGCCAGCGATAGTCGAACGTAAAACCCGGCCAGATCGCTACGTTCCGACCTTTTTCATCTTGATACCAACTTCGGCAACCGCCCGATTGCCAGACTGTCGGCTTCAGCCGTTCTTGGATCTGTCGGTAGAAGGTCGCTTGGATGTCGTGTTTCACGTCGATCGTTTTCAAACGCTTTCGCCGCATGAAGCGGAGACAACTCATGATGTATGTGACCTGCGCCTCAATCATAATGACCACCGAGTTGTGGCCGAGACCGGTATTGGGACCAAGCAGCATGAAGAAATTCGGGAATCCGCTGACGCAGATGCCGTAATAGCTCGCAATCTCTGCCTGCCAGGCCGCACTCAACCCGACGCCATTGCGCCCCGTGATTGACAATCTTTTGAGCGAGCCGGACACATCGAAGCCGGTGCCATAAATAATGACATCGACTGGTCGCCTGCGGTTGCCGCCAGTGACGATTTCGCCTCCAGCAACCTCGCTAATACTTTCGGTGACGAGCTCGACGTTCGGTCGGGTGAGAGCCGGATAATAGTCGTTCGATATCAGAATGCGCTTGCAGCCCATGCGGTAGCCGGGCGTCGACTTCGCGCGCAAAGGCGGGTCGCTGATTTGCCTTGCCAGATGGCGCCGGGAAATTCCCTCTGCTGTCGCGAGCATTCGCCTGTTGCCGTTAAGCGCCAGCGCCCTCAATTCATAATACCAATAGAATCGGGTACGAAATACGCGTCGATAACCGGGCAAGAAGCGGAATAAGAGTTTCTCCCAACGGCCGATCGAACGATCGAGCTTCGGCATCACCCAAGGCGGCGTGCGTTGGAAGACGTATAGCTTCTCAACTTTTGACGCGATCTCGGGAATGAATTGAACGGCACTCGCTCCGGTGCCGATGACCGCGACCCGCTTGCCGCTCAAATCAAGACCGTCCGGCCACTCCGCCGAGTGGAACGCGCTGCCCGAGAACGTCTCGATCCCGCTGATTTTTGGATACGACGGCATATGAAGCGACCCGATCGCCGAAACCAAGATGCGAGCGGTAATTGTCTCGCCGGCATTGGTTGTAACGTGCCATAGCGCATTCATCTCATCCCATTGGGCGCTCTGCATTTCGGTGTTGAAGCGAATCTTGGATCGAAGCTCGTATTGGTCGGCGATGTCGCAGAGATAATTCCATAATTCCGGCTGCGATGGATACAGGCGGCTCCAGTCGTTCCGCGGCGCGAATGAAAGCGAGTAGAGATGGGAAGGGATATCGCAGGCACAGCCAGGATAGCGATTGTCGCGCCAAGTGCCGCCGAGGTCGGCTTCCTTCTCGACGATCAGAAACGAGGTTTGACCGGATTGCCGAAGGCGGACGGCAAGACACAGACCGCTGAATCCGCTGCCGACGATCAAGATATCGACGTTACGCGCAACGGCGTCGCGCTGCGGCTTGGATCCGTTCGATTGCGTCATTGCGGACTAATATGCCACCAATTTGAGAGTTATGCCGTCGAAAATCCAAGGCGAGAATTTGCTACGGTCGGCAACGCGTAACCGAAAGTCGGGTGGCGTTTGCCCGATCAGTGGGGAACCGTGATATTCTAAACGGCGATAATCGAGGCGGCGTTGATGACCTATATATCTCGCATCGGGTTGACGCTGGCTGTCGTATCGATAACGCTTTCACAGAGTTTTGCGAATATCGCGTGGGGTCAAACGGCCGGTGCACCTCTTGGGGAATCGAAGAGCTCAAAATGTGAGCGCGCGAAATTTCGCGTCATATTGGATGTCGGGCACACGGCGGAGGACTCCGGAGCAATCAGCGCTCGAGGTGTTACCGAATATGAGTTCAATCTTCGCCTCGCCAAACAGATCGAGCAAAAACTCGTCGAGGCGGGCTTTAGCAAGACCCTGTTACTCGTTACCAGCGGCCAGGCCGTTAGCGCGTTGGTACGACGGGTGGCGACGGCAAATGGGTCGATGGCCAATCTGTTTCTGTCAATTCATCACGACTCGGTGCCCGATAGCTTCATCGAGAATTGGCAATATGAAGGGAAGCAATACCATTTTAGCGACAGGTTCAAAGGTCACTCTATCTTTGTCTCCTACGAAAACAGCAACCGCAATACGAGCGTGCTCTTCGCCAAGCTTCTCGGCCAGCAATTGAAAGATCGGGGTCCCAAATATACCCCTCATTATACCGAAGCGATCATGGGAAGCCGCCGACGGGAGCTGTTGGACGCCTCCGCGGGTGTCTACCGATTCGACGAGCTTTACGTGTTGAGAGCGACCCAAATGTCCGCCGTGTTGCTCGAAGCGGGCTCGATTATCAATCGCGACGAAGAATTGCTGCTGAACACGGAGGAACACCGCTCGCTGATTGCGGCCGCCGTGTCCGATGCCGTCGAAACATTTTGTGCGTCAAGACCAGCTCGAACGTCGGCACCGCTTGCGCAAGGTGCCGGCGGTCGATAGCTGGGCGAGGCGATGCAGTTTGCTTGAATGAGGTGAGGGTCGCGACTACGGTGATGGATTGGCGCCTACGACGATCGTGCGATGAAAAATTACGCCTCCTACAGCTACTGGCTCGAGACTTGCGGCGATGACTTGACGCCGCGGCCGGCTTTGAGCGGCTCCGAAGACGTCGACGTGGCGGTGCTCGGCGCCGGCTATTCGGGCTTGTGGACGGCGTACTACCTCTTGCAGCGGCAACCGTCCATGAAGGTCGCCATCGTCGAGAAGGAGATCGCGGGCTTTGGCGCCTCGGGGCGCAATGGCTCGTGGTGCACGGCCCACTTTCCCGTGAGCTTGGGCGCGATTGCAAAACATCATGGGCGGGAACAGGCGATCGCGCTGTACCGAGCCATGACCGCGTCGGTCGACGAAGTCGCGCGGGTCGCGGCCGCCGAAGGGCTCGACATCCATTTCGTCAAGGGCGGCGGCATGTCGGTCGCGCGCGGGCCGCAGCAATTGCCGGCGGTGCGCGACACGCACGCCGAATTCGAACAGCTTGGGCTCGGCGACCGCGTTCAATTGCTCGACAAGTCGGAGACCGATGCGCGCGTGAAGATCGAAGGCGCGCTGGGAGCGATCTACTACAAGGATGCGGCGAACATTCATCCGGGCCGGCTCGTGCGCGGGCTTGCGCGCGCCGTCGAGCGGCGCGGGGGCACGATCTACGAGCAGACGCAGGTAACCGATTTCATCGCCGGCGCCCGCCCGGCGCTGCGCACCGCCCGCGGCGATCTCCGGGCGAAGACGATCGTGCTTTGCGGCGAAGCCTATCTCACGCGATTGAAACAACTGCACCGGCAATTGATTCCGATCTATTCGTTGATGACGCTGACGGAACCGCTGTCGGCGGAAGATTGGGCCGAAATCGGCTGGAGAAATCGCGAATGCGTCGACTCGTGCCGTCTCACCATCGAGTACATGGCGAAAACCGCCGACGGGCGCATTCTCTTCGGCGGGCGCGGCGCGCCCTACCATTTCGGCTCGAAGATCGACGACGCATACGACCGGCACGAGCCGACCATCCGCATGTTTCAGGACAATGTGTGCAACTGGTTTCCGCGCCTGAAAGACGTGCGCTTCACGCACGCCTGGGGCGGCCCGCTCGGCTGCTCGCGCGATTTCATGCCGACCATGATGTACGAGCCGGCACGCGGGCTCGCGAGCGCGCGCGGCTATGTCGGCAACGGTGTGGCGACGACGAACCTATCCGGCCGTGTGCTGGCTGACCTGATTACCGGCGTGAAGTCCGAGATCACGGCGTTGCCCTGCGTCAACCACCGCTCGCAAAATTGGGAGCCGGAGCCGTTCCGCTACCTCGGCGTACATTATATCCAGCACGCATATTGGCAGATCGATCAAAAGGCGGAACGGACGGGAGTTGCGCCGAGCGGGAAGACGCTCGCCGAGCGCCTGACGCGGCACTGATTAAGTCCGCCCATAGACCGTGGCGATGGTGCCGCGCGTAACCTTGTTGTCGGACGAGGCGAGAAATAAAATCGTCCGCGCCACTTCCTCCACCTTGGGCCAGGCGGCATGGTCCGCTTTCGGCATCGCCTTGCGATTGGCCGGCGTATCCATGATCGAAGGCGCGACCGCGTTCACCAGGATGCCGTCCTTCGCGACTTCCTCCGCGAGCGCCGTGGTCAGCGCCGCGACCGCGGCCTTGCTCGCGGTATAGGCGGCCATGCCGGCGCCGGCGCGCCATTCCAGCGCCGGCCGCGAGGCCACATTGACGATGCGTCCGCCCGCCTTGCCGCGGGTGATTACCCGCACCGCCGCGCGGCAGCTGAGAAAACAGGTGACGAGGTTCGTCTCGATCTGCTGCATGAGGGCGGCCTTGTCGGTCTCGCTCACCGGGCTCATGGCGAAGCCGCCGACGAGATGGATCGAGGCCCATAGATCAGGAACAGCATCGAACAGGCGCGCCACCGCCGCTTCATCGGCGAGCGTGCCGGTGGCGACGAGTTGCACGCGCGGATGTGAACGATGAGGGAAGTTTTGCGTCTTCGCTTCGGTGAGGTAGGGGACATGGCAAGAAGCGCCCGCCTCCAGAAGGGCGCCGACCACGGCGCTGCCGAGCGCGCCGGTACCGCCGGTAACGACGATGTGACGATCGCGAAAGTCCACGATTCTCCCTCAAAAAATTCCCGTCTTCACGTTGCATCGGCACTCTATATTGACACGCCGCCCGATCAAAGGCTCGATGACGCAACGAGGTTCTGCCGGCGAGGGGAGATGAAAATGGCCCGACCGATCCTGATCAACGGCAAGTTCGTCGAGGCAAAGTCGAACTCGACGATTGAAGTCCACAACCCGGCGACGCTCGAGCTATTGGACAGCGTCCCCGCCTGCGGCGAAGCCGATATCAATGCCGCCGTCGGCGCCGCACGGGCGGCACAGCGGGAATGGTGGAGACTTCCGGGTGTTGCGAAAGCGGAGCTCTTGCACGAAGTCGCGCACAAGATCCGGTCGAAGAAGCGGGCGATCGGGACGCTGTTGACGCAAGAGACCGGCAAGCCGCTGATCGAGTCGGTCGATTGCGTGCAGTGGGTGGCGGAGTGCTTCGACTATTACGCCGAGGTCGGACGTTCCGCGTTGGGACTAACGGTGCCGCCGGGCGCCGACCACCAGGTCAATTTCATTCGCAAGGAGCCCTATGGCGTCGTCGCGTGCATTGCACCGTTCAATTTTCCGCTCCTGCTGATGGCCTGGAAGGTGGCGCCGGCGATCGCCGCGGGCAATACGGTCGTATGCAAGCCGCCGCACCAGAACCCGCTCTCCGGCCTGCTGCTGGGCGAGGTCTATGACGGCCTGCCGCCGGGGGTCGTCAACATCATCACCGGCGCCGGCGACACCGGCGGCCTGATGCTGAGCCATCCCGGTATCGACATGATCGCCTTCACCGGCTCCACCGCGGTCGGCAAGCACATCGCCTCGGTGGCGGGATCGCTGCTGAAGAAAATCAATCTCGAGCTTGGCGGCATCGATCCGCTGCTGGTCTTCGAGGACGCCGATATCGACGTC
>WNFC01018602.1_pt1 | contig 10064 bp, 8 predicted proteins | sample 5400541 | NCBI WGS metagenome assembly WNFC01 (sample SAMN13153342, study PRJNA577476) | soil metagenome | isolation source: 120 cm saprolite under Douglas fir tree site 2 hole 2 replicate 1 | place: USA:California | collected 2015-04-18 | reverse complement strand
TGGCGTCGTAGGCCTCGCCGCGCGCGGCGGTGGCGATCTTCAGGAGGTCTGCCTTGTCGGCATCGTGGCCGTAGGCGACCGTGAAGACCCTGACCGAGCCCGCGGCGGGCTGGCCGCTCAGCGAGCTGGTCAGCTTATTCAGCTCGCCGTCCGGAGACCCGTTGTCCTGGCCGTCGGTGAGGACTACGACCGCGCTTATGTGCAGCGGGTCCGCCGTCTGCCGGACGTAGTTCCAGCCGTCGAGGACGCTCTGGTAAAGGAGGGTGCCTCCGTTCGCGCGCAAACCCGCGATCGCGGCCTTCAGCTTGTCGCGCTGGCTGCCGACTCGACCCAACGGCACGAGCTCGTGGTGCTGGTCCGAGAAAGACCAGAGGCCGAGCTCGTCGTCGTCGCCGACCTGCCCGATCGCGGCGAGCAGCGCGGCCTTGGCGAGGTCGAGCTTGGTGTTCGAGCCCTGCACCACGTCAGCCATCGACCCGGACGTGTCGACAATCACCAACACGCGCGCGGGCTTGCGGACGTTCCACCACGACGCCTGGACCTTCGCGAGCACGCCGCCGGAAGGGGGCTTGATGACGACCCTGGGCTGGTCCGCAAGCGTGCCGGCGCCCGCCGGCGAGGGAACGACCTTGCCCGACGCGTCGCGGTAACCCGCCTGCACGAGCGTCGCCTGCTGCGCCGGCGCACCGAGGAAGCTCAGCAGACCGGCCGCCGCCTGTCGCTGCGCATCGCCGACCCACGGTGCGTCCAGGACGACAAACGGGTTGTCGGAGATGAGCGTGCCCTCTTTGGGGTAGATCGCGGCGAGAGGCACGCTCGGCCGCTTGCCCTTCGAGCCGTACTTGCCCTGGTTGTAGGCGATCACCTGCCGCTCCTCCAGGGCAATCGCCGACACGTACTGCAGCGACTGGCCGGCGTCATCGGCCTGGGCCAGGTTCTGAAGGAAGGTCGCGTCCGACTCGCCGTAGTGCACCGTCGCGAGCTCGACGCCTTTGACGAAGGCGACAACCTTCGGGTCGGCGAGGTTGTCGGCGGTGAGGTCCTGGGAGACGTGGCTGGCGGCGAAGTAGGCGGCGACGAGCGCCTCGAGCCCGGTCGTCGACAGCAGCGGGTTGGTCTTACCGAGGCGCAGGCCGCCCCACTCCGGATGCCCCAGCGAGCCCCAGCCGCGCGGGTCGGTACCGACGGCGACGAGGTCGGAGAAGCCGAGCTGCTTGTTGGGCCATCCAAGCGCTTCCGCCATCGGTTTCGGCATGGCGATGACGAAGGGACTCTGGGCGAAGCCCGTCACGTCCGACGGCATGACGGAGGTTCCACCGGCCGCGGCGGTCCGCGCCCTGACGATGTTGACCCAGATGCTCGAGCCCGGCAGCCACACGACCGGCGCCGGGCCATCGGTCGCAGGCTTCCATCCGGCGACCAGGGTGTCGGTCACGCTGCCGGCGGGCCGCGGCTCGATTCGGAAGGCTGCGCATCTGCCGCCGGCCTTGGAGGGAGTCTTCTCGTACGCGGAGATCAGCGGCTCGATCGAGGCGGCGTCGTCGGGCGCGATGGCGAGGTCGACCTGGACGCAGTTGGAGACGGACGCGACGTTGGCCGTCCCGCCGCCCGGCTGAGTCGCCGGCGCCGTCAGCGCGAGGGCGAACACCAGCATCAACGCGAACGCCGATGTCACTGCGACCGCTCGAGGATTGGCCGGCGCTGGGATCTTCACGCCCGGCAGCGTGGGCCGCTCGGGGTCTCACTGTCAGTCTCAGACGCTCTCAATCTTCGTCTCCGCTTCCGGCACCCACGCCTCGACCACCGTCATCGCCTCGCCCATCTCGTCGAGCCGCTCGGCGACGAGCTCGAGGCCGCGCTGGAGCCTGCGGTAGAAGGTCGGCCTGGTGAGGTGCATCCGCGCCGCGACCACCTCGTGAGTGCCGACGCGGCGCAGGTAGTAGTCGCTGAGCAGCTTCGCGGCCTCCGCGTCACGGGCCGCGCGCGAGGTCTCGAGCTCACGGATGATGTCGACGAGAAGCTCGCGCAGCTCGGCGGAACGGCTGTCCGCGCGCCCTGCCAGGAAGTGCAGGCCCGCCAACGGGCTCCCGTCGAGCGCCGCGGGTTGGTTGATGACCTCGAGTGCGTCCTTCACCGAGTTGGCGGTCACCTGCGGGCGGTGCACCGGCCAGGCGACGGCAGGAGCCGAAACCTCGACCGGCCGGGCCGGGACGAGGAAGACCAGGTAGCTGACCAGCCACCCGGCCGCGCCTGATGCGAGCATCGAACCGGCCCACAGGTTCCAGTCCCACCAGATGCCGTGGAACAACGCCTCGACGGCGAAGAACGAGGTCGTGAAGATTGCGCCCACGGCGCCGCCGAAGACGCGCGCCGCGGAGGTTCTCGACAGAGAGGGCCGCAGCCACGCGTAGATGACGTCAGCGCATACACCGACGGCGAGACCGACCAGGGCCATCTCCCATCGGGTCTTCAAGCCCGCAACGAGGAGCGCGTTGATCAGGCAGATCGTGGTGAAGCTTCCGGGCCACATCTGGAACCGCCGCACCATGAACAGCAGCACGCCGCTCATCAGCGACGCCTGGAGCAGGAGTCCCGTGACTCCGAAGTCGACGACGATCCAGGACGTCAGCGGCGTGAACTCGGGCGGCGGCCCGTTGCCCGCCGCCCAGGGGTCGCGGAACGGGTGCGCGAGCTGGAGGATGAAGGTGATCGCCGAGAGCACCAGCGCCGCCGAGACGACGGTCTCCAGCTTCGCCGTGGTATCGCCACGGTCCCACGCGGCGCGCAGCGGCGCCGACAACATCACGCCGCCGGCGATCGCCTCGACGAGGGGCAGCGGGCTGAGCAGGCCGCTCAGACCGACGGGGCGGGGTGAGGCGAGCACGACATAGCGGTCGACGATGAGGGCGACGCCATAGGCGACGCATGCGACGAGCGCGAGCAGGTACGCCTGCGGGAGCGCTGTGCGCCAGGGCGCGCCTGCGGACAGGCGGACGAGCATCGCGAGCGACAGCCACGTCGTGATCAGGAACCAGCCGCCGTGGACGGAGAGGTCCTGCCAGGAGGCCAGCGAGCTGCGGCCGGTGGGGCTGCTGACGTAGCTCCAGGCGTCGAGGTACGCGCCGATCGCGAACAGGCATGAGAGGACGACGTAGACGCGCTCGAACGCACGGCCCCTCAGCAGCTCAGAGAACCCGCGCGGGACCGCTGTCCCGTCGCTGTCTGTACGGGTGGCTGCGAGCATGACCCTTCCCCTTGCGGCCGGAGTATATAGACGCCCGCCGATCGTGGCGAGATAGCATTCAACCGTCCCGAGAGATAAACCTGGCGCTTGGGGGAGGGCCCAAACAAACCGGCGGCCCGACTTTGCCGGCGCGGGAGATGCAAAGGAGGACCAGCAGTGTCATCGCTGTTCACATCCGAGTCCGTCGCCGAAGGCCATCCGGACAAGCTGGCCGACCAGATCTCCGACGCCATCCTCGACGCCATCCTGGCCAAGGACCCGCTGGCGCGAGTGGCGTGCGAGGCGATCGTCACCACCGGGCTGGTGATCGTGGTCGGTGAGATCACCACCGATTGCTACGTGGATATCCCGCGCATCATCCGCCAGACCGTGCGCGAGGTCGGCTACACGCGCGCCAAGTACGGTTTCGACGCCGAGACCTGCGGGGTCGTGACCAGCATCGACGAGCAGTCGCGGGACATCGCACAGGGCGTCGACGTCGGCGGAGCCGGTGACTCCGGGATGATGTTCGGCTTCGCCTGCGACGAGACGCCCGAGCTGATGCCCCTGCCGATCACGCTGGCGCACCGTCTCGCCCGAAGGCTCGCCGACGTGCGGCGCACGAAGGCGCTGAGCTACTTGCGCCCGGACGGCAAAGCCCAGGTGACTGTTCGCTACGGCGACGACGGCAAGCCGGACGGCGTCGACAACGTCGTCATCTCGACGCAGCACCACGACGAGGTGGACGTCGACCAGCTGCGCAAGGACATCAACGAGCACGTCATCGACCCGGTCATCCCGCCTGAGCTGCGCAACGGCCCGCTGCGCTCGTACATCAACCCGACCGGCCGGTTCGTCATCGGCGGCCCGGTCGCCGACGCGGGGCTCACCGGACGCAAGATCATGGTCGACACGTACGGCGGCTACGCGCGGCACGGCGGAGGGTGCTTCTCAGGCAAGGACCCGACGAAGGTGGACCGCGCCGGCGCGTACGGGGCAAGGCACGTGGCCAAGAACGTGGTCGCCGCCGGCCTGGCGAGCAGGTGCGAGGTGCAGGTCTCTTACGCGATCGGCGTGGTCAAGCCCGTCGCGGTCCGCGTGGACACCTTCGGCACGGGCAAGGTCCCCGACGCATCGATCGCGGCCGCGCTGGACAGGCTCTTCGATCTGAGCCCGCTCGGGATCATCAAAGAGCTCAACCTGCGCCGGCCTCTCTATCGACAGACGGCGGTCTATGGCCACTTCGGGCGCACCGACATCGACGCTCCCTGGGAGTCGACCCGCCGCGCCGCCGAGCTGGCGGAAGAGCTCTCGCTGCGCGCTTGAGCAGGAGGCGGTTCGCCCTCATCCCGGCCGGCGGGGCAGGCACCCGCCTGTGGCCGCGCTCACGGCGCTCGACGCCGAAGCATGCCCTGCCCCTCGCCGAGCACGGGCGCCCGCTGTTACGCGACGCCTACGACCGCGTACGCGGCCTTGTCGACGAGGTCTTCGTCGTCACCGAGCAGACGCAGCGCGAGGTGATCCAGTCGGTGCTGCCTGAGATCGACGCGCAGCACCTCATCCTCGAGCCGGTCGCTCGCGGCACGACGAACGCCTACGGGCTGGCCGCGGTGGCGCTGTCGGCGCTGGATCCAGACGCCGTGGTCATTTCGATGGCCGCCGACCACGTCGTGCGCGGGAAGGCGGAGGTGGGGCGGGCGATCCGCGCGGGGCTGAGGGCCGCGGCGGAAACCGACAGCATCATCGCGCTGGGTCTCAAGCCGCGGTTCCCGTCGACCGGCCTCGGCTACATCCGGGCGCGACGCGCCGGGCCCGCGGGCACACGCCGAGTCGAGCAGTTCATCGAGAAGCCGAACCGGGCCACCGCGCGGCGATTCGTCAAGGCCGGCGGCTACTACTGGAACCTCGCGTGGTTCGTGTGGCGGCCGTCGGTGATGACGGCCGAGATCGGGCGCCATCTCCCACGCCGGTTGGCCGAGCTGACCGCGGTGGTCGAGGCGCGACGGGCAGGGGAGGAAGACCTGGCGGCGAGGCTCTACTCCAGGCTCCCGGTCGACGTCATCGACCGGACCGTGCTCGAGAAGACGGACAACCTGCTGCTCGTTCCGGCGCGGTTCGAGTGGTCCGACATCGGCAGCTGGGCCGAGCTCGGCGACCGCGTCCACGCCGACGCGCGCGGCAACTCGGTGGAGGGCGAGGCGGTCCTGGTCGACACCACGGGCAGCCTGGTCTTCGGAGATCGCAGGCTCGTGGCCGCGATCGGGCTCGAGGACATGATCATCGTCGACACCGAGGACGCGGTCCTGGTGGTTCCACGCTCGCGCGCGCAGGACGTGCGCAAGGTCGTGGACGCCCTGAAGCGAGCGCGCAAGACGAGATACCTTTAGTCACCCCACGAAATCTTCGATTTCGCGGGGACCCCGACAATCTATCTTTGAACGGAACATGACAATGACACCGATCAAGTTCGGCACGGACGGGTGGCGGGGGATCATCGCCGACGATTTCACCTTCGGCAATGTGCGCCGGGTCGCCCAGGCCACCGCGCAATACATGAAGACCCGCTCGCGAGAGCCGCTGGCGATCGTCGGCTACGACTGCAGGTTCGCGTCCGAGGACTTCGCCCAGGCGGTTGCCGAGATCTTCGCCGCGAACGGCATCAAGACGCTGGTCTTCGACCGGCCGTCACCGACACAGGTCGCGTCCTGGACGGTGATTGACCGCAAGGCAACCGGCGCGGTCGCCATCACCGCGAGCCACAACCCGTACCAGTACAACGGCTACAAGTACAAGACCGAGACCGGGAGCGCGGTGCCCTCCGAGGTCATCGCCGAGCTGGAGCGCAACGTCGGCGCGTTGGACGAGGTCCACGCCCCAGAGCGCACCGTCACGCACGGCCTCGTCACCTCATACGATCCGCGGCCTGCCTACTACGCGCAGATCGCGCGCATGGTCGACCTCGACGCGATCAAGGACGCCGGCCTGCGCATCATCCACGAGTGCATGTACGGCTCGGGATACGGCTACATCGCGGAGATGATCGGCGGCGGCCGGACGGTGGTGACCGAGCTGCACAACCAGCGCAACCCGCTGTTCGGCGGCATCAACCCCGAGCCGATCCCGCCTAACATCGACTCCACGATCGCGGTGATGAAGGTCGGCAGCCAGGACCTGTGCATCTGCACGGACGGCGACGCCGACCGGGTCGGGATCATCGACGAGACCGGTCGGTTCATCAATCAGCTGCAGGTCTTCGCGCTGTTGATGCTGTACCTGTTCGAGACGCGAGGCATGCGCGGACCGGTGGTGAAGACGGTGAACATGACCGCGATGGTGGACAAGCTCGGCGCCGAGTTCGGCGAGCGCGTTTACGAGGTGCCGGTCGGCTTCAAGAACGTCGCGCCCAAGATGATGGACACGAACGCGCTGCTGGGCGGCGAGGAGTCGGGCGGGTTCGCGGTGCGCGGGCACATCCCCGAGCGCGATGGCATCCTGATCGGCTTGCTGTTCGCCGACATGATGGTCAAGTCGGGGAAGACGATCTCGCAGATCCTCGCCGGGCTCGAGCAGCGGGTCGGTCCCCACGCGTACACGCGACATGACATCCACCTGCAGCGCGAGACATACGACGCCGACCGCAAACGCATCCTCGACGCGCTCGAGAAGAACGAGCCGAACGAGATCGCCGGAGTGCCCGTGCAGCGCGTCCGCGCAGACGACGGGTTCAAGTTCTACCTGGCCGACGGCAGCTGGGTGCTGCTGCGCGCGAGCGGCACGGAGGCGTTGATCCGGATCTACTCGGAGGCCGCTGACCAGAACGGCGTCGAAGCTCGCCTCGGCGCCCTCGAAGAAATTGTTGGGATCAAGCAGCACGCGATTCCCTGAGCTCGGTCGCGTCGACGACCACAAGGTCGACAAACCCTGGGGCTACGAGCTTCGCTGGGCGATCACCGACCGCTACGCCGGCAAGATCCTGCACATCAGGAAGGGCGAGGCGCTGTCGCTCCAGTTTCACGAGAAAAAGGATGAGTACCAGTACGTGATCAAGGGCGCGGTCGACATCGAGCTCGGCGGAGCTGAAGGGACGCGGACCACGCGGCGCATGAAGGTGGGGGACACGCTGCACATCACCCCCGGCACTCGCCACCGCCTGACCGCGGTGGAGGACACCGACATCTTCGAGGTCTCGACACCCGAGGTCGACGACGTAGTCCGGCTCGAGGACCGGTACGGCCGTGCTTAAATTCCGGGTTCGAGAACGATGAAGCTGCCGCCGGTGCTGGTGGAGAAGGCCGCGCCGCCCCGGCGCTGCTCGGCTACCTTCGCGGCACCGCGGAGTTTCCGCGCATCGAGCACTACATCCCCGTCGCGCTTGGGGCGACGACCCTGGCCGGCCTCTCGCTGCTGGTGCCGGAGCTCTGGAAGTACCTCGTCTTGACCGCGACGTTTGGCGCTGGGTTCATGATCGCCGCGCGGCTCGACTATCTGCGCCTGCGCGATGCCGAGAAGCGCGGCCACCTGATCCTCCAGGAGACGATCCTCGTCCTCGTCCTGGCGGGCGCCTATCTCGTGGTGGTGACCCTGCCTTTCAACCCGATCCTGCGGCTGCTGTGGATCTTCGCCATCACCTTTCTCGCGTCCTATCGCAGCTTCCGGATCAACGGCTCCGCGATCGCTCCGCGACGGGCGTTCATCTTCGCCCTGTTCGTCGGCCAGGTCGTGACGTTCCTCGCGTGGGCGATCACCGCGCTGTCGCTGTACCTCGTGGTCAACGAGGGCACGTTCGCGGTGATGCTGCTTTTCGCGTGGTACATAAACCGCGGCCTGGTGAGGCACACGGTCGAGGACAGCTTCACGCGCAACGTGATCCTGGAGTACGGCGCCTTCGCGGTGGTGCTGATCTACCTGTTCGTGTCGAGCTACCAGCCGGGCCGCTAATCACCGTTTTGCGCAAAACGTGCGCCGGCTCGCGCTTCTTTGCGGCCGTTTTGCGCGAAACGGCGCCAGGGCTACATGCCCAGGTAGGCCTTCTGGACGTCCTCTGACGCGAGCAGCTCCTTGCCCGTGCCCGACTGGACGATGTTTCCAGTCTCCAGCACGTAACCGCGGTGCGCGACCTCCAGCGCCTTGGTCGCGTTCTGCTCGACGAGCAGCACCGGCGTACCCTGGGCGTTGATCTCGCGCACGATCTGGAAGATCGTCTCGACCAGGATCGGCGCCAGCCCAAGCGATGGCTCGTCGAGCATCAGGAGCTTCGGCTTCGCCATCAGCGCGCGGCCCATGGCGCACATCTGCTGCTCGCCGCCGGACAGCGTGCCCGCGACCTGGTTCAGCCGCTCCTTCAGCCGCGGGAAGAGCTCGAACACGCGGTCCATGTCCTTCTTGATCGCGGACTGGTTGCGTCGCGTGTACGCACCCATGCGCAGGTTGTCCAGGACGGTCATGCGCGTGAACAGCCGCCGTCCCTCGGGTGACTGGCAGACCCCGAGGTTGACGATGTCCTGCGGCTCGGCGCGCGTGATGTCCTTGCCGTCGAACCTGATGGTGCCGCGTGCGGGGTGCTGGAGGCCGGAGATCGTGCGCAGGGTCGTCGTCTTGCCCGCGCCGTTGGAGCCGATCAGCGCGACGACCTCGCCCTTGTCGACCTGCATCGACTCGCCGCGCAACGCCTGGACGCGTCCGTAGAAGACGTCGATGCGTTCGACTTCGAGCAGCGCCATCTAGGCCGACTTGCCCAGGTACGCCTCGATCACACGCTGGTTCGAGCGCACCTCGGCCGGCGTGCCCTCGGCGATCTTCTCCCCGTGGTCGAGGACGACGATTCGCTTCGACGCCTGCATCACGACCCGCATGTCGTGCTCGATGAGGAAGACCGTGATGCCCCGGCTCAGGATGACCTGCACCAGCTGCATCAGCTCGACCTTCTCTTGCGGCGTGAACCCCGCCGCGGGCTCGTCCAGGAGCAGGAGCTTGGGGTTGGTGGCCAGGGCGCGGGCGATCTCGAGGCGCCGCTGCTGGCCATAGGCCAGGTTGCGCGCGTAGCTGTCAGCCTGCTTGCCGAGCCCGACCAGTTGCAGGAGCTCCATCGAGTGCTCGGTGATCTGGCGCTCTTCGCGCCGCTCGAACGGGGTCTTGAACAGCGAGTCCCACAGCCTCGAATGCATGCGGCAGTGATGGCCGAGGCGGACGTTGTCGACCGCCGACATGTAGTCGAAGAGGCGAATGTTCTGGAATGTCCGCGCGATGCCCGCCTTGGCGGTGCGGTGAGGCGGGAAGCCTGTGATACTGCGGCCCTGGAACGTGACGTTGCCGAACGTCGGCGCGTAAAAGCCCGTGACGCAGTTGAAGAGCGTCGTCTTCCCGGCTCCGTTGGGACCGATGAGCGCGAAGACCTCGCCCTCGTTGACCTCGAAGCTGACGTTGTCCACGGCCACGAGGCCGCCGAACCGCTTGCTCACGCCTTCGACGCGAAGAATCGGCGCCATCTCTAGGCCTGAAGCTGCCTCGGCGCCGTCAGCGCCTCATGCTCTTCGTGCTTGAGCTCCTGCTTGCGAATCTGGCTGGGCAGAAGTCCCTGCGGGCGCAAGAGCATGATCCCGACCAGGATCAGTCCGAAGATCACGAACTTCGAGCGCGATACCTCCTCCGCGATGCCGGGCCACCCGTTCGGGTCCGCCTTGTTGAGGAAGTCGAGACCGAGCGCAGAGGCGAGGTTCTCGACCTGCGACGGGGCGTTGGGCAGGAGCCAGAAGAGGATGAAGTACAGGACGGCGGAACCCAGCATCGCGCCGGGGATGTTGCCCATGCCGCCGAGCACGACCATCGCCAGCACCGTGACCGA
>WNFC01033801.1_pt1 | contig 10066 bp, 8 predicted proteins | sample 5400541 | NCBI WGS metagenome assembly WNFC01 (sample SAMN13153342, study PRJNA577476) | soil metagenome | isolation source: 120 cm saprolite under Douglas fir tree site 2 hole 2 replicate 1 | place: USA:California | collected 2015-04-18 | reverse complement strand
AAAGGGGGCCCTAGAGGCTCACTTCCTCCCGAGCTCCCGGCTGGCAAACGAGGCGGTTGGCACCACGATTCGGTTTATCCAAGCTTCCGCCTCACCTCCTTTGCCCCACGGGCGTTGAACTTCTGGGTCAGTGTACCAGCCGTAAGGTCGGCCCTAGACTTCTCGCTCGATGCCACGCAAACATGTCCCCGTGTGCGGCGCCTCGGAGGCGAGCGCGTCGCAGCTGGAATCGGCGCGCGAGGTGGGGAAGTTGCTCGCGCTAGGCAGCTGGTCGGTCGAGGGACTCGATTCGGTGGACACTGCCGCCGAAGCCGTGAGGCGTGCACTTGAGTAGTCCGGCGCGCCAGGTGTTGAGCGCTCCTGAAAAACCTCGCACCGCGAGCAAGAGACGGAAGCGGCTGAAGAAGCGCGTCGTGCCCAAACCTGACGGCCGCTATTTGATCTATTACGAAAAACCATGAGCGAGCTCCGCTGGCATCCGTTACTGGAAGAGTGGGTCACCGTCGCCCCTTGGCGGCAGGACCGCACATATCACCCGCCCCCTGACCACTGCCCGCTGTGTCCCACGCGGCCGGGGCAGCCCGAAACCGAGATCCCCGAGCCCGACTACTACATCGCCGTATTTGAGAATCGCTTCCCGTCCTTCACCGGCGAGCAGGGACGGTGCGAAGTCGTCTGCTACACACCGGATCACGACTCGTCGCTGGGCGAGCAGAGCGTCGAACATATACGCGACCTCATCGAGGTGTGGCGGGACCGTACCAGCGAGCTGCGCCGCCTGCCCAACGTGCGTTATGTCTACATCTTCGAGAACCGAGGCGAGGAGATCGGCGTCACGTTGAGCCACCCGCACGGCCAGATCTATGCCTATCCGTTCATTCCTCCCGTCCTGCAAAGGGAGCTGCGATCCGAGGCCAAGCACATGCGCGAAACCGGGCGGTGCCTGTATTGCGATGTGCTCAAGGGCGAGCTGGGCGGCGAGCGCACCGTTCTCCGCGACGAGAACTGGATCGCATTCGTACCGCCGTTCGCGCGCTGGCCGTACGAGGTTCACCTCGCGCCGATGCGGCATCGCGCCGGACTGCTCGACCTCGACAGCGATGACGATGAATCGTTCGCGCGAATCCTGAAAGGCCTGCTGCAGAAGTACGACCGGCTCTTCGACCGTCCGCTTCCTTACGTGATGGCGATGCACCAGACGCCCGCGGGCCGAATGCTTAACCACCATCACTTCCACGTCGAGTTCTACCCACCGAATCGCACTCGGGACAAGCTCAAATACCTGGCTGGATCGGAGCTTGGAGCCGGCGCATTCATCGTCGACGCAAGGGCAGAGGACAAGGCCGCGGAGCTCCGTGGAGCTTAAGCGGGAGCGCCCCAGAGCGTGGCATGGCCGCGCACCCGGACGGGTCAACCTCATCGGAGAGCACGTCGACTACCTGGGCGGTGTCGTGCTGCCCGCGGCGGTCGATCGCCACACTCGTGTCAGCGGGCGCAGTGCTCGGGACTGGACGATCGAAAGCGACGTCGGCGGCGGCCTCAAGTACCTGCGCGCCGTCGGCATCGAGCTCGATGCCCCGCCGCAGGCGGTCGTCGTGGAGTCTGATGTCCCGCCCGGCTCCGGCCTCAGCTCATCGGCCGCGCTGCTCGTAGCCATCGCCGCGGGCCTCCGCCCCAAGCTCGGCGGAGTCGAGGCGGCGCTCGCGTGCCAGCGCGCCGAGCAGCGGGCCACAGGCGTCCACGTCGGCGTGATGGATCAATTCGCATCGGCGCTCGGACGGCGAGGCCATGCCTTGCTGCTCGACTGCTCGACCCTTGAATATCAGACGGTGCCATTTCCCGAGGAGCTCGTCATCGCGGTCATCGACTCGGGCGAGCATCGCAACCTCGCCGAGACTCCATACAACGAGCGCCGCCGTGAAGCGGAGGCACGCGACCCCAAGCGCATGCGTCATGTCGATTCGGAGATTGCTCGTGTGCATGCATTCGTCGACGCGCTCAAAGAACACCGCTTCCAGCGGTTGGGAGTTCTGCTCAAGGAGTCTCATCAAAGCCTGCGCGACGATTTCGAGGTGTCGACCCCAAACGTCGACGTCCTGGTTGAGCGGGCCTGGGGTGTCGAAGGCTGCCTGGGCGCGCGCATCATGGGCGCGGGTTTCGGCGGCAGCATCTTGGCCCTGATCGAACGCGGTCGCGAGGCGCCATTCGCCGAGGCGATGAAGCGTGAGGTCATCTTCTGCGCGACCGCCGATGGCGCGTTCGTACACAACGCTCCGAAAGTGCCTTGAGCGACTGCCTTTTCCTCCCGCTGTCGCAGCGGCCAGGAGGCATCCGCGAGCTCAGCGGCTGGGAAGCGGTGTGGATGTCGCTGGGCGAGGGCGAGGCCGAACGGCTGACGATCGGACGCGGCGTCGACTGGAAGCCGATCGAGGTGCCGCGCCAGCTGGCCGCTCACGAGGGCAGCCAGGCGGTGTGGTATCGCACCGAGTTCCAGCGTCCCGACCATTCGGGACGGGTGCTGCTCCGTATCGGTGGGGCCTTTCTCGCCACGCACGCCTGGCTCAATGGAAAGCTTCTCGGCTCGCACTACGGGTACTTCGCGCCATTCGGATTCGATCTCACTCCGTATCTCAAGACCGAGAACCTGCTCGTGATCTGCTGTGAATCGCCCGTCGAAACGCAGCCCGAAAAAAAGCGGCACATCATGGGTGCCTTCAATGACGGCGAGCTGAGGCCCTATCCGGCATCCGCGTACTCGAGCTTGCCCGAGCCATATCGCTGGGAGGTGCCGGTCGGCATCTGGCGCCCGGTTGGGCTCGAGTACATCGGTCCGATCGCGATCGACTGGATGCGCCTCAAGCCCAGCTTCGAGGCGGGCGACGGCCGCCTCGAGGTAGAGGCACGGCTTCGCAATCTCGACGGCCGCCAGATGGAGGGGCAAATCGAAGTCGCCGTCTCTTCGGCAAACGGCGAGGACCAGCCCGCGCCGCTGCGCATACATCGCGACGTTCGCCTTGCCGGCGGGGGCGAGCAGACGGTGTCGATGCAGCTCGCCCTTCCTGCCGCAAAGCGTTGGGAGCCGTGGCGTTTTGGCGCCCAGCCGATGTACCGCGCCGAGATGGTGGCGCGCGCTGTCGGCGGCGTCGAGTCGACGCGCGTCGAAGACACATTCGGGTTCAGAGAGCTGAAATGGGACATCGGTCTCCGTCGCTGGAGTCTCTCGGTAAACGGCCGGCCGATGTTCTTGCGCGGCGCCTGTTACGCGCCTTCATATCGCCTCGACGAGCTGACCCCGGAGCGATTCGATGCCGACCTTCGCATCGCCAAGGAAACCAACCTCGATGCGCTTCGCATCGTCGCCAACGTCCTGCCTGCCGAGTTTTACCGGCTTGCGGATGCGGCCGGCATGCTCCTGGTGCAAGAGCTCCCGCTGTACGGCGCCTATGCGTATCACGCGCGCGGCGACGACACCCGCTTTTTCGAATCCGCGGCGCGCGAGCAGCAAGTGGAGATGGTCGAGCTGCTGCGGAACCGCCCCTCCGTCGCGATGTGGGTGGCGCACGACGATCCGCCGTGGCTCCCTGGCAACACCGACCTCGGCGACGTCAATGCCGTCCGGCAGAACCACTCCATCGACCAGGAGCTGCGCGTCGCTTTCGAGCACCTCGACACCACGCGTCCGGCGCTTGCAGCATCGGGTGAGGTCGACCAGCACGATCTTCTCGGATGGGCGACTGGCTCGTGGAAAAGCGTCAGCGAGGCCGAGCCGGTGATGGTTAGCGCATTCGGCGCGCAATCGCTCCCGGCTGCGGACTCACCGGTGTGGGAGTCGATAGGCGCCACGTGGCCGGTCGCGGACGACGAAGCCGCTTGGCGTTACGCGGGATTCCAACCCGTCAACTGGGCAGAGCGGGGGGTCGGTCTGCCCTCTGCGTTCACGAGCCTCGAATCATTCATCGATGAGTCCCAAGCGTTCCAGAGCTTTGTCGTGCGCATGGCAGCCGAGCATTTTCGAACGCGCAAGTTCGAATCGTGCTGGGGCGCGTTCGCTTTCCACCTCGTCGATCCATTTCCTGGCATTGGCTTCGGTCTCATGGACAGCGCGCGGAATCCGAAGCCGGCACTGGACGCTCTCGCGCAGGCATTCGCTCCGACGCGGTTGATCGTCGAACCCCTCGCATTCGATGCGGATCGTCCATTCGGAATCATCCAACGCCCCACCGTCCCGTTCAGCGCGCGGCTCGTCATCGTCAACGACGACCCGGATGTGGCGGGAACCGGTGTCGTGCGCTGGACGCTGATGCGTGAGCGACGCGTAGGGCGCCGGGGAGTGAGCCGCATCGCGGACGCGATCCAGAGAAAATTCTCCGGCGCGGCCGACGTCGAAGTGCCGACTGCCTCCGAGCCTGCAGTCAACGCGACCACGTTGAGCGTTACGCTCGAGGTCGAGGGCGACTACCGGCTCGATGCCTCTCTCAGCGTGTCGGGACGAGTGATCGATCGCACAGAACTCCGCTTCACCGTGACGTCGGCTGTGCCCTCTGCACGGCCCAGGCCCGAGCTCCCTCGCTACCTGGCGGAGGGACTTGCGGACCTGGCGAGCTTGCGCGCTGAAAGGGACGGCATGAGTTTCGTTCTCGAGAACCGGACGCGGCCCGCGGTCGTCGCGAGCATCAGCGGGCTGCGTCTCGATGGAGTGCCGCTGGCTCGTCACGACATCCAGGTGGAGACGCACGCCGGTCGCGCACCGTTTCCGCGTCACCTCGACTTGCCGGTCGGAAGGCGGCTGCGCATCCACGTCGTCACCGGGGAGCCTTTGGGCGCCGGTCGCCACTCGCTCGACGCTGACGTCACGGTTCCCGGAGTTGCATCTGGACGCGTGGTCGTCAGCGGCACGGTTTAAAGCGGCGCCGAGTTGCGAGTACGGGTGGCATACTTCAGCACTGACGCGTCGACACGCGAATAGAGTGCGGGTCCGCAGGTAGGTGTTTTCGCAATTGATCCATAAACGGACTCGGGACCAAGGAGGCCCCCCACCGTATGCCAACTGAAACCGTCTATGCGGATCTCGTTCTTGCGGTAGCGGCGCTGATCGCGGGCGTCCTCTACCTGAGGGCGCGCCGCCGCCACGGGAAGCGGAAGAAGTCGGGTCCTCCGGTTCGCCCGGCCACCCCGGCACCGCCGGCCGCTGGCACTCGAGGGGCCGTATCGACTTGGGCTCCGCCCGCTTCGGCGACGCCTGGGGCTGCCGTTGCTCCAACAGTGGTCGCCTCTCCGGCGCCAAGCTGGGACCAGCCGGCGGCGAAGGGCAACGCAGCGGGTTGGGCGACTCCGGCCGGGCCGGCGCCGGCCTGGGGCGCGCCCGCCGCACCACCCCCAGCTGCCGCGGCCCCACCGCCTCCGCCTCCGCCGCCGCCACCAGCACCTGGGATGGCACCCAGCGCAGGTGCACCCGGACCGACCTGGGGCGCACCAGCATCATCGGCTCCGCCCGTCGCACCCACCGCTCCAGCGGCTCCGACCTGGGGTGCTGCTCCCCCAGCCCCGCCAGCGCCGCAGGCACCCGCGCCACACCCGCGCCATCCTGGGGCGCACCTGGTCCTGCCGCGCCGGCCGCACCGCCGGCCCCCACATGGGGCTCGCCCGCGCCCGGTCCTGGCGTGTCAGCGCCACCTCCGCCACCGTCATGGGATGCGCCGAAGCCGGCAGCGCCAGCCGCGCCGGTCGCGCCGTCCTGGGGCAATGAGCCAGGGGTTGCATCGTGGGATCCTCCTGCTGCGGCCACGCCGGGCGGCCCTCAACCGGCAGGATGGGGTGCGCCCGCGCCATCGTGGGAAGCGCCCGGCCAGCAAGTGCCCAGCGCCCCGCCCGGCGCCACTCCGTCGTGGGACATGCCGAGGACTGAAGAGCCGGCGGCGCCCGCGGCGCCGTCTTGGACCGCGCCCTCGGTGCCATCGGCTCCGCCCCCGCCGCCGCCACCACAATTCGCGCCCCCACCACAGGCTGCGGCGCCGTCCTGGTCGCCACCGGCCGAGTCTCCCGCTTTGCCGACCTTCCCGGAGCCGCCTGTGGTCGCCCCGCGCGTGCCGGAAACGGTGGCTCCGCCACCGCCACCACCGGCGGCGCCCCCTCCAGTCCCTCCACCGTGGGAGCCGCCCGCGGCCGCAATGCCACCACCACCGCCGCCGCCTCCGCCGGCTCCGGCTCCGGTTCCGGTTCCGGATATCGCTGAGACGATCCTTGCGCCAGGCGCGGCCGCGGCCGCCGTCGCTGCGCACGACGCGACCACCCTTATGCCCGCATGGCAGCCTCCTCCCGCGACAACGCCGCCACCCGCAAGCGAGACGCCCGTCCTGGGCGGCCCCACCCGGCCCATGCGCGCGGTGGGCGGCGCCGGCCCGCAGGCCGAGCTCACGATCGAAGCAGGCCCTGACGCAGGCCACACCCACCGCGCGAGCGAAACCGCGCTCCGCCTAGGGCGCTCGCCGGACAACGACCTCATCCTTCGCGACCCGGCCACGAGCGGACATCACGCTCGCGTCGAGCGGCGCGGCGAGCAGTTCTGGATCGTCGACCTCGGGAGCACCAACGGCACGCTCGTCAACGGCGAGCCGATCCAGGAGAAGGAGCTCAACCACGGTGACCGCATCACCATCGGACAGAACGCGGTTCACTTCTCCGTCCTCGGCGGATAACAATCTCTCCGATGCGTCTTAAGGTCGCCTCGTCGACCGACCCCGGTCTCGAGCGCGAGGAGAACGAGGACTCCGTGGTCGTTTGGCGCAACAAGGCCGGCCTCGACACACTTCTCGTCGTCTGTGACGGGATGGGCGGTCATGCCGCTGGGCAGATGGCCAGCAGCATCGCCGTGACCACCCTTACGAGCGTGCTCGCGGAGGATGGCGACGAAGGTCCTGACCTCGACCGCCTCAAGCGCGCGTGCAAGCAGGCCAACACGGCCGTCTTCGAAGCGGCCCGCGACAACCCGGAATGGTCAGGCATGGGCAGCACGATGGTTGTTGCAGCCATCAGGGGTGACGAGGTCGGTGTGCTCAATGTCGGCGACAGCCCGGCCTACCTGTTTCGAAACGGCGGCGCCACGCTGATCTCTCAAGACCATTCATGGCCCGCCGAGCAGGTTCGCCTCGGCGTGATCAAGCCCGAGGAGGCGGCCACGCACCCGCTCAAGCACCGGCTGACACGCGCGATCGGTGTTTGGGAATCGATCCAGTCTTACAGCGACAAGATGAAGATCGAGGAAGGAGACGCCATCGTCCTTTGCAGTGATGGGGTGGAAACCGCGGGGGTCAGCGTCGAGGAGATGGGCAAGCTGCTGCTCAAGGACGGGGACCTGGAGAAAGGCGCCAAGCGCGTCATCGACAGGTGCCGAGAGCTCGGCGCGCCGGACAACATCACCGTCGCGGTGGCGCGTATCGATGTCGACGTGACGAAGACCCAGGCTCTGCCGCGGCTGAAGAAGATCGGCCTAATGCAGAAAGGCGCGGAGCACTAGCTCGGCCACGTGCTCGACGCGCATCGTCGAGCCCCTCATTCGAAGTCCGGATTCAAGCTGCATCTGGCAGCCGGGGTTGGCGGTGACGATCAGCTCCGCGCGGGTGCTTGCCACGTCGTCCAGCTTCTCATCGAGGATGCGAGCGGACATCGCCGGCTCGAGCGTGCTGTACAGACCCGCGGCTCCGCAGCAGATGTCGGGGTGTCTCATCTCAACGAGCTCGACACCCGGCAATGACCGTATGAGATCGCGAGGCTGTTTGCGGATTCGCTGAGCGTGCGCGAGGTGGCATGCATCCTGATACGTGACACGCACCTTGACCTCGTGCTGAGGAGCGGGCAGCCCTACCTCGACGAGCCACTCGGTCAGATCCTTCACGCGCCCTTTGAGCTCTGGATAGAAATCCTTCAAGTGAGACCCGCACCCGGCCGAGTCGACGACGAGGGCGTCGAAGTTGGAGTCGCGGTAGACCTGCATGTTGATGTCGCGCAAGCGTTGAGCGCCTTCGAGGTCGCCGTTGTGGGCCAGGAGCGCGCCGCAGCATCTCTCCGCGCGCGGAAACCAAACTTCACAGCCGGCGATCTGCAGCAGCTTCACGGCCGCTTCGTGCGATTGCGGATAGAGGATCGGCATCACGCATCCGACGAGGAACGCGACCCGATATTTCCGCTCGCCGATCGCAGGGGCGATGCCCCCGGCCGGTGGCTGGAATCGTGTCCGCAGCCTGGGCAGCTGGCGGCCGGAGCGGACAACCGATGTCAGGCCCACTGCTTGTGCGGCTTTCGTGATCGCGCCGAAGGTGCGCAGCCGGCGCGGTTTGGCGACGAGCTGTCGCAGCGCGGTTCGAGCGAGCCAGTGCTTCGGCGCCGGCCGCCGAATCCGCTCCACCTCCGATCGCCCGGCCTCGATGATCCGTCCGTAAGGAACCCCGGACGGGCACACGGCCTCGCACGTGCGGCATCCGAGGCAGAGGTCGATGTGCTTCGCCTGGTCTTCGGTGAAAGGAAGCGTGCCGCGCTTCCACTGCGTCATCAGATAGATGCGGCCGCGGGGCGATTCTGTTTCCAGCCCGGTCTGCCGGAAGGTCGGGCACGCGTCCAGGCAGAGGCCGCAGTGCACGCAGGTCGCGAGGTCGTCATCGCTCAGACCCGCGAACGGCTGGGTCGTGGTGGGGTTGCTCACACGACGAATCTCCCCGGGTTGATCACCTGGTTGGGATCGAACGCGTAGCGCAGGCGCCGCATCAGGTGCAGCGTCGCAGGTGGAGTGCCCCAGGCGCCGACTTCGTGTCGAAAGTCGTCGGGCCCGGCCATCAGAACGAGCGAGCCACCCGCAGCGGTGGCAAGGGCGCGGATCGAGCGCACTTCATCGGCGCTGCCCGAGATCGCCCAGTTGGCGATGCCCGTCCCGGGCGAGGCCCACCACTGCTGGTCGGCCTGGAGCTCATCGAGGACCGAGCGCAGCTGATGCCGGGGAGCGGCGATGCGCGCCCACAGCGAGGGCGCTCTTTTCGCGTGCTCGGTCCATACAGAGCCGTTCGCTTCCGACCACCCGAGCTCGGTGATCATCCTCCTGGTGGCGGCGGGGCTGCCGAGAAATCGGGCCAGGAGGCGGCCGTTCGAGAAAAGCTCGAGGGCCGCAGGTGCCATCGGCATCGCCAGCGCTTGCTCGGCGGCGGCCCACGCTTGGTCCATGGACGCGTGAGTCGCTTCGACGGTGACGTCGTGCAGCGCCTTCGGGAACACCTTGAACGAGGCGGCCACGATCACGCCCATGGTTCCCAGTGCGCCGTAATGCAGCTTCATGAGGTCGTAGCCACTGACGTTCTTGACCACCCGCCCGCCTGCGGTCGCCAAGCGGCCGTCGGGGAGCGCCACGCGAATGCCGATCAAGAAATCGCGCGGTGAGCCAAAACGCAGGCGCAATGGACCGGTCCAGCCGGTGGCGAGCAAGCCGCCGATCGTGTGACCCGGCGAGTTGAAAGGGTCGAGGGGGAGGAACTGGCCGCCCTTGCCAAGCTCAGCCTGGAGCGACTCGAGCGTGATGCCGGCTTCGACGCTGACCACCATGTCGGCTTGCGAGCGCTCGAGCACGCGATCGAGCTCGGTCGTGCGAATCTCGATGCCGTCTCGCGATGCCGGGTCTCCCATCTGGGTGGCTCTGCCACCGCCGACTGGGAAAACCGCATGACCTGCCTCCGACGCTTCGTGCAGCAGCCGTGCCACCTCTTCGGCCGTGGCTGGTTTTTCGACGGTCCGACTGGTCACCACCACTTCGCCTCGACCGCGAGGCCCGTGCGTCCCGCAAGGTGCGGGCGCTTGTGTTCGGGGTCGGGAAAGATCTTGCCGGGGTTCATGATCCCGGCCCCGTCGAGCGCGCCCTTCACGCGCCACATCGCATCGAGGTCGTCGGGGCTGTAGACCCACGGCATGAAAGCGCTCTTCTCGAGTCCGATCCCATGCTCGCCCGAAAGCGCGCCGCCCAGCTCCACGACCGCACGCAGCATCTCTTCGCCTGCGCTTTCGACCTGAGGCCACACGTCGGTGTCTCGCA
>WNFC01018704.1_pt1 | contig 10067 bp, 7 predicted proteins | sample 5400541 | NCBI WGS metagenome assembly WNFC01 (sample SAMN13153342, study PRJNA577476) | soil metagenome | isolation source: 120 cm saprolite under Douglas fir tree site 2 hole 2 replicate 1 | place: USA:California | collected 2015-04-18 | reverse complement strand
CGGCGCCTTTCCGCTGCCGCCCATGGACCTGCCGCACTATCGCGGCGTCGGCGTGACGGCCAGCCAGCCGCAGGTTCCGGCGCGCGCAAGGAGCGCGGTGCCGGCGACCGTCGCCGACACGGCCAAGGAGGTCACCGGTGCTTGACTTCCTCAACCCGGTCAAGGGGTTCTTCGTCACCTTCAAGCAGATGGTCCAGAAGGTCGACACCGTCTACTACCCGGAGGAGCAACGGCCGACCGCGCCCAGGTTCCACGGCCGGCATCAGCTCAACCGCTGGCCTGACGGCCTGGAGAAATGCATCGGCTGTGAACTCTGCGCCTGGGCCTGCCCGGCCGATGCCATCTTCGTGGAAGGCGGGGACAACACCGACGACGAGCGGTACTCACCGGGCGAGCGGTACGGCCGGGTCTACCAGATCAACTACCTGCGCTGCATACTCTGCGGGCTGTGCGTCGAGGCATGCCCGACCCGCGCGCTGACCATGACGAATGAGTACGAGCTCGCGGACGACAGCAGGGAGAGCCTGATCTGGACCAAGGAGCAGCTGGTCGTGCCCCTGCTGCCGGGCATGGAGGCCCCGCCGCACCCGATGCGCCTTGGCGAGACCGAGGTGGACTACTACAACCTCGGTGCCTCCGGGGTGGCGGGGGCGGACCAGGGCGCTGACGAGAACACGGACGGAGCGGGCCGGTGAATCATCCTGTCCTGCTGGCCGCCGGGGCGGCCGCCACCACCCAGGCCATCGCGTTCTGGGCGCTCGCCGTTGTCGCCGTTGCGGCGGCCCTCGGCATCGTCCTGGCCAGGAGGGCCGTGCACTGCGCGGTGCTGCTCGCGCTCGTGATGCTGACGCTGGCCATCCTGTACGCGATGCAGGGCGCGCCGTTCCTGGCCTTCGTCCAGGTGATCGTCTACACCGGCGCGGTGCTGATGATCTTCCTCTTCGTTCTCATGATCGTCGGCGTGACCTCGGCAGACTCGGTCATCGAGACGATCAAGGGACAGCGGCTTGCGGCCGGAGTCGCCGGCATCGGACTACTTGTGCTGCTCAGCCTGATCGTCGGGCAGGCCGCGATCGGGCCAGCCGCGACGACGGGGCCGAACTTCGGGTCGGCGAACGTCGGCGGGATCGCCGCCCTCATCTTCACCAGGTACGTGTTCCCCTTCGAGGTGACAAGCGCGCTGCTGATCACCGCGGCGCTCGGTGCCATGGTGCTCGCGCACCGGGAGCGCACCAGCCCCAGGCCGACGCAGCGTGAGCTGTCGATCCGCCGGATGGCCGGCGGGCGGCCGGCGCCGCTGCCGGGACCCGGCACCTACGCGCGGCACAATGCGGTCGACATGCCGGCCCTGCTGCCCGACGGCACCCCGGCCCGGCTGTCGGTCAGCCCGGTCATGGCGGGCCGCGCCGGAGCCGATCCGGTGCTGGCCGGCCGCCCTGAGCCAGGGAACGCCCTGACCGGCCAGGCTGAACCGGCCGCCGCCGTCGCGGGGGAGGCTGACCCGGGCGCTGGCGTCACCGGTGCGGCTGAGCCGGGTGCCGCCGCTGACCCGGGCGCTGGCGTCACCGGTGCGGCTGAGCCGGGTGCCGCCGCTGACCCGGGCGCTGGCGTCACCGGTGCGGCTGGACAGGGCGCCGGCCTTGCCCACCAGGGCACTGCCCCTTCCGGCCGCGCCGAGTCCGCTTCGCCCGGCTCCGCTTCGGCCGAGCCCGCCCCGGCTGGGTCCGCCCCGGCCAACGGGCCCAGCCCGGCGGACCCGCCGCCGCTGGGCGAGGCGGCGGACATCGGCGCCGTGGGCGTCCTCGTCCGGCGCAACGCCATCGTCATCTTCATGTGCGTCGAGCTGATGCTGAACGCGGTCAACCTCGCCTTTGTCGCCTTCGCCCGGATGCACGGCAACCTCGACGGCCAGATCATCGCCTTCTTCGTGATGGTGGTAGCCGCCGCGGAGGTGGTGGTCGGCCTCGCGATCCTGACGTCGATCTTCCGTACCCGCAGGTCGGCGTCCGTGGACGACGCGAACCTGCTGAAATATTGACCCCCGCGGGCTCCGGGCCATCGGGGCCAGGAAGCCTCTCCCGGGGGGCACTGCGTCCCCCCGGGCCAGCACTGCAGAGAGGTAGCCAGTGACCGGCTCAGTTGCGGGCGGGCATGTGCCGTCGGCGGCGGTGATGACAACCCTGCAGGCCGTCGGAATCCAGCGCGCGGTGTGGCTGCTGCTGGCGTTCCCGCTGGCAGGCGCAGTGATCCTGCTGCTCGGCGGCAAGCGCACGAACGCCTGGGGGCACCTGGTCGGCGTCGCCATGCCAGTGGCCGCCTTCTGCTACGGCGTGCTCGCCTTCATCGCGATGCTTGGCTACCCGGCCGGCCGGCGCGGCCGGGACCTGACCGTGTTCACCTGGATCAGCGTCGGCCGTTTCCACGTCAACATCGGGCTGCTGCTGGATCCGCTGTCCATCAGCTTCGTGCTGCTCATCACCGGCGTCGGCTCGCTGATCCACATCTTCGCTGTCGGTTACATGGCCGGCGATCCCGAGCGCCGGCGGTTCTTCGGCTACATGAACCTGTTCCTTGCCGCGATGCTGCTGCTCGTGCTGGCCGACAACTACCTCGCCCTTTACGCGGGCTGGGAGGGGGTCGGCCTCGCTTCCTACCTGCTCATCGGGTTCTGGCAGTTCAAGCCCACCGCTGCCACGGCCGCCAAGAAGGCGTTCATCGCCAACCGGGTCGGCGACGCCGGGCTCTCGATCGCGATCATGCTGATGTTCGCGACATTCGGCACGGTTTCGTTCACCGGGGTCTTCCGCGCGGCAGGCGCCGCAAGCCAGCCCACGCTGACCGCGCTCGGGCTGCTCCTGCTGCTCGGGGCCTGCGGCAAGTCCGCGCAGCTCCCGCTGCAGTCCTGGCTGCTCGACGCGATGGAGGGACCGACCCCGGTATCGGCGCTGATCCATGCCGCGACCATGGTCACCGCGGGTGTCTACCTGATCGTGCGGTCGAACCCGATCTTCGGCCTGTCGCAGGACGCGCGGCTCGCCGTCACCATCGTCGGCGCCGCCACGCTCCTGTTCGGCGCGATCATCGGCTGCGCCAAGGACGACATCAAGAAGGCGCTGGCCGCATCCACCATGAGCCAGATCGGCTACATGATGCTGGCCGCGGGCCTCGGCCCGGCGGGCTATGTTTTCGCGATCGCGCACCTGCTGGCGCACGGCTTCTTCAAGGCTGGCCTGTTCCTCGGAGCCGGCGCAGTGAAGCACGAGATGGACGACGAAGTGGACATGCGCCGCTTCGGCGGGCTTCGCAAGATCATGCCGGTCACCTTCGTCACGTTCCTCTTCGGCTATCTGGCGATCGTCGGTGTCCCGCCGTTCTCCGGCTTCTTCACCAAGGACGGGATCATCGAGGTGGCCTTCGACAAGGGCGGCACCTCCGGGTTCATCCTCGGCTGCGCGGCAGTGCTCGGCGCCGCGATCACCGCGTTCTACATGACCAGGGTCATGTTCATGACCTTCGCTGGCCAGCGCCGCTGGGAGCCAGATGCGCATCCGCACGAGGCGCCCGCAGTGATGACGGCACCGATGATCCTGCTCGCCGTCGGCTCTGCCGGAGCCGGCGCGTTCCTTGTCCTGGGCAGCCGGTTCGGCGATTTCCTCAGGCCGGTAACCGGGGCCGCACCAGCTGCGAAGGGGCTGTTTACCGTCCCTGGCGCTGCTACGCTCGCCCTGGTGATCATCGGCGTCGTGATCGCATGGCTGATGTACGGCCGCCAGGAAGTCCCGGTGACAGCGCCAGCGGGCAGGTTCGCGACGGTCGCGGCGCGCAAGGACCTGTACGGCGACGCGATCAATGAGTCCGTCCTGATGCGGCCGGGCCAGTGGCTGACCCGGCTGTCGGTGTACTTCGACAATCGCGGTGTCGACGGGATCGTCAACACGCTGGCCGCCACCTTGGGCGGCACCTCGGGCAGGCTGCGCAGGCTGCAGACAGGATTCGTGCGTTCCTACGCCCTGTCGATGTTCGTTGGCGCTGTGCTGCTCGTCGGCGCGCTCCTGCTGGTGAAGATATAGACCTGGTGAGGCTGCGGATTCCATGAGCACATTCCCCTGGCTGACCGTCGCCGGCGCGATACCGCTAGCCGGCGCGGTCGTGATCGCCGCTGTGCCGGGCACCACGGCGGCCGGCGACACCGCCCGGAGCGCACGGGACAAGCTCGTCAAGCGGCTGGCGCTGACATTCTCGCTGGCCACCCTCGCGATCACGATCGTGATGGCGCTCCGCTTCTCCCCGGGCGGTCCCGACTTCCAGTTCACCCAGACCGTCCAGTGGATCCCGCAGTTCGGCGTGCACTACGCGGTCGGCGTGGACGGCATCGCGCTCGTCCTCATCCTGATGACCGCGGTGCTCGTGCCGGTGGTCGTGCTCGCGTCGTGGAATGCCGTCGGGACCGGCTCCGACCAGGCCGGGAAGCCGCCGAGGGGTGGTGCCGAGGCCAGGCCTCCCAGGCACAGCGTGAAGACCTACTTCGCGCTGATGCTCGTGCTCGAGACGATGCTGATCGGCGCCTTCGCGGCGACCGATGTCTTCCTGTTCTACGTATTCTTCGAGGCCATGCTGATCCCGATGTACTTCATGATCGGCAGCTACGGCGTCGGCCAGCGTCAGTACGCGGCGGTCAAATTCCTGCTCTACAGCTTGCTCGGCGGGCTGCTGATGCTGGTCGCCGTGATCGCGCTCTACGTCTACTCGACCCGCGGCGGGCATCCGGGCACGTTCTTGTTCGGCCAGCTGGTACAGGTCAGGCTCAGCCCGACCGTGCAGAAGTGGCTGTTCCTCGGCTTCTTCGTGGCGTTCGCGATCAAGGCGCCACTGTGGCCGTTCCACACCTGGCTGCCGGACGCGGCCGCCTCCGCGCAGCCCGGAGACGCGGTGCTGATGATCGGCGTGATGGACAAGGTCGGCACCTTCGGCATGATCCGCTACTGCCTGGAGCTGTTCCCGTCCGCATCGCACTACTTCACGCCGCTGGTCATCGCCCTCGCGGTGATCGGGATCCTGTACCCCGCGATCGTCGCCATCGGCCAGGCGGACCTGAAACGGCTGATCGCCTACGTCTCGGTGTCCGGCATGGGGCTGATCACACTGGGCATCTTCGCGATGACGAGCCAGGGCCAGGCGGGCGCGACGTTGCAGATGGTCAACCACGGCTTCCTGGTCGGCGCGCTGTTCCTGATCGCCGGGTTCATGATCGCGCGGCGGCGCTCGCAGCTGATCGCCGACTACGGCGGCGTGCAGAAGGTCGCGCCGGTACTCGCCGGGCTCTTCCTGATCGCCAGCCTGGCCGGGCTCGCGCTGCCGGGGCTCTCGACGTTCGTCAGCGAGTTCCTGGTCCTGGTGGGCACCTTCACCCGGTATGAGGCGGCCGCCGTCCTGGCCACCGTCGGGATCATCCTCGCGGCGATCTACATGCTGTGGATGTACCAGCGCACGATGACCGGGCCGGCTGGCGAGAATGTTGCGGGCATGCCGGATCTGAAGGCACGCGAGCTCTGGGCGGTCGGCCCGCTGATTGCCCTGATCGTCGTGCTCGGCGTCTACCCGAAGCCGGTGCTTGACATCATCAACCCGGCGGTCCGGCAGACCCTCGTCCAGGTGCATTCCACCGATCCGGTTCCGCCGCACCCGGCCGCGGCCCTGCACCAGAAGGGAGGCGCCCGGTGACCGGCATCCTCGCCGCGGTTGCCCCGCCGATCGGTGCGCCGCACATCGAGTACGTCCAGCTTTCGCCGATGCTGCTTGTCTTCGGCGTGGCCGTGGCCGGGGTGCTGGTCGAGGCGTTCGCGCCGAGGCCACTGCGGCGCGGCATTCACCTGGTGCTGACGCTCGGCGGGCTGGCCGCGGCGTTCGCGCTGACGATCGCGGTGGCCTCGTCGAAGACCGTGTTCGCGCACGGCAGCCCGGGCCATGTCGCGGCGGTCGGGGCGGTCGGAGTCGACCGGCCGACACTGTTCATCCAGGGCACGATCCTGGTGCTGGCGTTCATCAGCGTCCTGCTGATCGCGGAATCCTCGCACGACGTGAGCCCGTTCGCCGCGCAGGCGGCCGCGGTCCCCGGCAGCGCCGAGGAGCGCGAGGGGCTGCTGGCCGGCATCACCCACACCGAGGTCTACCCGCTGACGCTGTTCGCTGTCGGCGGCATGCTGTTGTTCCCGGCCTCTAATGACCTGCTCACCATGTTCGTCGCGCTGGAAGTGCTCTCGCTGCCGCTCTACCTGCTGTGCGGCATCGCCCGCCGCCGCCGGCTGCTCTCGCAGGAGGCGGCGATGAAGTACTTCCTGCTCGGCGCGTTCTCCTCGGCGTTCTTCCTCTTCGGCATCGCGATGCTGTACGGCTTCGCCGGCTCGGTCCGGCTGTCGGTCATCGCGGCGGCAGCCTCGTCCAACACCGGCAGCGCGACCCTGCTGTACGCGGGCATCGCGCTACTCGGCCTCGGCCTGCTCTTCAAGATCGGCGCGGCGCCGTTCCACAGCTGGAAGCCGGACGTCTACCAGGGAGCTCCCACGCCGGTGACCGCGCTGATGGCGTCATGCACACTGGTGGCCGCGTTCGGCGCATTGTTCCGTGTCTTCTATGTCGCGTTCGGCCAGCTTTCCTGGAACTGGCGGCCGGCGATGTGGGCCGTCGCCATCCTCACCATGGCCGTCGGCGCGATCGTGGCCGTGACCCAGACCGACGTGAAGCGACTGCTCGCCTACTCCTCGATCGCGCAGGCCGGTTACGTGCTCACGGGGGTAGTCGCCGCGAGCCCGGCCGGGCTGTCCGGCAGCCTGTTCTACCTGGCCGCCTACGGCGTGGCCGTGATCGGCGCCTTCGCTGTGGTGACGCTGGTGCGCGACCAGACCGGCGAGGCCGCGCACCTGTCCCGCTGGGCCGGACTCGGCCGTCGCTCGCCGCTTGTCGCCGGCGCCTTCGCCTTCTTCCTCATCACCTTTGCCGGCATTCCGCTCACCAGCGGCTTTACCGGGAAGTTCGCGGTGTTTCAGGCGGCGATCGCCGGCGGGGCGCTGCCGCTCGTCATCGTCGGCGTGCTCAGCAGCGCGATCCTGGCGTTCCCCTATGTCCGCGTCATCGTGCTCATGTTCTTCAGCGATCCTGCGCCGGACGGGCCCGCTGTGGTCAGGCCAAGCGCGTTCACCGGCGTCGCGGTGGCGGTGGGGGTGGTGGTCACCCTGGTGCTCGGGGTGGTGCCGCAGCCGCTGCTCAGCCTGGCCAACCATGCCGCCACCCAGCTGTTCATCCGCTGAGCCCCGGCGGGCGGGACGGCGCAAGCCGCTCCCCCGGGGGGCGGGACGGCTCAAGCCCCCCCGGCTGGGCGGGACGGCTCAAGCCGCCCCCCCGGAGCGCGGCCGCGCCCCCGCGCGGTGCTGGCCGGCCCCGCGAGCGTGCCGCTGGCCTGCCGCGCCGAAGGGACGCGGAAGGGCGCCTGCCGGGGGTGGTGTCCGGCAGCGGCGACGCGGGAATGTCCCAGATTACTTTGCCGTGGACGTATCTTGGGCGCGACTTGGTAATTGCCGTGCCAGCGGGCGGTCCGCGGGCGGCGCAGGCGGACCGATGAGGGAGTCCGATTGATCACCTTTGTTCCCGTGGAACTCACCGACGCGGCGCTGGCGGACGAGGTCGGTGATGGCCTCGGCCTAGTCGAGGAGGGCATGCGCGAGGCCGCGCGGGCGCAGGAGACCTTGCTGACCGAGGCCTCCGGATACCTCATGAACGCGGGCGGCAAGCGGTTCCGCGCCCTCCTGGTGCTGCTGGCGGCGCAGTTCGGCAACGCCAGGGATGAGCGGATCGTCCCGGCAGCCGTGGCGATCGAGCTCACTCACCTCGCCACGCTGTGCCACGACGACGTGCAGGACGAGGCAGCGGTCCGCCGCGGCCACCCGAGCGCGAACGCGCGCTGGGACAACACCGTGGCGATCCTGACCGGCGACTTCCTGTTTGCCCGTGCGTCCCAGATCCTCGCCGAACTCGGCGCAGAGGCCATCAGGATCCAGGCAGCCACCTTCGCGCAGCTGGTGAACGGCCAGATCGCCGAGACCATCGGCGCGCGGCCCGGCGAGGACCCGCTCGACCACTACATGAAGGTGATCACTGACAAGACGGCATCGCTGATCGCGACCTCCGGCCGGTTCGGGGCCATGTTCTCTGATGCGCCTGCTGGTATTGCCACCCGGATCGCCACGGCCTGCGAGGCGATCGGGGTGGCCTGGCAGCTCTCCGACGACATCCTCGACATCGCCAGCGAATCAGCCGAGTCGGGCAAGACACCGGGCACCGACCTGCGCGAGGGAGTGCAGACGCTGCCCGTGCTGCATGCCCTGCGCTCGGCCGGCCCGGCCGACGCCCGCCTCGTCGAGTTGCTTGGCGGCGGCGAGCTGACCGATCCCGCCTTGCACTGCGAGGCGCTCGCGCTGCTGCGCGCTCATCGGGCGATGGACATGGCCCGCGCGGACCTGCGGCGCTGGGCCGACCTGGCCCGCCGCGAGATACTGGCACTGCCCGACGTTCCCGCGCGCGCCGCGTTCGAGGCGCTCTGCGCCTTCGTCGTGGAGCGCACCGGCTGACTCGGCCGTTCCGGTGCAGGCCGGGGCATGATCACGGAGTCGCGATACCATGTGTGCGATGAGAACCTCCGGGCGCACAGCGAACGATGAGGCTGCGCCTCGGCCGGTCGTCCGCACGACGCTCGCATCGTCCGGCGCAGGCCAGGAACCTGCTGACGGCCCTGCACCCGATGACCGCCAGGCGGCACCTGACGGCGATCAGCCGCCGCCCAGGAACAGCGATTTCGTGCAGTCCCTTGACCGCGGGCTCGCGGTCATCCGCTCGTTCGGCCCTGACCGGGAGCGGCTGAGCCTGAGCGAGGTAGCCCGGGCGACCGGGCTGACCAGGGCCGCCGCCCGCCGGTTCCTGCTGACCCTGGTGAAGCTGGGCTACGTGCGCAGCGACGGGCGGGAGTTCTCGCTCCGGCCCCGGGTGCTCGAGCTGGGTTACGCCTATCTCTCCGGGCTGGCCCTGCCGGATGTCGCCGCGCCGCACTTGGAGGAACTCGTCGCCAGGCTGCACGAGTCTTCGTCGATCTCCGTACTCGACGGCCACCACGTGGTCTACGTCGTCCGGGTGCCGACGAAGCGGATCATGACAGTGGCGATCTCGGTCGGGACCCGGTTCCCGGCCTACGCCACCTCGATGGGCCGCGTGCTGCTCGCCGCCCTGACCGCGGACGAACTCGACCGGTACCTGGCGGAGGCGACTTTCGAGCCGCTGACCGCCCGGACCGTCACCGACCCAGGCAGGCTGCGGGAGATCATCCATGACGTGGCGCGGCAGGGGTACGCGATCGTCGACCAGGAACTGGAGGAGGGCCTGCGTGCGGTCGCCGCCCCGATCCGCGGCGCCGCGGACGTCGGGACCGCCGCGATCAACGTTTCGGCCCATGCCGCCCGGGTGAGCATTGCCTCGCTGCGCAGCGATATAGGGGGATCGAGGCCGACCTGCAGGCACAGGGCGGAACATAACCGGCCCGGCAACTGCGGGTCCGGAGACCGCCGCAGGTTCCCCTTGGGCTTGCAGCCAGTACCTCGCCAGCCTCGTTTGTCTCACCAGCACCGTCCGTCCCGTGTGTGGCCAGTTGACAGGCGCTACGGTGCCTGGCTGGCTCGCGGCGGGCTGGCGGCCCGTGCTCGCCAGCGGCAGCAACCGGTGCTCGCGACGGGGCAGTGGCCGGCTGGCTGAACATCAGGCTCTTTCCCGTCGGCTACTGGCTCTGGCCGGCCGGCCGCGCGGGCAGAGCAACCGGGATGCGCGGCCTGCCATTTCCGCGCCGCCGGGCAGGCACGGGGGCGGACGGCGGCGGCAGTGCGGCCGGCACCGGCGGCCGCGAGATGACCGGCGGCGCGGACAGCCCAGGCCCGGATGGTCCCGGCGGCCAGCCGGGCTGACGGCCGGCGGCTCGGGGAATGCCGGGCCAGGGGATATCCGTTACAAATCCTGCGGCATCAGCCTTCCGG
>WNFC01012879.1_pt1 | contig 10067 bp, 10 predicted proteins | sample 5400541 | NCBI WGS metagenome assembly WNFC01 (sample SAMN13153342, study PRJNA577476) | soil metagenome | isolation source: 120 cm saprolite under Douglas fir tree site 2 hole 2 replicate 1 | place: USA:California | collected 2015-04-18 | reverse complement strand
ACGAGGCTGCCGGAACGGACGCAAACGTCAAAGAGCTGCGGCGGATGAAGCTGTCCGAGAACATCGACATGTTCACCGGCGTCATCTCGAGCGGCAACAGCCCGGCGCTCGGCCCGGTCGCCGAGGAGCTCGGCGTGCTCACGATCTTTACCGATGGTTGCACCGACTTCCTCTTCGACAAGGCGGTTCCCAATCCGAAATACGTGTTCCGCATCACCAATATCCAGTCGGCGGACGGCATCACGGCGGCGATCGGCGCCGAGCTACGGCCGCAACGCGTCGGAGCACTTCACGCTCGCCATCGAGCGCCTGCTCCCCGGCACCGAGGTCGTGACCGAGAGCTGGCCGAAGCTTGGTACGACCGACTTCACGTCGCACATCACGAAGATCCTGTCGGCGCAGCCGGATCTCCTCTACACCTCGGTCTGGGGCGGCGACTACGTGGCCTTCTACAAGCAGGCGTTGCGCTACGGATTGTTCGAGAAGATGAAGGTCGCCACCACCCTGGCCTTCGGCGTCGCGCCGCATGCCATCGGCAAGGACCATCCCGAGGGCGTGCTCGCCGGCGTCCACTCCAACTACCATTTCACCTTTCCGGGCGGCGACCGCTGGCCCCTGAACAAGGCTTTCGTCGCGCGCTACTTCCAGCGCTGGAACGAATACCCGAACTTCCAGTCGGAAGGGGCGTATGTCGCTCTCCATATGCTGAGGACCGCGATCGAGCGGGCCAACAAGCTGGCCCCCGGCTGGCCCGAGGACGAGGCGATCATCGGCCAGCTCGAAGGCCTCGGCATGGATACGCCGTCGGGTTATCTGTACATCCGGCCCGACAACCACCAGGGCTATAAGGACGCGGTGACCGGCTTCAGCAAGAACGTCGCCGACTACCCGTTCCCGGTCTGGGATTCCGAACGGGTCATCACCATTCCGATCCGCAACATCACCGCACCGGGGAACTGGCCAAAGCCCGGCACGACGCATAACGAGTCGACTGCCGCCGCCAACTGGATCAAGACGACCTGGCCGAAGGCGGTGAGCTAGGCGCGGGCTCGGCTCGTCGGGAAGCGCTTGGACCCGATCGAGCCGTCGTGCGGGCGCGGCCTGCCTGCCTGCGGGCGGGCCGCGCCGCGACGTTTCTCGAGATTCTCGGACGCGCGCCGTGCCGGCGTGACGGGCGGCGTGGCGAGGCACTAGCGATTTCATGGATATCCTGGTCATCCAGCTCCTGAACTCGCTGTTCTACGCCTCGGTTCTGTTCCTCATCGCGGCCGGGCTCAGCCTCATCTTCGGCGTCATGAACATCGTCAACCTGGCGCATGGCAGCTTCTATGCGCTCGGCGCCTATATGTCCGCCTGGCTGGTCGGCCGCGCGATCGCCAGCGGCGTCGGCGTCTCGGCCGTCGGACTGTTCCTGCTGCTGCCGCTCGCGGCGTTGGGCGTCGCTCTGGTCGGCGGGCTCATCGAGGCGACGCTGCTCAGACGGTTCTACCGGCGCGCCGAGGAGTACCAGCTGCTGGTCACCTTCGGGCTCCTCCTCATCCTCGAGGACGTGGTCCGCCTCGTGTGGGGCGGGCTGCCGCTCTCGGCCGACACCCTCATGGACGCGCTGCCGGTCGTCCGCCTGTTCGGCTCGCTCTATCCGGCCTACAACCTCGTGGTCATCGGCATCGGGGCGATCGCGGCAGTCGGGCTGTGGCTGTTCATCTACCGCACCCGTTTCGGGGTGATGCTGCGCGCGACCTCGCAGGATCGCCGCATGGCCTCGGCACTCGGGCTCGACGTCGGACGGGTCTACATTCTTGCCTTCGCGCTCGGCTGCTTCATGGCCGGGCTCGGCGGCGCGATCATCGTCCCGAGCCAGGCGGCGGTGCTCGGCATGGGCGTCGACGCGCTCGTGCTGGCCTTCGTGGTGGTCGTCGTCGGCGGCCTCGGCAGCCTCAAGGGCGCCCTGATCGGCGCGCTCATCGTGAGCTTCGTGCGCACGGCCGGGATCCAGTTCTTCCCCGAGGCCGAGCTCGCCGTGCTCTATCTGATCGCCGGCATCGTCCTGGTGGTCCGTCCCACCGGGTTGTTCGGCACCGCATGACCGCGCTCGCCGAGATGCAGCGCCCGGCGCGGCCGCGGCTCCGCCTGATGGCGCTCGCGATCCCGATCGCCGTCCTCCTGTTGCTGGTGCCGAGCCTCGCCAGCTCGTACCAGACGCTGCTCCTCTCCTACGGCCTGATCATGGCGATCGCGGCGCTCGGCTTCAATCTGCTGCTCGGCTACACCGGACTCCTGTCCTTCGGCCATTCCGCGTATTTCGGCGTCGGCGCCTATTCGGTCGCCTTCATGGTGCAGGATCTCGGCATCCATTCCATGGAGATCTATATCCTCGTCGGCCTCGCCGCGTCGGGCATCGTCTCGGCCGTGTTCGGCTATGTCTGCGTGCGCCATACCCGGATCTTCTTCGGCATCCTGACGCTCGCCCTCTCGCAGGTCCTGTGGAGCCTCGCTTACAAGCTGTTCTGGGTGACCGGCGGCAGCGACGGTCTGCGGGTGCCGCGGCCGACCCTGCTGGCTGGCCTGTTCAGCTTCACCAGCGGCGGATTCTCGCGCTTCGTCTCGTACTATTACTACTACGTGCTCGTCCTGTTCTTCGTCTGCGTGCTGGTGATGTGGGTCATCGTCCACTCGCCGTTCGGCAAGGCGCTGCAGGCGATCCGCGACAATGAGACCCGTGCCGCCTTCCTCGGCCTGCGCGTGCGCCGGTTCCGCTGGCTGGCGTTCCTGATCTCGGGCATGTTCACCGGCCTCGCCGGCGTCCTGTGGGTGCCGCTCAACGGCCTGACGACGCCCGACATCCTCTATTGGCCGTTCTCGGGCGAGATCGTCTTCCAGACCCTGCTTGGCGGCTTCCGCAACTTCACCGGTCCGATCGTCGGCGGCATCCTGTTCAACTACCTCAAGACCTACGCCGTGGCGACGACCGAATACTGGCAGCTGCTGCTCGGCGTCGTGCTCGTCGCCCTCGTGCTGGTGCTGCCGACCGGCATCGTCGGCGCGTTGTCACGGCTCGCCGGACGGTTCGGCCCCAAGGCCCCGAGCTGACATGGCGAGCTGACATGGCGCTGCTCCAGACCGTCGGCCTCACCAAGCGCTTCGGCGCCTTCGTCGCCGTCAACGCCGTCGACTTCCGCGTCAACCGGGGCGAGTTCCTCTCGCTGGTCGGCTCGAACGGCGCCGGCAAGACCTCGCTCGTCAACCTGATCAGCGCGCAGCTCAAGCCCGATAGCGGCCAGATTCTCTTCGAGGACCGCGACATCACCCGGACCTCGGTGTCGCAGCGCATCCGCGCCGGCATCGCGCGCAGCTTCCAGCTGGTCAACCTGTTCGACGGCCTCTCCGTCCTCGACAACGTCTCGCTCGCGATCTTCTCGCGCGAGGGCAAGGTGAAGAGCATAGCGACCCTCGCCGAGAGCGACCAGGCGGTGCGCACCGAGGCGATCGAGGTGCTCGGCCTCTTCGGCCTCGAGAGCAAGCGCAACCTGCTCGCCGGCGGACTCGCCCAGGGCGAGCGCAAGCTGCTCGACGTCGCCGTGGCCTATGCGCTGCGGCCCAAGATTCTCTTCCTCGACGAGCCGACAAGCGGCGTTGGCACCCGCGACAAGGCGCAGATCATGGACACGGTCTCGGCCGTGGTGCGCGCCGGCACCGTTACCGCGGTCGTCATCGAGCACGACATGGACATCGTCTTCAAATACTCCGATCGTGTCGTGGTGATGCACGAGGGCGGCTTCCTCGCCGATGGCCTGCCCGCGGAGATCCGCGCGAACAAGGAGGTGGCGACCGTACTCCTCGGCGCTCCCGTCGCGACCTGAGCCATGCTCGAGATCGAGGGCATCAACACCTTCCGCGGCCCCGCTCATGTGCTGAACGGTGTCTCGCTCACCGTCGGCGCGCGGGAGGTCGTGTGCCTCGTCGGCCGCAACGGCGCCGGGAAGACCACCACCATCGAGAGCATCAATGGCCTCCTGCCGATGCGCTCGGGGACCGTGCGGTTCCGCGGCGAGGACATCAGCCGTCTCCCCGCCCACAAGCGCGCGCAGCGCGGGATCGGCTATGCGCCCGAGGGCGCCAGCATCTTTCCCGACCTCACGGTGTCGGAGAACCTGATGATCAGCCGCTGGCTGTCCGAAAAGGCGGTGCGGGCGCGCGGCGACGATAGCGAGGTCGGCGAGGACCGCGTCTTCGCCGTCTTTCCCGAAATCCGCGCCTTCCTGCCGCGGCGCGGGCTGAACCTCTCCGGCGGCCAGAAGAAGATGGTGGCGATCGCCCGCGCCATGTCGCTGTCGCCGTTCCTGCTGCTGCTCGACGAAGCGTTCGAGGGCCTCGCGCCGGCGGTCGTCGGCCGGTTCCGCGACGCCGTTATCGCCATCAAGGCGATGGGCGTCTCGATCCTCATCGCCGAATCGAACCTCGTGAACGCGGCAGCGGTCGCCGACCGACTCTACGCCATCGATCGCGGCGAAATCATCTTCCACGGCTCGCCGCAGGATGCCCTCGGCAACGAGGACGTGATGCGCACGCTGCGGGGGTGATGCCGAGGCGCGCGCTCGGCGTGCTGATCGCCGCGATCACCGTCGCGGCGCCGGCCGAGGGCGGCCACGAGCTACCCATCTATCCGAGCTTCTACCCGCATGAGATCCGCATCCAGACGGTCGACCCAGGCCCCGCTGCGCAGCTGCTGGCCGCCGGCGAGATCCACGCCTATATCGGAGCCGAGCCGCGCTTCGATGGTGCCCCCGCCGGCACGCTGAGCGCCGTCGAGTCGCTCGGTTCCTTCGTGCTCGTCACCGTCGATCCGCCGGACTGCGGTGCGCTCCAGGCCGCCTTGCGCACTCTCGCCGTCGGCGCCGACGGCATCGTCTTTCACCCTTATCCGGTGACGCCGTTTCACGCCGACTACCTGCAGCATGCCGACCGCGCCGACGCTGCGAAGCAGCGCGTGCAGGGGGCGGCGCCGGCGCGCGGCCCCGCCACCGTCGACCGAGTCGACGCGACCGCGCTCGTCGCCGCCGCCACAACAAGCATCAACGGCTGGGTCGGCCCGCCCTGGCTCAAGGCGGGGTGGTTCCAAGCGTACCGCCTCCTGGCCGATGCGCTCGAGCCTGCCGACCGGCAACGCGCCGACGATGCTCTCCACCAGCTCCAGGAGGAGGACGACGACGGGCTCGAGGAACGGCTCAACCTCGAGCGCGGTCTGCTCGCGGTGCTCACCGGCAATTGCCGCCGAGGGGTCGCCGGCTACACGGTGAAGCGGGAGTGGTTCAACGCCGAGTTTTCGGCCGGGATCGAGAACATCGCCGCCGATTCCGAGACCGGGCTCGACGCACCGGTTTTCATTCGCACCGTCAAGCTCAAGGACTTTCCTTGGAACGGCTGGCTCCGGCTCGGCGTCAGCACGGGTCCGGATGCCGCCTGGAACCCGGTCGCCGGATTCAGCGACACGGCCGGGCGGCTGATCTGGTCCGCGCTCGGCGACCCGGCGGCGTTCCCCTTGCCCGGCGACGATGGCTGGGTGCTGAACCGCATCGCCGACGTGAAGCCGGTTCGATGAGGCGCTGGCTGGCACTGATGGCGCTCGTACTGGCGACAGGCGCGAGCGCCGGCGAGCAAAGCTTCACGATCGCCATCGAGCAGGGGCGGGTGCCGGAGGCGATGCGCACGCTTCGCGTCCATCAGGGCGACAGCGTGATCCTGCGCTGGCGCAGCGACCGCCCGCTCACGCTGCATCTGCACGGTTACGATTTCGTCTGGCAGCTCAGCCCCGGACGCGTCGTCGAGTCGACCTTCACCGCCTTCGCCGCCGGCCGCTTCCCGATCGAGGCGCACGGCACGCGCAGCCGGGACGAAACGCTTGTCTATCTCGAAGTCCTGCCAAACTAGGGCCCGCAGCCGCGCCGCCGTCGCGGCGCTGGTGCTCATCGTGACGGCCAAATCCGCCGCCGCCCACGGCTTCGGCCAACGTTACGACCTGCCGGTTCCGCTCTCGCTCTATCTCGCGGCCGCGGCCGCCGCCGTCGTCCTCTCGTTCGTCGTGATCGCGTTCTTCGTGCGGCACCCGGCACGGTCGGCTGCCTCGCCGCGTCGGGCGCCGCGCTGGCCGGTGCCGTCCGGGCTGACCCTGACGGGCCGGATCGTCGCCGCGGGGCTGTTCGTGCTGATTCTGCTTGCGGGCTGGTTCGGCAACCAGAATCCGCTGATGAACCTCGCCCCGACTGCTGTGTGGATCGTCTGGTGGGTGGGGTTCGCCTATCTCTCGGCGCTGCTCGGCAATTTCTGGGCGGCGGTCAATCCGTGGGCGGCGTTATTCGACTGGACCGAGGCGCTTGCCGGCCGCCGCCTCTCGCTCGACCTCCGCTACCCGACGGCGCTTGGCGTCTGGCCGGGCCTCGCCCTGCTGATCGCCTTCTCGTGGATCGAGCTCGTCTATCCGCGCGCCGCGGTGCCCGCCGCCATCGCCTGGCTCGCCTTGGGCTACTCGCTCATCACCTGGGCCGGCATCGCCCTCTTCGGCCGCGCCGCCTGGCGCGCTCGCGGCGAGGCGTTCTCCCTGGCCTTCGGGGTTTTCGCCCGCCTCTCGCCCGGTGGCGCCGATCAGGGTCCGCCGGCCTCGAGCTCGATGACGGCGCTGGTGCTCTTCGTGCTCGCCTCGGTGCTGTTCGACGGCTTCCTCGCGACGCCGATCTGGGCCAGCCTCGAGAGCTCGCTTCCCGGCCACCGCATGGCCGTCCAGACGATCGGCCTCGTCGCCGTCTGGCTGCTCTTTCTCGGGGCCTATCGCGCGACTTGCGGCGTCATGGCCGCCCTATGCCAGGGGTCGCCTAGCGCGGACGAGCTGGCCCGCTCCTTTGCCTTCACCCTCGTCCCGATCGCGCTCGCTTATCATCTGGCCCACTATCTCAGCCTCCTGCTGATCCAGGGCCAGTACATCATCCCGCTCGCGTCCGATCCGTTCGGATGGGGCTGGAACCTGCTCGGCACCGCGGGCTACCGCGTCGACATCGCCATCGTCGGCGCGCGCTTCGCCTGGTACGCCGCGGTCGGCGCCATCGTCGCGGGCCACGTCGCGGCGGTCTGGCTGGCGCATCGCAAGGCCTTGGCACTCTTCGGGGCGCCGCGCACCGCGCTCAGGAGCCAGTATCCGTTGGTCACGCTGATGGTCGGCTTCACCGTGGTCAGCCTCACGATCCTGGCCGAGCCGATCGTCGAGAGCCGCTCGACCGGCCCGGCCGACGCCGCGGCAACGGGGTCGATCGCGGTGCCTGCCGACGCGGTGCTTCCCGAGCCCGGCACCGGCCGCCTGCGCCCGGTCGGACCCGGCCACGTCGCCCGGGCCGGCCTGATCTTCCGCGCCCTCGCCTCCGCCTTTCACGACGGCACAAGCATGACGGTCGCCGACCTGCTCTACGCCTACAGCTTCGCCTGGCGCTGGAGCGCGGGGGAAGCGGCCGACCCCGCGATCGCCGCCGCAACCGCGCTCGGCCGCCAGCGCCTCGTCGGCCTGCGCGTGGTCGGCAGCGACGCAACCTCGAAGTCGGTCACCTTCGGCGACGTGACCTTCACCCGCGAGCTCCTGATCGTCGAGATCTACGCCGATGTCGCCGCCGCCGACCCGGACCGCGCCGCCGCCGTCGCCCCACCCTGGAGCACCCTGCCCTGGCCGGTGGTCGTGCTGATGGAGGAAGCGGTGACCCGTGGCTGGGCGGCCTTCTCACGCTCGGAAGCCGCCCGCCGCGGCATCCCCTGGCTCGACCTCGTCCGCACGCCGGAGCTTACCCGCCGCCTCGCCGACCTCGTTGGCGAATTCGCCCGCTCCGGTTATCGTCCGGAGGTCCTGAGTGCCTTCGTGACCGCCGACGAGGCGCGCGCCCGCTGGACCGCCCTCGACGCGTTCTACCATGCGCAAGGCCACTTCCTGGTCACCAATGGCCCGTACCGGCTGAAGGCATGGTCCGCGGAGGCTGTCACCCTCGAGGCGTTCCGTGACCTGACCTATCCGCTGGGTGTCGGCTCCTTCGACGCATTGCCGATCCCGCGCCGCGCCTTCGTCGCCCGAGTCGAGCCCACGTCGGAGGGAATCAGGCTCTCGGTCGAGGTCGAATCGCTACGCAAATTCCAGCGCAGCTACGCCATTACCCGCGAGCCGCTGCGCACCGTGCCGTCGGATCGCGGGCTCACCGGCCGGCTCGACCTCGCCTGCCGCTACGTCGTGATCGGCCCGGCGGGTGACGTCGTGCTCGCCGGCACCGCCGGCCTTGCGCCCGACGCGACTTTCCGCCTGGCGCTGAAGGACCAGCTCCCGCCCGGCGCGTACACATTGCTCGCCTCGGTCGTGCTCAACGACAATGCTGTCAATGCCGAGATCACACGCATTCCCTACAACGTCGCGGCGGAGTGAAGGCAAGGGGCGAAGATGATGAAGAAGACCGAAATCGCTGAATTCTTCCGCCGCCTGGCTGCGGCTCTGCCGGTGCCGAAGACCGAGCTTGAATACGCCAACCCCTACACCCTGCTGGTTGCCGTCGTGCTGTCGGCGCAGGCGACTGATGTCGGGGTCAACAAGGCAACCAAGCCGCTTTTTGCCGTCGCCGACACGCCGCAGAAAATGCTCGCGCTCGGCGAGGAACGCCTCAGCGGCTACATCAAGTCGATCGGCCTCTACCGCACCAAGGCGCGCAACGTCATGAAGCTAAGCGCCATGCTAGTCGAGCAGCATGGCGGCGCGGTGCCGCGCGACCGCGCGGCGCTCGAGACGCTGCCCGGGGTCGGCCGCAAGACTGCCAGCGTCGTCCTCAATGTCGCCTTCGGCGAGCGGACGATCGCCGTCGACACGCATATCTTCCGCGTCGCCAACCGCACCGGCCTCGCCCCCGGCAAGACGCCGCTGGCCGTCGAGCTCGGGTTGGAAAAGCGCGTGCCCGAGCGTTACGTGCAGCATGCCCATCACTGGCTCATCCTGCACGGGCGCTACGTCTGCAAGGCGCGCAAGCCGGCGTGTCCGTCCTGTCCCGTCAGCGATCTCTGCCGCTTCAAGGCAAAGACGAAGGCTGCATAGCTCTCGCTCGAAACCCCGCCCTGCCCCCCCCGCGAGCGGGGGAGGGATGCGATTCTGGAAGAGTTTCGGACCCCTATTGTCGCTGCGGCTCGAAATTGACCGCGGCCGGCGCCGGCGCGCTGGCGGTGGTGCCGCTCGCGACGGTCTCGGTCGACGTCAAGACCTGGATGTCGCCGGCGAGTTGACCGCCGGCTTCGATCTCGATCTGGGCGTAGCGCACCGTGCCGACGACTTTGCCAGTCGAGCGAATCAACAACCGCTTGCGCACCGTCAGCGTGCCCTCGAAGCGGCCGCGGATCTCGGCCTCCTCGATCGAAGCCGAGCCCTTGAAGAGACCGCTCTCGGCAATGTCGACGTCGCGGCAATTGGCCAGATTGGCCTCGGGCCAGATTGGCCTCGACGCTGCCCTCGACGACGAGGCGATCGCACGAGGTGATCTCGCCCGACAGCGCGATCTCACGACCGACGATCAGCTTGCGATGCTCCGTCTCGCTATGCCGCGGCGCCGGTGCGGCGGCGGGCGTCTGGCGGGGCATCTCGATGCCCGGCCTTACCGTATCGGTGGGACGCGGCGGCTGCGTCGGCAACACGGGGGCCTTGCCGGACCCCAATCCAGCACCCGGCCGGGTCGCCGGCCTTTCCGGGAGACCCAAATCATCGTTTTTTTCCATGGTTGGTTTCACTTCCTCCAGCTCGGTCTTTCTGCGACGAAACATGTCTCGACACCTTCTTTCTCGGAGCGGCGCGGGGCGCGGTAAAAGAGTGGCTTTTTTTGTTCCCTTGCGTGCGACAAAAGAGTGACTTTATATCGCGACGCGCAACCGCACGGCGGGAGCACCGCGGCAGCGCCGGAATTAGTAGCACATCCCCGCTCGGCCGACACCGTCTGACGTGGTCGACGCCGGCGAAAGGCAGGCTCGCCCCGTTGGCACGCCTCATGCGGCTTCCCGCAGCCGCTCGACGAGGT
>WNFC01010988.1_pt1 | contig 10068 bp, 6 predicted proteins | sample 5400541 | NCBI WGS metagenome assembly WNFC01 (sample SAMN13153342, study PRJNA577476) | soil metagenome | isolation source: 120 cm saprolite under Douglas fir tree site 2 hole 2 replicate 1 | place: USA:California | collected 2015-04-18 | reverse complement strand
GACGCCGCGCGAAAGTCTCAAATACCGAGGACTTACCCTCACCAACTGTGCATGGTCCCATCCAACTTGCGATTGATGGGAAGATACGCGCGCTGATATGGATACTTCGTCGCCAGGGCTTCGTCAATGTCAACGCCGATTCCGGGCGCGTCGCCTGGGTGCATGAATCCGTCTTTGAAGGAATAGGCGTGGGGGAAGACGAGGTCGGTTTCGGGCGTGTGCGGCATGTATTCCTGAATGCCGAAGTTGTGCACGCTGAGGTCGAAGTGCAGCGCGGCGCCCATGCAGACGGGGCTGAGGTCGGTGGCTCCGTGGGAGCCGGTGCGGACTTGATACAACTCGGCGAGGCTGGCGATTTTTTTCAGGTGCGTGATGCCTCCGGCGTGAACGACCGTGGTGCGGATGTAGTCGATTAACTGCTCCTGAATTAACTGCTGACAATCGAAGATGGTGTTGAAGACTTCGCCGACGGCGAGTGGAGTGGTGGTGTGTTGGCGGATGAGGCGGAAACTTTCCTGCAATTCCGCGGGGGTGGGATCTTCGAGCCAGAAAAGGTGGGAAGGCTCGAGTTCTTTGCCGAGGCGTCCGGCCTCGATGGGTGTAAGCCGATGATGAGCATCATGTAATAGATGAATTTCTACTCCGAACTCCTTGCGCAGACGGGCGAATAGTTGTGGCACAAAACGCAGGTAGTGTTCGGTGGACCATTGGTTTTCCGGGGGTGCGTCTTTTTCGGCAGGCTCGTAGGCCATGCCACCGCGGCCGATGCCGTAGGTGCTGCTCAGGCCCGGGATTCCCGACTGCGCGCGCACCGCCTTGTATCCGAGATTTACGAAATGGGCGAAGGACTCGACAGTTCTTTCGATATCAGTGCCGCCGGCATGGCCGTACACCATTACGCCGTCGCGCGAGGCGCCGCCGAGAAGCTGGTACAAAGGGGCGTTCATGCTCTTCGCCTTGATGTCCCACAACCCGGTGTCAACGGCGGCGATGGCGCTCATAGTCACCGGGCCGCGCCGCCAGTAAGCGCCTTTGTAGAGATACTGCCAAATGTCTTCAATGCGGCGCGCATCGCGGCCAATCAACAAGGGCAAAACATGATCATTAAGGTAGCTGGCAACCGACAGTTCCCTGCCGTTCAGGGTCGCGTCCCCGAGCCCGTAGATGCCATCTTCGGTGGTCAGTTTGAGGGTGACGAAATTCCGGCCGGGGGAACAGACGATCACTTTGGCGTCGACAATCTTCATGTGATGGAGTCCGACTTAGTCTGGTTGATTTGCGCACCGATTTTCGCACAGTGAACCTCAAAAGCCCCACTTCTCGCAAAAGACGCGAGAAATGGGGCACCCGCTGACCCATCAATGGCCCGTCGGTTTCAGTACTACGGAGTTACGTTCGTCGGTTGCAATGATGCGGTAGAACTTTTTCAGGTCGTCCATACGATTTACCGGGACACTCAGTTGCTTGACTTCGAACACCCGCGTGTAGCGGAGCACGTTGCCATCTTTTTCCGCTTTGCTGTGGTAGGCGGCAAAATCGTAGTCCGCATTCACCGGCGACGGAAGATCATCTACGTCGTAACCCGCGGGCAATGTGATTTCAAAGATGTCAGTGTCCCGCTCGGGCCCGTCGAATTCCACCGGATAGAGGCGCGGTTCCGTCGTTTCCAGAATTGAGCTGGACTTGCTTCCCAGCACTCGTGGGCGGACCAGGAGCAGGTCTCCGGCATGCTTGGCATAGTTCGGCGAGACGAAGGAGTAGTCATACTCAAAGGGCAATTGGTTCTGGTGCAGGCTGGTCACGGTTGCCTTGCCGATCTGAAACGTGGCCAGGGAATGAGACAGTGTGGTTTCGATGGGCTTGATCTGGTCGGCCGATTTCGTCGCTGAGCGCAGTGCCCACCGCTGGCTGGAGGCTGGGTCGCCTAACCGCACCTCTTTCACTTCGCCCTGCAAAGTACCCTTGTCGTCGAGCGTCAGTTTCGCGGAGCGAGTGATGGCGTTGGACGCGCTCGGCAACTGCGGGAGTTCTATCAAATCGCCTCCGTCAGGCGTGACCAACAGGCCGTAGTTTGCCTGCAGAGCCCCGCTCAACTGTCCGAAGGGCGTTAGGTGATCGGTGGGATCGAAGAACAGGATTCTTCCCAGCTTGGGATGCTGCACTACCGCCATCAAAGACGGATCGGTCAACCCCCGAGGCAGTTGCACCGCGAGAATCACGTGGTTAAATCCGCCGATGTGCGGTGGCGTAGCGGACGTAACTACGCCACGTTCAGCATTGATGACCACGTAGTAGGAATCGATGCCCGCCTCTTTAAGCATGGAGCTGAGCAGCGTGGCCTTGTCCTTACAGTCGCCATACCGATTGGCAAAAATATCCGTAGCCGGATGGGGCTGGACGCCACCGATTCCCAGCAAGATGGCGACATAGCGGATATCGCTCTGCACAAAGGCTGCCAGGGACTGCATCTTCGCCAGCGGCGTAGCTGCCGACGCCGTCAGTGCCGCCACTTTCTGCTTGATCTCGGGGGAAGAGTCGCGCCTGCCGTTGGTCAGAGTTGAGTACCAGCTTCCCATCTCGCTCCAGCTCTGAAAACCTTTCTTCACTCCGCCTGGGGGAAATAGAGAAACAATCATTCGGCCAGCGACGCCAACCGGCGGCGGCATGTCTTCCTCAAATTTGATTGCTTTCACATTGCTCACCGCCCACTGCCACTGGTTGTTGGCGGCAACCGGTTCAAGCTCGGGGTGGTTCAGCCATACGGCCTTGTATTCCCAACCTGGAGGGAGTTGCAAGGTAAAGTGCGCCTCGCGGGTGGGTACTCCGCCCTGGAACACCCATTCGTCCTGAAAGATGTACGGTCGGTCCTCGTGTTCGATTTCATAACCGAGAATGTTGCCGGGTTCGGCGGCGGGGATCTCGAGCAACTTGGTCCGCACGTCGGTTATTAGTTCGCTGCCGTCCACCCCTAACAAGGCGCTTTCTACGGCACTCGATTCTTTGACTTCGTAATCCTTGCCTTGAGCCGGAATACACCAGGCGTGCATGCCGGTGATGCGAGTTTCGGAATCGTACGAAGCCTGCACCATGCCATACGACTTGCCATCCGGCCGCAGAATCTTGTAGGCCTCACGCTCGATGGTCTTGATCTTGCCGTTGGGCTGTACGGTCAAGATCTTTTCCGAATAGAGACGGACGGCATCGGTCTTGTCGTCGTGCTCTGGGAGGGGGACATCGACCAGGGCTCGCAGCCATGGAGGAGCGCCACCGGCAAACGCAGGTCGCGGCGTCAGGAGCAGGCAAACTGCCACCAACAGAACCGCTGCCAATGGCATGCGTTCGGAGCTGTTAAATCGGCAATAACACAATTTGCTGCTCATCCCCTGCCCTCACCGTCTGAAAAAAGTTACGCAACGCCGGGTAGTACTTGGTCTGCATCATCAGGATGTCCAGGCTGACGCGGCGGTTCCAATGCAGAGTGCCATTCTTGCTTTCCGCGCTGAGCGCATAGGAGACCACTTTACCGGGGGCGACATCCTCCGCCGGTGGCAGACTATTGACCTGCAGCCCTGTCGGCAGGTCCACTGTCACATCGTCCACGATCTGAAACGGAAAATGGAAATAGATGGGGAAGACCCGGTCGGCGTGCTCAAATAAGTGTTTTTCGGGTTCGCTGAAAAGGCCCACTGGAATCAACTGCCGGCGCCCAGCGGACGAAGCCCATCCAGGCACTTTCACCTCGTATTCAGCCACCAGCGCCCGCGACGAACTGTTCCACTCGGGCTGATTGGTGAGCTTCACTTCGGTGGCTGCCGGAATAGCTCCAGTTACCTCGTCCTCCAGGAACTTTTTGCGTGCCGTATCGTCTTCTTCCAATTCATCCAGTCGGCGCCATAGCGCTTCCAGACCCGTAAAAGTTACGGTCAGCTTCCCTTCTAAACCACCGCTCTCAGTTAACTTGAGAACGGCTTTGCGCTCCACGTGGGATTGTGCTGGGTCGGGCAGGGAGGTTTGTACCCAGTCGCCACCTTCTTTATCGAGTCGCCGGCCTTGTACGGCGGTTTCATTCCACGGGAGAAGCCCGTAAGGTGTGAAGGCGGTTCCGGGATCAAAGTACAAGTCTTTTCCATCCAGTTTGACCAGAACTACATTGGTATTGAGTTGAAAGGCGTTCATCAATTGCGGGTTGAAGAAGTACTGATCACGAGTCGAGACTCGCACCGGGGAGGCGTCGAATCCCGCCGCGCGCGCCAACGCAAGGAACAACCATGTGATTTCGTAGCCGCTGCCGTAACCGCGCTTCCAAACATCCTCGACGCTGTTAATGTCCTTGAGTTTTTGCCTACGCTGCTCCTGTTCTGTTTTGTCACGCTCAAACGACAGGTTGCGAATCTGCTGGGTACGCGCGTAGATCTTCTGCAGCTTGACTTCCTGACTGTCGCCGGGGGCGACGATTTCCCTGACTGCGTTCGTCATGGCACCGCGTTTATCGGCGAACAGCTCCACCCCGCTATAGAGTCTCTTGGTTTCCTGCTTCCAGAATTTTTCAGTGTCTTTTTCCAAGTCTCTTGAGTAGGTGAATTCAACCCGGAACTTCATCTGATTCTCGGGTGGCATGTGGTCTTCCAACTGAAACGCCGGCACATTCTGGGTTTCCAGCCGAATCATATTATGGTCGTCCCTGGGCGGATCCGTGCCCGGCGGCAACCCTAACGGCCAGCTCCACAGCAACGCAAAGTCCGCGTTCTTCTTTAAAGAAAACTTGGCGTGCTTGGTAAATAGCTCCTCACTCAAGATCCAACGGGAATCGAAAACAAAGTCCGGGTCAATTTCCTGGATGTACCGATACTCGATGATGGTTCCTGGTTGGACCTCCGGCAGAGTGAACGTCTTGGCCAGGTATTTCACGCCCTTGGCTTTGATGATGGTCTTTTCGTAGACTTTTCCGTCAAAATTAGTCACGGTTCCGTCGGGGTGTATGGTCCGTGCCTGGATCTTGCGAATATTGCCTCCTCCCTTGAAGAAGGGAATTTCAACATCAGCGTACTTCCGGCCTTCTTCAGTGAGAATCTTGATTCTGGCATAGTGAGATTCGTGCGATGCATCGTCGTCACGATCCACCTGACGGTAGAGGAAAATCGCGGGGGCACCCGGAGCGTTGGGCTCGCTCGTCATCTTCAATTCCTCGGCTGTGATGGGCTGCCAGTCGTCGGCGGAAGCAGGCAAAACGGCGAAGCATGAGGCGAACCAAAGCAGAAGAAGCACGGGCGCAGCGCCTCTTGCAGATGACATATTGCCATACCTCCGTGGGCGAACGGACTTGACCCGGTTCAGTTTTGCGAGACTCCGGCTGTTTTGGGGGGAAGGTCCGGCAGCCGTTAAGTTGCGGAATTGTAACCTGTACGGGTAAGCAAGTCGAGGAAAACTCGGGGTCGGTCTCCGGCCCTTTGCAGCGTTCCCGCAATCGTTTGCTGTCGGACTAGTAAATTTCGCCCAGGATACCTCACCCTCGACCTGGAAGGGGCCCTAGCCCGATTTTCGCTCTGGCTTGGGACGGTCATTCGGAGTTGGCGCCAGGGCTGTCGAGCGCCTCAGGACCAGGCTCGTGATCAGCGGATAGTCCGTGCGGCCGGGGTTGCGGGTCTTGCGCGCGGTTTCGGTCAGCAGTGCGCGCAGAGCAATTTTTGCCAGTTCCATTTGCGACATCTGGACAGTTGTCAGCGGGGGAATCATGAACTGCGCCAGCCGGATGTCATCGAAACCCACAACCGACAAATCGCGCGGGATGGCGATGCCATGATCGTAAGCTTCGCGCATTACCCCGATGGCCGTCATATCGTTGGAGCACATCACCGCCGTCGGCGGATTTCGAAGCTTGATCAGCTCCACCAGCGCCCGCATGCCACCTTCCATGGTGTGGTCGCCTTCGATGATCAGATCGCGATCCAGACCGATCTCGCTCATGGATTGCTGAAAGGCTGCTTTCCTGGCCAACGCCGATCTTAGCGTCCGCGGGCCGGCAACGAAGGCAATGCGCGTGTGCCGCAGCGCTGCCAGATGCTGCACTGCCTGTCGAATGCCGTTTTCATAGTCAATTCGAATATTGCTGACTCCCGGAGCATCGGGGCCGACGTCCACAAAAACCAGCGGCACTTTGCGAAAATGCAAATGATCGAGCAACGACTCTTCCATACCGAAAGTGAGAATGGCGACGCCATCGACCCGGCGCTCGATCATGCGCCGCACCGAGGACTCCATGCGTTTGGGATCGTGCACGGTGGAAGTCAGCAGAATTTCGTAATTATTTTCAACCGCCAAGTCTTCAAAGGTCTGCACGATTTCCGGAAAAAAAGGGTTGGTGATCTCGGAGACGATCAAGCCGAAGATGCGGCTCTTGCCAGAAACCAAAGCGCGGGCCTGAGTGTTGGGAAAATATCCGAGTTCGTCCACGACTTTCCATACGCGCTTGGCAAGCTGGGGATCCACCGTGGGCACGCGATTAATGGTGCGCGACACGGTCGCAGTTGAGACCCGGGCTCGTTTGGCAATCTCGCGGATATCGATTGGGGCAGGCACAGGTTGAATGGCAGGAATGTTACCACAATTCAAGTACACGTTTGCTAGCCGCCATAGTAACCTACTTCAGAGTTGTGCCAGAATGCGTTTTACTCCGGCTTTCACCGAATCGACGTTCGCCCGTAAGTGCATAGCTTTGCGCTCTGCGTGGGTGGTTCTATTTGGGCTCCTATGCCTTACCGAGCCACACTCATCGGCACAAGCGCCAAACGTAAGCATTCACGTGCAGGCGGACCAACCAGACGGAGTTCTTCCACCCATCTGGAGCTTCTTCGGATACGACGAACCAAATTACACTTATGCCCCTAACGGAAAGAAACTGCTCGGCGAACTCTCGGCACTCAGCCCAACCCCGGTTTATGTTCGCGTGCACAACCTCCTGACTACGGGCGACGGCGCTTCTTCCTTAAAGTGGGGTTCGACGAATGCTTACAGCGAAGACGCGGCCGGGAATCCTCGCTATAGCTGGACGATCGTAGACCGCATCTTTGATGTCTTCCATGAAACCGGCATCAGGCCGCTGGTTGAAATCGGGTTCATGCCCGAGGCTCTCTCCACTCATCCCGAACCCTATCGCCACAATTTTCCGCAAAGCCAGATTTTCACGGGATGGGCTTATCCGCCCAAGGACTATCGCAAGTGGTCAGAGCTTGTTTTTCAGTTTGTCCATCATTTGCGCGGGCGCTACGGCGACGCCGAGGTCAAAACCTGGCTGTGGGAGGTGTGGAATGAGCCGGACATTCCATACTGGCAAGGAACGGCCGAAGAGTATTTCAGACTTTACGATTACACTGCGGACGCGATCTTGCGGGCACTACCCGAGGCCCGCATCGGCGGTCCTGATACAACCGGCCCCGCATCCCCGAAAGCCGCAGAATTCCTGCGACAGTTTTTGCAGCATTGCGCTCACCAGGCCAACTACGTGAGCGGAAAAACTGGCTCGCATCTCGACTTTATTTCCTTCCATCCTAAGGGAGCCCCCACCTGGCAGGGCGATCATGTGCAGATGGGAATTGCTCATCAATTGGCCGCCATCGAGCAGGGGTTCAAGATCGTGGCCTCGTTTCCAGAATGGCGGGACACTCCGATTGTCCTCGGCGAGTCGGACCCCGAAGGGTGTGCAGCCTGTTCGGCAAAGACCAACCCGCAGAACTCGTATCGCAATGGCCCTTTGTACGCCGCCTACACTGCCGAAGTCTTGAACAACATTTTGGTAATGGCCAGGGCCGAGCACATTAACTTTCTCGGTGCCGTGACTTGGGCATTTGAGTTCGAGGACCAGCCACCTTTCGAAGGATTTCGCGAGCTGGCCACTAACGGGATCGATAAACCCGTGTTGAATGCCTTTCGCATGTTCGGAATGTTGGGGCGTCAAAGAGTGATGGCAACCAGTTCTGGAGCTTTGCCCACGGACCAGATTGCGGGCGCTGGAGTGCGCGCCCAGCCTGACATCGTCGCTATCGCTGCTCGGAAAGACCATGAGGTGGAAGTCCTGATCTGGAACTATCACGACGATGACCTGCCCGCGACTCTGGCGGCGATTGATCTGGTGATCACCGGCATGCCTGACGTCGCGAGCCGAGGTAGGCTGGAGCATTTCCGCATTGACGACCGTCACAGCAACGCATTTACTGCCTGGAAAGAAACGGGCTCACCTCAGGCGCCCAGCGCGTCACAACTTGAACTGCTGCAAAATGCAGGACAGTTGCAGCTTCTCAGAACCCCGGAATGGATACCCATCGCGAAAGGCGTCGTGCACGTGCAGTTTGCTCTGCCCCGGCAAGGGCTTTCGCTGGTGCGGATCGCATGGCAGTAGAAACCCGCCCAATCTACTCTTGCATGATGCATTAGAAATCTGTCGAGTATCAATGCAGTTTTGAGATCCGATTCGGAATCCAAGACGAACCAGAAGCTCAGGCGATGCCCATGTCGGCGAGGTATAGGAGCTTCTTGTTCGTTGAGCAACGGACCAAGAGATTGCTAACCATCTGCGCCGGATTGTCGAGGAGAGGATGGGACCCCGCCCTGAGGCAGATGCTACCGAAAGAACGGTGCGGGAGTTAAAGAGTGATAACGTCCGATTGGCATTAGTGAGCGGAGATGGCGAATTTCACAGTAATTTGGGCCTCGGTTTCGACCGCCTGTCCCGACTCGTAATACGGCTTAAAGCGCCATTGCTTGACGGCTTCACGCGCGGCCGCAAAAAGAATCTCTGGACCACTGATTGCCTGCAGGTTCTGGATGTTCCCATCTTTGTCGATTCGGGCCACCAACACCACCGACCCTTCAATCGTCTGTTGTTTCGCCAGTAGAGGATCCACGGATCCTACCGGAGGCGATGCGAGTTCGGCGGCCCCGGACGAAAGGCGAATCTGTTCAGCAGCCTTGATCTCGCCTGTCCCATATCCGGCGTTCGCATTGACGACGTCAGGAGCCGCAACAGTTTTGTCGTGCAAATCGAGGTAAATGGCGTCATCTCGGGTGCCGATTATCTGATGCCGGCCGCCACCAGATATCACTTCCACTGCGAGTGGAGACCTGATTGCGGCTTCGGTGATGCCAGGAGCGAATGTCAACGGTGCCTCAGATGCCGGTGGAGCGACGGCATCGGCGCGATGTTTTGAGCTGTTTCGTCGGGACGTGGCCAGGCTGACGTGTCCCGGTTTTTCTGCAGTCGTCCCAGACGTGCTCACGTGCGCTTCGTTCGATGCGCCAGGCACGATATTCCGGAACCAGCCAAAGTACATCGAGACCAGAACGAAAGCCCCGAGCACGGCCAAGGCAAGAAGAAGGAGGATACCGAGCCACTTCTGTTTGGGAGCAGTCTCGAAGGGAGTTAAATTGATCTGCGGTTGGTAGCTTTGCACTGTCATGCCGACTCTCCGTCTCAGCGCTCGGCCAAGCCGCCACCTACTCTGCCCCGAGCCGCCGGCCACGTGGTCCTAACCCTCTGCGGGAACACAAGTATCTACCTCGGATCCAGGTATCGTCAACGCATAGATAGCGGCATGAGTACGGATTGATCTTCTCTCTGTTGAAACATCGCCCTAGCACTCACGACCACCCCTATAGGTAATGGCGCCCGCACCGATGAATGCTATCTAATGTGGTATGGCCTACACCTGGTTCATCCTCCTGCTCTCGGTCACAGCGACCGCTCTCATGTTAGTGCTGCTCCATGCAACGTCACTAGGGCACACTCTCCGCGAACGCATTCCCGACCGACCCCGGCGACGGCTCTTTGTGGCTTCAGTGAGTTTCTTTCTCACCTTCGCCGGAGTCCGGGGGGTGGTATATGCCATCCAGCACCAGATTCCTCCGTTTCATTTCATCGAAATCGGTGGTCGACATATTCACCATCTAGTGTTTGGGATCATGATTCTGCTGCTGGTGGGATACGGGTGGCTCTCTGAGATCGGAACGGGAGCCGACGACTCTTCGATTCTTCTCGGCCGGCTTATGTCGATCCTTTATGGCGTGGGCGCGGCTCTT
>WNFC01010984.1_pt1 | contig 10069 bp, 9 predicted proteins | sample 5400541 | NCBI WGS metagenome assembly WNFC01 (sample SAMN13153342, study PRJNA577476) | soil metagenome | isolation source: 120 cm saprolite under Douglas fir tree site 2 hole 2 replicate 1 | place: USA:California | collected 2015-04-18 | reverse complement strand
GCAGACCGTGAAAGACGCTATTGTGATGCTGCATGGCATTGTCCCCCGCTCATGTCCGGATCGTCGCCAAAACGTCCCGAACCGAGTGGAATCAATGCCATGCGCTTTGTCTAGCAGAACTCAACCGGACAGCCGTGGGTCAAGCCCCGGCAAGAGATTTTGTCGGGCGGAAGCCGCCGGTACGCGAGAAATGTGCGAGGCGGGGGGCGGGCCTTCCCCCAAAGGCACCGAACGGAGGCAACCTCCCCCAAAGCTGCGCTCACCCCCTCGCCTCGCTGTGCCGGGTCAACGGCGCGTGAATTTTCGGCCGTGCGACGAGATGTCTCAACATGTTGTTACCGAAGGCGCGCAAGCTACTGTATTTGCGCAATTTGTCATTAGAGGCGGGCGCCGCGCCGAACCTTTCTACGACCGGGATTTAGCGAATCGGATCGACCGGTAAAAAGCATCGCCCTCCCACCGGCCGGCGGTTAACCTTGGCGTTCAATCAACCAGCGGGTTCGCCGCGTCAAGCTGATCCGCCAACGTGAGGCCGGTCGATGAACAGGCCCATCTTCTTCATAACCTTGCTGGCGTCCATCCTCGCCCTGGTTGTGTCCACGCCTGCGCCGGCCAAGGAGAATCCGGCGTCGCTGGCGCAGCGTGAGCTGGCAGCCGAAAGCCGCGGCGACGTGGCCGCGGCGCTCGCCTTGTATAGCGATGACGCGATCGTCCAATACGGCGGCCTATGCTGGACCCCTTGCGTCGGCAAGGCCGCGATCCAGAAGGAGCTGGAGCGCCGCGTGGCGGCCAAGAACCGCTGGAAGATCATTGGCACATACGTGTCCGGCAACGTCGCCGCGCTTCAGACCGAGCTGCGAATCGGCTTTATCGAGGGATCGGGCGTCGACCGGGTGGTCGTCTGGTGCATTTACGAGGTGAAGGGCGACAAGATCGCGGTTGTCACCTTGGTGGGTCAGCGCACGGACCCGCAAACCGCCCGCTTTATCGAATGGTTTAAGGCGCAGCCGCCGGAACGTTGACCCAGCTCGCAACAAAGCCCCCTCTCCCCCATCGGGGGAGAGGGTTGGGGTGAGGGGGCGATCGGCGCTCGGTACAAAAAGACCCTCACCCGCCTCCGGGCTACGCCCGAAGGCACCCTCTCCCGCGGTGCGGGAGAGGGGTTTCAGGGCTACTCGGCGGCCTGCGGCATCTGCTTCAGGTCGGTCGAATATTTGAGGTGCACCGGAGAATTCAGCTCGAACGGGTCTTTGAGGCCCAGTTCCTTGCCGATTTCGCGCATCGCCGGCATGACCTCCTGGCCGAGGAGGCGGATGCAGGTCCGCGCGTCCTCGTTCGAGACCGTGCCGTCATTGCCCCAGATGCCGTAGATGCTCGGCCGAGTTTCTTCGAGGACGCGGCGCAATTTGGGGATGACGGTCTTCGGCGTTCCGAAGAAGACGCGGCCGTCGGCGACCTGCTGCTCGAAGGTCGGCCTTCCGCGCGGGTTCTCCGCGCGCCCGACCGCGAACTCGACAAAGTTGCGGCGCAGCACCGGCGAGAAATAGCCCGACGGGTTGGCCCACACCGGATGCGCGAGGCCGGTGAACTCGCCCTGCATCCACAAAAACTGCCGGGCGTTCTTCTCGGCCTTCTCCTCGCTGTCGGAGACGTGCACCTGCTGCAGGTAGCCGCGGTTCTCCGGGCCGGCCTCGTAGCCGGTCTCGAGCGCGACCTTGTCGTACACCTCCCAGATCTTCTTCGTGGCCTCGATCGAGGTGTTGAGCGCGATGTAGGGATAGCGCTGCTTCGCTGCCCAGATGATCGTCTCCTGGCTCAAGACGCCGGGGATCCACACCCGCGGGTAGGGCTTTTGCAACGGCACCGCCCACGGGTTGACGACGCGGTTCTGGTAATGCGTGCCCTCCCAGCGGAAGGGGCCTGTGCGCGACCAAGCCGCGACGACCAGATCGTGCGCCTCCTCGAAGCGCTCGCGGTTGAAGGCCGGGTTGACGCCGTTGGCGAGTTGCTCCTGCCCGCCGCCGCGCACAAAGCCGGAAACCAGCCGGCCCTTCGAGATCATGTCGATCATCGCCAGCTCTTCGGCGAGCCGCACCGGGTTCTCGGCCAAGGGCAGCGGGTTGCCGAGCAGGACGATCTTCGCCTTCTTGGTCACCGCGGCGAGGATCGAGGCGAAGATGTTGCATTTGGCCTGCATGCAGAACGGCGCGTTGTGGTGCTCGTTCAGCATGAAGCCTTCGACGCCCTGCTCCTCGGCGTAGATGTATTGCTCTAGATATTCGTTATAGAGGCGGCTGCCGGCGACCGGGTCGAAATGCTTGTTCGAGAACATCAGCGCGGTATGGCCGGCCTCGAGGCCGATATCGGCCGGGTAGGCGGACATCGGCTGCTCGGTGAAATACATCACATGCATGGGGCTCTCCTTTCACTCCCTCTCCGCCCCTGGGGGCGGAGAGGGTTGGGGTGAGGTGGGGGATTCCAGGGCGGTGGCCGAGACCCACCTCACCCTCCCATCGCTCCGCGATGGGCCCCTCCCTCTCCCCCCTGAAGGGCGGAGAGGGATATTCGCATCAGTTCTGTTCGAGGAACGGGGTGACGAGGCGGGCGAGCGCCTCGGGCTGTTCCATGTCGACGCAATGCCCGGCGGCGCTGACGACCTCGAAGCGCGCCTCGCGCAGCGCGCGGGTGTAGCGCTCGCCGGCGCCCTTCGGCACGATCTTGTCGTCGTCGCCCCACACCACCAAGGCCGGGGCGCGCACCCCGCCCAGGAGATGCGGCAGGGTCTGACTGTACATGTAGGGCTTCCAGGCGATGCGAAAGCTCATCTCGCGGCAGAGATCCCAGGCGACCAACTGGTCGGTCGAGACATCGCCAAAGATTCGGGCAAACGCCGCCTGGTCGTGAAACCCGGCGCGGGCGTAGTCGATATAGCTGACGATCGCCTGATCGAAGATGTCGCCCTCGGGCGGCTTTACGCCCATCGCGCCGACCAGCACCAGCCGGTGGAAATCGCGCGGCGCGAGCGCCGCCATCTCGGCCGCCACCCAGCCGCCAAAGCCGAGCCCGACAAGGCTCGCATTCTCGATCCCGAGATCGGCGAGCAGCCATTGATAGAGCGCGGCGATGTCGCGCGGGTGGCGCATCCATTGCGGCCGCTCGGGGACGCCGAAACCGGGGTGGCGCGGCACGATGACGTCGAATTTGTCGGCGAGCGCGTCGTAGAACGGCAGACGCTCGGGGGTGCCGATATCGTGATGGAGCACCAGCACCGGACGTCCCCGGCCGCCGCGCCAAAGATGGAGCTTCACGTCGCCGAGCTCGAGGTCCTGTTCGCTCCATCCGGCCATCGCACTCATCCTATTTCGTGAACAGCGTTCAGCCTAGCTTCCCACTGCGCTCGGCGGCAATCGAGAATCGAGCATCGCAGAGTTGCAGATCGTAAGGGTACAAACCTATAAGCTAGCTTACCAATCCTGCCAACCCCCAAGTAGCCCCCACCCTCCCACGCCTGCGGCGCGGGCCCCTCCCTCCCCCGCAAGCGAGGGAGGGCCATGACGGCGCCTCGACCTTGCTCCCTCCCTCGCTTGCAGGGGAGGGTTGGGGTGGGGGCGGGTTCCTCACCGCGCGACGGCAAACTCCAGCGCCGCGTCGATCAGCCATTCGGCGAGCCAGCGCGCGCTGGAGCGGCGCACGAAGAGGCGGTAGGCCGGCGCCCCGCTGAGCTGGTCGAGGATAACCGGCAGCTTGGCGAACAGCGTCTGCGCACATGACCCCGGCCCGAACCCGCGGGGGTGGAGGTCGAGGCCGCTTCCCTTTTCGAGGAGAGCCCGCGCCCGCCGGCCGCTGATCTCAATCACGGCGCGGCTCGCCGACAGGTCGGTCACCTGGGCCTGCCGGCTCGCCAGCGCCCGAGTGATCCGGCCCCTCAAATCCGGCGCCGCACCTTCGGGCGCCGTCACCAGCCATTCATCGGGACCCAGCCACAGCGTGCGCACGAGGCGCATGCTCGCCACCCGGTTCGGCTGCAAGGGGAGCGGCACGCCGGCAAGGTAGGCTGCGACGGGCGGTCTGACGCGGACCCCGATCTGCTCGGCGAAACGCAGCTCGGCGAGCGCCACCTCGCCTCCGGGCAATGCCCACGGCAGCAGCCCTTCGAGCGGCGATCGGCGCCCCTCAGCCATCGAAAGCAGCCACCCGATGTCCCCTGCCCAGCGACAGCAACGCCGGGTTCATCGGATGTTAGGCACAAAGCGCCTAGACTGCACTCCGCTTTGCTGCATTTGGAGCGCGCGATGCTGGTCGTCACCACCGAGAACGTCGCCCATCACCGGGTCGTCGAGATCAAGGGCCAATGCTTTGGCGTCGTCGTCTGCAGCCGCGGGATCGGCGGCAACATCATGGCCGGGCTGCGCTCGATCGTCGGCGGCGAGATCCACGAATACACCCAGCTGCTCGAAGAGGCGCGGCGCCACGCGGTCGACCGCCTCGTCCAGAATGCGACGGCGATGGGGGGCAACGCCGTCCTGATGATGCGCTTTGATTCGGCCGAGATCGGCCAGACGATGAGCGAGATCGTCGCCTACGGCACCGCAGCGGTCATCGAACCCGTTGCCGGATGATGCGGACGATTGTCTGCATCATTGGCGGCCTCTTCGCCGCCGGCGCGCTCGCGCTTGCCAGCCTGCGCTGCTTCCCGGCGGCGGGCATGCTCGCCCTGTGGGCGGTGGTCCTTCTGATCGGGCTGCTGATCGAACGCTGGCGCTACAAGCCGTTGGCGGGACGGCCGCCCGGCCCGGACTGGCAAGCCACCGACGAGCGCTTCGTCGACCCCGAGACCGGCAAGCTGGTCACGGTCTATTTCCACCCGGCGACCGGCGAGCGCCGCTACATCGCCGCGTGAGCACGATATGCAGGGAGGGCCAATCCGACCACCGGCGCGCGCCGCGGAGCCGCAGGATTACGATCTCTACGTGCGATGCGATCCAGCGGGCCTGTCCGCTATCGTCCGGTACGCTCGGCGCCTGCGCGGGGAGCCCGCCCGCCCGCACCCCGATCGCGGTGTCAGACTGTTCGGCGACCGCATCGGCTGGACGATCGATGGTCGAGCCCACGACCGTCGGCTCGGTGATATCGCAGAAATTCGCTTAACCGCGGGCCCGATGTTCGGGTGCAGCATCCGCTTCCGCGACGCATACCGTTTGCTGATCTCCGACGGCGATGGTTTGGGACCGGCGGATCGGCAGCGCTCGACCCGGTACCGCGACTTCGTGCTGCACCTGCACGAGAGGCTTCTTCTCAGCTCGCCGGGTCGGATTTCGCTTCGGTACCTCTATCGGCCCGACCGTTCATCGATACGCTTTCTCTATCGGCCGAAAACCGCCGGGTTAGGCATCTACCTGCTCGCGATTGCCGCGTGGTCGGCGCCGATTCTCTTCTTAGGCTACGGCGGTAAGTTTTCGCCGGCAAGGCCCGGCTTGCTGCTTTCTCACCCGCCTTCCGGTCCATGGTTCTGGTTACTGGCGCTGCTCGATTTGGTTGCAGTTTTTGTTACGACCCTGGTGTTCATCCTCACAAGCTCCGTCCCGTATGACCCGAATGCTATTCCCGATCGGCTGTTGCCCGGTGAAGCAGAGGGTTCCTAGCGGGCTCTCACAGCGGTGGTTGCCGCGGGCTTTGGTGGCCCTCACCCATCGCGCCGCAGCCCGGCGGTGTCGTAGAACGCCGGCGGGCAGATCCGCGCCGCGATAATGCGGTCCGGCAATGGGGCCCAGACCGGCTCGCCGTGCCGCGAGCGCCCGGCCTCGACCAGCGCCAGCGCGAAGCTGCGGCCGATGCGCGCCCCGAAATAGCTCGAGGTCACGTGGCCGATCATCGCCACCGGCGGGGCGCCCCCGAGCTGCGCCACGAGCGGGGCGCCCTCGGGGAGGATTTCCTCCGGATTTTCGGGCAGGAGCCCGACCAGCTGCTTCCTGTCGGCCCGCGCGGTGTCGCTGCGCGCCAGCGAGCGGCGGCCGAGAAAGTCCCCCTTTGGATTGCTGGGGTCCTGGGACACCAGCGCGCCGAGCCCGAGATCAATGGGGGTGACCGAGCCGTCGGTCTCCTGGCCGACGATGACGTAGCCCTTCTCGGCGCGCAGCACGTGCATCGCCTCGGTGCCGTAGGGGGTGATGCCGTAGGGCATGCCGGCGGCGATCAGCCGCTCCCACAGCATGAGGCCCTGATCGGCCGGTACGTTGATCTCGTAACTCAATTCGCCGGAGAAGCTGACCCGAAAGATGCGCGCCGGAATCCCGGCGACATCGGCTTCGCACTTCTGCATGAACGGAAAGGCGTCGAGCGGCAGGCGCGGCGCCAGCGCACGCAGGACTTCACGCGCCCGCGGGCCGACCAGGGTCGCATTCGCCCATTCCTCGGTCAGCGAGGTGCAGAAAACCTCGAGATCGGGCCATTCGGTCTGCAGCCATTCTTCGAGCCAGTCCATGACCGCACCGGCATTGCCGGTCGTCGTCGTGAGGAAGAACCGGTCGGGCGCGAGGCGGGTCCCGACGCCGTCGTCGAACACCATGCCGTCCTCGCGGCACATCAGCCCGTAGCGGCAGCGCCCGATCGCCAGGTTCTGCCAGTGGTTGACGTAGATGCGGTCGAGAAACCGCCCGGCATCGTGGCCGCTGACCTCGATCTTGCCGAGCGTCGACGCATCGAACAGGGCGACCCGGTCGCGCACCGCGAGGCATTCGCGCCGCACCGCGGTGTTGATGCCCTCCGGCGCCATGTCCTCGCTCCGAAGCGGGTAATAGCGCGGGCGCTTCCACTGTCCGACATCCTCGAACACGGCACCGGCCGCGACGTGCCAATCATGCATCGGGGTGACCCGCACCGGATTGGCGAGAGGGCCGCGCTCGCGCCCGGCGAGGAGCCCGTAGGCGATCGGCACGTAGGGCGGGCGGAAGGTCGTGGTGCCGGTCTCGGCGATGCCGCGTCCGGTCAGCGCCGCGAGCAATGCCAGGGCGGGGAGGTTGCCGGTCTTGCCCTGGTCGGTGCCCATGCCGAGCGTCGTGTAGCGCTTCACATGCTCGATCGCGCCGTAACCTTCCCGAGCGGCGAGCGCGATATCGGCCGCGGTCACATCGTTGTGCAGATCGACAAAGGCGCGTCGCGCGCCGCGCTGCGACAGCACCGCCGAGAGCGGCGCCGGCGCGGCCTCCGCGCTGTCCTCGACCTCCGGCAGCGCCGGCATCTCGACCCCGCCGAAGCCGCACAGCGCGGCGGCGCGGGCTCCTGCCGCGGCGCCCTCGGCCAGGCAAGCCTGCAGCGTAAAGCTGCCGCGCGCCGCGCCGACGCACTCGATGGCGGCGTCGACTCCGTCGGGGACAAAGGCGGCGAGGCGCTCATCGAAATGCAGCCGGCCTTGCGCCTGCGCGAACAGATGCAGGCTCGGGTTCCAGCCGCCGGAGACCGCAAGCAGGTCGCAATCGATCGCCGTCTTCCCGCCGTGCGCCGAGCCGTCATCGGCGAACCGGCGGATCCACACCCGGCGCAGGCCCCAGCGGCCCGCCGTCCCGACCACGCGATGGCCGGGATAAAGCGGCATCCCCGCGGCCCGGCGGCGCGCCGCCGCTCCCGGGTCGGCGCGCGGATCGACGATCGCGGCGATCGCGACGCCGGACGCGGCGAGAGAGGCGGCGACGGCGTACGAATCGTCATTATCGGCAAACAGTACCGCGCGCCTTCCGGGCATCACCGCATGACGGTGGAGATAGAGCTCGGCGGCGCTTGCCAGCATGATGCCGGGGCGGTCGTTGTCGGCGAACACAATCGGCCGCTCCAGGGCCCCGGCCGCCAGCACCACCCGGCGCGCGCGGATGTGCCAGAGCCGCTGGCGCGGCAGGCCGGCCGGCGCCGCGCGGCCCAGAAGCTCGCCGACGCGCTCGACCGCGACCAGGTAATTGTCGTCGTAATGGCCGGTGACCGTGGTCGCCGGCAGCAGCCTGACCTCGGGCAGCGCCGCCAGCTCGGCGACGACCGCATTCGCCCACGCCATACCCTCGCCGCCGCCGATCCGGTAGGAGCGGCGCAACAGCGCGCCGCCGAACACCGGATCGCTGTCGGCGAGGATCACCCGGGCGCCGGTGCGCCCGGCGGCGAGCGCCGCGGCGAGGCCAGAGGGTCCGCCGCCGACCACCAGGACGTCGCAATGGGTGTGGTATTTGTCGTAGCGCGCCGGATCGGGCGATGCCGACGCCCGGCCGAGCCCGGCCATCCGGCGTAAGAGCGGCTCCCAGATCGGCCTCCAGAGCGCGCGCGGCGCAATAAAGGTCTTGTAGTAAAATCCGGCCGGCACCAGCGGGCCGAACCAGTCGACCAGTGCGCCGAGATCGACGGCAAGGCTCGGCCAGGCATGCTGGCTGGTCGCCCGCAGGCCGTCATAAAGCGCGATCTCGGTCGGCCGGCGGTTCGGTTCGGTCGCGCCGCCGGTTTCGAGCTGAACGAGGGAAGCGGGCTCCTCCGCCCCGGCCGAGACGATGCCGCGCGGGCGATGGTACTTGAAGCTGCGCGCGACCAACCGGACGCCATTGGCGAGCAAGGCCGACGCGAGCGTATCACCGGGATGGCCCTCATAGGCGCGTCCGTCAAACCGGAAGTTGAGGACCCGGAGGCGGTCGATCGTGCCGCCGATCTCGAGGCGGAAGGGCTGGGTCACGGCCAGGGTCAAGCGCCGGTGCGGTTGGCAACGCCGCGTCGCGGCGGGGCCTCGCCGATTTTGTAGGGAACCAGGATCTTGTGCGAGACCGTGTCGCGCAACAGGTTGAACCAGCGCCGGCACCCGGCGCTGTGCACCCAGCGCTCGGCGATCATGCCCTTCGGGTTGGCGCGCATGAACAGATAGTCCGCCCAGGCGGCGTCATCGAGCGCCTCGGGGTCGGCCGGCCGCGCGATATGCGCCTCACCGCCATGGCGGAACTCAATCTCGTCGCGCGGCCCGCACCACGGGCAGGGGATCAGCAGCATCGCTCCGCCTCGGGCTGCGGATCAGGCGCAGCATTGTGCCTAACGCTACGCCAATTTATCAAAGGCGACGACGGCAGTTTCAAGCTGAATGCGCCTCGTGCGTCCTTGCTGACGTCCCCGGCCAGTGACGGCGCGCGGACGCCGGCGATTGACATCCCTTGGCGGCGACGGTCTGATCGGCCAGCATTTCGCACAGGGAGGGAAGGGTGGCCAAATTCAGGATCGCGACCCCGGCGGGGGCCAGCTTCACGGTCGCCGGCGGCGGCTACGGCTATGAACTGGAGGCGCTGACGCCGATCGACGCCGAGATCTACGAGATCCCGGCCGGCTCGGAAGACGAGTTCGTCGCCGCGGCGAAGGATGCCGACGCGCTCTACGCCAAGGGGCGGGCGATCACCAAGCGCATGATCGACGGGCTCGAACGCTGCAAGATCATCTCGCTCGGCAGCGTCGGCGTCGACACGGTCGATGTCGATGCCGCGACAGCCAAAGGCATCCCGGTCACCAACTGTCCCGACACCTTTATCGAGGAAGTGGCCGACCACGCGATGCGGCTGATGCTTGCGACACACGGCCGCCTTGTCGAGCAGGACCGCATGGTGCGCGAGGGCCGCTGGGCCGAAGGGCGGCCGGCGCTGTTGAAGATCCCAAGGCTCAGGGGGTTGACCTTGGGGCTCATCGCCTTTGGGCATGTCGCCCGTGCCGTCGCCGAGCGCGCCAAGCCGTTCGGCCTGCAGATCATCGCCTACGACCCGTTCATCGAGGAGATGGTGATGACCGAGCGGGGGGTCGAGCCGGTCAGCCTGCCCGAGCTCCTGGCGCGCGCCGACATCATCTCGATGCACTCGCCAGCGACCGCAAGCGCCCAGCGGATGATCCGCGAAGAGCATTTCCGGCAGATGAAGAAGAGCGCGATCTACATCAGCACCGGGCGCGGGCCGACCACCGACGAGGCGGCGCTGATCAAGGCGCTCGACGAAGGGTTGATCGCCGGAGCCGGGCTCGACGTCCTCGAAAAGGAGCCGCCCGGCGGCAACAACCCGCTGTTGCGGATGGACAA
>WNFC01031613.1_pt1 | contig 10070 bp, 8 predicted proteins | sample 5400541 | NCBI WGS metagenome assembly WNFC01 (sample SAMN13153342, study PRJNA577476) | soil metagenome | isolation source: 120 cm saprolite under Douglas fir tree site 2 hole 2 replicate 1 | place: USA:California | collected 2015-04-18 | reverse complement strand
GAGGGTCTTGTGGCCGTTGCAGTCGTACCAGTAGGGCACGACCCCCAGGCCCTTCATCGAGTCGGGGACCGCCCCGCCGTAGTAGGTGACCGGGGCCGTCGGGAAATGCCCGGGCCGCAGGGTGCCGGTGTCGGCCTCCCTGGCCCCGGCCCACACCCCTGGGGAGCCGAGCTCGGCCGCGTTGAGTGCGACGTAGCCGCAGAACGGCGGGGGGGCCGAGACCGTTTTGGCCGTTGGGGTGGACGAAGTGGTGGGGATCTGGGGGGCCAAGGTGAGCCTTGTGGATTGTCCCTGACTGAACCCCAACGTTGCACTGTCTCCGCTCTGCGCACGGCATGCCCGCATCGCTGTACGAATCGCCGAGTCCGTCGATGTCACTCCCGCGCCCCCAGAATCGGAGCTGATTCCGCTCTGGTTGGCACAGAGATCGCCCGGTTCGACTGACTGAGCCATCGCAGCACTCGCACGGAACCAGATTACTGATGCCATCAGTAGACCGACCAGGATCAGTCGCCTCATGCTACCGATACCAGGTCCAAGATCCAAGAACCGTTTAACTTCTTGAATCGGAAAGTCTCACGAAGAATTTCGGGCGGGGCCCCAGGCACGGGCTGCCTTTTGGACACATTAAGTAGAAAGCTGCTGTCTAACATCGAGTCATAGACATAGGCTGTGTCGTCGTCACGCATCGCAATTCTGTAATTGTGTTCCACGGTGTAATGATAGCTGAGGCCTTGTTGCTTCCACTTCTGAATAGCTGACTGCTCAGTACTCAACTCGGGATCGGTCTCTACCGAAGACAAGAGGGTAGGATCCATATTCTGGAAAGCTTTCGTACTGACTTGAACATAGCCTAGGTAAGCCTGTTCGACTTCAGTCCATACTGCTCCCGCCAACGGCCTATCCCTAGACGCGGCTGCGTACGACACTGGTAGATCGGTAGTAGCAGTAGCCTCACCGAACCCTTTGACCGAGTCTACAAGCCACCGATCGCCTTGCCGTTGAAGTGCGTAACTGGCGTGCAGCGTGTCGGTGGTTGCGGCGGACTTTGGAGCCATACTTGCTGGATCTAGCTCTACCGTATGACGGACGAGTATGTCATCGATGGATGCATGCTGATGATCCGAATAAACAGCGACTTGAAGGTCGTGGTCCGCGGTAAACTGGTAGCGGGCGCCTGACTTGACCGCTGCGTCCATGTGGCCCTGCTCCTGTTTGAGCCCATCCGTAGTGACAAATGGGTGGAGCGGGGTCAGATCCAATTGCTTGTAACTCTGCTCGACCGCGGAGTAGTAGGCGAGAAACGCCTGATGAACGGCGCTCTTCGTTGAGTCCACGGGTGAAGGCTTAGATCTATGGCCGTTAGAGAGCACTAGGCCCGCAACGAGCCCTGCCGCAAGCAGGATCGTCACGCCAACGATAAGGAAGTTGAACCGGCGCTGGCCGTGGGTGGGCGGCAGCAGGGGAGGAGGGCCGCCGCCGAAGCTCGGCTGGGCCTGTGGTGCTGCCACACTGCCCTCTTCAGTTGATCTGTGCCACACGGACATCCCCGCTGATCCGGTCCTCGCTCCGGCATCATAGCGAGAGGTTAAACATAACGCAACATGCATCAGCACACTAGAGCACTTCTCTGATCTGTAGTAGCTCCCCATTGGACACCGGGTGCCATGGAGTCATGAGGACATTCGAACGCGGGCATACCCCCACAGAAAGTGGCGACGTGCCGTCTTTCGGAGGATCGGCGTCAGGAACTTTGAGTACAGAACGTTGTTATACGACGTCCTGTACTCAAAGAAGGTTCGATCCGGGCCAGAAAGGCGGCCACCGGGGTCCGAAGACCCTCCTCAGGCCCCACGTGACCGCTGTGCGTGAGCATGCGGGGAAAGAGCGGAAAGGGCGATTATCGGCTCGCCGCTGCCCGGAGGGCCTTCGTCACCGTGTCCTTCGGCGACACCTTGTACCAGGCCTCCAGGATCCGGCCCTCCTCGTCGATCAGGAAGGACGACCGGATGATGCCCATGTACTTGCGGCCGTAGAGCGACTTCTCGCCCCAGACCCCGTAGGCCTCGGCCACGGCGTGGTCGGGGTCGGCGAGCAGCGGGAAGCCGAGCTTGTACTTTGCGTCGAAGGCCTTCTGAGCCTTTGGTTTGTCCGGGCTCACGCCGACGGCGGCGACGTCGAGGCCGGTGAACTCCTCCCGGGCATCCCGGACGCCGCAGGCCTGGGCCGTGCATCCGGGGGTGTCGGCCTTGGGATAGAAGTACACGAGCAGCCGCCGGCCGCGGAAGTCCGCCAGGCTGACGGTGTTGCCGTCCTGGTCGGCAAGCGCGAAGGGCGGGGCGGGATCCCCGGCGTTCAGCTTGGGCACGTCCCGCAGGATAGCGGCGCCTGGCAAGGGGCGAAGACGGGCCCAACATGACGGGACCGCGACGCCACGGTGAACGTTCCCTGAACAATGCCCCCTGCCCCTAGTCGGACGGTCACATCGGGGCAGAACATGGTCCGCACCGCACATGCACCTCCGGGGGGGACCTGCCATCAGGCCGGGGGAGCCACACAACCGGCACAACACGACCGGCACAACACGACCGAGAGGAGGCGCCATGTCCTTCCCGACCCGGACGCGCGCCGCCCGCCGATTGATCGCCGTCGCAGCATGCTCGGCCCTCGCGCTGCCCGCCATGGCCGCCATGGCCGCCGGCGCCGGGGCGCACGAGATCCCGGTCATCCACCCCAAGCTCTTTGCCCCAGCCCCGACCGGGGCAACCAAGCCCGACGACATCACCCGGCTCGGCGGCACCCTCTACGTGACCTACCAGAACAACGCCGGCAAGGACGGAACGCCGCCCGGCAGCGTGAGCACGATCGTGGCCTTCGACATCAAGACCGCCAAGGTGCTCACGACCTACACCCTCACCGGCAGGTGTGACGGGCTGACGGCCGACCCGAAGCACGAGCGGATCTTCGCCAGCGTCAACGAGGACCTCAACTCCAGCCTCTACGTGATCACTCCCGAGGCGTCCAGCCCGGTCAAGCACTACGACTACAGCCCGAGCCCGGCCCAGACCGGCACCGACGGCACCAACGGTGGGACCGACGCCATCTCCATCGCCACCGACGGCACGATCTACGTCGCCCACTCGAACCCCGACCCGACGCTGCCGCCGCCCAACAACGCTGCGGCGGTGTACCGGATCACGCTCGACGATACGACGGCGGACCTCACGCCCGTGTTCGGGATCAACGACACCGCCAAGGTCATCAACGCCACGGCCCCCAGCTCGACGGTGCTCGGCCTGACCGATCCCGACTCCAACCGCTTCGTGCCCGGCCCCCATGGCGGCACGCTGATCCAGGACTCCCAGGCGGACAGCAAGCTGGTCTTCGCCTCGCACCTCCACGCCGACCACCCCAAGCTGCGGCAGCTCAACCTGACGAACGCCGCTGTGCCGTCCAAGGGCGATGCGACGACGACCCCGCAGCTCGACGACTTCGAGCGGGTGACCGGCGAGGGCACGCTCTACGCCGTCGACCAGGCGACCGGCAACATCTACGCCATCGGCACCGGCGACGTGGACCCGGGGACGTGGTTCGTCAGCCAGCCGAAGCCGTCATTCGGTGACCTGCCGAACGACCCGGCCATCGGGGTCGTCGACCTCAAGACCGGGGTCGTGACCCACGGGGACTCAACACTGGGAAGCCCCAAGGGCCTGCTGTTCGTGCCGGCCTCCGAGGAAGACCGCTGCTCGTCGGTCAGCTGGATCGCCGCCGTTGCCACGTTCTCTTCCAGATGGGCCACCGTCGACGTGCCCGGGATCGGCAGCATCACCGGGGACCGGCGGAGCAGCCAGGCGATTGCGAGCTGAGCCGGCGTCGCCCCGACCTCCCGGGCCATGCGGGCGAGTGGGCCATCCGGGCGGGCAAGGTCGCCGGTTGCCACGGGGAACCAGGGGATGAATCCCATCCCTTCCCGCTCGCACAGGTCGACCACGCTCTCCCAGTCCCGGTGCACGAGGTTGTACTGGTTCTGGACCGTGGCGATCCTGGCCGTGAGCTGGGCGGCCCGGATGTCCGCCGGCGAGACCTCCGACAGGCCGATGTGGCGCACCTTGCCCTCCCGCTGTAGTTCCACGAAGACCTCCAGCTGGTCCTCGAGCGGCACCTGAAGAGATCGAGGCGCTCGATGCCGAGACGGCGCAGGCTCATCTCCGCCTCCTGCCGCAGATACGGTGGGCGGCCCACGGGATGCCACTCGTTGGGGCCCGGCCGCACGAACCCTGCCTTGGTCGCGATGACCAGGTCGCTCGGATAGGGGTGGAGCGCCTCGCAGATGAGCTCCTCGCTGATGTAGGGCCCGTAGGCATCCGCGGTGTCGATGAAGTTGACACCGAGTTCCACGGCACGGCGCAGGACCCGGATCGCCTCGTCGCGGTCCTTCGGCGGTCCCCAGACGCCAGGCCCCGTGATCCGCATGGCGCCGTACCCCAGGCGGACGACGGGAAGGTCCCCCCCGATCTTGAACGTGCCGCTCATGAGAGCCGGTCGGGCCGGTTGCGTCGTCTCGGTGTGCATGGCTGTGGTTCCTCCCGGTTGGCGAAGGGCTGGCGCACATGAACGCACATGAAAATGCTTACCCGGCCGCAGGCCCACCACATCCCGCACCCTCGTGGCCCTTTTGGCCGTCGCGGCCGGGGGCCGGTAGGATATTTAGCCGCTGGGCGACGCGGCAGGCCGGAGACAACGCGGCGGTTCCGGACTGTCCCTCCCGGTTGGCACGATACTCCCAATCCGTCGCACCACCGAGAGATAGGAATAGACATGAGTGAACACGATCTCGCAGCAACCGCTCAGGCAATGGTAGCTCCGGGCAAGGGTGTCCTCGCCGCGGACGAGAGTGTCGCCACGATCTCGAAGCGATTTGCGGCGCTCGGCATCGAGTCGACCTTCGAGACCCGCCGCCAGTACCGTGAGCTGCTGCTCACCGCCCCGGACATCTCCAGCTACGTCAGCGGCGTGATCCTCTACGACGAGACCCTCCGCCAGGGGCTGACGGACGGCACGCCCTTCGCCGACGTCCTCAACAAGAGCGGCATCTTCCCCGGCATCAAGGTCGACACGGGTGCCAAGGTCCTCGCCGGCGCGCCGGGCGAGACGATCACCGAGGGCCTCGACGGCCTGCGTGAGCGTATCGCCGAGTACGTCGACCTGGGCGCCCGTTTCGCCAAGTGGCGGGCCGTCATCACCATCGCGGACGACGGCCGTCCGACCCGCAACGCCATCGCCACCAACGCCCACGCCCTCGCCCGCTACGCGGCACTCTGCCAGGAGGGCGGGCTGGTGCCGATCGTCGAGCCCGAGGTGCTCATGGACGGCGACCACTCGATCGAGCGGAGCTACGAGGTCACGACCGAGACCCTCCGGGTCGTCTTCGGCGAGCTGGCGGACCAGGGTGTGACGTTCGAAGAGATGGTGCTGAAGCCAAGCATGGTCATCGCCGGCAAGAAAGCCGCCCGCCAGGCGGGTGTACAGGAGGTCGCCGAGCAGACGCTGCGCTGCCTGCTCAACACCGTCCCCGCCAGCCTCCCCGGCGTGGCGTTCCTTTCGGGCGGCCAGAGCGCCGACGTGGCCACGGCGCACCTCAACGCCATGAGCAAGATTGGTCCGCTGCCCTGGGCCCTGTCGTTCTCTTACGGCCGTGCCCTGCAGGACCCGGCCCTGGCGACATGGAAGGGCGACCCGGGCAACGTCGAGGCGGCGCAGAAGGCCCTCTACCACCGGGTCCGCCTCAACGGGATCGCCCGCTCCGGCGACTACACCCCCGAGATGGAAGCTGCGGCCTGAGACCTGAGCAACCCGGATCACCGCCCCCCGGCCCCACAGCCGGGGGGCGGCTTTTTTGGGAGGGCAGGCATGTCCGGCGCCACCGACTACGACGTCGCATTGGGTGCAGGTCCAGCGGACACCCAGGAGGTGGCCGCGGCCCGACTGCTCGCCGAACTGGAGCGGCTCGGGACCCGGGCCGAGATCGCCGGCCTGCCGCCACCCTCATCGCTGTCGGTGCCGTCTCCACGGCGAGCCTGACGGCGGTGGCCAGCGTGCTCTACCGGGTGGTGGGCCTTGGCCTGATGCTCGACCTGACGCAGGCCAGGCCCTGCCTGTCTCCCCGAAGCGGGTCACCGGCGGGGTCCCTGGTGATCCGGAAGCCCGGAGGCGAAGAGGTCGTTCGGGAGGGTCTCAGCGCCCAGCAGATCGGCTACCTCCTTCGAACGGCCCTGACTGCCTTCGCGACATAGGGAGGCGGCGGCGCTACGGCCCGAATCCGTTTCCGCCGAACACGGCCCAGGACTGCCACACGGTGACGAAGATGATGACATCGACCGAAGCGTGGACAAGAACGAGATCCCAGGCGTTCGATGTCGCAGGCGGAGGATCCCCTGAAGCATTCCGAATGCACCAGCGCCAACCATGCCGCTGAAGCCGCCCGGCAGTCCGACTCGATGGGCCAACCCAAAGCCGATAGCTTGGATTATTACGGTAATCATTCCCGGTCCCGGAATTGCAGCCGACATCACAGCCTCATACACAAGAAACCGCCAGAGCACCTCCTCAAGGAGAGCATTGGCGACCGCGAGAACAGCAATGACGCTCAGCGACACGAGCGGAGAGGGGCGAACCCAGCCCAACCTCCGGACCGGAGGGGGCGCAAGATGAAGCAGAATCGCCGCACCGCAACCCACAAGGGCGCCAAGCGCCAGCATCGGCGCCGTTTGACGAACCCAGCTTCCTCGAGGCCGTGAGGAACTCAGGACTTGACGAGCGTCGTGGCGCAACGCAACAGCCAACAGTCCCACAGCCACGAACTCTGCGCGAAGGCCCCACTGGCCGATTGCGAGCCCCAGCCCGATCGCGACGAAGATTACGGCGGTCGGGCCCACCCACCGGACGTGCTTTATTCGATGATGTTGAACACCCCGAGAGCGCGAAAAAGGTAACCGATAGGGCATAGGAACCGTCCCTCTGCCTGCCAACAGGCCTTACCCAGAGCATCCATGGCCGGTGTGGGCACCAATGCTGGCCCAGCGCCGCGTAGGAGCGGCCACGGTCTTCGAAGGTCGTCCATTGCCATGTCCTGAAGCTGATCGGCCACGACGCAGCAGCTCATCTCGATACCATCCTCAGCCTGGATCGGAAAGGCCGAGCGGTCCGTAACGCAGATGATGTCCTCATCCTGATCATGACCAACGCGATTCGGCCCGGCCCACTCGGAATACCGCATGAAGCGGAGCGAAAGGTCTGGCAAAACAGATTTGAAGTCTGCCCGAATCCGCCCCTCCAGCTCCCGCACCAAACCCTCGACAGCTGTCCACGGAGTCATGCCGAGCGACACATTAGACCGAAGTTGAGCATGCCGCCCGGCCCTTGGGCGTGTCCGACGATAGCCACGAGCGTCATCGTCGCCGATTGGTAGAGACATCGGAGCCCACGGCAGGAGGGAACCTTTCACCCGGTTTGTGCCTATTCCCTTGCACAGAACACGGTGTTACGCTCGTGTTTCGCCGACGTTGATGCACGATCCTCAGGGGGCCTGGGATCGGTGACGCACGCATTGCTGCACGCTCGTTCATGCACCCACCGAGCCCCCTCCAGCGCGACCCGCGACCCTCGACCCCCAACGCAACCACGCCGCTTCGGCTTCCAGTTGGTTTCGATCAGGCGCTTTTCGAGGAGGGAGGTTGGATGGCGACCAGACATGTCTCGCTGACGGTCAACGGGGTCCAGCGCAACGCGGAGGTGGAGCCCCGCACCCTGCTCGTCTACTTCCTCCGGGAGGCCCTGGGGCTCACCGGGACGAAGGTCGGCTGCGACACCTCCTCCTGTGGATCGTGCACGGTCCTCATGGACGGTGAGTCGGTGAAGTCCTGCACGCTGCTCGCGGTCCAGGCCGACGGCCACGACCTCGCCACCATCGAGGGGGTCGCCCCGGACGACGGACTGCACCCGCTCCAGCGGGCCTTCCAGGAGAACCACGGCCTCCAGTGCGGCTTCTGCACGCCGGGGATGGTCATGGCGGCCCTCGGCTACCTCCAGAAGAATCCCGACCCCTCGGAGGAGTCGATCCGCCACGCCCTCGAGGGGAACCTGTGCCGGTGCACGGGCTACACCAACATCGTGCGCTCGATCCTTGCTGCCGCCGCGGCGATGAACGGCCACACCACCGCAACCGCGGGGGTCCCCGGCGGCTAGCCACCACCGCCCGAGGTCCGCAGCCCACCACGACCGCCCAATCGATCCGATGGCGAGGAGACGAAGATGGCGCAGGCACTGAAGGGGTATGTGGGAAGCGGCGTCCTCCGCAAGGAGGACCCGAGGTTGCTCACCGGGCAGGGGCGCTACGTCGACGACCTCAACCTGCCCGGCATGGCGTGGATGGCCCTGGTCCGCAGTCCCTACGGCCATGCCCGGATCAAGGCGGTGGATGTGGCGCCGGCCCGGGCGATGCCAGGGGTGGTGGCGGCGTACTCCGGCGCCGACCTCGCGGGGGACTGGGCGGGGCCCCTGCCGTGCGTCTGGCCGGTGACCGAGGACATCAAGATGCCGCCCCACTGGCCCCTCGCCACGGACAAGGTCCGCTACATGGGCGACGCCGTCGCCGTGGTGATCGCCGAGAGCCGGGAGCAGGCACAGGACGCGGCCGAAGTGGTGCAGGTGGACTACGAGCCTCTCCCCGCGGTCACCGACGTGGAGGCAGCGCTCGCCGACGGGGCGCCCCTGGTCCACGACGACCTCGGCACCAACAAGAGCTTCACGTGGTCCCACGGCGGCGTCGGCGACGTCGACGGCACCTTCGCGACGGCGCCGGTCGTCGTCAAGGAGCGCTACTGGCACCCCCGCCTGATCGCCAACGCCATGGAGCCGCGCGGCGTGCTGGTGCAGCCCGGGCTCGCCAACGGCGACTTCACCATGTGGTCGGCCACCCAGATCCCGCACGTCGCCAAGGTGCTGTTTGCGATGGTGACGGGCATCTCCGAGTCGAAGCTGCGCGTGGTGGCACCGGAGGTCGGCGGCGGGTTCGGCTCCAAGCTCGACATCTACGCCGAGGAAGCTCTCTGCCTGGTGGTCGCCCGGCGGCTCCGCCGCCCGGTCAAGTGGATCGAGGAGCGGTCGGAGAACTACCTCGCCACCATCCAGGGCCGGGGCGTGCTGCAGGACATCGAACTGGCGGCGACCGACGACGGCAAACTGCTCGGCATCCGCGTGAAGCTCCTCGCCGACATGGGGGCCTACTTCCAGCTCATCGCCCCCGGCATCCCGATGCTCGGCGCCTGGCTCTACTGCGGGTGCTACCGGGCGGACGCCTACTCGTTCGAGTACACCGGCGTCTTCACGAACCAGACGCCGACCGACGCCTACCGCGGGGCCGGCCGGCCCGAGGCCACCTATGCGATCGAGCGGGCGATGGACTCCCTGGCCCGCCGGCTGGGCAAGGACCCGGCGGAGTTGCGCCGGATGAACTTCATCCCGCCGTTCCTGGAGCCGACGGCACTGCTGTCGGGCCTGCAGGCCGACTCGGGCAACTACGAGGGCACCCTCGACCGGGCCCTCGAAACGGTGGGCTACGACCAGCTCCGCAAGGAGCAGGCCGCCCGCGTCGAGGCAAACGACCCGAAGAGAATTGGCATTGGCATCTCGACCTACATCGAGAACTGCGGCTGGGCGCCGTCGTCCCTGCTGGGGGCCATCCGCTACGCGGGCGGCGGTTGGGACTCGGCGAGCGTGCGGGTCCTGCCGACCGGCAAGGTGGAGGTCTTCACCGGGACCTCGCCCCACGGGCAGGGCCACGAGACGACCTGGTCGCAGATCGTCGCCGACGGCCTGGGTGTCAACTTCGACGACGTCGAGGTGTTCCACGGCGACACGGCGGTCTCCCCGCTCGGCTTCGACACCTACGGGAGCCGCAGCCTGGCCGTCGGTGGCGTCGCGCTCAAGATGGCGACCGATAAGGTGGTCGACAAGGCTCGCAAACTCGCGGCCCACGAGTTGGAGGTCGCGGAAGCGGACCTCGACTACGA
>WNFC01013240.1_pt1 | contig 10070 bp, 12 predicted proteins | sample 5400541 | NCBI WGS metagenome assembly WNFC01 (sample SAMN13153342, study PRJNA577476) | soil metagenome | isolation source: 120 cm saprolite under Douglas fir tree site 2 hole 2 replicate 1 | place: USA:California | collected 2015-04-18 | reverse complement strand
TCCGCCGGAAACGGCGCCAGAAAGTGCCTTTTGGCTCCGGCGGAGGACCGGCGAGCGCGGTCGAAAGCAGGCGCAGCGCCTTCGCCGCTGGGCTTGTCGTGGCTGCGGCTACGAGCGGCCGCCCGGCATTGGCACCGAGAGCGGCCGCCTTTGGGTCGAAGGGGATGGCGATGTCCAGCTTGCGGTCGAGCGCCTTCTCGAAATCATTGTCACTGACCTGCGAGTGTCGGACGCGGCGGGCACCGCCATCGATCATCAGTAGACGAGCGCTGTCGGCGGTATCGCGGACCAGCGTGTCGAGGCGAATTGCATCGCGGACGCCCGCCAAGGTAGGCTCCGCGACAATCGCGACGTGAGTCGCTTCGGCCAGCAAACCGACGGCGCCAGCGCGCAGGCCGCGCGGAACGTCGACGACAACCCAGTCGAACTTCGCACGCAATTCCTTGACCAGCAGGTCGACAGCGCCTTCGGCCCGGCGGACCAGCTCGTCGACCGGCTCCTCCGCTGATAGGACCGAGAGGCGATCGCCCTGGCGGATCATGGCTCGATCGATGAATAGACTATCCATGCGCGTCGGCTGCTCCAGCGCCTCGCGGAGGCCGCGGCCGGGATTGATGTCGAGCGCGAGCGCCACCGTGCCGAAGTGCAGATCGAGGTCGACGAGCGCTGTGCGGTGATTGAGCTCATGCGCCAGCAGCCAAGCGGTATTCACCGCCGCCGTCGTCGTGCCGACGCCGCCGCGCGCGCCCAGGAACAAGGCCAGACTGCCAAGCCGGGCAGGAAACTTGGCTGCGGTTCCACCCACCTCCGTCGCGATCGTCAGCGCCGCGCCAAGCGCCGCCGGATCGAGCGGCTTCACCAGATAGTCGGCGGCGCCCGCGCGGATGAGTTCGCGATAGAGTTGCACGTCGTTGCGGGTGCCGAGAGCCACGATCCTGAGATCGCTCCGCCCCATGGCGGCGATCGCCTCGATGTCCGCCGCAGGCGCCGATGAGTTTGATAGGTCGATCACCAGCAGCCCCGGCTCCACACCGGCCCCGAGCTTGTCGAGCGCCGCGTCGACCGTTCCTTGAACTATCTCGAAGTCAGGCATGCCGGGTGCCTCGAGGGCGCACGCCACGATCTCGCGGGTCGCGGCCTCAGCGATTACGGCGAGCACGCCTAGGCCGGCCGTGAAATCCGGTCGCGACGCCCGGAGCGCAGTAGCGGCCCTCATGGTGTCGCCGCGCCAACAGACGATCCGGGAGCGAGCGAGTTGCCCTGTTGGCTACTGGACGTGCTCGCGAACGGCAGGTCCTGCGTCACCATAAGTGGCGTTGTGCGATCCTGGCGATATCGTGCAACCGCCGCCGCCGCCGGTACTGCGTCGAAAGCGCCATGGCGACGCGGGGCCAGCAAATCGGCGGGGTCATCCAGCATGACGGCGAAATTGCTCACATCCATGCAGCCGTGAGCGCGCAGCGTGAGCGTGCTGTCGGCGACGAGCGAGGTGTATGTCGTCGCCGTGCAGTCGGGAACCACCGCGACGTAGCGGCCGAGTTCGACGCGCACTTGGCCGAGGTCGGCGGCCGCGGTGCCATTCTCGACGGCGATGCCGGCCTTGCGCAGTACGGCGGCTACGGTCGCCTCGCGCGATGTGCCGAGGGGATCGAGCAAGTTACTGCCGAGCCGGGCATGCAGACCGTCAGCCGCACCCGCGTCGGCCAGGAAGCCGTTAAGTCGGGCCGCCTCGGCCGGCGACAAGCCGGCCTTGCCGGGGGCAAAGCCGACGAACGTGTCGCGATGCTGGTATTGCACATCGATGCTGGAGGCGATGTTCCGGGTCGAGGCGGGTGGCGGTACGTCGCCGGCGCAACCGGCGAGGGCGAGCGCCGCGAGGAACGTGACAAGGCGAATCATCTCGTGTCTCCTCAATCGAGCGTGAAGCCGGCGGCACCGATCAGGCCGGGCGCGGCGGCGGCGCGCGTGCGCCCGGCGCGTGCGATGGGGACCGGATCGGTCGGCACAGCCAGGGCAACGGCCGGGGCGGGTCGCACCAGATAGGGCGTCACGATGATGGCGAGCTCGGTCTCGTTGCGCTTGAAACGGTCGGAGCGGAACAGCGGACCCAAAATCGGAATGTCGCCGAGGCCAAGAATCTTCGAGACGTCGAGCTTGGTGTCGTTCTCGAGCAGGCCAGCGATCACGAAGCTCTCGCCACTGCCGAGCTCTACGGTGGTCTCCGCGCGGCGGACCGACAGCGCAGACACGTTGAACGTGCCAAGCTGGACCGCGCCGACATCCGTGAGTTGGCTCACTTCCGGCCGGACGTGGAGGTTGATGCGCCGCCCATCGAGGATGGTCGGTGTGAAGTCGAGCGACACGCCGAACTTCTTGAACACGATCGTGACGGTCGGCGCACCTTGCGCCTGCTGCTCAGCGATCGGGATCGGGAATTCGCCGCCGGCAAGGAAGCTCGCCGTTTGCCCCGAGAGCGAGGTCAGGTTTGGCTCGGCCAATACCGTCACCAGCCCCTCCTGGCCGAGCGCGTCGATGATCGCGTCGACATTGCTCGCGCCGTTGGTAAAGGAGAGCGTCGCCGTGTTGCGCACGAGGTTGTCCGCCTGGGTCACCGGATTGCCGGTCAGCAGCCCGAACGCGAAGCGCGAACTCTTCAGAACCGAGTTCCAGTTGATGCCGAACTCGCGCAGCGTGTTGCGGCCTATCTCGACGATTCGGACCCGCAGGTTGACCTGGCTGGCGCTCGTCACCGACAGTCGATTGACGACGATCCCGAGCTTGCTCTGCTGCGCGAAGACCTGGGCAAGCGCGCGGGCATCCTCGGCATGGGCGGCCGAGGAGACGCTGCCGCTGAGCACAATCGCCCCGTCAAGCGCCGTTACCGCGATCGCCTCGTTCGGCAGCAAGGTCTGCAGCCCAGCATGCAGTCGGCTCAGGTTGGCGGTGACGCGAACCACGCCGCTGTAGATCGGGCGTTCGTTCTCGTCGACTGCGTAGAGCGTCGTCTCGCCCGGCGCTTTGGCGAAGACGTAGATCAATGACGGCGATTTCACCTGAATGTCGGCAGTGTCGGGATTGGCGATGAACACGGTTGCCGCCGGCTGGCGCAGGCGAACGAGTGTCCCTTTGCCGAGCTCGAGCTCGATGGCACCGCCTTGCATCGCGACGGAAGCCGAATCACGCGCCGTCTGTGCAGCCACGCGCCGGTTCGTTGCATTGACCGGCACCCGACTGTCGCCGACAGCCCGCAGCTTGATATCGGTCTGCTGATCGAATTGGCCGAAAATTTCAGCACTTGCGGTCTGGAACAGGAGCGGCAGCGCCGCGAACGCGCTGAGCAGATGGCGGGAATAGGCGGAATTCATTTTTTGGCACCCGACATCAAAAGTTCATCCGCCTTGCCGCCGTGCAGTACGGCAACATGGCCGGCGGCGCCGAGGCGCGCCGGCGTGAGGAGGTGGCTCACCTGGCTGTCGAGCGTGAAGCTCGGCTTTGACGAAATGTTTTGATCCGTCGGTGAAACGTCGTCCGAGGCAAGGCTGCGCAGACTCAGTGACAGCTTGCCCATCTCGGCGACGAGAGCGAGCAGCTCGCTCTCCTTGTCGGTCACCTCGAGCGTCGCGGTATGAGCGACCACGGCCTCCTTATCCTTGCTATCGACCCTCTGGTCGACGGCCAGCACGCGAATGTCGCGCAGCAGCGTCTCGGTTGCGCGGTGCTGGGCATTCGGATCGGCGGTCGGCTGACCCCCGCCGCGCGGCTCGGGCAGGATGTGGGTGAGGAGGATGTCAACTCGGTCTCCTGGGAAGACGAAGCCGGAGATACCCGAGGTGGCGGTGACGGCGACCGAGGCAGCGCGCTTACCCGGGTGGAGGACCGCGGCTAAAAAGCCACGCTCGCCAGGTGCCACCATTCGCTCGATTGTCAGCGGCTCGCCGGCAACCAGCGGCGAACGCACAACCCAGCCGGTAAAATCCTCGGGTTTGCCGGCGCCGGTCACGATATACGGCATGCCATTGGTGTCTTCCGGCCATGGCTGCCAGGCAAGATCTTCCGGTTTCAGGATATGGCCAAGCGAGAGGGATTTCTTGGCAACCAGAACCACGCGGACCGGCCTCTCGACGGGTGGTGGAGGCGCGAGACTGCGGCGTTCCGCGTCGACCCAGTTGCGCGCCATGAGGGCGGCGCCCGCGGCCAGCACCAACGCCGGGACCAGCATGACGATCGATCTCGCTTGCATGCTTCGACTCTTACCTAGAGCTGCTTGGCGCGCTCGGCGACGATCACCAGCAGTGCGATGGCGATCGCGACGCCGTAGGGCATGGTTTGGCCGCCCAACCGGGTGATGCCAACGGTTCCGGATCCGATCTTCCTGGCAGCCGTCTCCGGCGTCTGCACGGCGGCGAGCACGAGTTTCCCCCAGGGCGTCAGAAGCGTCAGCGCCAGCGCACCACCGGCCAGAGTCGTGATCAGCACGAGTTCGCCGCCCAGGTCGCGTGCCGCCCAGAGTCCGGCGGCTGCCAGCAGCTTGACGTCGCCGGCGCCAAGCAGGCCGGCCGCGAACAGCGCAAAGCCGCCGAGCAGCAGGATGAGCGCGAGGGAGAGACCGCCCTGCCAATCGACCGGCGTGTTTGCCGCCGCCAGATGCAAGGGATAGAGCGCGACGAGCAAAAGGGGCAGCGCGTTCGGGATACGGAAGCGGCGCAGGTCGGTCCAGGCTGCGGCGAGCGCCACTGCGGCGACGAGCAGGCAAGCGAGCTGATCGAGAAGGGATGTCACGAGGGGGCGCTCAGAACAGGCCCGGCAGCAACCGCGCCGTCCGCGGAGCCGAGACGGCAGGGTGCCAACTCCGCGTGCGCCGCTTGCTAGTGATGCACAGCGCCGTGCAAGCGGCGGCGCCCAGCAGGAACAGCGTGGAAAGGGGATGGCCGAGCAAGACGGCGAGCGCGAAGGCACTCGGCGCTTCCTCGATCATCTCGCGCAGATCGGCAAGCGCCATGACGGCACCGGGCACGGCCAGCAGCGCGATCATGAAGCCGACCACGAGACGTCCCGTCCGCTCGGGAAGGGCCGAGCTTCGTTTGGTGAGCCGCACGGCGATCGTCGCCAGATCGGCGGTTGCTATCAAAGTCCTGTCTCCAGCGACGCTCCGTCAAACACCGCCCGGAAGATCGTGGCAGCCGAGAGCGCCGCCGCGATATTCCGAACCAGGTGCAGGCTCAGAGAGCCGCGTTGATTGCCGTGAGCTTGGTCACGAGACTGGTGCCGACATTGGTGAAGGCAGTGATGCTGACGACGGCAATCAGGGCCGCGATAAGCGTGTATTCGATGGCTGTCACGCCCGACTCATCGCGCAGAAATTGCGAGATCAAAGTGCGCATACCAATACTCCTGTCTAAATGATGCGGAGTGAATGTCTCCAGTACGATTTTAGTATAGTGGGACCTTCGTGAAGGTGAAGAAGTATCGAATCGGATTATCTATCTATTTCAGTAAAATAAAAATGGATAGAGAGTTAATTGCGAGGGTTATGGAAAGGTTTTATATTCTTTCCAATACAGAAATTGCTACCGGGTATTACGGAGAAACGAGAGCGCCCTCGGTGCAGTCAATTGACAATGAGCTGACTGACATGGCTCGTGAGCGTGAAGGGACCTGCCGGCATGAAACCGAACAGGAAGCCGAATGGATGCGCGATCGTGACCGTGACTTGGCCGCCCGTCTGGTTGTTCGGACTGAAGGCGACGGAGACTTCGGCCGCGGTGATCCCCGAGCTCGCCGCCGCCGCCGTAACGCTGGCGATCTGCGATGCGGTTGCTGGCGTGCCGCTGGCGGCGCCACGCACGATTGCGTAGCGCGCCGCCACGCGCGCAGCCTGCGCCATGTCATGATAGGTGTACGTGAGCCGCCCGAACTCGGCGATCGAGAGCAGCAACATGAGGAACACCGACGCGCAAAACGCGAATTCGATCGCGGCATTCCCCTCGCACGAAGCGGCGAAGCGCCGGATCATCGGAGCACGCGCATCGAAGCGCTGACTGACAGCGGCACCGCCGCCGCGAAGAAGGGCGTCGCGACCGAGACTGAAAAATTCTCTTGCACCGTCACAGTCGCCTGCTGGACCGGCACGCCGCTCGCGCAGGTACCCGCGCCGCAGGTGATGGTCGAGCCGTCCTCGCAACTGCAGGCGAGTGCGGACGTCACCGCGATCGCATTGACGGTGTCATTCGCCGCCGCCCGAACGGTGTTTTGGATGGCGCTTGCGTTCTGCGCGTTGGCAGCGTTCTGCGTGGCAAATTGGACACCAGCCACGGCGGCGTTGGTCAGGCGGATCTTCTCCTCGATGACCTGGCCGAAATCGTATCCCGCCCACAGCAGGGTCGCGAGGATCGGCGCGACGAAAGCGAATTCGACTGCGGCGTTGCCGTCTCTCGATCGGACAAGCCGTCTGATGTGTGAGGATGTGCGCATATCACGAGCTCAGATGCACGATCGTAAGTACGAGCGGCGGCGGCAGGGGCACCGACGAGGATTGATAGTTGCTGTTGATGGTGAAATTGCCATTGCCGGAGATAGTGACGGTATCGGCGATGAACGCCGACCACGGCGTGCTGCTCGTGCCCGTGCCGTTGCCGGTCAAGGCGACGCTCATGGTCGGCAGATAGACCGTGCCCTCGTAGTAATTGTTGTTGTTGCCGTCGAAGGCGGCGCTGCCGTTCGTCTGCGATCGGTCGCCATAGATCAGGATGCCGGCATATGTGCCGCTCGTCGGCGCCGAGAGGTGCACGGTGGTCGTGCCGGTCATGGCGATGCCGGAACCATTGCCGGTCAGAAACAGCATGACGCCGCTGCCGGTGATCGAGGCCTGACCCGATAGTTTGAGTCCGCCATCCTTCAGGATGTAGATGCCGGGGTTGAGCGTCAACGCCGCCTGGCCGCCTGCCGAGATGCCGCCGCAATAGACACCGGGCGAGAGGCGCGCCGCCGGCGTGTGGGTTACACTGTAGTTCGTGTAGGTGCATGCGCCGACGCTCGGCGCGGGCAGGCCGGCCAGCGGGTCCGGCTCGACCGTGCAATGATCTTGCGGGGTCGGTGTATAGGTGCCCGCGCCGTGGGTCCCGGCGACGCAGATCGAGCTCGCCGTGAACGAGTCGCCGCTGGCGCCCACGATGTCGGGCGTGCCGGTCGAGTTCACCTGCACGGCACAGCCATTGGCGAGCAGCACGGACGAAATGCCGTTGCCGACCACCGAGGTGCCGCTCGGATGGAGTGCCATGAAGCAGATCGGCGTGCTGGTGAAGCTGGCGCTTGCCGCCGCTCGGAGCTTGGCCGGATTCGACACGAACAGGCTGGTGAAGTAGAGCGGCGTGGGCGCCGAGATGGTCGCGGTCACGACCGAACCACTGATCGACGTGGCGACGGTGGCGCCCCCCGCGCTTGTGAAACCGTTGAGCCCGGCGCTGGTCTGCGCCGCTGCGGCCACCTTGCCGGACTGGCCGACGCCGAGCTCGCGCGCGCCGGCGATTGCCGCTGCGTCCGCCGCGAGCTGAATCTGCGCGTCCTGCTGGTACCAGATGCCGACATCAATTGAGAGGCCGGTCAGCCCGACCATCACCGGCAGTCCAAGCGCGAAGACCGTTGCGATAGTGCCGGTCCGGTCGGCGGCAAAGTCGGCAATCCACTCGCACACATGGCTACGCGACCATCGGGGTGCTGACTCGGCCTTACGCCCCGCCCGCTTACCAAAGGAACCGTTTCGCTGTAGCCGTTCCATGCGAGATTTTCCACGGCGATACCGGGTTTGCGCGCGGCTCGCTCGCCTCATGTCAGGGTCTCGATCCCGGTATCCTAGCCGAATCGCACCTGGCACAGCGGAAGATCGCTTCGATTACCAAGTGAATTTGATCGATCTATCGAGAGTGCACGACGGATCAGGTGCAGACGGATTGCATGCCCAGAGCCGACCCAAGTAATCAGGATGTCTTGCGCGAAGGGTTGCTCAATCCAGTTGAACGGGAACTGGGCAACCGAGCCGTCAAGGCGATCGCCGAACGGGAGTGACTGATCGTCGACATGAACGTCGAGACTTGAATGTTGGAGCGCAATATGTTGGAGCGGGTGAAGGGAATCGAACCCTCGTCGTAAGCTTGGGAAGCGGATTTGAGCCCTTTGAAATCATTTTTCTTTTCTGAAACGTCCCTGTTTGTCAGTGTCTTGGACGTTCGTGCCGATTCGCCGATGTTCGCCGAAAATCGCAACGAGTGTGCCAAATTGTGCCAAGCCGTTCGAGCGGTGCCGCGTGCCGTACGAGGCGTGCAAGAGCCGTCACGCGGCCGTCCGCCGCGTCAGCCGCTTTAGCGCCTTCGCGCCGAATTCGTCGACGAGGAGCAGAAAAGCCCGCGCCGACGCGGATGGCTTCTTGCGGCCTTGCTCCCAATCCGAAATGAGGCGATGCGGCACGCCGGTCGCGGCCGCGAAGGCGACCTGCGTCAGACCGAGGCCTGACCGGATGCGCGCGACGTCGACATCTTCCGGGCGGATGGAGACGAGCCGCGCGGGATCCGCCTCGAACGTGTCCGCGTCATCCACGGTCGCGCGCATCAGGTCTTCGTCCGTGCGCCGTGCCGCGACTTTAACGGCCTGTTCGGCGGCGCGGCGAATTCCTTCCACGCTCGGGCGCCGGAGTGCTCTACGGGCCGGCGCGGCCGTGCGCACAGCCTTGGCGGTCGACTTCTTACGGATAGGCTTGCGCATAGGCTAGACGCTCCTTTCGGCTCGCGCGCCGCAGGCTGATGATCCGATACGCCCGACCGCGCATGGTACAGCAAGCGGCGAGGGCCTGATCGCCGATCCGGCCCACCGCCGGCCATCTCTCCTCGCCGTACTCGAAACGATCATCGGGCTGGCGGAGGATCAGACCTTCAAAAAGGACCGCCGTAGCTGCGAGGGCGACCCCATGCTTGCGCCGGTTGATGGCGTCCTTGGCCGGATCGACTTCGATGGCGATCACATAATCTCAGGCGTGGTTACGCCTAGAGGAGAGTACGCTTAAGGCGTAGATAGGGGTGACCAGTTAGAGTCCTTTTGGAAAATGGTCTCAATGAGCGATGCGCCTTATGAGAAGGGCTCCGAGGGCGATATGGATCATGGCATCGGATACGTCGATGCGCTAGAGTCCTTTTGGAAAATGGTCTCAATGAGCGATGCGCCTTATGAGAAGGGCTCCGAGGGCGATATGGATCATGGCATCGGATACGTCGATGCGCTGCTCGTAGTCGCGGACGAGGCGACGCCACCGTGTCATCCAGCCGAAGGTTCGTTCGACGACCCATCGCCTGGGGAGAACGTGGAACCCTTCGGTTCCTTCGATCCGGCGCACGATTTCGATGACGAACTTCAAGAAGGCGGCCTTGTCCATCAATTGTGCCCGATCATAAGCGCCATCGGCGAAGAGGTGTTTGACCCACGGCCAGCGCTTGCGGATCGCATCGAGGATCAGCTGAGCGCCGGCGCTGTCGGAGATGTCGGCGGTCGTCAGGTTAAGCATGAGCAGCCGGCCGTCGGTATCGACGGCGATATGGCGTTTGCGGCCGGTGACCTTCTTGCCGGCGTCATAGCCGCGTTCCCTGGCTGCCGGCGCTTTCACGGACTGGCTGTCGATGATCCCGGCCGACGGGCTCGCCTCGCGCCCGGCGCGCTCGCGGTCGGCCATCAGTGCGATATCGTGGATCGTGTTGAACAAGAGCCGCCGGACGAAACGGCGAAACCACCAGTAAACCGTCTGCCAGGGCGGAAAATCACTGGGCAGCATCTCCCAGCCACACCCCGTCCGAACCAGATAGCGGATCGCGTTCACCACCTCCCGCAGATTGGTCTTACGAGGTCGGCCTCGTTTCGCCGGCGGCGGCAACAACGGCGCAATCACCGACCACTCCTCTTCGGTCATGTCGGTCGGGTAGCGCTTGAGCTTCTTCCTGATCTCGGCCATCCGGCCACGCGTCTTGGGCGTCCACATCCCAAGCTTGAATCACGTCCCCGCAGCGCGCTCAACCCTTTTTCAAAAAGTCTCT
>WNFC01013156.1_pt1 | contig 10070 bp, 12 predicted proteins | sample 5400541 | NCBI WGS metagenome assembly WNFC01 (sample SAMN13153342, study PRJNA577476) | soil metagenome | isolation source: 120 cm saprolite under Douglas fir tree site 2 hole 2 replicate 1 | place: USA:California | collected 2015-04-18 | reverse complement strand
CATTTCCATGGGCACTATTCTGGGCTATCTACACGCAGCAGATTTTTTTTCTCGGAGTCGCGGGCGGCATGTTCTTCCTCTTCATCTTCAGCGGTGAGATGCTTCGAGGTTACCGTCGCTGGAGGGAGCTTAAGGAGATCCGAAGTGCACCCAAGGCCTAACCAAGCGATGGAGCCGACCGCGAGCCGCCGTACTATCCAGCTTCACATGAGTTCAAACGGGCAATCCGCAGCCACGCGCGCCCTCGCTCGCGGCGGCTCATCTTTTTCTCGTTAGGCCGACGCCTCTCGATGTATAAACAATATAGCATGTGTACCGCGTGCGCTGTATTTGCCTAGTGGAGTGATATTGTGACCGAATCGGAGCGGATCGTTTTAGAAGCGTTTGCGGCAGTCGACGCTCGGGACGACGAACGTCTGAAACGTATCAGCCATCCTGAGGCGTCGTTCGTGTGGCCCGAATCGCTTCGGCCAAGCCATTTTCGTACGGTGCAAGGCAAAGTGGCAACCAGTTGGGAAGAGGTGTGGGAGCCGTTTCAACCGCTGCCGGAATTCATAACGCGAAAGATGAGCCCGCAGATTGTCGCTTCGAGCGGTGCGCGAGTCACCGTCCTGTGGCATCAACGCGGAGTCAACCGACGCAAGGAGCGCTTGGATTGCAAAGTGCTGGGTTTGTACGAGGTGCGCGACGGACTGCTCTATCGCGCGCAAATGTTCTACTTCGATGGTGCCGCCGTCCGCAAATTTCTCCAATCGAACGATATCAAATCTCTCGAATGACCCAGTCGCCGAATTCTCGTTAGACCTATCGCACGCTTATGAAACCTCGCAAAAATCGTATACTGAAAATCGTGGGAGCAGCACTGGTCGTTGCCACCCCAATGATCGCTGGAGACAAAGTGACATATGCACCGGCGAAACAGGTCCTATCCGATATTCGAAGCGCTCCTGATCAGCGGCCGGGCATCTCGTGGATCGATTACGCTGACACGCCGAAATATTCGGCGACGGTGATTCGCCGCACTGCATCTGATAAAGCTGAAGTTCATCAGGGAATGACAGACATCTGGTACGTAATATCCGGTTCCGGGACCCTTGTTACCGGCGGATCATTGACCGAGCCGGTCCAGACCGAGCCCGATGAGCTGAGGGGCAAGAGTATTTCTGGCGGCGAGGTACGCCACGTTGCAGCGGGCGACATAGTCACGATTCCAAGGGGCATCCCACACTGGTTGAGCAAGATCGATGGAGAAATTATCTACCTCGTCGTCAAAGCTTCGACGAAATAAGCAAACTAGATTGCCCTCTCTGATGAGCCTAACCAAGCGCTGGAGCTAACGGCTACCCGGCGCACAACCACGTTTTACATGATTAAAACGCTAAGATCGCAGTTGACGCTAGGCTCCGGTAGCCGTAGCTCAGCTTTGTCTTGTTAGGTGGAAACAGCGCGTATAGCACGAGACCAAAACGGATCAGCGCGTTTGCAGCGCGCAGTTGAGTGGGCGAGTGGTTCGCACAAGCTGACTTCATCAATTTCTCAGTTCGCAATGAGCCTTTCGAAGACTTCCACACGCTTCTCGAAGCAGAGCACAGCCGCTATCGCGAAATAGCATGGTTTCCTCCTAACAAAGCGCTGCAACCAACGGCTCCACTGCGCCATGCATGCGATGTCGATCTTAGCTAGTGTGCCGAAAACAGTTGCCACTTGCGCCTGCCGGAGCCGTGGCTGAGCTTAGTCTCGTTAGATGGTGAAGCGCTTTGTACTTTGTACACTGATATGAGCAGACGACAAGCAACAGCAACGTTAGCCCTGATGTTGGTTGCATACTGTGGCATGTCACCGTTGGCCGCGGAGCCGCCGGACTCCTCCGCCGAGGCCGAGTTGCGCGCCACAATGGCAGAACGTCACAAGGCCAGTCTGGAAGGCGACACCGAAAAAATCGCCGCCTCGATGACGGATGATTATCTACAGACTGACATTTCGGGATTCGTGCAGGACAAAGGAACCTGGCTGAAGGAGTACTTCAATCCGTTGGCTGAGCTGATTAAGGCTGGAAAATTTCGATGGGAGGTCTACGACGAAAAAGATGTCCAGGTTCGAATCCATGGCGACACGGCCGTTATCATCGGCACATTGGAGGCGAAAGGTTCTGGCGCGCGTTTCGACATCGAGCGGCACACGTGGGTAGCGGATTCCAACGCGGCGTTCAGTCGGAAATTGCGTTTTACTCGCGTGTATATTAGGCGCAATGGCAAATGGCTGCTGGCGGCCCTGCAGAACGCAGTGCCGATGTCACCGACGGCAGCCAAAAGGTAGCCGGTTTGACGATATTATTTCCTTTAGTTGCAACCCGAAGCATCTAACCGATCGCTGCAGCTAACCACTGGCCGGCGCGATGACCAGCTTGAATTTATGAAAGACATTGTCGATGTTGCGAAAGCTCGCTTCCGCCAGCGGTAGCTGAGCTCCTTCTCGTTAGACGCAAAGGACCTCACCGATGATTGCCGCCTTCATTACCTTGTTTCTCGTTGGATTGATGTTCGGTTGTATGCCATTCGTAGCTGCCTTTCGCCCGCTGCCCCGTTGGGATTCGCATCGCTCTGCACATGGTCGGACTCACTCTCTTCGGCGGTGCTACATTCGCCGTGGCGCTGGATGTGATTGGCCCACGGGTTTCTCCTCAGCTGCACCGTCTCATTTTCGCGCACATCGTTCTCATCTTCGGCATGGGCGTCGGCATAAACCTTCTGTTGGTATTCTCGGGGGAGTACCTAAAAGCTTTGAGAGATTTACAAGCTGCACGAAAAAACCGTTCGGTTCATTCTCACCAGGAGCATGGTCACCAACGCGTCTAACCAGCCGATGCTGCTAACGGCTGGCCGCTCCGATGCCTCGCTCAGTGTGACTTCAACACTTCCATTGCAGATTAAGCTCGCCGTCGCCAGCGGTGGCTGATCTTGTTGATTCACTCGTGCTACTCGTTCACCCTTCGGGCTTACCGTCCATGTCGTGGCTTGCCAGTCCACTCCATTCTCGTTAGGCCGGGAAAATTATTCGATAATGACGAACACTGCAGACCTTGACGGGGTGACATTGAGTTACACCGATGTCGGCAGTGGGACACCATTAATATGTCTTCACGGCGGTATGGGCGTCGATCGTCAAACACTGCACGCAGCGGGGATTCTCGACCTCTCCAAGCATGGAATCCGTTTAATTATACCGGATCAGCGCGGCCACGGTAAATCGTCGCACGACGGTGACGCGGAATACACTCACGCGACGTGGGCAGCGGACACGCGCTCTCTCGCTCGACATCTCAACCTGTCTCGCTTCGCTTTGCTCGGGCACTCCTATGGCGGCTTTATCGCTCTTGAATATGCGTTGCGCTGGCCTGACTCACTCTCGCATCTAGTTTTGGTCGCCACTTCAGCGGGTCCAGTTTTTGCGCGAACTGTAACTTTCGCTACGGACGCAGAGCTGCGCGAACACTTTCGCGGAATCTGGCCACTATTTTTTGCAGGCGAGAATAAGCACTTCGACTTGTTCGAAAAGCTGGGGTTCTCGGTAGGACCATACAACGCTGCATTCCAGCGGGAGCTTCCGGCATATGACCTGCATGAGCGCGTGACGGAGTTGCGCGTCCCGATGTTACTTATTGTCGGAAGCACCGACCCGTATCGCGCCCACATGGAGTGGCTTGCCGAGAACACGCCTGAGGCGACACTTTGCGTGCTGGAACACGTCGGTCACTTCCCGTTTATCGAGGCTTCCGCGGACTTCGTGCGCGAAGTTGTTTATTTCCTAACCGGACGTGTGCAGCCTGTTGGTGACCACACTGAACTCTGACTTCCCAGGTTTGTCATCTGACGGTATGCTCGGTTCCGATAACCGCAGCTGATTTTGAACAGTCATGAAGAGCACTAATCGGAGAGAAAGTGTAATCGCGTTGTTGGTATGGGTATCCGCGGGCTTGGTAGTTCAAGCCGAAACGCCTTCATTTGCGGAGGCGTCAAAGCCGTTTCAGTATGACTCGTCGGCCCCTTTGGATCTCAAAGAGGTTTCTGTTGAGCCGCGTGAAGGCGCGATTGCGCATGAGGTGAGTTACGCAAGTCCAAAAGGAGGAGCGGTAACTGCTTTTATCGTGATTCCCGAAGGCAAAGGACCGTTCGCCGGGATTGTCTACCAGCATTGGGGATTCGGGAACCGAAACGAATTCCTGCCGGAAACGTTATTGATGGCCAAGGCAGGCGCGGGTTTGTATTTCGGTAGATGGTCCTTGGAACAGACCAGGTAAAGATCCGGTCGAAGCACAGATCACGCACTTTACTCACCCGGAGATCGACCGGGATAGCTATGTGCAAACGGTAATCGATCTCCGGCGCGCTGTAGACGTGGTGTTGTCGCGCCCCGGCGTCGACCCCAAGAGAATCGGCTTTGTCGGTCATAGCTTTGGCGCAACCTGGGGCGGGGTCTTAGCTGGAGTGGAGAAGCGCATCAAGGCTTACGTGCTGATGGCCGGCCTCCCCGATATTGCCGATTTCAACAAAAGCGGAGCATCACTCTACGACCAAATGATCGAAACGGCTCGCAAATAATTCACTGAAGAGAAGATCAAGAACTACGTGGCTACAATCTCGGCAATTGCGCCAGCGCGGTTTATCGGCCACGCAAATCCCGCGGCTGTCTTCATGCAGTTTGCGGAGAAGCCGTCCAGTTAGACTGAATTCTGCATTCCCAGCTAGGAATGCATACGCTGACGCTTGCGCAGCACCTCCCTCACCCAAGGAGGTACGCATTACTCCGGCACGTTATCGCCAGGTGAGTTCAGTCGACTGCCCCAAGTTTATCTATAAAAAAGGCTTACACCGAGTTGGCTCAAATCCAATCGGAACGAGCCGCATAAGTAAGTTATGGCCTAACCAGTCGATGCAACGGGCAACTAAAGCAGGAAGTAAGAAGTAGGAGTTAGAAAGTAATGGCGTTCCGTGACAAGTTACTTTTGTTTCGTTGCGCAGTTGCGCTCTCGGCCCGCAGATGATCTTACTCGTTAGGCCGGCACGATGGAATTGGCGCTGGTAAAAGACTTACGGCGTGAACTTGTAGATCGCGCCGTCGTCGCCAGTACCCCCGTGGACGGTTGCACCATAGAAGTTCCCCGTTGAATCAGCCACCATCCCGTTGTAAGCGAACGCTCCGTCGGGAGGGCCGTGGAAGCGATGGACCACAGTTTCCGTCCACGTCCCGTTGGCGCCAGGAGCTAGCTTGAAGATTGTGCCGCAACTGCATGCCGCGCCGCCCTCACTCGTCGTGCCATACAAATTGCCGGCGGCGTCAAAAACGAGGTTGCTGATGGAATTTTGTCCGTCTCTCCCGCCCTTGAAGCTATAGAGCACCTTTTCTTTCCATTGCCCCGTGGCAGCGGGAGACAGCTGATAAACGGAGCCAAGGTTATTTGCGCCGTCGTAGTAAGTGGTGCCGTAGAGATTGCCCGAAGCATCCAAGAGTAAGCCGCCGTAGGGAAATCCCGCGTCCGGTTGGCCCTTAAAAGCATAAATGGTATTTAGATTCCATTCCCCCGCTTGAGATGGTGTGAGCTCGAAGGCGGCGCCCTTTCCATTCGCCCCACCTGCTGTGGCTACGCCGTAGAGATGCCCGGAATGAAGAAGCAATCGACCAGCCGAACCCGTCGCTCCATCAGTGCCGCCAGTGAAGGTGTGGATCACCTTGAATTTCCAGTTGCCGCTTGTATCTGGGTTGAGTCGGTATATTACGCCGAGCCCATTTGCCCCCCCAGTTGGAGCCATCCCGTAGAGATTGCCGTGGTTGTCAATCGTCAGCCCTGCTCCGGGACCGGAGCCATCGTTGCCTCCGCTGAAGTAATGAATTACGCTCTGGCTCCAGCTTCCGCCAGAGTTGGTCAGCTTGTAAACCACGCCGCACCCACCCTCACAAGAGCCCGTGCCGCCGGTGACCGCCGTGCCATAGAGATTGCCCTGGACGTCGAGGGTGACGCCTTTGTAGGGTTCTCCTCCATCTGCGCCACCCGTGAAGCTATAGAGCACGGTATGGATCCAGCCGTTGCCGGAAGGCGTCAGCCGGAACACTGTGCCACCGCCGAAAGCACCCCCTTGCACCGAGGTGCCGTAAAGGTTTCCCGCGCTGTCGATAACCAAATCAGTGTCGGTGTACTCGCCGTCGTTGGCTCCGGCGAAGCTGTAGATTACCTTAGTGACGGTGGCCGCTCTGGCTCCGCTTGCCAGCATCGCGACCAGTGCGAACATAGCCAGAACCCCACTCATAGCATGCGAGAACCGACATCCGCGCACACCAAAAGATGTTCTTAGATTCAGGTGAGCCGCCATCGAAGCGTTACAACGCAAAAAACTACCGGGTATCTGCTTCATAACACTGTGGTTTGACTGGTCAGACCCGTCATGTCAAGCATGAATTCACACAGCTCTTCTCTAATGTGTAAACTGGGGTCGGCAGTAGTGTGAAGGTGACGCACGAAGGTGAAACTATCCCACAAGATCAATAAGCTTGCGGACCCAACCATGCACAAGCGCGCCTGGCGCAGAGCCCAACGCGCTCTCCATCCACTGCCGGTCGCGCCTTTCCTGGAGAAGGTCAATCGCGTCCGGCTAGAGGAAATTCACCGATCCTACTGCGATTCCGGTGACCCATATGCAAAGTACTCGGATTGGGAAAGCTGGCTGCAATTAAACGTACGCCGCGCACAGGATTGCGGACTTCATCGCTCGTCGGGAAAGCGGGTTCTCGACTTGGGCTGCGGAGGAGGCTACTTTCTCTTTGTCGCGCAACAACTAGGACATTCCTGTCTCGGCCTCGATGTCGACACGTGCGGGCTGTTTAACGAGCTGATTGATCTTTTTGCGGTGCGCCGAAAAGTCTGGAACATACGGGCGTTCGAACCCCTGCCGGAGTTGGGAGAACAGTTCGACCTCATCACGGCGTTTGCCGTTAACTTTAACGTAAATGAAAATGGATTGGAGTGGGGGCCAAAAGAGTGGGATTTCTTTCTTGACGATCTGGGACGCTTCCTTCAGCCCCGTGGTAAAATGCTATTCAATCTAAACCGGGACAAGAATGGATTGTATTACACACCGGAGTTAGCAGCGTTTTTCCGTCAAAGACACGCGTCTGTCGAACGTGAGAATGTAATGTTTCGGTCTGCGACAATGACCTAACGAGAAATAGGAATGCCGTCGACTGGCGCTATCGCTTTAAGTAGAGCGTCAGGGTCCCGAAATCGATGATGCCGTGATAGCGCTGCAAAATTTCAGAGCCGAGTAAGCCCGCTACCGGTGGCCTGGCTTCGAGCAAGCCGTCGTGGATCAGACCTGTAAGGTCCATCACGCCTACTTCTTTTTTGCGGAAGTGGACATTGCCGATGGAAAGGCGATTGATAGTGGCGAGTTGCAAGCCGCGCTCGCTCAGGTTCACCCCGGCAGAGCTGTAGGCGGTGTCGCGCAACGGAATTTTCATGCGCCGAACGAAACGCCGGTGCATGAGCGTGGCGAAGGCGCCTGTATCCACCATAAGCTTGGCTGGCTCGCCGTTAATACTGCCATCCACGTAAAGATTGTAGTTCTTACTGACATGAATCGGGACGCTGCGCAGTCCGCCGAAATCATAACCGGGAATGGTCCCCGATAAATGTGGATCCATTTTGAGGATGAGCATCTGCATCTGGCAATCAAGGATAGCGCTCGTCGGAAAAAGAACGTCCGCGCCGAGGATACCGTCGATTGCTTCTTCATTGAGAAGTCGCGCGGCGCGAGTGGATCCGCTCAGGTCAATGGCAACCATCGGTTCATCAATCAGACTGAGCGCACCGAGGCGGAGGTTGTGTGCGATCGCGACGTTGCTGAAAGCGCCGTTGATCTGCACTCGCGCGGGAAGTTTTGAGGCGCCGGGAATAGAAGTGAGGCCGAAATATTTGCGCCGCTGAATGGCGATCGCGCTGACCGGCGCACCGGTGTCAACGCCCAGCAATGCCGGCTTTCCATTAATGAAGGCGCGGACGAGCAGGTGATTTTGTTGCGAGCGTTCGAGCGGCAAAGCTTCGAACTGGAGACGGTCCGCCGGGCGCTGCGGGCGAGCTGAAACGAGGAAGGAAGAAGCGAGTAGAATGCTCGCGCAAACCGCGGCGGTGCGTTTGTGGCGGGAGTCTGGAGGCGAGTGAAATGAAATCACCCACCGAGAATAGCGTACTTCCCTTGCTGGCGGTGAATTTTCGCAGGGAAATCGTTACAAGACTCAAACTCGTTTCAGTGCGGAGCAGAGGGCAGCACGCGCCGCACCCCACGTTGCCGGACCGCGATGGTTGCGTTGACGCAGCTTCGACCGACTTTGGGACTCACTTCCAGCCGGAGATTATTCCATGCAATTAAGAATTCTTGCCACCACAGCCGCCGTTTTCGCTGCTTCCTCATTCGCGCAACCGGCTCCGCCAGGCACCGCGAGCAGCAAGCATCCGTTCACTTTCGAGGATATGATGGCGCTGAAGCGGGTGAGCGAACCGGTGCCGTCGCCCGACGGAAAGTGGGTTGCGTTCGCGGCCGAAGATGTCGATCTGGGCGCGAACACGAAGACTTCACACTTGTGGATTGTGCCGGAGAGCGGCGGCGAATCGCGCCGATTAAATCAAACGCCGAATCACGAGGAGCGGCCGCGTTTTTCACCGGATGGCAAACGGCTGCTCTGGACCTCAAAGGCGACCGATCCGACGCAAATCTGGATGTGCGATTTTGATGCGAGTGCCGGTGCGTTGAGCGGCAAGCCGCATCAAGTGACGAACATCTCGACGGGCGCGGACGGCGCGATCTGGTCGCCGGACGGAAAGAACATCGTGTTCGTGTCGTCGGTTTATCCGGAGGCAAAGAACGACGTGGAGAACAAACAGCGCGATGAGGAGCTGAAGAAGAGCAAGGTGAAGGCGCAAATCTTTACGCGGCTTTTTTATCGGCACTGGAATGCCTACACCGAATTTAAGCGCAGCCACCTCTTCATCATCGGCGCGGAGGCCGATGCCACGCAGCAAGCGCGCGATCTCACGCCGGGCGATCATGATGTGCCACCATTCTCGCTTACACAAGCAACATCGATGAGGTCGAAGCAACGAGCACGAACAACGAGATCTTTATTGTGCCGATGGCCGGCGGCACGCCGAAAAAAATTTCCACCAGTCCCGGCAGCGATTCGACGCCGCTCTATTCGCCGGATGGAAAATACATCGCGTGGCGCTCACAAGCACGTGGAGGTTTTGAAGCGGATAAATTCGCTCTCGTCATCTGCGATAGAACGTCGGGCGGGCTTCACAATCTCACGCAGAATTTCGATCGGTCAGTAGAAAGCTTCAGCTGGTCCCGCGATGCGAAGGCAATTTTCTTCGCGGCCGAGGACCACGGCGATGCGCCGATTTATGCGCTCTGGCTCGGTGCGAACCAGCCGGTTGAAGTCGCGCGCCTGCATGCAGACGATCTCTCGATCGGGAGCGACGGGAGCAATTTGTATTTCACGCGGATGTCGATCGCCGCGCCTAACGAAATCGCGCGCGTTGCTGTTTCGGCAGCATCGAGCAAAGCCCAGCCGACCGTGGTCACGCACATGAACGACGCGCGGCTGTCGCAGATCGACATGCAGCCGCTCGAGTCGTTCACGTTCAAAGGCGCGAACAATGACGACGTGCAGGGATTTATGATCAAGCCTCCGGGATTCGACCCGGCGAAAAAATATCCGCTGAAGTTTTTGATCCACGGCGGGCCGCAAGGCGCGTGGGGAAACGAGTGGACATATCGTTGGAACGCGGAGTTATTCGCGGCCAACGGCTACGTCGTGGTCATGATCAACTTCCACGGCTCGACCGGTTACGGGCAGAAGTTTACCGACTCGATCAGCGGCGATTGGGGCGGCAAACCGTATCTGGATCTAGTGAAAGGGCTTGATTACGTGGAGAAAACTTATCCGTTCATCGACAAGAACCGCGAGGCCGCACTCGGCGCGAGCTATGGCGGTTACATGGCGAATTGGCTTCTCGGTCACAC
>WNFC01010983.1_pt1 | contig 10070 bp, 6 predicted proteins | sample 5400541 | NCBI WGS metagenome assembly WNFC01 (sample SAMN13153342, study PRJNA577476) | soil metagenome | isolation source: 120 cm saprolite under Douglas fir tree site 2 hole 2 replicate 1 | place: USA:California | collected 2015-04-18 | reverse complement strand
TCCTCTGCAGCGGGCGAAACGTGGACGGCGTAACCTCCAGGTCCGCCCGCGACATGCAGTAGCAGCGGGGTGCGGCAACCGAGGACGAAGTGCGGCTGTCCTCCGTGGTCTGCGGAGCACTGACATGGCGAGGGTGCGGAGCCTTCGGCGACCGCGGCTAGGTCAATGTTCATCGGAACGGCCGGGCTCTCGTCCACGGTCAGCCGAAAGACCAATGTGCTGCCGTCGGGATCGATCACGACACCCCGGTACTGGCCAGGGTCAGGGAACTTGTGAACGATGCCGCCGAGGATCGTCAGGGCACCGCTGTCCAAGCCAATCTGGCTGAACAGGTAGGGCTGCGCAAGCGCGGTCATAGCTACACTCCTACGTCCGCTGTCACGATCATCTCCGCAGAGTTGATGTGAGCGGCCAAGTTGCGGATGGGGATCTTCACGGGAATCGGGTTGTGTGCGGGGTTCCCGGCGAGGATGGGATGCGGGTCCTCGAATTGGATGATTGGCCATTTGCTGGCCAGGTAATGGGCCAGCGCGGTCTCCAGCCATCCCCGCAGGTCGATGGTGTTGTTCAGGAGGCTCTCCAGCGACTGGGCCACGTCGCCGATGTCCCCGAGGATCGAGGTGAACAGGTCGAGCAGCGATCCCAGCCTGTCCCAGATATACGGCCACGCCCACGATGGCACCCAGGAGAATTCGGCCTCAATCGCGTCCTCGAGCAGGTTCACGATCACGCTCTCAATCGTCGCCGGGACGTCGATGGGGTCGACGCTCACCCAGACCGGGTTGAGGAATACCTGCCACTGATTCGAATGGCCGAGGAATTCGGCCGTCAGGTCGGACACGCCCGGCGGCCTTGCCGGATCTGTGTAGTACTTCGGCACCAGGTTGGCTTTCAGGTCGGTGATCTCAGATACGAGGCCGCTCAGGTCGATGTCCAGGCAGATCGTTCCGCCGATCCAGATCGTCGGAACGGACAGCCAGCACCCGTCGAAGGGGTCCGGGATGATGCACCAGCCGCCGACGGAGACACCGGGTAGGTCGAAGCACAGCGTCAGGTCGAGAGGGTCCCAGACAACCTGCAGGTCGGTGACCTCGGCGGTCAGCCGGATTCTGCCATCCTCGAGATGCACCGCCACGGACCATTTGGCAGTGAACGGCCCGGCGCTCGTATTGCCCGACGTTTCAAGATGGAGGCCGTCGCGCACGACCTGGAACATCAGGCCGAACGCCTTGGCCGAGGCGGCAAGGGCTATCTGGCTCATGAATTCACCTGTATTCGGACGAAGACCTGGCACTGGTTGTCCTGGACCGCCGGGTTGTTCGGCACCGGCGGGTTGGGCGCGAGCGTGACCGTGACCGATGGCAAGGTCAGGAAGCTGAGATCGAACAAAGAACGTCTTCACCACGGGGAATGTGAGCTTCTCCTTGAGCAGCAGCTCTGCAGTGGTCCGCAGGTAGCAGTCGATGGCCTGGTGCAGGCCCTCCGGCTCGACGCCCACGACATCGACTGTGTCCACGTGTCCGACCAGCGTCGGCTCGCCGGATAGCTCGGTGACCTCGACGTGGCCGATGGCGAATGCGTCCAGGCAGAAGCACATGAGCTTGCGAGTCGGCGGCACAATCGGCGGCGACCCCTTCCCGGCTGCCCCGATGGAGCTAGGTCCAACCTGGCCGCTCTTGGGCCCCGGCTGAACCGGATGCTGCGACGACGCCCACGGCTGGATGCCGTCGATCAGATCGATCGCGGGGCAGTCGAGTCCAACGCAGATCCGCATTCTCAACGCCAGGTGCTGGCCGGGCAGCGGCGGGTTCAGCTCACTCGGCAGGGTGAAAACATTGCTCGGGTGAAAATCGATCTCGGCGCTGACCAGCTGGGCGGAGTAGTTGAGGCCCACGGGCGGTGCGTCGACACCTAGCAGGGGCAATGGCCCCTCGATGCTGAACAGCGGGTTGTCGTAAGTGTCCACGTCTTGTGTGCGGGCGACCTTCGCGCACGCGAGGCCGGGATGCGCGGCGATATAGGCGGTCGCGTAATTGAAGAGCGACGGCCGCTGTTGCATGATGTGCCGCGCGACCGCGTTGACGCCGTCTTCACTTACCGCAGCGTATAGTTCGCAATTATCTGTGAAAGCCATCTTGATTCCCCAAGAACCCTTCCGCCTGCGTCGCCATGCAACTGCGGGCTGATCACCAACTGCGAGGACGCGGGTTGCCTGCCATTGCCTTACGATGTGCACTTCCGTAGTCCCTCTAGCTTTACCTTCGGCTGGGCAGGCCACCACACATAACCGGCCACGGGAGACGCACAGGAGACGCACAGGATTGGCTCTCAAGGCTGCAGATTCAGGAGACTCTAAGCTTGTAAGCTTGCTGCGGAGCGCCCTGCCGTGGCTGTCGTAGTCGTACGTAGCGGCAAGGGACTTGAGAAGGGACGTGGGGGCAGGTGGCAGAGCGGCCTGCGCTGAGTTTCGCCGGACTGCTGCGGCAGCTTCGGGTGGATGCCGGCCTGACTCAGGAGGAGCTGGCGGAAGCGGCGAGGCTGAGCTACCGGTCGATCAGCGACCTGGAGCGAGGAGTCAACCTGACCGCCCGTAACGAGACAGCCCGGCTGCTGGCCGGTGCGCTCGGCCTGGCCGGGCGTGAGCGCGAGCGGTTTGAGGCGGCGGCACGCGGGCGTGCCCCGGCAATGGAAGTGCTGACTGTCAGGAGCGGCTCGCTGGGGGGTTCGGCGGCAGCTGCAAGCCGGACGTTACCGCGCGATGTCGCCGGGTTCACTGGCAGGTCCGCTGAGCTCGGGCGGCTCCTAGCGAAGCTGGACGACGCGCCATCCAGTGGGGGCGTGGTGGCGATTCACGCGATCGGCGGGATGGCCGGGATCGGCAAGACAACCCTCGCGGTGCATGCGGCGCACCAGCTCGCACCAGACTTCCCGGATGGGCAGATCTTCCTCCCGCTGCACGCCCACACCCCTGGTCAGCGGCCAGTTGATCCTGCCGATGCGCTGGCAAGCTTGCTGCTGGCGGCGGGAGTCAGAGCCCGGCAGGTCCCGGCCGGGCTGGAAGCGCGGGCGGGACGGTGGCGAGACTACCTGGCAGGCAAGAAGATCCTGCTGGTGCTGGACGACGCGGCCGGGCACGAGCAGGTCCGGCCGCTGCTGCCCGGCACCGCCGGGTGCCTGGTGTTGATCACCAGCCGGCGGCGGCTTGCGGCGCTCGAAGATGCCGCGGTGCTCAGCCTCGCCACCTTGCCGCCGGGCGAGGCGACGGCGCTGCTGGCCCGGCTATCGGGCCGTGACGACCTGGGCGCAAGCAGCGGGCCGGGCGGGCAAATAGCCCGGTTGTGCGGCTACCTGCCGCTAGCGATCGGGATGCTGGCCCGCCAGTTGCACCATCATCCGGCGTGGACAGCAGCGGGGCTGGCCGCGGACATGGCCGCCGCCAGGAACCGGCTCGAGCTGATGCACGCCGAGAACGTGTCGGTGGCCGCCGCGTTCAACCTGTCCTACCGGGACCTGACCACCGGGCAGCGGCGGCTCTTCCGCTGGCTGGGCCTGCACCCCGGCCCTGACATCGACGCTTATGCCGCCGCCGCCCTGGCCGGCACCAGCCTGGCGGCCGCTCGTCGGCACCTGGATGGCCTGTATGACCAGCACCTGATCACCGAGCCTGGACCGGGCCGGTACCGGCTGCATGACCTGATCCGCGAGCACGCCCGGACCCTGGCAGCCGCCGACGACCCCGCTGCCCGGGAGGACGCCACCGGCCGGCTGCTCGATTACTACGTGCACACTGCCCGCGCCGCCAGCACGCACGTCCCCATCTGGATCGCCGCCGACAGACGCGCGCTGCCGGTCGGCCCGCCGGCCTGCGCCCCGCTGCTTGCCACGCCGCAGCAAGCGGCTTCCTGGCTGGAGAGCGAGCGCGCGAACCTCCACGCTGCTGCCGGTCATGCCGCCGCCACCGGACGCCCGGCGCACGCCATCGCAATCCCCGACGCGATGGGCGGCTTCCTGGACACCCGGGGGTACTGGGACGAAGCCCTCGACCTGCACCAGCAAGCCGTGACCGCAGCCCGGCTGGCCGGTGACCTGCCAGGGCTGGCCCGGGCCCTGCTCCTGCTCGGCGGCCAGCAATCCATGATCGGCGACTTCCCGGCCGCCGCCGCAAACGCAACCCGGGCGCTGGCGCTCTACCGCGACCTCGGTGACCAGGACGGCGAAGGCGATTGCCTCACCGGCTTCGGCCACACGCGCATCATCGCCGGGGACTATCCGGGCGCCGCGGCCGCGTTCCGGCACGCACTGGACCTGTTCCGGGACAGCGGTCTCCGCTCGGGCGAGGGTGGCGCCCTCAACGAGCTCGGCGCCATGCACTATCTGACCGGGGACTACCCAGCCGCCGCAGAGTGTCACCGGCAGGCACTGGACCTTTACCGTGCCATCGGTCACCGGTCTGGTCAGGGCGAGGCACTCATGAACCTGGGCATCGTGCAGCGGCTAACCGGCGACTACCCGGCCGCAGCCGCCACCTTGCGGAAGGCCCTAACCTTGCACCGCGACGTCGGCGACCGCTACAAGCAGGCGTGCACCCGCAACGAGCTCGGAATAGTCCAGCGGCTGACCGGCGACTACCAGGCCGCCGCTGCCAGCTTCCGCCAGGCGCTCGGGCAGTTCCGCGATCTCGGCGACCCGCTTGGCCAGGCGGAGGTCACAAACGAACTGGGCCTGCTGCAGCAACTGACCGGTGACAACCCGGCGGCCGCCGCCAGCCACCAGGAGGCCCTCCAGCTGTACTGCGACATCGGCAACCGGCACGGCGAGGCCGAAGCGCTGAACAGCCTCGGCGAACTCATGTCCCGAACCGCGCCAGGCCCGCAAACACGCGAGCACCATAGCCGGGCACTGGCCATAGCTAGGGACCTCGGCGCGCCGCTCCAGGAAGCACGCGCCCTCGAAGGAATCGGCCGCAGCCACCTCGATGACGGCGAATTCGGCGAAGGAACCGCCCACCTGCAGCATGCACTCACCATCTACCAGCGAATCGGCGCCCCCGGCGCCCGGCGTGTCCAGGACGTTCTCCTCGACCACTACGCCAAGAAGGACAATCTGGCCCCGGCACCAGAGCAATAAAGCTCATCACCCATTTCGCCGCCATTTCGCCTCGTGCACTCTGGGCATCCTGAGCGCCAGCGCCAGGCATTTCGAAAATAGCGACACTAGCTGGGAGCGGCAGCGCGGGGCTGGCCGCCGATCGGCAGGTGACGACGCTCGCGATCAGGCTCGGGTTCGGGAATCTCGCAGGCTCTGGACGACATGCACCGGCTGCGTGCTGAGCCTTGTCATGCCGAATGCGTGCCCAGATCATAGCTCGGCACAGCGCCCATGCAGGTCAAACGCATCACCTGACCGGCCTTGAAAACCGCCGCCATTTGGGCGCTGCTAGCTCGCGGACGGCAACGGCCCTGGCGCCCGGAGCAGATTGGCAGCGGCGAGGCGGGGTCATACGCTGCGATGGTCCCTGCTGAAGGCCTATGACTTGAGGGAACACCATAGACCAGCGACTTCGTCCGCAAAAGCGCTCAGTTCAGGACGAAGGGCCGCCGATTCGAGGGCGCGATCCCGAGCACGCCGCTACCAATGTGACCGTCAGTCACTCTCTGTGATTACTCTCGCTGACCTTGGCCGCACGCCTACGGCTCGATATGCGCGCCATTTGGGCCCGCAGTATTGGCCGTCCGCGGCGCGCATAGCTGCGCGATCTGAGTGCGCCGACGAGCGCGACTGAGCTAACGAGCGCGGGCATGCCTCCTCGCTGGTGATCACCGCCTTCAGCGAAGCACGATGCGGGCTCTGGCGCGGAGACGATCACAACTGCGGCGCTGGCAGCTGGCAACGGAAGCTGCGATGCGCTGCCTTACTCCGTGCTACAACTGCGACGCCGGAGTTTGATGACCCTGCAATTAACTCCTGAGCGTCTACGGCCGCCGTCCACGTTGCGCTCAATACCACTCGATCATGCCAGTGTGGGTGTGGTGCGCGGCTGGAACGCGCACTTGGCCTCCGTTCGGTCATAACGGATGGGTCGGGCCGGGGTCGCCCAGGCAGGCGTGGCGGCCTTTGAGTGCGGCTGCGGTGCGGTCGTTGACTTGCAGCTTGAGGAAGACTGATGACAGGTGGTTCCGGACGGTTTTCTCGCTGATGCCGAGGCGGCTGGCGATGTCGCGGTTGGCCGATCCTCGGGCGAGGAGGTCCAGGATGCCGCGTTCGCGGTCGGTGAGTTCGGGGAAGGCGCGGGCGATGTAGTTCTCGCGGCTGCTGGAGAAGAAGTCGATGATTCGCTGCGCGACGCCGGGGCCGTACACGGCTTCGCCGCGGGCGACTGCTTCGATGGCCGCGGTGAGCTCGGCGCGGTCGGAGCCTTTGAGCAGGTAGCCTCGTGCTCCGGCGCGCATGGCGGTGAACAGGGACTCGTCGTCTTGGTGCATGGTGAGGATGAGGACGGCGAGGTCCGGCTGGCCGGCTAGCAGGCGGGCGGTGGCTTGGGCTCCGCCGAGGTGCGGCATGGCGAGGTCGGTGACGACCACGTCGGGCCTGGTGTCGCGGGCGATGCGCAGGAGTTGCTGCCCGTCGGCAGCCTCACCGACGAGGTCGATTCCTGGCTGGCTGCTCAGGACGGCGTTCAGGCCGTAGCGGTACATGGGATGGTCGTCGGCGATCACGACCCGGATGGTGGTCATGATGCTGGCTTCGGGGGGAGGCGGACCGTGAGGCAGGTGCCGGCGGCCGAGGTATCGATGGAGAGGGTGCCGCCGCATGACTCGGCTCGCTGCCGGATCGAGGTGAGTCCCACGCCGTCGGCCTGCGGGGCAGGGATTCCGTGGCCGTTGTCGCGGATCTCGATGTCGAGGGCGTCGTGGACAGTGAGGCCTACGGTGCACTTGCTGGCGCCTGAGTGCCGGACGACGTTGGTGATCGCTTCCTGGGTGATCCGGTAGGCGGCTGCCTCGATTCGCGGGTCGATCCGCAACGCGGCGCCCTGGTCCTGGAAGTCCCGGGCGTTGACGTCGACGGTCAGCGGACCGCGGGCGCTCACGAGTTGTGAATAGGCGTGCAGGGCGCCGGCGAGGCCGGCCTGGTCCAGGGCGTCGGGTCGCAGATCGTCGATGATGCGCCGGATCTCGGTTACAACACGGTCCGCCTCAGCGCGAGTGCGCGACAGGATCTGGCTGGTGGCCGCCTGGTCGGTGTCCAGCAGGGACTGCGCCGCCTCCAGGCCAAGCGCCAGGCCGCTGAGCGCCGGGCCCATCCCGTCGTGCAGGTCGCGGCGGAGGCGTTCGCGTTCGGCCAGGGAAGCGGCGATGACGTGGCCGCGTGAGCGGTCCAGTTCGGTGGTGAGCGCTGCTGCCCGTACGGCGAGCGCCACGTGCGGCGCGAGGGCGCGGACGACCCTCAGGTCGGCCCGGTCGAGGGGCTCACCGCGCGTCCGCGGAACGATAATCAGGCACCCTTGCGGGACTCCCTGGTGATCCAGGAGCTCGCTGTGCGGCACCCCGGCGGCGACGGGATCGCCGCAGGCGGCCAGCACCTTCCCGCGGGTGTCCTCGATGGCCACATACCGGGATCGCAGCGCACCGGCGACGGCCTGGGCGACGGCCGGCATCAGGTCGCCCTCCCGCCGCAGCCCTTCGCCGACACGGGCGACCGCAAGCGCGGGATCACGCCGCTCGCCATACACCAGGCGGTCCGCCCCGCGCTGCAGCACGTCGCGGAACGGGATGAGCCCCACCGCGACCACGGCGGCGGCTGCCAGGGCTGGCAGCGGGCCTGCCGGAACATGCGCGCTGAGCACTCCGGTCACCACCGCGTAGATCACGGCAACGCAGGCGGTGAGCACCCCGTAAACGAGCGTGCGCCGCAGCGCGAGCCGCAGATCGACCAGGCCGTACCACAGCAGTGCCCAGCCCAGCGCGAGGATCAGCAGCGGCTGCACAATAGTGTCGATCACAGGCGGGAGCCAGACCGAGCAGGCGAAGAACGCGACGGTGATAACCAGGTACCATCCCAGTTGCTCTCGCTCTGGGCTGCCTGCCCGCAGTAGCCGGCGGACGGCTGCGGCCAGGCACACGATCACGCTGCAAAGTATGAGCGCAAGCGCGATCGGCGCCATTGCCTGGACCGGGCGCCACATCAGCGGATGTCCCAGCGCTCTGACCGGGGCACCCATCGCCTGGGGAGACAGCGCGACCACCACCGTGACGGCCCCGGTCATGATCGCGGCCGCGACCACCAGTAGCCGCAGGCGACCCGGTGCCCGCCCGGACGGCCACAGCGTGAGCAATACCGTGGGTCCCAGCAGGAACGCCACCGACCAGGACCACCCGCCGATCCACGCCACCCATGCGGCCAGCGGCAGGCCGTGTCCCCGCAGGGCCAGCAGACCGTAGGGCTCGCCGATAGCGGTCAGAGCACCACCGCACCAGGCCTCGAGGATGAACAGCCACCCGATCGAGTTCCGCGGGCGCGCCCACGCGAGGCAGCCGCCGATCACGGCGAAGGCGACCCCGATAGTGGCGTTGACCAGCAGATGCCCGCTCACAAAAGTCGCGAAGTACCCAGGGATGGCAGCCGCCAGCGCCACTCCGGCGATCGACGCCGCGACGGCGCCCGCTCCCGAGCCGGCCGCTATCAGCCGCGCCCATCTGGATGGCACAGTCGGATTGTCCCCCGGCGCCCTGCCCGGCGCCAGGCTCTGATGTCCCGGCCTGCCCGGGGCATCCTCCCGGTCCCTCCCGGTCCCGCGGCCCATGCGGTGGCGCGCCGGCTGCGCGACATTGAGCGCGAACGCCGACATCCGGAGGACATGATGATCAAGAATCACCCGCTCCGCATCCTGGGCACCTGGGCTGCTCTCACCGCCGTGCTGTTCCTGCTCAGCGCATCCGGCAACAGCTCCGAATGGTCCCACGGCCCCAGCTGGCTCGGAGCACTCGGCTGGTTCGGCTTCCTCATTGGCCTGCTCGGGCTGGTCCTGCTTGCGGTCTACCTGGGCGTCACGAAGCTGCGGCAGCCCCGGTAACTGTCCGGGATAAGCCCCAGCACGAAGTGAGGAGACGACATGCTAAGGAACCACAAACGCTGTCTCGCGGCCGTCGGCGCGGCTGTCACCGCAGCCGCCGCCTTGCCGGGTGCAGCCGCCAATGCCGCCGTCGCCGGCCCGCAGCCGCTGGTCGCGCACACCGCGGCCCTGCCGAAGATCACTATCACGATGAACGGCGAGAAGATCACCGTCAGCGGGGCGCTGCAGTCCGGCGGTGTCGAGATCGAGTCGAGGGTGACCCGCGAGCCGCAGGGGGACCCGACGCTGATCCGGCTCGATCCTGGCGTCACCGTGGCCCAGCTCCTCAAGGCCGCGGCGGCCGACCCGAACAACGTCGCCCTCATCGCCTCGATCGTCTTCAGCCCGCAGGCGAACAAAGGCACATCCGCGGCGCAGGCCCACCTGGCGCCGGGCCGGTATGTCGCGGCCGACCTGGCGTCGAACGCCAAGACCCCGCCACTCACCACGTTCACGATCGCGAAGGCCGCCTCCCCTGTCCGGCTGCCTAAGCCCCAGGCAACGATCGCCTCGATCGAGTTCAGCTTCCGCGGCCCCAGCCTGCTGCATGACGGCGAGCTGGTCCGCTTCGCCAACCACGGCTTCCTGGTGCACATGATCGTCGCAGTCCGGGGCCGCACGGCTGCCGGCGCGCGCCGAATCGCCCGGCTGCTGAAGGAGGGCAAGGACGGCCAGGCGCAGCGCCTGGCTACCGGCTTCTACGCCTTTGACAACGCCCTGACCCACGGCGCCTACCAGCAGCAGGTCATCCGCAACCGGCCTGGCTACTGGATACTAGCATGCTTCATGGACACCCAGGACCACCGCGAGCACACCCAGCTCAGCATGGAACGTGTCATCCGCATCGTCAGGTAGCCGGCACGCCGGCCGGCAGTAGCACGCGGCCCGTCTTGCCCGGGTCGGGCCGCGGTGCGGGGAACAGGACCTGCCCGCAGCCGCCGGGGGCCCTCTGACAGCG
>WNFC01010982.1_pt1 | contig 10070 bp, 9 predicted proteins | sample 5400541 | NCBI WGS metagenome assembly WNFC01 (sample SAMN13153342, study PRJNA577476) | soil metagenome | isolation source: 120 cm saprolite under Douglas fir tree site 2 hole 2 replicate 1 | place: USA:California | collected 2015-04-18 | reverse complement strand
TTGAAGGTCGAGCCTATCTTTTCGCTCCTTGAACGCAAATATGATGTCCCCCTGATCGAGGCCGAGTACAAGTTGGAAGCCGTGGCAGCCGAGACAGAGGTCGCGGCGGCTCTACGCGTTAAGCAAGGCAGCCCGATCTTCCGCATTGAAAGAACCTCGTACTCGACAGGCAATCGGCCGGTCGATTACGAGAAGCTGTACTACCGAGGCGATCTCGTCCGCTTCGTCACACGCCTGGCACGAAAGGTTTCGCGATGAGCCAGCCGATGACGGCTTATCCGGCGGTCCTGCACTGCACTTGAAAACCGCTAGCCCTTCCTCCTGAGATAACCGTCGATCGCCATCGGCCCGGAACCACCGAGGACGAGCGCCGCGAGGCAAGCAAGGTAGAGCAGGTTAGTCTCGTAGCCCGGTGGTCCGAGCTGGGCATGCCCGGAGGTCACGCTTATGAGCTTGATTGAACTGAACCCATAGGGCAGATGTACGGTAAAGATTGCGACGAGCAGAACTGCAGCCATCGGCAAACTAGCAAGCGGCACGAGAGCTCCCAGTAGAACGGCGAGTCCTCCGAAGACTTCGGTGAGAATGGTAAGCCATGCCATGAGATGAGGCGCGGGCACACCGATTGCATGCAGGATGGCGGCGAAGGCTTCAGGTCCCCTGGACAGCTTGGCGAAGCCGTGCTGCATGAAGCCATACCCAACAATCAGCCGGAGCGGAATGGGAGCCCAGCGAGTGAGCGCAGATCGATTTAGGAACCCAAAGCGGTTGCTGTGTCCCTGTTCCGATAATTGGCGAAGATCCTTCATGTTTGTTTTGGTCCTTTCAAAGAAGACCGCGCAAAAAGCGCGATCTGGGTCTTTTATTATGATGTTATAATGTCATAATGGTTACAGGTTTTCAGACGAATTTTTGATGGGCTCTGTTTCCCAGATTGTAGGCCTGCCTGGACCGAACCCAATGGGTGTTGGCGGATCCAGCTCAGAGTCATGCGGCGCCTGTTCCGGGTCATGGAATGGCGACGACTGAGTGGATTGTGAGAATGCACGAAAGGACGTGTACTGGACCGTATCTTTTGCAAAGACGAGATCGAGAGTCCAATCCAAAACCACACGGAGACGTTTTTCGAGCCCCGGCAGTTTGCTGAGATAGATCGTCCTCCACATCCACCAAGCGATAAAACCGGAGAAACGTCGACCGAAGAGCTGGCCGACCCCCGTCCGACGTCCAATTGCGGCCAGCTGACCGATTGTTCTGAACGAAAATGGTCTAAGAGCTTCGCCTCGTATTGAAGCAACAAGGTTTCTCGCGGCCGTTCTCGCTTGGCGCAGCGCGTGCTGAGCAGTGGGCGGGTGAAAGCCACCGTTTCCGTCAGGAATCGATGCGCAGTCCCCCAGGGCCCAAACTCCCTCCTTTCTTTCAACCTGTAGCATCAGGTTGGTATCAATTCGGCCGCCTTGGTTCGCAAACGGCAACCCGGCAACGACGGGGGAAGGAGAGTTCCCCGCGGCCCAGACCACGAAACTTGTCCCAATGAACATACCGTCGTCGAGAGTTACACCTGAGTCTGTGATTGACCTCAGCCTTCGCTGCGTCAGGACTTCGATGCCACGTTCACGCAGTTTCTTTTCTGTGTAGCGGCCGAGCTGCTCGCCGAGCTCGGGCAGCAGGTGTGCTCCCGCATGGACTAGTACGACTCGAATCTGTAGCGGGTGCAGGTTGCGGTAGGAACGGATCGCGGATCCCATGAAATCATGAATGCCCGCGACAGTCTCCACGCCGGCGAACCCGCCACCCGCAACAACCACAGTCAAGAGATCATTTCGGGAAGATGCAGAATAAAGTGGATCTGCTTCTTCCAGATGGGCAATCATGCGGTTACGAAGTAGGATTGCGTCCTCAAGTGATTTCATAGTGAGAGCGCGTTGTTCCAGGCCTGCCATGCCATGAAAATTGGGGACCGACCCTAAGGCAAGTACAAGATGATCGTATGCAAGGCTGTGACTACGCCGATCGAAGCCATGCATGACCTTGACGCTCTTGTTATCGGTGTCGATGTTTTCAACATCTGCCACAATAAATTCAGTACGTCTAATCATCTTGCGAATAGGGTTCGCAATTGTCGAGATGTCGAGATCGCTCGCTGCAATTTCATGAAGCATTGGCGTAAAGAGGACAAAGTTGTCACGACTGACCAGTTGGAGTATCGCCTCGTCCGGAGAGAGGAGTTTCTCGAGCTCACGTGCTACTTCGACTCCGGCGAATCCGCCACCCAGAATCAATATCTTTGGCGTCCGCTTCATTTCGGCATCCTTTCTGACCAGGTTTCTGCTGGCTGAACGTCGATCCTCGGGATTCGTGCCACTCAGAGTGAGGAATCAGTTCTGTTGTCATTAGGACGTTATAATGTCATAATGGTTACAGGATATGACAGATTTTTGTGTCGACGGAACAACCCCGCTTTCAGAACCCGGGATGCCGCGGGATGAGCCTTTCGCTGCAGTGCAGCGACCTACCTTCAGGGAAGCGCTGCGGTTTTGGTTCAAGCTGGGATGGATCAGCTTTGGTGGCACGGCGGCTCACATCGCAATCATGCACGAGGATTTAGTTGAGAAGAAGCGGTGGATCAGCAGCGCCAGCTTCCTCCATGCGCTGAGCCATTGCATGATCCTGCCCGGGCCAGAGGCGCAACAGCTCGCCATCTATATCGGATGGAAGCTGCACGGCAAGCGTGGCGGAGTTGTTGCTGGAACGCTCTTCGTTCTGCCCTCCATGTTCGTGCTGCTGGCGCTAAGCCTGATCTATGTCAAATTCGGCAACCTGCCGTGGATCGCAGCGATGTTCAACGGACTGAAGCCCGCCGTTATCGCTCTGGTAGTAATCGCCCTCCATAGAGTTGCCAAAAGAGCTCTGCGCGGACCTCTGCAAAGCACCATCGCAGCGGCCGCGTTTGCCGGCATGTATTTTTTTGACGTTTCGCTGCTATTGGCTATGTTCAGCGTTATCGTCCTTGGTGTCCTCCTCGGTTGGTTGCAGCCCGGCCTTCTTCCCATACCAGGCGAAACAGGCGTCGAAGCGAACGACGAAGAAGGTTACTTTATTAGCCTGAACTCGGTGACCCCGGAGCCGGCGCCTCTTCTGAAGTCAGTTGCAAAGCTGACTGCGATCGTCCTGCTGCTGTGGCTTCTGCCGCTGCCTGCCCTCTACTTCTTTGCTGAGGACTTCCACTTCTGGAAGAGCCTAGTGCTGTTCTTTACCAAGACCGCATTCGTGACCTTAGGCGGCTCGTACACAGTCATTCCGTACGTAGCCCAGGTTACGGTATCGAAGTTGCACTGGCTGACCAGACTCCAGATGATGGACGGCTTCGCGCTGGCCGAGACAACGCCGGGGCCTCTGATCATTGTGGTGGCATTTGTTGGATTCATGGCCGGGTACAACCACTTCCACGGCTCACTATGGATGGGCACGCTGGGCCTGCTGGCAACAACGTTTTACACCTTTCTACCGTGTTTTCTATTCGTATTTGCCGGCGCTCCGCTAGTGCAGCGAACCCAGGGCAAGCCGACGATTCAGGGTGTCCTGGGACTAATCACCGCCGTCGTCGTCGGCGCGATTCTCGACCTGACACTCTTCCTGGGGAAGGCTGTCATCTTTCCCTCAGGAAGAGTGGCACTTAGAAGGCTCGATGCAATCTCCCTGGGATGGGCGATTCTCTCTCTTGTGCTACTCCGGAGATTCAAACTTAATGTGATTCACCTGATCCTGCTGAGCGTTGGGGCCGGCTTGATCCGCTATTTGCTCGGCCTGTGACAAAACCGTGCATTACTTCCTGTTTGTCGGCAAACCGCACCTTACTCCCAAGTGCCTGAACTCGGACAACGTCCTGACCGAACCTTGGCTGCGGCACCGCACGCCTTCGGCGCCTCTTGCTCTTTCCCCAAACGAGGGGTGAACGCCGAAGGTGGCGGCATATCGTTGTATCGGCTGGCGGCACAACGCTGTATTTGGTGGCACAGAAGGTGCATATTGACGTGGGGAATGTCAGGAACAATCACCCTGATTTACTGAACAGCGCCTAAGCTGCTGCCTCTGCCTTCGCCGCCTTCTTAGTAGCCTTCCTCACCTTCGCCCAACGAGCCTTTTGAGCCGCCGCGATACGTTCTCTCGCTTCAGGACTGATACCTTTCCGCTTCTTCGGCGCTACGACGCTAGCCGCTTTCTTCGGGCGCCCTGGTCCGCGCTTGAGTACACCTGTGAGTGCGTTCCCGTTGGAAGCAGCGAGCAGCGCCTTGACTTCCTGCAAACGAGCGATTTCGGTATCAAGTGCTTCGATGATTGCCTCAGTGTTCATTAGTTCTCCCTATTAGGAGAATATCAAGTCACGTTCTACTTGTGGGTTGTAGTGAGAATCCAAGCGAGTACGGAGATAACACCGCACTCACCAAAGTGTTCCTCGCGGTTATGAAGGAGCCGTGATGATGACCGGATCACCCCAGCTAGGTAAATTGGGACAAGGTCGGTCTTCGACTACTTTTATCAACCGCGATTGCGTCGTCGCCCTTGGAATCGGCCAGAGAAGAAGAGCGTTACCGAGAAACGACGATGGCGACTTCCACCAGGAGATGCGGCCAAGCTCGATTACTGACGTTTGGCGGACCTGTCGGTGCTGTTGATGAATCCAAAGTTTCGGAGAGTTGATTCCGGGCTGGGCAACCGCGATGCTCCGCTAGCATGTACTATTTGGCGATGACGACACTTACCGAACAGACTGTAGCCGAATACTTCGCTGCCATCCGCGCCATGGATGTCGAACGCTGTGTTGCCGTCTTCTCCCCCGATGCCGAACAGCAAGATCCCGTCGGGGCTCCGCCGAACATCGGACATGAAGCGATCCGGGCATTCTTTACCCAGATCTTCAGCGGCTTTCAGCTCGTCGGTCTCATGGAGGATGGCGTGTACGTGAGCGGCAGCTCCGCCGCCGTCAAATGGACCGGGAAGGGCGTCGCTCACAGCGGAAAGTCTGTCACCTTCGAGGGCGTCGATGTGATCGACTGCAACGAAGAGGGAAAGATCATTATGGTCCGCGCCTTCTGGGATCCCGCTCCGGTCATGGCCGCACTGCAATCCTGATCTATTCATAGATTGCACTCGCCTTCGAGGCGGATGAAAATGTGCGGATCGTTCCTGATAAAGGATCCGCGAACCTTTGAGTTGCCAAGAGGCGGTCAAGACAGATGCAGGCCGTCGCTGCGGACGCCCTCACTTACGGCAGTAAGGTGCGGTTTGCCCGTAAATCCTCCCAGACCCCAGAAATCTGGAAAGTCTTGTGTCCGCACTGTTCGGTGAGTGAGTTGGCGATTTTGCATAAACCGAGCGCCGGGACGATGGATTCGGTAATCGTTCACTTGATCTTAGCGGGATCGAGTTTCTGGATGTCTCGTCCAGCGTATAGATAATCAATTTGCGATTGGTCTAGAATCAAGATCTGACCATCGCTGGAACCAGGTATCTTGAAACCCAATTTGGAGCCCCCTACGAAAGAGAAGCTCGACAACTTTTCCCTCAGGGCTCACTTGAGTTGGTAACTTTACTGTAGAACCTGGCTTCAAGGCAACGATCACCTTTTCAGGCCTGCCACCGCCGAAGCTACACAGAGAGACAGTTCGTAAACAAAGGTTTACAGCCTCCTTGTCACCGAACCTCTAAACGACCCTTTAGCATCGCCGCTCCTTTGGCACAACGATTGCAGTTGTGTATGCGCAGAGGTATGTGTGAGACGACTCCATTCTTTCGTTGTGTTAGCCGCAGCTTTACTCTCAGTAACCACAGCATCCAGTGCGCAGGCCCCCTACACAGTTTACGGAGGGGAGACTCGTCAACCTAAGGAACCAGCAGAGCCCTCACCACCCAGCGATCAGAACAGCGCGATTCTTAGGAACGCAGACGTGATTGCTATGGCTTCTTTGGGTCTGTCCGATGGGGTGATCATTGAGAAGATCAGGAGCACCGCCGCTACGAAATTTGATACCAGCTTAGAGGGGCTAGGAGCATTGAAGGCAAGTAACGTGTCGGATTTAGTTATCAGGGCGATGATCAATCCGAAAGCCTCCATGGGCAACACGAGCGTAAGCGTTACAGGCGGCGGTGGTAACTCGGCGCTCTTCCCGGAAGAGGTAGGCATCTACGTTGTCTCGGGAAAGAATCTCGCGAAAGTACAGCCAGAGCAGTACGAAATGGGGTATCAAAATCTTCTGATGAGCGGTTTGACCTACGGCGCGAAACGCGCATACCTCCGTGGGAAAATTGAAAACGCCGACAGTTCTCTGCACCTCCCCGCTCGGTCGCAGGAGTTTGTAGTTAGAGCACCAGACGGATATGTTGCGGAAGACTTCCGCCTTTATAAGTTGGACGAGAAGAAAGATTCTCGCGAACTCCGTATCCTCGACGTCGGTCGATGGTTCGGTGCGAATCGGAGCACACTTGATCGGGATGTGCTGCCATTCACGGCAGAGAAGTTGGACGCTCGTACCTGGAAACTTAGGCTCAATCTGGAGATTGGCGAATATGGATTCATTGCGCCACTGTTGCGCACAGTACCCAACCCGAGTGGCGAGGTCCGTGCCCTAGGTTGGATATATACATTTGCCGTGCGGTAATGGGTGGTTGGTCACTCCACCAGTATGTTTATATCCGGAAGTTATCCGAAGACACGGAGAGAGTATCAAGAGAGCCGCGCGAATCAAACGTCCTTTTCAAAGGAATACGCGGAATAGCTGGAAAGGAAACAGGCGGACTGAGCCTTGTTGATTCAGGTACTTCGGTCAGGCTTTAGAGCGGCGAAGCGCTCCACATTTTCCTGGCAAAAATGAACTAGGTCGCGGACGTACTGAAAGGCTTGCAGGACGATCGGCTTGGCCGCAGCTTGGTCTGTGAAGTCGGAGATGGGGATTGGTTTGAGCGGAATGCAAACGGATGCACTCTTGCCGGTCTGTTTGGCAATGATTTCAAAATCGTGCGAGCAGTGCTCAAGGACCTGTTTGAGAGAAGCCACATTTGTGTACGGGAACCGGAGTTCGACTGTACCCTGTTTTGCTTTATGGAAGATATCCAATGGAGCGCTTATGCTGCCGCCCTTGAAACGAAACCAGCTGTCGTCCCACCAAGCGTCGCGAGGCTTCTCCCACTCGATTTCGCCTGCGGTGAAAAAGGACTCAGCTTCGTGCGCGTAGAAGGCCCGAAACGTCGTCATGGCAGGGTTTATGATCTGCACTCCGGTGGCGGCATAATGCTCCAAGGCCCGCTTTATCACCCCGGCTCTGAAGCCTGAGCGGTTGTATTCGACGGAAAAGAACTCTCCCAGCTTTTCGAGCGATACGCGGGTATCGAAATCGGCATATCCAGTGCTGTATTTCTCCGGCGACACGAGACAAGTGAAGAAGAAGTCCCAGTAAGAATTCTTTCCTGATTTGCCACGGCGGCGGTAACGCTCCGGCTGATGGTCTTGAAAACCGGCACGTATCTTGTCCTCAATCAAGATAGCAACGCGGGGAGCGGCTACATGCAACGAATGATAGGTGACAAGGACATCGGTTTCGCCTTCTTCCGTCGTCACTGAACGGATCGCCTGGCAGTTCCAACTCGCAGACGGGTGCAGGAGAAGCGTATGTTCCGCCCCGTCCCACGCCGTTTGCATGTTTTTCTTCGCCTCTTCAAGAAAGAAGCCCAGAAAGCCCGGATTACAGGAGAACTCTTCCTCGAGCAGGAAGTCGATGTGGTGCTCCTGAATGGGGGAATGGGGCGATGGGGGCACGGTCGGAGTATTGCTTTCCGATGTCTCACTCAACTCTGAAGGTGTTGGAATTTCCTTTGTCTCAGGGGGAAACATGTAAAACAGCCTCGCTGTAAAAATGAGCCAATTTGTAAAGCCCTCTATTAGTACCATCAGGAACTGTGGGGGTCCAACGACCCGTCAGATCCCGATCCGCTCGACCTAATCGTCTACCAGTCAGAGTTGACCTTCCAGCTTCGCAATCTCGGTTGCGAGCTTGAGGCCGGGCGCAGTGGCGCGCCCCCGAAATCAAGGGCTACACGCCCGAGTACATCGAGGCATCCAAGTCCGCGTTCTCAGCCGCCGATGATCCCACAGACGGGCGCAGCGATTGGCGACCTCTCGCCAGATCGATCATGGTACCCTAGTGTTCAATTTCTGATCGATCTACTAACGCCAGACGACGAAATCCGGAGGAAAGCCGAGAAGCACCTGACCGAGGGGCATCAACGCTTATAACAAAATACCTGGTTCAACCGGACAAGATCTCCCGCCCAGAATGGCAGTTCAATCCCTAGCTTGAGAAACGTGAGGATCATCAGCTATTTGATGTATGTCGGCAACCCTTACTTTGGCATTATTTCAGGGTTGCCCGTCAGCCGTAAGCTATGGACATCTCTTTGCGCTCGACTTTCTATCCGATTTTGAATCCGTACTTCACCGCCTGGGTTTGCAGATCTCTCCACTTCGCCGCCGTGCTCGAATTTGGCGGGCCAACTCCGCCGCCGGCTTGCACCGCGCTGAGCACGCCACCCGCATTCTGAAGGCAAAGGGTCGCAATCGCGGGCGTGTTCGGTTTGGGCACGCTGGGGACTGCTGTTTGCGGCTGTTTGAAGTTCAGAGCATAGGCCAGGTTGTTTATGTCGCCGCTTGCATCTCGCGGTGTCAGCGGCGCAAGGCCCCAGCGCCATTCAATCAGCTTGAGCACGGACGTGTGGTCGAAGACGAGCGAACTGATCCGCGGATTTTGCGCATCGCCGCGGCTGAACGGAGACGCGATCACCACCGGCAGGCGGAATCCGAGCAGCGTCTTACCACCCACGATGTCAGTATCGACTGCGTTTGCGGCCTCTGCGCGAGGCGGCGCGACGTGATCGAAGAATCCGCCCCACTCGTCGAAATTGATGACCATCACTGTGCTTGACCAGGCGGGTCCGTTGGCTATGGTATCGAACAGGTCATAAAGAAAGCGATCGCCCTCGCGAATATCAGCGTGGGCGTGGTCATCATTGCCGGTTCCATCGTCCAGGATCGTGTAGCTCGGGTCTACGAAGGAGACCGCCGGCAGGGTACCATCGCTCGCCTGCGCAAGAAAATCGCTGTGGAGTTTCGAAATACCAACGTATTGGTCCGCCCAGAGTGTGAGAAAGGGTACGTTGGAGTAATAGTAGTTGTGGCTCACCTGCGCGTCCGCGAGCCGGTCAAAGATTGTCGGCAGCGAACTTATGACAGCGCTGTTGTCAGTGCGATCTGTCTGGCCCGCGTACAGGAACACCCTGTTGGGGAAGGTCGGGCCAAGTATGGCGGCGAAGTAATGGTCACAGGTCGCGTAGTTGCGTGCGAGCGTCGCATAGAAGGGGATGTCCTTCTCCTCGTAATAGCCAATGCTGAAGAGGTCGTTCGATCCGGCACGCAGGAAGCCGTCCATCTTGCCGCCGTCGTATGCGACGCGCGATCCGTCATAGCTGTGATCGGGATCGGCCTGCGGGCAGCCCGTGAAGTCACCGGAAAGCGAGTGGGTCGCATGCGATGCACCGCTCTTGTCGGTGAAGTTCAACCCGGCTTGTTGGCCCACCGCGTTAGGCAGCCAGCCCAGAAAGTGATCAAAGCTGCGGTTTTCCATCGTGACGACGACTACATGTTCGATGCCGGAAGATGCAGGGGCAGGCAGACCTGGATTGCTCGGTGGAGTGATCGGAGCAATAGGTGAAATACGCGTTGCGCAACCCAGCACAACCGATCCCCCAGCTACAAGCGCGTGCCTCGTAAAATCTCTCCGACTCAATTGCATACTGTCCTCTCCGTACTCTTATGAGATGTCATCGTTGATTCCCGAGTGGTCGGCAACCCTTACCCTGGCAAATTTCAGGGTTGCCCGTGATTCGGGAGGAATTGGTAGCCGGAACCGCGGATCGATTCCCACAAGCAAGACTTCGCGGTTACTCGAAGGATTCTGGTCTCCGGAAGCGGCGACGATGTGTTAGTAGAAGATATGGGAAATCTGGTCTATACGGCGGTC
>WNFC01027812.1_pt1 | contig 10073 bp, 9 predicted proteins | sample 5400541 | NCBI WGS metagenome assembly WNFC01 (sample SAMN13153342, study PRJNA577476) | soil metagenome | isolation source: 120 cm saprolite under Douglas fir tree site 2 hole 2 replicate 1 | place: USA:California | collected 2015-04-18 | reverse complement strand
AGCCGCACTCGGGACAGGTCACCAGTTTCTGATAGCCCCAAAGCGTCTCGGCCATGGAGCCGGTCGGAATGACAAACGCCTCGGCCGTGAATGATTTCAACATCAGCACGAGCACGACCACGAAGACGATGGTTTCAACGACCTCCCGCCATGTATCCTTGGGTTCTGCTGAAGAGGGCCTGGCCTTGGGAGCGGCGGCCGTCGAGGTCTTTCCACCCCGAGGCGGACTGCCATCCTGCGGTAAGGGACGCGGGGTGGGCGGCAGGGGATCGGGAGTCGTGCGCAATTGATCTTGAGACATGAGATTCCTCGCTGGGAGCGGCTGGATTTAGCGTTTACGTTTCGCACCCGGTGCGCATTGCGATTCGTGTCATGCTCCGGGCGCAAAACGATGAATCATCCAACAGACAAACGTATTTCGTTCCTTTCGGCGGGTTATTGATCCGATTCCAAAACGGCCAGGAAAGCATCTTGGGGAATTTCGACCTGGCCGACCTGTTTCATGCGTTTTTTGCCGGCCGCCTGCTTTGCCCAGAGTTTCCGCTTTCGGGTAATGTCGCCGCCATAACACTTGGCGGTCACGTTTTTCTTGATCGGGGCAATGGTCTCCCGGGCAATGACTCGGTTGCCGATGGCTGCCTGAATCGCGATCTCGAACAGGTGGCGCTCGATCTCGGCGCGGAGTTTCTTGACCAATTTTCGGCCCCGACGATCGGCACCGTCCCGGTGGACGATAGTGGAGAGAGCATCGACGCGCTTGCCGGCCACCAAAACATCCAGCCGCACCAAATCCGCCGGCCGGTAGCCCACCACATCGTAATCCATCGTGCCGTAGCCATGCGTGACCGACTTTAGTTTATCGTAAAGGTCATAGATCACTTCCGCCAGGGGCATTTCGTATACGAGAATGGCCCGCGTCGGACTCAAGTACTCGGTGCGAACATATAGTGCCCGCCGATCGGAGCAGAGTTGCATCAAGTCGCCGATGTTCTCCGCCGGGAGAAGGAAACTAATGCGCACGACCGGCTCGCGAAACTCCTCGATCTGCCCCGCTTCGGGCACCTTCTGGGGATTGTCGATGGTCAGGATTTCGCCTTTGCGCGTCAGAATCTCATAGGTGACGTTCGGGGCTGTTTGAACCAATTCCAGCTCGCTGTCGCGCTCCAGCCGCTGCTGAATGATCTCGCGGTGCAACATGCCCAAGAAACCGCAGCGGAAGCCGAAACCTAATCCTTCACTGGACTCCGGCAAATAGGTAAAGCTCGCGTCGTTCAGACGGAGCTTGCCCAGGGATTCACGGAGCGCCTCAAAGTCATTGTTGTTGACCGGGTATAATCCGCTATAGACCATCGGCTTCGGTTCTTTGTAGCCGGGCAGGGCTATTTCGGCGGGTCGGAGGGCGTCGGTCACCGTGTCGCCGATGTGGACGTCGCTCAGGGTCTTGATCTGGGCCATCAAGTAGCCGACCTGACCGGTGGACAACTCTTCGCACGGAGTTGGAGCCGGCCGGAATTGACCCAACTCGATAATTTCGTGCTCGGTGCCGCCGCGCAGGAGTCGAACTCGCTGCCCTTTGTGCAGCCGGCCGTCTTTGACCCGGACGTAGACCACGACCCCCTTGTAGGTGTCGAAATGGCTGTTGTAAACCAAGGCTCGCAAGGGAGCATTCGGATCGCCGGAGGGCGGCGGAATGCGCGCGATAATGGCCTCTAGCACCTCGTCTACTCCCTGGCCGGTCTTGCCGCTGGCGCGGAGCACGTCGGCGCCGGTGATTCCCAGCGCTTGCTCCATTTCCGCGATGACTTCCGTCGGCCGGGCAACGGCCAGGTCGATCTTGTTCAGCACCGGCACGATGGCCAACTCATTCTCCATGGCCAGAAAAGCGTTGGCGACGGTCTGGGCTTGGACTCCTTGGAAAGCATCGACCAGCAGGATGGCGCCCTCGCACGCGGCCAGGCTCCGCGAGACTTCGTAATGAAAATCGACATGGCCGGGAGTGTCGATCAGGTTTAACTCGTAGCGTTCCCCTGAGCGGGGGGCGTTAGCCCCCTGAGCCTGCAACCCCGGTGGCGACGTATAGTAAATCGTCACCGGGTGCATTTGAATGGTGATGCCGCGCTCGCGTTCCAAATCCATGTCGTCGAGAACCTGCGCGCGGAAGTCGCGAGCGGTGATGGCCCCGGTTTTGAGCAGAAACTGGTCGGCAAGCGTGCTCTTGCCGTGATCAATATGGGCAATGATGGAAAAGTTGCGGATTTGGCTAATTGGCGTCATTTGTTGGCCGTCGGCGTTTTCCTCATTTTCGCTCGATCGAAAGACTTTCCCAATTTAGCAATTAGACTGAATTCTGAATAGGCCAGCGGAAGGGGACGATGTGGGTGGGACAGCCCCAAAATCATTTCTCGCCATCATACGTCATCGCTTGCGGCTTAGCGTCAACTCATTTGTCAGGTCACGCTAAACCGCAAGCGCCCGAATCGGGAAGTTTGTGCAGGCGATTCCGACCTACCAATGCGAACCTGCAATGGCGTTCGGCTGTCCGTGATGGGTTCGTAGCATTACAATGGATTTTTGTACTCTTTTTGATTCGGCCGGAACTTTGACTGATGAAATCCACTCCTTCTGCTTCATTTCGTAGCCGGCCGGCCACTTGGAAACTGGTTCTGGCTTTTTCCCTTCTTTATTTGTCGTGGGGCACCACGTACTTTGCCATTCGGTCGGGGGTCCATGATGCCAGATTGCCGCCGGCCCTGTTTGGGGGAGTCCGCGTCAGCTTGGCGGGCTGGATTTTGCTGGCCTTTCTCTCCTGGCGCGGGGAAAACATTCGCATGCCGAGGCGACAATTCCTGTGGGTCGTGATTAGCGGTCTTTTGTTGTTCGTGGGCGGCAACGGCCTCATTACCTTCGCCCTGGACAATGTTCCTTCCGGAGTCACGGCCGTGCTGGTGGCCGCCACACCATTATGGATGGCCCTGATGGAAATGGCCTGGCCCGGTGGCGACCGGCTTTCGATTCGCGGCTGGTGCGGCCTCTTGACCGGCTTGGGCGGCGTATTGATCTTGCTCTGGCCCAAGTCGGAGGATGCGGCACTATTATTCCAGCAAGCCGGTCCAATCTGGATTCTCGGGTCATCCCTTTTCTGGGCTTTGGGCTCGCTGGTGCTTCGCTATCGCCGCCAGACGGGTTCTCATTTGGCGGCCGCTGCTTATCAAATGATCGTAGGCGGCATGGTCACCTCCCTGCTTGGAATTGCCATCGGTGAGGGATCACAACTGACGCCGGATCGGCTGACATGGGGCGGCGCGTTCTCATTCTTCTATTTGTTGATTGTCGGTTCGCTGATCGGTTTTGTTGCATTCAACTGGCTGCTGGGACAGGTGCCGGCGACATTGGTGGGAACCTACGCCTACGTGAATCCGCTCATTGCAATCATGGTCGGCTGGCTGCTGGGAGGCGAAGACATGACGGTCCGCATTCTGGCCGGCGTGGTGGTGATCTTGTCGGGAGTCGCTTTGGTCCGCGCAGGTGGCGTGAAGGAAAGGCATCCAAGGCGAGAAAAACTGCCTCCAGAATTGCAATCAGATGAGGTCGGTCTTTCGGCTCGAATAAATACGGGTAGCGATTTGGTAAGGAATTAGTCCGCGTAGCGAGCCATCAGGCCGGTGAGGATACGGGAGGCCAGGGATTCGCGGATGCCGTAGTTGGCGGCCACGTCGACGGCCGCTTCTTGAACGGCCCGGAACTCGACTACCTCGAGCGGCACGCCGGTTTCCTCGGCCTCGGCTTTCATGCCCGGCGCGCTCAGTACTAGGACAGCGCCGTGAATCGCCAGCGCCGCTCGTGCCGCCGGGACCCCGTGCTTGGCCAGCCAGACGTGTTGCCGCCGTAAGAGCGACTCAAAGCTCCGGGTAAACTGATCGTCGTCCATTTGCCCGGATTGATACTGCTGAAGCTGGTGATAGAGGGGCCGGGCCAACCGCGGCAGGACGATTTCGATCAATTGATTATTCATGATAGATTCTCTAAGACTCAGTATGCCCAGGCGGCGATCTTCTGGCTACCGAACTTTAGCAGACCTGCTGGAATTTGTCCCCCTGAATTCAATTGTACGCTGGTAATTCTCAAAGGGCAAAACAGGCAAACATTTCCGGCCCTTGTTCCCATGGAGGAGCTGTGTTTAGCCGCGACGCGGTAGCCGAGCGCGACGGTCTCGCTCTACTATCGCGTCGTGGCGAAACGCCCCAGAGGAAACCATTGCAGTTGGCCCCTCCAACCCCGATAATCATTCCCAGGCATAGATTATATTCGCGCCAATGACCCACAAAAGACCTTTGCGCAGGGAGGAATCATGACCGCACGATCCTGGTATTTGGCAATTCCGCTCTTGGCCTTAGTGACTCAGGGGGTTAACACCCCCCGCTCAGGTGCAATCGCCGCCGATGAAAACAAGTCGCCGATTTCCTGGAAAAAAACCGTGGTCGATAAGAAGTTCCGGTCGGAAGGAGTGGCGATCGCCGACGTCAACAAAGACGGCAAAATGGACATCCTCGCCGGGGACATTTGGTACGAGGCGCCGGATTGGAAGATGCACGAGATTCGCAAGGTCGGCGATTATGGCGACGGTTTGGCCAGTTATAGCGAATGTATGATCTCGTGGGCCGACGACATCAACGGCGACGGATGGCCCGATCAAATCGTCATTGGCTTCCCGGGCAAACCCGCCTACTGGTATGAAAATCCGAAAGGCCAAGAAGGCCATTGGAAAGAGCACGTCATTTGGCCCAGCGCCTGCAACGAGACGCCCCAATATGTGGACCTGTTTAAGAACGGCAAGCGCGTCCTGGTGATGGCTTGGCAGCCGACGGGCAAGGAGACTATGGGGCAGATGGCCTGGTTCGCTCCCGGCAAAGACCCCACTCAATTATGGGAGATGCATCCGATCAGCGTCCCGAGCGAGCCGGGCAAAGAAGTTCCGGGGACACAACGGTATTCTCACGGCCTTGGGGTCGGCGATGTCAACGGCGATGGCCGGCTCGATGTCATTTGCACCGGCGGCTGGTGGGAACAGCCGGCTGGCGAGCCAGGTGGCGTCAGCCCCCGGAGCAATGAACCTTGGAAGTTTCATCCCGCCAAGCTGGGCGAGGCTTGCGCCGACATGTTTGCTTATGACGTGGACGGCGATGGCCATCCCGACATCATCAGCAGCTCGGCTCACAAGTTCGGCATTTGGTGGCACCAGCAACGACCGAGCAACGGTGGCGATCCGGCCTTCCTCACACATGACTTATTCAAAGATAAGTTTTCTGAATCGCACGCCCTGCACTGCGTGGACATCAATGGCGACGGACTCAAGGACCTCGTCACCGGCAAGCGTTGGTGGTCGCATGGCCGCAATGAGCCGGGCTCCAGCCAGCCGGCCGTTCTCTACTGGTTCGAGGCCAAACGCGGCAAAGACGGGATGACCCAATTCATTCCCCACTTGATCGATTCCGACTCCGGCATCGGAACGCAGTTTGTGGTGGATGATATCAATGGCGACAAGCTGCCCGACATCGTGGTCGCCAACAAGAAGGGCGTGTTCATCTTCGAGCAAGTGCGTGGAGAGTGAGTGGTGAGTGGTGAGTAGTGAGTGGTGTCAAGCCCTTGTTTACGTTTCGCGCCCCCCGCGGGCGGGAGTTTTTCAAGATGGAGTCGCGCGATCGTCCGCGAACCGGCGCCGAAGTGCTTGTGAGCGGCCTGCGCGAGCATGGGGTGCGGCACGTCTTCGGTTATCCCGGCGGGCAGATCACCCCGATTTACGACGCGCTCTATCGTGAGGCGGGCATTCGGCACATTTTAGCGCGCGACGAGCAGGCCGCCGGCTTCATGGCCGATGGCTACGCCCGGGCCTCGGGCGAGCCGGGCGTTTGTCTGGCGGTGTGCGGCCCGGGCGTGTTGAACGCGGCGACGCCGCTGGCCACCGCCTTCACTGACTCCATTCCGATCCTTTTGATAAGCGGTCAGGTGCCCAACCGGGGCCGGTCTTGTTGGAGATTCCCCTCGATGTGTTGCGGTCCGAGCCGGCTCATCTGATCTTTCCCTCCCAACCCACGATGATCGCCGCGCCCTCGGCTCGACCTGGAGAGATTGAGTCGCTAGCCGAGTTGGTGCAAGGTTGGCATAAGCCATTGATTCTGGCCGGCGGCGGGGTGATCGCGGCCGGGGCGGAATCAGTCCTCGTACAAGTGGCGGAGCGCTTGGGCGCTCCAGTGGTTCACACCCTCATGGGAAAGGGCGTCATCCCGGCGGATCATCCGTTGTCCGCCGGGTTGCCATGGTTTCAAGCCACCTCGGACTTGACCGACATGGGACCTTTCTTGTCGCCGCTTTTTACAGAGGCCGACGGACTGCTCGCGGTCGGATGCCGATTTTCCCAAGTTAGCACGGCGAATTGGAAGCTGCCTATGCCGCCGGCTTTGGCTCACATTGACGTGGATCGCAGCGAGATCGGCCGGCATTATCCGGTCACCTTAGGCATCCACGCGGATGCCAAACACGCTTTGATCCGGCTTTTGGACGCCTTGCCGACAAAAATACGGAGACCGTGGGCGCCTCCGCCCCCATCTCGAAAACCTTGGCGCTTACCTGGCATTGATTTGCTCGGCCCATTGCGACGAATGTTGCCGCGAGATGCGATCATTTGTGCCGACATCACTCGTCTAGCGTACATCATGCTGGCCGAGTTTCCCGTCTATCAATCCCGCACATTTCTGCATCCGGCTGGATTCGTCTCGATGGGCTACGGATTGCCGGCCGCCCTGGGCGCCAAGACGGCCCATCCAGATCGAACGGTGGTCGCCGTCGTGGGCGATGGCGGATTTCTGATGAGCGGCATGGAGCTGGCCACCGCCGGCCAGGAAAAACTGCCGGTGATTGTCGTACTTATCAATGACAATTGTTTGACGCTAATCAAAGCAATCCAAGAGCGCCGGTATGAAAGCCGATTTCTCGGCGTGGATTTACTCAATCCCGATTTCGGAGATTTTGCCCAGGCGTTTGGGGTCCCTTATTGGTGCGTCGATTCCGATTCGGCATTTGAAAGCGCCCTTCGCGAAGCCGTGTCCCTTAGTCAGACGGCGCTGATCGAAGTGCAAATAAAATAAAACACAAAAATTGATCGATTTATCGGTTCGCGCTCGCCATATGCCGCGAGCGCGAACCGATAAATCGATCGGTGGACGAAACGTAAACCTACGGGGTCTGCCGGATTTTCTTCGCCGCTTCCAGCGCGGCATCGGCGACGCGCTTGTGGGGGTCCTTCTTGAGTTTGTCTAACTCCGGAAGAGCAGATTTTGCCCCCGGCCCGATCTCGCCCAAAGAGAGGGCGGCCTGACGGCGAACCGGCCACTGACTATCACGAAGCAAATCCGTCAAGCCGGGCACGGCATCGGCCGCCTCGGGGCCGATGCTTCCCAAGGCCAATGCTGCGTTTTGCCGGACGAGCGGATCGGCGCTTTTCAGTGCCTCCAACAAGTCCGGTAAAGCCTCGCGCGCCTGCGAGCCGAGCTGACTCAGGCCGAAAGCACCCTGAACTTGCACTTTTGGATCGGCGTCATGCAGCATCCGCCGCAATTGGGCCACACTTTTGCCTTCGTAGGGCGCCTTAGACCGACACCCGGAAATAAAAAAGACAGGAAGGAAAAGAATGACCCAGCCACGGATGAAACACGGATGGAACACGAATGAGTGCATCATTTTCTCATTTTATTCCAGCTATTGGTCGGTGCTTCACTTATTGTTTCAGGAGATGCAGCCGCAGGAGGTTGAGGGCCATCTTAGCGGTGCGACTTTGGATTTCCGCGCGGGTGCCGAGCCAGTTGAAAGATAACGACCGGACTCCGCCATCCCAGGCCAGGCCGGCGAACGCCAGACCCACCGGCTTGTCCGTGCCGCCGTCTCCCGGCCCCGCCAGTCCGACGGTGCTGACGGCGAAATCAGTGCGGAAGCGCGATCGGCAGCCGACGGCCATCGCTTCCACCACCGGAGCACTGATGACGCCAAGTTCTTCAATCAAGTCCGCCGACACGCCCAACATTTCAATCTTGATTCGGTTATCGTAGGCGACGACGCCCCCTAGCAAACAGACGCTGGCCCCCGGCACCTTGCCCAAGCCCGGCCGTCACGCTCTCCGCCATCGCCACCGTTTGTCGTTTTGCTTTGAGCAAGGCCATGACCGCGTCCTCGAGTTCTTCGTCCTCAACGCCGAACACCAGCGATCCCAGCCTTTCGCGAATGATCTTTTCTACCGGGTCGATTTGGGACTGAGCCTCGGCTAAGCTGCCGGCCCGAGCCATAATGCGCAGGGAAATGGTGGCGTCGGACACGGTGATGCCGACTTCCGGCGACTGGGTAATCAGTGATGAGTGATGAGTGATGAGTGATGAGTGCGGTTCGGTGGGGGCCGTCTTTGACAAATCACTCATCACTTTCAACTCATCACTCATCACTTTGCCCCTCCGGTGAGTCACATCCATCAGCTTTTCCTCGACAGCCGACTCGCCCGCGCCGAAACAGTTGATCTTGCGCTGGACTAAGACACCACCGCCCAGGCCCATTTGCAAAAGTCGCGGCCGAACCTGACCATCGAACATCGCATACATCTCGGTGGGCACGCCGGGCATCGCCGCCACGATGCTTTTACCAATCATCATCCAGATTCCCGGAGCGGTGCCATGCGGATTGGGAATTGGCTCCGCGCGGGCGGGAAACATTGCCTGCACCCGGTTACGCTCCGGCATGGCGCGATGCCGGCGGGCAAATAATTGTTGAATGTGCTCGAAGGAGGGCGGATGGAAAACCAACTCGACCCCGGCCAGTTGGGCCAGGGCCTCACGGGTCAGGTCGTCTTGCGTGGGGCCGAGACCGCCAGTGAGGAGTACCAATCCCGCCCGATCGGCTGCGATTCGAAAAGCGGTGACATTGTCTTCCAAATCATCGGCGACGGTGGTGTGCCAGCCGACCGGGATGCCGATCTCCGCCAAGCGCCGGCTCAGCCATTGGCTGTTGGTGTCCAGGTTTTGGCCGCTTGTCAACTCACTGCCGACGGAAATTATTTCTGCTTTCATATGCGATTAAGCATATCAAGGCAGACGGATGTCGGCGGGATTTTAGGCCCGCAACCTATCGCATTTCAAGTGTTTGTCTTTCGGCAAGGGGTATGGACTTCGATTCGGTACCAAAACCGAACGACCAAGTCCGCCGATTCGAATTGGGGGACCTGGTCGCTCTTGACTGTCCGGACCTGTCGCGGCTGTGAATTGAGGGGCAGCCTCACGGCGGGCTCTTGGGTTCGCCGCTATTTCGGAGAATCAGGTTGCGGAGCTTTTTGGCGTCGATGTTTTTGGGAACTTCGTGAACGGAGCCGTCGCAGAAGGCCGCTATGAAAACATCGGGGAATTCCGCACCCAACTTGGGAAGTGGTTTGGCTGGGTCGAACGGCAAATCATCCGGCTTGGTCCAAGGAACGGGATCCGCGGCCTCGACGATCATGATGGTGTTGGAAGTTCCGTCCGGAATGTCCACCAATCGGATTTTCTCCCCCGCTTCGAATGCGGATCCTTTTCCAACGAAGGCCTGGTAAAAGGTTTCGTATTTCTCCTTGGTGCGCACGGTTACGGGCGCGTAAACGGGGGGCATCTGCTGCAAGAGCTTCTTGTTGTGCTCGCTGTCCCAAGGCTCGTCAAGCTTGAATTGCCGGTAGACGGCGTCTTGCTCGATATAGGGCAAAATGGCGACTCGCCAACTCAGGAGGGGCTTGCCGTCCTTATCGGTGATAGCGGGTGCCGGGAAATGACCATTGACATCATGGAAATTGTGCATGGCCAAGGCAATTTGCTTGAGATTGTTGCTCCTCTGGACGCGCTTGGAGGCAACCCGGGTCTTTTGAATCGCCGGAACCAACATGGCGAGAAAGGGAACCGATTTGGTTTTCATGCTCAGCTGGATGGTCGATTTGTCCTGCGTAATCTGACTGGATTCCAAGGCGGCCGTTGCGTCTTTGGCCATCGAAGCAAAGATCTCGTCTTGGCGCAATT
>WNFC01021466.1_pt1 | contig 10073 bp, 11 predicted proteins | sample 5400541 | NCBI WGS metagenome assembly WNFC01 (sample SAMN13153342, study PRJNA577476) | soil metagenome | isolation source: 120 cm saprolite under Douglas fir tree site 2 hole 2 replicate 1 | place: USA:California | collected 2015-04-18 | reverse complement strand
AAGTTCCGCTTCGTCGAGGCTCTTGGCAATCCGATCGTCCCAGCGATCTTCGAGGAATTGGAGTTTCTCTTTGGTTTTCATGCGAAAAACTTTCGCCAGTTTCCAAGGAATCGAGTTGGCCGATCATTTCACGGGCAAGATCGCCAGCAGCGTCCTCGACGATACGCTTACACGATTGAGACTGCAATATTGACAGCGCCTCCTTCTGGCACTACAGTCGCGAGTTCCCGTGCCTTCGCATTCGTTTTCTGGCTTTCTCCGGGAGTCACATTTCTTTTCTGACTGCTTCAAGACGAAAGAGGACCTTTTGCTCGCTCCAAATCCCCCCGTGGGCGTGTTCTTACACTGGCTGGGAGGCTTGGCGTCTGCAAGTTTTTACGTTCCTTACCGGCGCGTGAAGACCTGGTCTTGGGAAACATATTGGCTAGTCGGTGGTTTCTTCAGTTGGATCATTGCGCCGTGGTTCCTGGCCTTGGTGATGACGCGCAGCGTGTTTCTCGTTCTTCATGAGACGCCCGCGAGCAGTCTCTTCTGGGCCTATACGTTCGGCGCTCTTTGGGGCTTAGGCGGACTTACGTTTGGCCTCACCATGCGCTATCTCGGCATGTCCCTGGGGATGGCCGTGGCGCTTGGGTACACAGCCGCTTTCGGAACCTTGATGCCACCGATTTTTCGCGGCGAATTCAGCTCCGAGGTATTGGGCACGTCTTCGGGGCGGATCATCTTGTTTGGCGTAGCTGTCTGCCTCCTCGGCATTATTTTTGCCGGGGCCGCAGGAATGTCCAAAGAAAAAGAGATGTCCTCAGAGCAGAAGCGCGCTTCCATCAAGGAGTTTGATTTGAAACGCGGCCTTCTAGTCGCGACTTTCTCTGGGATCATGAGCGCCTGTTTCGCCTATGGCCTTGCAGCAGGCGATCCCATCAAGGCTCTCGCTGTGAAACACGGCACCTCGCCGATTTGGCAGGGGCTTCCGGCACTGATCGTGGTTCTTCTAGGCGGCTTCACGACAAACTTTATTTGGTGCGTAATCCTCAATGTAAGAAACCGCACGGGTTATCAATACTTCTCTTCTGAAATCCGCGGAGGCGGGCCGGATCGAGCCAACGAGCCGATTCTCGAGACGGCAACGGATGCTCCTGGCGAGGAAATGGCTGAAGCCGCGTTGCTTTCAGGCGGGAAGATCGCTCTAACGAGAGCGCCGATGCTCCCGAATTATTTCTTTTCAGCGCTTGCGGGAACAACCTGGTATTTTCAGTTTTTCTTCTACACCATGGGCGAAACCCAAATGGGCCGGTTCAAGTTTTCCAGCTGGACTCTGCACATGGCCAGTATCATCATCTTCAGCACTCTATGGGGCATCGCCCTTAAAGAATGGAAAGGCGCCGGCTCGCGGACGAAATTTCTTGTCGCTCTGAGCCTGTTGGCGCTTGTGGGATCAACTATGATTGTTGGCTATGGCAATTATATTGGTACGGCGGGCCGGGCGGCGCAATCCGCGTCTTCACAGTGAACCAGTCTTCCCGATGAGACTCCCTTTTGCGCCAAAGAAACCGGTGTGCGATGAGTAGCACGCTGCGCTCGCTAGCTTCGCCTCGCGTTGTCAATATCCACGACCTTCGCCGCTTGGCGCAACGGCGTCTTCCCAAAGTTATCTTTGACTATCTGGATGGCGGCGCGGAAGGTGAAGTCACTTTGCGCGAAAACTGCCGGGTTTTCGAGGAGGTCACGTTTCGCCCGCGGCAAGCGGTGGCGATTCCCGAATGCGATCTCCGCACGCGAGTTCTCTCTGCTGATTTATCCTTCCCCGCGATCCTGGCGCCTATTGGCTACAGCAGACTGATGCATCCGGACGGAGAAGTCGCCGCGGCAGCGGCAGCAGGCGACGCTGGTCTGGCCTACACGCTGTCCACGATTTCCGGCCATAAATTGGAGGATGTGCAGGCTGCTTCGAAGGGACCCGTCTGGTATCAACTTTATCTTGTGGGCGGGCGTGAAGTGGCTGAAGCAGGCATTGATCGTGCGCGCCGCGCGGGATTCTCGGCGCTGGTGGTTACCATCGACACGCCCGTGGCAGGGATGCGCGAACGCGATCCGCGAAACGGCATCCGTGAACTCCTAGGCGGCTCGCTCTTTTCCAAATTGCCTTTCCTGCCGCAAATGTTCACGCATCCTGGATGGCTGGCATCGTTTGTGATCGATGGGGGCGTGCCGAAACTAGAGAACATCGTTGTCGCGGGCCAAGGGCCCATGCCGCTGATCGACGTGACGGCGGCACTGGCCCGGGCCGTGGTCACTTGGGAAGATATTCGGTGGCTTAAGCGGATCTGGCCGGGGCCGATTGTCGTCAAAGGCGTCCTCACAGGCGAGGATGCCAGGCACGCCGTGGACGAAGGAGCTGCTGCGATTGTCGTCTCCAATCACGGCGGGCGGCAGTTGGACGGCGCTCCCGCTACTCTGAACGCGCTCCCAGAGGTGGTTGCCGCTGTCAACGGCCAAGCCGAGATCCTCATGGATGGCGGTGTCCGCCGTGGCAGCGATATCGTTAAAGCGATGTGCCTGGGTGCTCGCGCGGTTCTGTTGGGCCGTGCTTACGCCTTCGGCCTTGCCGCCGCAGGGAAGCCGGGGGTCGCGCGCGCGTTAGAGATCCTGCGAAATGATGTGGAGCGAACACTGCGGCTCCTCGGCTGCCCGTCGGTCTCCGCGCTCGATTCTTCGTACTTAAATATTCCCAAGCATTGGTGAGCGCGACCCCAGTTACGATTTCTATTTAGACCGAACCAAAATATGCAATCAACATCTCTCGATATTCGCGCCCATCCCTCGAACACATCGATCGAATCGCGCAAATTTTCGGCGTTGATCACGCCACGTTCTGGCAACTCTACGAAAAGAATCGAGGAGCCTACGACAAGAACGAGATCGATGGCAAGGAATACTGGAGCCGTTTTGCTAGCAACACAAACACTCATCTTGCGGACTCTGCGCTCGAGCAATTGCTGCACTGGGACATCGAGATGTGGAGCAATCTCGAAGTACCTTTGCTCACCTGGGCTAGTTCACTCCGGGGAGCCGGGTTTCAGACGGCTCTGCTCTCCAACCTGCACCTCAGGTTTTCCTGTTATCTGCGCGCAAGTTCAGAATGGCTACCGCTTTTTGATCACCTGATATTTTCTTCGGAAGTGCGTCTCATCAAACCTGAGCCAGCAATCTTTCTCTATTGCCTAAAAGCCCTAGACGTAAAACCGCAGCAAGCGCTCTTTATTGACGATCGGGATGCAAATGTCGAGGCCGCTCAAGCCTTGGGAGTCAAGGCGATCAAGTACGAATCCGTCGTGCAGCTCGAAGCCGACCTAAAGGCTCTGCCATTCCCACTACTTCCCTCCTTGTTAGAAATAGGAGGGTAAGCGTCAAGCGCTACTTGCAAATGAGGACAGCTGCAAACAGGGAGCACTTCATCCTGACCGAGCCGTCGTTGGGATACACGGTTTCAGGTTACAAGCATGCGCTCCGAAAAACGCTCACGCCCGCAAATCGTGACCTCACTGCGCGGTATGAAGGCTATCGAGTTCCAGATTCAGTTCCAGAACATTCATGCGAGGTTCGCCAAGGAATCCCAGGTCACGGCCTTTCGTATGTCTCTGCACAAGCGTGCGCACGTCTTCTTCTTTGGTGCCACGCGAATGCGCAACGCGAGGAATCTGGAATTCAGCAGCCGCAGGAGAGATGTCCGAGTCAAGACCGGAGCCCGAGCTGGTCACCAAATCCACGGGGATCGGAACAGCAGTATTCTCCGCTTGAAGTTTTTTAACGTCGCCTTTCACGCGCTCAATCAAATTCTTGTTCGTGGGACCAAGATTCGAGCCGCCACTGGACGTTGGATCATATCCGTTTCCTGCGTTGGATGGCCGCGAGTGAAAATAGCCGGGTCCTGTAAACGCCTGGCCAATGATTCTGGAGCCTACGATTTTGCCGTTTCTTTCGATCAATTGTCCGTTGGCACGGTCAGGGAACAGCACTTGTGCCAACCCGGTGACACCGAGTGGATATAGGAATCCAAAGATCACGGTCGTCACCAAAGTGAACCAAAATGAGATGAGAAGATTTTTTTTCATAAGTTCCTCAAACCACCCGAAGATACGTCAGCAATACGTCGATGAACTTGATTCCGATGAACGGCGCAATAATTCCGCCTACGCCGTAGATCAGCAGATTGCGCTGCAACAGGGCCGCCGCGCCGAGCGGACGATAGCGCACGCCACGGAGTGCAAGAGGGATGAGAGCCACGATAATCAGAGCGTTGAAAATCACGGCCGAGAGGATTGCCGATTCCGGCGTGTGAAGATGCATTACATTCAAAACGCCGAGGACGGGAAAAGCCGTGGCGAACATCGCGGGTATGATCGCGAAGTATTTGGCAACGTCGTTAGCGACCGAGAACGTGGTGAGTGCGCCGCGCGTGATCAGCAATTGCTTGCCGATTTCGACAATCTCGATGAGCTTGGTGGGGTTGGAGTCGAGATCCACCATGTTGCCGGCTTCCTTGGCCGCTTGCGTGCCCGTGTTCATGGCCACTCCGACATCCGCCTGAGCGAGAGCTGGAGCGTCGTTCGTGCCGTCGCCGGTCATGGCCACAAGCTTTCCCTTGGCCTGTTCACTTTTGATGAGCGCCATCTTGTCTTCCGGCTTGGCTTCGGCGAGAAAATCGTCGACGCCGGCTTGGCGGGCGATCGCAGCCGCGGTCAAGGGATTGTCACCCGTGATCATCATCGTACGAATGCCCATGGCGCGAAGGTGGGCGAAACGCTCCTTCATGCCCCCCTTGACGATGTCCGTAAGAGCGATCGCGCCTAACACGCGGCCATTCTCCGCAACCAGCAGCGGCGTGCCTCCGCCGTTAGAAATGTCTCGTACGCAAACCTGCAGTTCGCCAGGAATGCCGTTACCCCGGCTGGCGGTCAAGCGGCTGATAGCTTCCAGAGCGCCCTTACGGATTTCCCGGCCGTCCATGTCCACGCCAGACATTCTGGTTTGTGCGGAGAATGGGATGAAAGTTGCCGCGTGAGAAGCAAGATCCCGTCCGCGGAGCTTGTAGCGCTCCTTTGCCAGCACCACGATGGAGCGTCCTTCCGGAGTTTCGTCCGCCAGCGAGGAGAGTTGCGCGGCATCGGCGAGATGAATCTCCTCGACGCCGGGCGCGGGGAAGAATTGGGTCGCGGCGCGGTTTCCCAGAGTGATCGTCCCCGTTTTGTCTAGCAACAGCACGTCTACGTCGCCCGACGCTTCCACGGCGCGTCCTGACATCGCGATGACGTTTCGCTGAATCATGCGATCCATACCAGCAATGCCGATAGCGGATAGAAGCCCTCCGATGGTCGTGGGAATCAGGCAAACGAGAAGAGACACTAAAACGAAGATGTTCTGCGGAGCCCCCGAATAAATGGCAAATGGCTGGAGCGTCACAACCGCCAGCAGAAAGATGATTGTGAGACCCGCCAACAATATGTTGAGCGCAATCTCATTCGGAGTTTTTTGACGCGAGGCTCCCTCAACGAGCTTGATCATGCGGTCGAGGAAGGTTTCGCCGGGATTCGACGTGATGCGCACCTTGATTTCATCAGAGAGAACACGCGTCCCCCCGGTAACCGCCGAACGATCTCCACCCGACTCCCGGATGACTGGCGCAGACTCGCCCGTGATCGCCGACTCGTCAACGGACGCTACGCCTTCGATCACTTCGCCATCACCGGGAATGAAGTCCCCTGCCGCGACAACTACGATGTCCCCTGAGCGCAATTTCGAACTTGGTACGATCTCGATCTTGTTATCGCACGTCAGCAGGTGAGCTTGGGTTTCAGCTCGCGCTTTGCGCAGGGTGTCGGCTTGCGCCTTGCCGCGGCCTTCGGCCATGGCCTCCGCGAAATTGGCAAAGAGGACAGTGAACCATAGCCAAAGCGTGATCTGCAGCCCAAAACCGAACTGTCCGGCGCGGTGAAACGCGTTCCATGCGAGCTGGACCGTCGTCAAAACCGCGCCTACTTCCACGACGAACATTACCGGATTCTTGACCATCGTGCGCGGATTCAGTTTGCGAAACGAATCCAGGATGGCTCGCGAAGCGATAGCGCTGTCGGCGAGCGATTTTTTCCGAAGTTGAGCGACTGGGTCCATAGACACCTTAGAAAGCCTTTCCTGCATGCATCAGCAGGTGTTCGAGAATTGGCCCCAGACTCAGAGCTGGGAAGAACGTAAGCGCACCCACGATCAAAATGGTGGAGACCAGCAAGCCCGCGAACAGGCCGCCGGTCACCGGGAAGGTTCCCGCCGATTCCGGGACCGCCTTCTTCCTGGCCAAACTTCCAGCAATGGCCAGCACCGGGATGATCATGAAGAATCTGCCCAGGAGTTGAGCGATGGCTGTGCTGGTGTTGTACCACATGGTATTCACGCTCAAGCCTCCGAACGCTGAGCCATTGTTTCCAGCCGAGGAGACGTACGCATAAAGCACTTGCGAGAACCCGTGCGGGCCAGGGTTCGAGATACTGGAAGTGCCAAAGGGCCGCACCACGGCAATCGCCGAGAAGCCGAGAATTGTGAGCGTGAGGATCAGGACAGCGAGCATCGCCATCTTCACGTCGTACGATTCGATTTTCTTTCCCAAGTACTCCGGCGTTCGGCCAACCATCAAACCAGCAATAAACACGGCGAGAATCACGAACACGATGATGCCGTAGAGCCCGGCGCCCACTCCTCCGAAGACCACCTCTCCCAACATGATGTTGATCAACGGAACCATGCCACCTAAGGGTGTAAACGAATCGTGCTGGCCGTTCACCGCGCCACAACTCGCGTCGGTGGTCACCGTCGCGAACAGTGCGGAGTTCGCAATTCCAAAGCGCACCTCTTTTCCTTCCATGTTTCCACCGGATTGCAACGCAGTAGCCCGCTGGTCGGTGCCAGCTAAAAGTGGATTGCCTTTGGCCTCTGCCCAATAGGCGGTGGTCACACCGGCGAAAAACAAGAACGCCATGGCTGCCCAGACCGCCCAGCCGTGGCGTTGCGAGCCGGTCATCCGGCCCAGGGTGTAGGTGAGGCCGGAAGGGATTGCGAAGATCAGTACCATCTCCAGAAAGTTGGTGAGGGGCGTCGGATTCTCGAATGGGTGCGCGCTATTAGCGCCAAAAAACCCACCCCCGTTGGTACCGAATTCCTTGATGACTTCCTGCGATGCCACGGGACCCTGTGCAATGACCTGCTGCGTCACAATTTGCGTGGTGACCTTGCCATCCGCTCCGGTTGCCTGCACGGTCTGGGGCTCAACCAGGTCAACCTGCGTGTAGGGCCTTAAGTTCTGCACAACACCCTGGGAAACGAGCACCAGCGAACCAAACAGGCAGGTGGGAAGCAGAACCCACAGAAGACAACGGGTCGTATCCACCCAGAAGTTCCCGAGTTTGTCCGTCTCTTTGCGAGCGATGCCGCGGACCACCACGATGGCAAGCACAATGCCGACTGCGGCAGAAGCAAAGTTGTGATAGGCCAGCCCCGCCATTTGGGTGAGATAACTCATGGTGGATTCGCCGCTGTACGCTTGCCAGTTCGTATTGGTGGTAAACGAGGCAGCCGTGCCAAACGCCAGTCCAGGCTCCAAGTTGCCCAATTTCTGTGGGTTGAATGGCAGCCACTTCTGCGTGCGCTCGATGAGGTAAAGGAGTGCCATCGAGACGCCGCTGAACAGGAGCATGGCGATGGCGTATTCCGTCCAACGCATTTCATGCTTCTCGTCCACACCGGTCAAACGGTATACGAGCCTCTCGATTGGTCGCAGAACTAGATCGAGAAAAGTCTTCTCCCGATTGAACACGCGGGTCATAAAGATTCCAATCGGTTTCGTAAGTAAGAAGATCACCAGAAGATAGAAACCGATTTGAAACCAGCCGTTTGCCGTCATGCTTAGAACTCCTCCGCCTTCAGCAGCGCGTATAGCAAATACCCAAAGAGAAGGACACAAATGGTCAGCAAAATCGCGTCACCTGCATTCATAGATTCGCTCCTACCTCAGTCGTTCGCAGGCGCGGACATAGAGGATCGCTACTCCCACAAACAGCGCCGTCGCCGTCAAGAAAATGATGTCCAACATCACTTCTCCCTCACTAGTTTTCGCCCGTTTGCCGCCGCTCCAACGCAGTCGCCCCTCTAGCGAAGACAAGATAGCGAAACGCTGTTGAGGAAGTCCTGAGCGATTCATAAGGATTCCGTAAAAAACGTTCCGTAGTTTTCTGTGAAAGGAAACGCTTTGCAAGGCGTCTGTACAGTCGATAGTTTGATCCGCGATTCAAGAAAACCCAAGCAAACTGTCCGCTCTTTGAGGAAATCGCTCGCGACGCTCTTGCGTGCGTCCCCGTATTCTCTACGCATTGCGAGTCGCATTGCTGTTTCCGCACAGAAATGAGTTATTATCTTCGCAGATTTGTCCCCTCCGGCATGCAGCTGTGGCACGAATCGGGAGTTTGACGAGATACGGCGTTGGCCTTGTCACAGTTTGTCGGTGTTCGTTCTGATGTCCCGGTTTGCGAGCCGAACAACGACCGCGCCTCCGCAGGCTTGGCCAAAACCAGAAGAGCCCAAGAAGCAGAGCGCAAGCTCTCGCCGGCGAACTGAAGCTGCCTGCGGAGCTAACCTGCGACTGAGCGTACTGTGACTTGACACTGCGGAGTACCAGGTGTATTGCATGCATTTAAGGAAACCTTCCGCATCGGAAAACCTCACTCAGCTACGGAGGAAGCTCTATGCCCATCGAGAAGCGTCCGGCGAATTCCCTACCTCAAAATTATGTCCCACAGGGTGGAAGACCTTACAAAGTTAAGACCAATGACGACCTGGGGTCTGTCGCGCGTGCGCACGGCGTCACGGAAGACCAGATCGTTTCTTTCAACTTCGGAACTAGAGATCCTGCTGAAATCAATTGGTATCTTCACAGGAACGTAGGTTGCGTGCGCCCCACGCACGATGGCAAGAACTGGATGTTCACTTCAGAGGCCAATCCAGGAATCATTTACATCCCGCCGCAATGGCACCGCCCTAGCTTTCCACCTACGGGCCCGGTTCCTCCCACGCCGCCTGTCGGTCCGGCGGTTCGCAGCGACGCATGGTTCGGCCTCGGTGGTAAAGCTGGGACGATGTTTGTCGTTGCGGGCATTGAGACCATGACTGGCTACGTCGCTTCTTTGGATGACCTCGGGAAAGGCATCCTGCTCACTGCCTCCATCAACCGGCTGGGCGTCGGCTGGGGTGTCACTGGCGGCGCGTGCTTCATCTACGTCACCGGGGTCAGCAACCCACAAAGATTGAATGGCTGGCAGCAAGGCGACCCGGATTTCAACCTGTCTCTTGGTGGAAACTGGGGCAAGATGGCTCAGGCAGCCAGCAAGGTCGAGAAACTGAAACCGTTGATCGACGTCATTTCAAAGATTGGCGCCAAGACCCCTTCTGGTTTAAAGCAGGTGCTGAAGGCCAAGCCTGACAAGTGGGTCGAACTGATCAAGGCGGGAAAGACCGTCCATGATTTCATAGGGATCGACCCCAAGGGTGAACCGAATGTTTTCGTGTTTGACATACCCTTTGCGGGCGGCGGAGTAGAAGCTTCGTTGTTCTATGGAGTGTCTAACTTCAACGCCGTGTTGGATTTTACTGGGTAGGCGAAATAGGGATCCTAGCAACTCCTTGGGGCGATTATTGAAGGGCACAGAGTAACACTACCCGGTCTTTTGGCCTCCATCCTAAGATCGCTCTCGGGTTCTTTTTGAATCGGTTGCGCGCCGTTCCGTTTCAAAGTGTGGCCGCTGGATTCGACGGGAGGGGCAGTCTCGTAAAATATTGCCCGCCGTGAAACTTAAAGGGCGTTGCCAACACTATAGTTAATGGGCAGATTGGGCTTGCAACTGCGGCGACTCGCGGGCGTTAATTCTGCTAAAATCCTCGCTCACGGGGCCCCGTCAGTGGAGCGGTTAGGCAAATACGACATCATCTCGGAGATTGGCCGCGGGGCAATGGGCGCCGTTTACAAGGCCCGTGAC
>WNFC01012969.1_pt1 | contig 10073 bp, 8 predicted proteins | sample 5400541 | NCBI WGS metagenome assembly WNFC01 (sample SAMN13153342, study PRJNA577476) | soil metagenome | isolation source: 120 cm saprolite under Douglas fir tree site 2 hole 2 replicate 1 | place: USA:California | collected 2015-04-18 | reverse complement strand
CAGCGATACCGCGGGTATACGTCACCCATTCGTCGTGTACACTTATGATTCAAATGGCCGTCGCACCGGCATAGCGCCGTCTTGGGAGGGGGCCTTTAGCTATGGCTACGACTGCGCCGACGAGTTAGTGTCAATGTCGAACAATGGCAGCTCGCTCCAGAGTTGCAGCCCTTCAAATTCCATCCAAAATGGGGGCACCTCGACACAGGTCGGCATCAACTACGACGCGGACGGAAATCCAGCCTACACGCTAGGTGCGATGCGCCAGCGCATCTTCCAAATGGTGTGCCGCGCGCCCTTCAAATTCGTTTTTTGGCGGCGACAAGTGATACAAGTGCGCATTGTTCCAAGAGGTGACCAGGAGGCATGCGCTGCTCGAAATGCGGGACAGAAGGAGGCGTTGGTGAAAGATTTTGTGCCGAGTGTGGCAGTCCCTTGCCGAACCGATGTACAAGAAGCGGTTCGGAAATGTTCCTAAGGCAAAATTCTGCGCCGACTGTGGTGTTGCGCTGGTAGCGTCTGCCGCGGCAGCGACGCCATCGGAGCAGGTGCCGGTACGCATAGCCGAGCCGCCGCTCTCGAAAACCTAGACGGCGAGCGCAAGATGGTCACTGCGCTGTCGGCGACGAGCAGGAACTTGGCCAGGAACGCGAACATCGGGCGTTCCTGTAGCACACGCAGGATGCTTCGTCACGCGGATTAGGTTTTCGGTACGCACAACGGCCTGCCAAGATAAATCGCCAGAATTTTCTACGCTTTCGGAGTTTTCAGCAGGGACAGGCACCTGGCGATCGTTTTCGCCATGCATCAAGAGCAGCGTGCTTTCATCAGCGCCGATGACATAGCGGCGGCCGCAGGGACCGCGCTAACCCGGGAAAACTCCTTCAACTCCCACTTTGTCCTGACCGGCCGCCGGCCCCTGACCTATGACGAGATCGCGCAGCACACAGCAAGGCTGTCTGCCGCACGATTTCACACCGTCGCCTCAGCCCCGAAGCTTTGGCGGTACGCGATCAGGCTCGGGGCTTGGGATCGAAATATGTTCAGACGCTGGCGGCGATGGATGCGGCTATCGTGGCGGGTGCGGAGGATCGAGTGGCCGGTTGTTTAGAGGATTTGACCGGGCGGCCTTCGATCGCATTCGGGGGGTTCGTCGAAGCCAGCGCCACAAATGGTCCCCGCCTGCTTGACTCTGCGAATTCTCATTCCCCGTCGTCGCTCTCCAGCAACCAGTGTGTTTGATTGGCGCTTATGCCAATTTCAGCAGAGGATCGCCAGCGTCAGGTCCCCGAATCTCTTTCGAGCCCTTATCCAATTGTGGCCGGTTGGATCGATCAGAAGCGCGAACGCCGCCTTCAGGACCAATTCTCGGGAAGTCAGCACACCGAGCGCCGAACGGATTCACACCGCTGGTTTCGAAGCATCCCGGATTACACCTTCGCGAGGCTAAACCCAAGCCGCTTTTTTTCAATTGACAAACAAGACCAGCTTACTCGCCGACACCATCGCGCGATCATCGTTGTCGATTTCACGACAGCGCGTCGACTACTTCAGTGCCTGGCCGAGCCCCAAGCACCGCCGCGCGAATGAGAGTCTCGAAGCCTCTTCCTAAAGGCATCAAGCGTCTTTCAAGACTCTTATCCTATACTTGGCGCGCCATTTCGATCTCCAGTACTGCTTCGGCTTTCTGAATGCTTCGATTCGATATCTAGTGGTACGCGCACCTTTCCGACACTTATGAACCGTTCAAATGCCTGTGGAGTTCGACGTGACCGCACGCCACATTCTGAAATGCTACGGAAAGAGTTTCCGAAGCAAGGTGTGCTAGCCGGGTCTGTTGAACGCGGGGTAACGCCACATCGTGACCCTAATCGAGAGTCAAGGACGTTCTTCGGGTATTCCGTTTAATGGTGCAGTACGACTGCTAGTACCTACGTCCCGCCACGTAACTTGCGGGTACTGAACAAAACAAAATCATTGGCAAACTCAAAATACAATTTTGCCAAAAATCTTTGAACAGATCGGCGGACCGTTCGTCTAATAGAAAACTTTGGCTTCCTGCTTGATTTACCTTCGAAGCTGATGGATAAGTAAAAGGTCGTCGCTACACAAAGTACTAATTTCGTACTGAAAGTTAGTTCGTTATAGATCGTGTTCGCCTCCGCGATAGTCCTGTGGAGAGATTATCGCGCGCGAGCGGCAATGGCGCAAAACCAGGGGAGCTCGTTTTCTCAGGATAGACGGGAAAGAGCGCGTTATAGAGTCCTGTCGTAAGACAGATGGGGTACGGGGGAAAAGGTATGATACGAGACCTTCGCTCAGGTCGCGGTGAAGTTCAGCTACACAGTCAGCAACAACTACAACTCGAGCCATGTGGCAGATTGGCGTCAATCAACTTTCGACGAACGGCGTCCCAATGTCTTCTGCTGTGGTTGGGATTGCTACTTTCGATCATAGTCGCTCGGCCTTGCGCCGCGCAGGGAACCGGAGCTTCTGTCAACGAATCGGCAGTGAGTCTATATCTTTACGTAAATCCCGTTAGCGGAAATGACGGCAGTTCGGGAACGTCAAGTTCGCCACTTAAGACTATTAATCGCGCCATCTCACTTGCGGGCAGCAACCGCTATGGCGGCACCCGCATCTGGCTAAACGACGGGCTCTATAGAGAAAGCATCAGTCTCAAGTCGTGGAGCGAGACTTCAGCCACAGCCCCGCTCATCATACAGGCGATTCACCCGGGGAATAGTGTCATTACGGGATCCGACCAATGGAGCGGCTGGGTCAGCTCGGGCGGTGGCACCTATACACATGTTTGGCCTTACTCGTGGGGCTATACAGCTCCACCCTCAGGCTGGCCACTACCATCGACGAGTAAGTGCCCCGGTTCACTCGGATGCATCGCGGAACGTCGCGAGATGATCTTCGTTAACGGGGTATCGCTGACGCAAAAGCTAACCGGGTCGCTAACCACTCCTGGGACGTTTTCCGTAGTCGACGGCGGTTCGATTACCATTTGGCCGCCGACTGGTACCACCATGAGTACCGCGAAAGTTGAAGTGGCCACTCGCTCGGGCCTCCTGCGAGCACCTTACGGCATCGTCAATCTCGTCATCAGGGGAATCGTCTTCGAACACGACAACACCGTTTTGAATGGCATCGGCAATAGCGCTGTCACGATTTCGGGCAAAAACCTGCTAGTCGATGGATGTCAATTCCTGTGGAACAATTTCGTAGGCCTCGACATTCTGTCTGCGCAAAATGTGACCGTTAAGAATAGTAAAGCGAAGTACAGCGGAGAAAACGGCTATACGATGTGGCAGGTGCGGAATCTTCTGTTCTCGTCCAGCGAAGCGTCCTACAATAACTGGCGTAGCTCAGCTGCCGGATTTATGGGCTTTGACGTCGATGGCCTCAAAGGCACGCATGTTCACTACGCCACCTTCAGCAACTATACAGCTATCGCAAACCGTGCAGGAGGACTCTGGTTAGACACCGATAACGAGAATATCCTCATTACCAACAGTCTGTTTGCTCGAAATGTTACGAATGGTCTCTTCATTGAAATTAGCCAAGGTCCGATAACAGTCCAGAATAGCGTCTCGTGCAATAACCAGCTGAATGGTATGCAGTCCGCCAATTCCACTCAGGTCACCTTAACGAACAATACCTTGTATGGTAACGCGAAAAAATCGCTGTTCTTCGGCGGCAATAACACTCCGGTCGCGGTTACGAATTACGAGACCGGCCAGACTTACTCGCTCTACTTGCAAGATTGGACGATGCTGAATAACTACTTTATCGGCACTCTTTCGACCCAATTTGTAATGGATGTATCATTATCGACCGCGTGGCCTCGTTTCACGAACTCGCTCTCATCCAACAAAAATGATTGGTACGTGGCGGGCAATAGTAGGCCCTTCGCAGTTCCCGGAGGCTATCAAAGTCTATCGCAGTGGCAGTCCAACACGGGTCAGGACGCAGACTCTTGGAGCAGTAGTAGCCATCCCTCGTTACCCACGGCCTGTAGCACATCTACCCCGGCAGCCGCGTCTGGAATGACCAAGGAGTGACTGATCGAGAATAGCGGCCAGAGTATCGATGCCGGCTACTTTGATCAGGCCTTAGGTTCAGCGGGCTATGTGTCGACCAAGACGGCCACCATTATGGCTGCGGACAACGTAGGTATTCTGGTCGCGCTCAAGCCCGGTTCCTGAACCATGATCTGGCGTGCGCGACTAGTCCTCCACCGAGGAGAGCCACAGCTTCAGGGCATTGCAGCGCCTTTTGAGAGCGGACTTCCCGGCCGGAATTCGAACTTATCGTGAGCGGGATCGACAAATAGCGGAGCGGCAGCTGATGATCGCGAGTCCTGACCGGTTGCGTCTCTCCAACCGGTCAGATTCATTTGCTTTCCATCTAGTTGAAACGGCGTCTGGCCGGCGCCGCTGAACCAAACATTGTCGTCGGAACTGAGGTCCTGAATAAGAGCATGCGATTGTTCCGCGGTCAGCCTCGTAAGCAGCAGTTTTTGTCCGGTTTCGGCAACGATGGCGTTGTCAGACAGAATTAGCCTCGTGGTGTTGAGCTTGTAACCCTGTTGAGTTTCCCAATCTGTAACCGAACGCCCTCCCGATTCACCGCCAATCAACAATTGTGCCCCGGTATTATGATAAAAGACATTTTGCCGGAGCGTGACATTCGGCGAATTGGCAATGACCAGGCCATCCCCATTGTTGCAAATAACGCTCTTCGTAATCGATATCGGTCCCTCTGAACCCTCGACAAAGGCGCCGTCCGACTGATTGCGACAGAAAAAACTGGCGTCCACAGAGACATTTTTGCAATCGAAATCCAGCCAAAAGCCCCTCGCGCTGTTGTCGGTTGATCGATGTCTCTTGAACGTGCCCCCGTGAATGCGCAGACTCTTGATTCCCGCGACCGCCCAGCCTGTGAACCCGCCCCACGAACCGCGCCAATTATTGTACGAGGTCTCGTTGTCCTCGAACATTAGATCCTTTATTCGCCACAAGGTCATCCCGGCGCCGCCATTGTGGTTTGCCCGGTTGCCAGATGCCTCTACGTTGCGCGAGGAACGGATGACCAGTCCGATCCAGTTGTTCCAGCGGAACTCGCAATGGTCGATGTTCACGTTTTCGCAACCATCGAGGCTCACCGCGCCCTCTTCGATCGGACTGCCGGCGTGTTCAAATACAATCCCGCGAAGAACCAGATCGTGTAATCCGTCCACCTCGAGCAGCTTTGACCGGGTGGTCACCTCGATATTAGGTTGCCGATCCGTTGGTTTGGACGCTAGCCGCACATAGATCCGGTGTTCGTCTTCAGAAATGTAAAAACTACCCGGCTTTGCGCGCAACTCGACCATCGAAAGCGTCTGGTAGAGCGGCTGACCATCGTTGAAGACCATCTCCCTCCGACGAACGATCGGAGCGAGATTCTGTCCCTCCCATCCAGCTGGGTATGGCGCAAGACCCCAGGTTTGGTTCCAACTGTGGGAATATAAATCAGTGTCTTTCTTGCTCCAGTCGCTCCATATCTCGGATCCAGTAATGATCGTCTGGCCTTTGGTTTCCGCCTCAAGGACCAGAGCAGTCTCGTTGCTCTGGGTAAAGTTGTGCAGCGTCACACCCTCGCGATATATACCCTTCGCTATGACGATTCTGGTCGCCCTGTTCCGGTGCAGACTTTCTTTAGCCAGCGACAACGCTTCGCTCAGTGTAAGAACTGGCTGGTTCCTTGTTCCCGGATTGCCGTCGGAGGCATTTGGGTGATTCGGATCGACATAAATCGTTGTCTCGATACGCCGCTCCGCCCCCTGTTTTTTGTCCGCGAGAATCAACGAGCATCCAATCGCGAAAATAAGAACCGGGGCGAGCCGCCGCAGCCAGCCCCAAAGCGAAAGGCGTATGACGATGGCTGAGACTCTAGATCCGGGTCTGACTTTACCTGATCGTTCAGTCTGTTCACTATCAGTGTCACTCGGATTCATTTCCAGTATCCTTCCCGATGACCTTCCAATGCGACAAGTCTCAAGCATGCATCAACGCGAACCGCGGTAACAGCGTCCAGATAATTCGAAGCGTCTGTAAGCGAGTCGCAACATACTAACCGGCCCGTCGTTATGTTGTTTTCTGAGATCATATTGACGGTCGCTGCGCGCCCGGATGGAGCTGCGAACTAAATAGACAGTAATTCAATTGGCTATACGAATTCAACGTCTCATATAAGTATGCACTTGAGTGTAAGCACGAATAGTCAGTAGGAATAGCATTAATGTATTGTGTTCCAGGTAAGACATAATGTGTGCATAGAAGCAGTAGTCTTTTCAGCGTGGATGGATGTGATGTCAGTCACCTGAAGAACATTTTTTATTATCAAATTTTCTGTTGATAACCTCTTGACACGAGAAACGTTCACGGCGTAGATGTGTCCTTACGTTGTCTTTAGTTGCTTTTAGTTATGTTCTGGGGCAGTGAGGCGGAGGGGGACTTTGAGGAGGAGGGGAGGAGCTTTAACAAATTTGTAACGCAAAATTCAAATTTGCGTCCCTCGGCGGAGCCAAACCACGCCCCTAAAACTATCAACATCCGGTGCGATAGCCCAGATTCTAACTCCTCAGATCTCGCAAATTGCTCTTTCGTCCGTGTACTGCTTCCTTTCCCTTCAGAACAAAAAACCATTTCGATTTCTCGCTCCGATTGAGTAGCCTTCAGCAATAGTCATTTCGCTGCAGTCTGAATATATTTTGCTCTTGTTTGGAATTAGCTGTATGCACTCAATGTATTGCTGATTGTTTGATACCTGCACGGGATGCTGGCCCTGGCGGCGGCGAAAAAAACAGAATCCTGACGCCGCGTGTCGCCTTTTTCGTGGGAGGAGGAGAGCTGCCTCGGCCAAGGTGACTATCACTCACTAGCACTGAAGCGCAGAAATCGTACTGCGTTCCAGTTTGGCGGAGCCTGCGAGCCGGAATTCTATTCCGAAGTCTCAGTGTACGCAGATTGATCGTTGTTATGGGCGCCGATTTCGCAGATCAGAACATCGGGGAGACGGTGCAAATGTTTACGTCGCGTCTCAACTGGTATCTGATCAAGACAAGTCCTCGCAAAGAACAGTGGGTCTGTGAGCAGCTCTCGGGGCTAGGTGTTGAACTATTTAGCCCTCTTCACCAGACGGAACAAAAGCATCGCCGTCGAAAGGTTTCCGCCCTACAACCACTGTTCCCTACGTACGTATTTGCAGAGTGTGATCTCACTGATCACCTTTTTGCAGTAACACATACGCCGGGCGTACGAGGCTTTGTGTCGGCTGGAAGAGAGCCGCTGATTGTTCCCCAAGCTGTAATTGCTGAACTCCAACGCAGATGCCCAGGTGGAGTGGCGGAGATCAAGCAACCGCATCTGAAACGCGGCCAACCCGTAGAGATCGTCTCTGGTCCTCTGCGAGGTCTCAGCGGCGTATTCGATCATTACCGATCAGCGGGGCAGCGAGTGATCATCATGCTTGATCTGATCAGAAGTGGCGCAGTCCGAGTGGCCCTCCGGGCCTCAGAAATCGGATTCTTATTATATATTGCCGCGTTCGTAACCCAGAACGGTTTGGGTGAAACGATCGTTTGAAACCGATACTGTGATGGTCACACCCGATATTCATTACACTGCGTAGTCCAGCGCGCACCCGAGTATCATAGGGTCAACCGGTTGACCTACACCAATTCGATCGAGAGACCTACGGTGAGAGTGGGTCCGGCTTTACGCAATGGTTCATTCCCATCCGCGGTCAAAAACATTCTCAGACACTCGAAAGGGAGTGGCGGTACCGTGATCCAGGTTGATCCAAAACCAGAAAACGCGGACCGCGCCAGGTTGAAGAACCTGTGTATTGGCGTGGTGGCTCTGAGCGAGGCAGGGACCGGGATGGCGAAACGCGGTCACACGGAGGAGCAAATACTGCGGGTGCTGCACCAGGCCGAGGGTGGCATGAAGGTCAGCGACGTGTGCCGCGAGCACGGCATTAGCGAGGCCACGTATTACGTGTGGAAGAAGAAATACGCGGGCTTCGGACCGAACGAGCTGCGCGAGCTCAGGCAACTGCGCGAGGAGAACGCGAAGCTCAAGCAGCTGGTGGCTGATCTCTCCTTGGACCGACAACTGCTGCAGGAGATCCTCCGAAAAAAGCCATAACACCTCGTCGCTCTCAACTCTCAGTCGAAACGGTTCGCAGAGCGGATCGGCATGAAGCCAGCACAGCGAATGCGTCCTTAAGTTCAGGGGTCCCCGAATAAGGAGATTTCGAATGACAACAGCATTAGTCACAGGGGCGGGAGGTTTCATAGGCCATCACTTGGTAGCTTATCTCAAGCGGCGAGGTTATTGGGTCCGGGGAGCAGACAGGAAAGAACCGGATTTCGACTCTACTCCCGCTGATGAATTTATAGTCGCCGATCTCCGACAGCCTGAAGGCGCGGTCTCGGCGATGCAGGGGGTGGAGGAAGTTTATGCGCTCGCGGCAGACATGGGTGGCATGGGCTTCATTTCTCAAAATCATGCGCAGATCCTGCGTAACAATGCATTGATAAATATCCATACTTTGGAGGCCGCTCGGAACGCGGGGGTACAGCGGTATCTCTATACTTCTTCGGCCTGCGTCTATCCCGAGTATCGACAGACTCAAACCGACGTTGTCCCCTTACGCGAGGAGGAAGCTTATCCAGCGCAACCGCAAGACGCCTATGGATGGGAGAAGCTATTAACCGAGCGTCTTTGTCATCATTACCGAGAGGAGTTCGGGCTTTCGACGCGTATCGTCCGGTTTCATAACATCTTTGGACCATGCGGCACTTGGGAAGGAGGTCGGGAGAAGGCGCCCGCCGCGCTCTGCCGCAAAATTGCACTAGCAAAACTTTCCGGCAATCCTGAAATCCAGATTTGGGGCGATGGCCAACAGACGCGATCGTTCTGCTACATCGACGATTGTGTGGAAGGGCTATATAGACTCGCGCAATCGGAATACGAGGAGCCGTTAAATCTAGGTCAGGATCGTCTGGTCTCGATCGACCAGCTAGCCGACATGATTGCCGAAATCGCGCATGTTCGGATCGTGAAGATGCATGTTCCCGGACCGCAAGGCGTCCGTGGCCGTAATTCCGACAGTCGAGCCGTCTTCGATGAGCGAGCGCGTCAACATCCTCGGCGTCGACGTAAGCGCCATAAACATGTCGATTGGCCTCGATCAGATCGAGGCATGGATAGCGTCGAGTGACCCGCACTACGTCTGCGTTACCGGCGTTCACGGTCTGATGGAAAGTCATCGCGATCCCCGCCTGCGTGCAATTCACAACGCCGCAGGAATGGTGACGCCCGACGGGATGCCACTTGTTTGGCTCAGTAAAATGATGGGTTTCAGCAATGTAAGCCGCGTCTATGGACCGGATCTTATGCTAGCGCTTTGCGCGAGATCTGTAGCGCGCGGCTACCGTCATTTCTTTTACGGCGGCACCGAACAAACTCTTGCTACGCTAACGGAGCGCCTTCGACAACGCTTCCCCGGATTGAATGTGGCTGGTTCCTGCGCGCCGCCATTCCGGCAGCTAAGCGTCGAAGAGGACGAGCAGATCGTCTCGCAGATTCGACGCACCTCTGCCGACATCCTGTGGGTCGGCTTAAGCACTCCAAAACAGGAAAGATGGATGGCAGAGCACGTCGATCGGCTCGGCATACCTGTGCTGATTGGGGTGGGCGCCGCCTTTGATTTCAACTCCGGTACAAAACGGCAAGCACCGGTCTGGATGCGCCAGTCAGGACTCGAATGGATGTTTCGTCTTGTAAGCGAACCAAGAAGATTAGCCGCTCGGTACCTCATCAACAATCCTATGTTCCTTGGCCTGATTACGCTTCAGTTTATTCGGCGAACAGCCTCCCGGTTCCAGACCTCTTGAGCCGACAATTCGATTTTATTGATCATGCTTCTCTATCAACCATTGGACCTTGGCAATCTCTCCGAGGTCTCGATTCGGCCGCAACTCAGTCTGTCGCTGGATAATTGGTGGCCGGCGA
>WNFC01010971.1_pt1 | contig 10073 bp, 4 predicted proteins | sample 5400541 | NCBI WGS metagenome assembly WNFC01 (sample SAMN13153342, study PRJNA577476) | soil metagenome | isolation source: 120 cm saprolite under Douglas fir tree site 2 hole 2 replicate 1 | place: USA:California | collected 2015-04-18 | reverse complement strand
ACCAGACCCGACAGGGTTCGCTCCGCACCATCGGTTGTCCTGCCTTGCAGGCGAACGCCTTCTGGAACTCGGGCATGTTCTGAACCACGCCATTGGTTCGGTAGCGTCCGGGAGAATGCGAGTCGGTCAGCGCGCGCAGGCGAGAGCTCTCCTCGGTGCTGTTTTCGCACCAGATCTGCGCAAAGCCGAGGAAGAGCCGCTGCTCCGGCGAGAAGCCATCGATCGGCTGGGCAGGCCGCTCCGCCAACGCCTCCGACAAAGCCAGGTGCGCGACGCGAAGGCCGCCGTTGTCCGCGGTGTTCTCCCCCAGGGTGAGCCTCCCGTTGAGCCTGAGCTCCGGCTCCTTGACGGCGACAAACTGAGAATACTCGTCGGCGATACAACTGACGCGTTTTTCAAACTCCTTGCCGTCCGCCTCGGTCCACCAATCCCTCAAGTTGCCCTGGGCATCGAATTTTCGACCCTGGTCGTCGAAGCCATGGGTCAGCTCGTGGCCGATCACCGCTCCGATTCCTCCGTAATTGACCGCGTCATCGATCCGATTGTCGTAGAAGGGCGGCTGGAGAATTCCCGCGGGGAAGTTGATGTCGTTCTCCGGCGGACTGTAGTACGCGTTCACCGTGGGGGGAGTCATTCCCCATTCAGACTTGTCGAGCGGGCGACCGATCTTCGACAGTTGCCGGCGGTGTTCGAACTGCGCGGCGCGCAGGACGTTACCCAGGTGGTCGCCGCGAACGATTTGCACCGTGCTGTAATCGCGCCACTTGTCCGGAAAGCCGATCTTGTTGGTGATCGCGTGGAGCTTCTCCAGGGCCCGCTGCTTGGTCTCCGCGGTCATCCAGGGCAGCTCCTGGATGTCCTTCTCCAGAGCCTTTTCGATCAGCTGGACCATCTTCTGAGTACGTTGTTTGCCTTCGACTCCAAAAGTGGCATCCACGTACGGTTGCCCCACCGCTTCACCGAGGTCGCGGTCGGTCATCTGGACGCAGCGTTTCCACCTCGCGCCCAATTCCTTCTGGCCGTTGAGGAAGCGGCCCTGGAAATTGAAGCTCTCCTCGACGAAGGCCCGGGGCAGGGAAGGTGCCTTGGAAGATACCAGATGAGAGCGCAGGTAACTCTTCCAATCTTGAAGCGGCGCCGAGGTGATCGTGGCGTTGACCTTCTTGAAAAAATCGGGATTGCCGACGTTCAGCTCCTGGAACGCGGGTGCCCCCGCATCCTTGAAATAGCGATTGAACTGGAAGCTCGGCGCCAGCGCAGCCAGTTGCTGCACCTTCATCTTGTGATCGTGAGCGTGGGGGTCGCGCCGCTTCACGCGATCCATCGCCGCCGAGGCCAGCTCGGTCTCTATCCTCATCACCGAGTCCGTTTCCCGAGCGGCGATCTCCGGTTTGTCACCCAACAACGCAAACATCGCCTTTAGATGGTCGACGTATTGCTTGCGCGTCTCGACGGACTTGGGATCGTCCTTGAGATAGTAGTCGCGATCTGGCAGGCCGAGACCTCCCTGGTCGACCGAGGCAATGATCTGCGTCGCGTTGTGCAGGTCCGGGGTGGCGCCAAAGGCGAACAACGGCCTCATTCCGCCGCCGCCCCTGCCGCCGCTGGAGGTCCCGTGCAAACGGGCGACTTCGTCGATCAGCTCCGCCTTCGAATTAATCTTCGCAATTCGGTCCAGCTCTGGCTTGATCGGCGCGATTCCCTTCGCCTCAATGCCCGCTTCATCCATACAGGAAGCGTAGTAATCGCCGTACTTCTGCTCGAGCGCGCTGCGTTTGGGATTGGGCTCGGCGGCCTTCTCTAGAATCTGATGGAGGATCTCGCGGTTTCTTTCCGCCAGCTCGTTGAAGCGACCCCAGCGGGCCTGATCCGGGGGGACAGGGTTGTTCTTCATCCAATTTCCGCAGGCGAATTGATAGAAGTCGACGCAGGGCTCGGCGGTTCGATCCAGGGAGGCGATGTCGAATTGCCCAGCGCGCGAAGTGGCCGCGCGGGGCGGAGCCGCCGGATTCGCCGGAGGAGTGGTCTGGGCGAATGAAAACGCGCTGGGCGCAAGGGTAAGCAAAAGAGCGAGGGCGGGTTTGATGGAATTCATTGTTTCTCCACGGATGAGGCTGTCCAGCGGGACAGCGATGCTGCCCGGGAACGCGGCGGCCGGGGTATAGCGGGTTGCCGCGTCTGGTGAAAAGCAGTTTTTCCCAGTGATCTTCGACGGGATTTCAGTCACGTGTTACTTGGTTCACAGGGGAGGCCGTCGCCGGCATCTAAGATGGATGTGAACATGAAGAGCTTCGAGGAAATTTCAAGCCTTATCCGGAAGAGCGAGCTGGGGCGGCCCGCCTTTATCGAGACCCCTTTCGGACAACGCCTGCTGTGCTACGCGGACCTGACCGCCACCGGCCGGCACCTCGCGTTTGTCGAGAACTGGATCGACCGCGTGCGCCCGCTCTATGCGAATACGCACACCGCGGTGTCGTCGACCGGCCGGATCATGACCCACCTGCGAGAACAGGCGCGCGACATCGTCGCCCGATCGGTCAATGCCGGGCGCGATGACGTGGTCTTGTTCGTCGGCGCCGGGGCGACCGCGGCGGTCAACAAGCTGGTCGGCCTGCTCGGATTGAAGATCAGCGAACCCCTGGATCGGGAGTTCGATCTCTCGGCCGCGATCCCCCGCTCACATCGTCCGGTCGTCTTCATCGGACCCTACGAGCATCACTCCAACGAGCTGCCCTGGCTCGAATCGGTCGCCGAGCTTGTCCAGGTTGGGCTGGACGATTTCGGGGGTATCGACCTTCGCGATCTCGAGGCGAAGTTGGCGGCCTATTCGGCGCGGAAGCTCAAGATTGGCGCTTTTTCCGCCGCATCGAATGTGACCGGCGTGCTCAGCGACGTGAAGGCGATCGCCCGCCTCCTTCATCGCGGCGGAGCCTACGCCTGCTTTGACTACGCCGCGGCGGCGCCTTACCTGACGATCGACATGCATCCTGGCTCAGAGGAGGAGAGGCTCGACGCGCTCTTTCTTTCGACGCACAAGTTCATCGGCGGACCCGAGGGATCGGGTGTCCTGGTTGCCAATCGGTCGCTGTTTCGCACCCGCACCCCGGAGCGGCCGGGCGGCGGCACGGTGGATTACGTGGCCGGCTTCGATCGGCAATCGGTGGACTACGTCCGCCGGATGGACGAGCGCGAAGAGGGGGGAACGCCGGCGATCCTCGGAGATCTGCGCGCCGGAGCCGCCTTCCTGGTCAAGGAGATGGTCGGCCCGGAGCGCATCCTCGAGCACGAAATGGAAATGGCGGCGAGCGCCACCGCCCGCCTGTCGCGAAATCCAAAAATCAAGCTGCTCGGACCCAGGGACTTGCCCAGACTGGCCATCCTTTCCTTCAACATCGAGGGATTGCATCACGATCTGGTGTCGGCGCTCCTCGATCACCTGTTTGGGATTCAAAACCGGGCCGGATGTTCGTGCGCGGGTCCCTACGGCCATCGCTTGCTCGGGATCGACCGCGCGCGGTCCGAGCGTTATCGCGTGCAGATTTCGAACGGATTTCTGGGGATCAAACCCGGCTGGGTACGTCTCTCGCTTCCGTACTACGCCTCCGGGGAAGACCTGGACTTCATCCTGAGCGCAGTCGAGTTCGTCGCCGACCATGGGATGGATTTCGTCCCCGTTTATCGGCTGGGCTGGATGGATGGGGTCTGGCGGCATATCGACCGACCGGTTCCAGAATGCGCAGGGCTCAAGCTCTCCCTCGAGGCGCTCACCGAATCGATCGCCGGGCCAGAGCAATCCGCATCGGCTACAGAGCTCTCCGACAGCGAGATCCGCGCGGAGCGGGCGCGATACTTTACGGAGGCGAGGCAGGTCGCGGCGGAGTTGCGTTCGCGCTGGGAATGCGAGCCTTGCCGGTGGAACCCATCGATCCCGCTGGAGGAGCTGAATTCGCTTTGCTGGTTCCGATTCGTGCAGGCGGACAATCCCTGGGGCGGGCGCGTTCCGCTCGCGGAGACATCTTAAGGCCTTCGGGCGCTGCCTGACCTACGGCCAGAGACCGCGAATGCTCTGTGCCTGCGCGACTCGTCCCAGGCCGACGATTCCGGCGGCGAGTCGCATGTCGACGTTGCGCTCCTTCGCGACCGCGTACACCTCCCTGAAGGCCTTGACCATGATCCGCTCAAGGTGTTCGTTGATGATGCCCTCGTCCCAGAAGAAAGCTTGAAGGTCCTGAACCCATTCGAAGTAGGAGACCGTCACTCCGCCGGCATTGCAGAGGATGTCCGGCAGCACGAAGACGCCGTTCTTGAAGAGAATCTCATCCGCCTCGGGGGTGGTTGGACCGTTGGCCGCTTCGGCGACGATCCGAGCTCGCACCCGGGAAGCGTTTTCGGCGCTGATCTGGTTTTCGAGGGCGGCCGGCACCAGAAGCTCGCAGTCGACCTCCAAAATCTTGGCGTTGTCGATCGGATCGGCCTCCGGATATCCAACCACCGAGCCGGTGCGTGTTTTGTACTCGAGCAAGAGGTCCACCGCGAGTCCTTTGGGGTTATGCACCCCCCCTTTGGAATCGGTGACCGCAATCACCTTCCAGCCATCTTTGGCGAGGAGCTTGGCGACCACGCTCCCCGCGTTGCCGAAGCCCTGGACCGCCGCGCGCGCACCGGGGATCGGCATCTTCAGCATTTTGGCCGCTTCGCGGACGACGATCTGCGCGCCTCGCCCGGTCGCCTCCGCGCGGCCCTCGCTGCCTCCGATCTCGATCGGTTTTCCGGTGACCACCCCCGGTGCGCTGTAGCCCACGCCCATCGAATAGGTATCCATGATCCAGGCCATCACTTGCGGATCGGTGTAGACATCGGGGGCGGGAATGTCGCGTTCGGGACCGATCAGGAAGGAGATCTCGCTCGCGAATCGGCGGGTCATCCGCTCGATCTCGCCCCGCGACATCTTCTTCGGGTTGCAGACCACTCCGCCCTTGGCGCCGCCGTAGGGGATGTTCACCACGGCGCACTTCCAAGTCATCCATGCGGCGAGGGCTTTGACCTCATCGAGCGTAACGCCGGGGTGATATCGGATACCGCCTTTGGCCGGCCCCCTCGCGACGTTGTGCTGGACCCTGAATCCCTCGAAAACCTGGATCGAGCCGTCGTCCATCTTCGTTGGAATGCTGACGATCAAGCATCGCTTGGGCTCCCGAAGAATTTTGCGAATCCCCGGGTCCAGGTTGAGTGCGTCGGCGAACCGTTCGAACTGCACCTTGGCAATGGCGAAGGGGTTGCGATCTTCCATGGGGCTCTCCTTACCGACGAAAGCGGACGCCACCCCCGGCCGAGCCACCCGGCGCCTCTAAGGCGCGCTTATGGCGCAGTTGGCGCCAGGCCGCAAGGAGGGGAAAGCCGTCTACGCCGGGATCAACCGGTGGCTGCGCGCCACCGAGACAAAGGCTTCGATTGCGCGATCGATGTGCTCGGGCCGATGCTCGGCCGAAAGTTGCACCCGGATCCGCGCCTGTCCTTTGGGTACCACCGGGTAGCTGAATCCAATCACGTAGATTCCCCGCTCCAGGAGATCCTGGGCCATCGCCGAGGCCACCCGCGCATCGCCGATCATGATCGGCACGATCGGATGGAAGCCGGGTTTGATCTCGAAGCCGGCCGCCGACATCCGCTCGCGGAACACCCGGGCATTTTCCATCAGTCGATCGCGCAGCTGGGTGGTGCTGGAGATCAGCTCCAACACTCGCATGCTCCCGCCCACGATGAACGGCGCCAGCGTGTTCGAAAACAAGTAGGGGCGGGCCCGTTGGCGAAGGAGATCGACGATCTCCTGGCGAGCCGCGATAAAGCCGCCCGATGCGCCGCCCAATGCCTTGCCGAGGGTGGAGCTGAGCACATCGACCTTGCCGATCACCCCGAATTGCTCCGGCGTGCCGCGACCGGTCTTGCCGATAAAACCGGAGGCGTGCGAATCGTCGACCATCACCAGGGCATCATGCTTCTCCGCGAGCGCGCAGACCCGATCCAGCTGCGCGAGATTTCCGTCCATCGAGAAGACGCCGTCGGTGACCACCATCCGCAGCCTGGCCGTTTGAGTGGTCTGCAAGAGCTTCTCCAACTCGGCCATGTCGCCGTTCGGATATCGGTAGCGCTGCGCCTTGCAGAGGCGGACGCCGTCGATGATCGACGCGTGGTTCAGTGCGTCGGAGATGATCGCGTCCTGCTCTCCGAAGAGCGCCTCGAATACGCCGCCGTTGGCGTCGAAGCAGGAGCCGAAGAGGATGGAATCATCGAAAACGAAGAACTCGGCGAGCTTCTGCTCGAGGGCGCGGTGTGAATCCTGGGTGCCGCAGATGAAGCGAACGCTGGAAAGCCCGTAGCCTCGTTCCCCAATCGCCCGCTTGGCGGCAGCCACGACATCCGGGTGGTTTGAAAGGCCGAGGTAATTGTTCGCGCAGAAGTTCAGCACTCGCCGGCCGCCCACCGTGATCTCGACTCCCTGCGGAGAAGCGATCTGGCGTTCCTCTTTCCAGGTGCCGGCGCTCCTGATTTCTCCGAGCTGAGCGCCGACGATTTCTTGGGAGCGCGCCGAGAACATGATTGCCTCCGTTCCTCGCTATCCGTTGAGCCGCAGGAGGACCTTGGGCTTCGAGTTGATTTGCTTCTCGAACCCGTCTGGATCGAATTCCGCAAAGTTGGCGATCGTTCCCTCGCCCCGGTTCAACATCACGTTCCAGATCAGGTCGTGGATGTTGGGATCGCGCGACTCGAGCAAGTTGCGGGTGATGTGCCAGGTTTCGAAAATCCGGCGGCCGACCACCGAATGCAGGCTGATCCCGTCGACGATCACCCGATCGAAGTCTTCGATCACCGCATCGCCGCTCTTCAGGCCGAAGAGAATCACGTGACCCCCGCGTCGAACCGCGGAGATCGCCGTGTTCAGCGCCGCGTTCGAACCCGACATCTCGAGCGCCACGTCAACGCCGACGCCCTCGGTGCGGCGATGGATTTCACGGGTGATCGCCTCGTCGTGATCGTAGGAGACCTGATCTCTTGTCGAGGGGACGACGATCGCGTCGGCGCCGAAGGCCTTGGCCATCACCTGATTGCTTTCTACCGGCTCCACGCCAATCACCTTGATTGCGCCGAGCGCCTTGGCGATCGCGATCGCGAACAACCCGATCGTGCCGCAACCGATGATCGCTACCGTCTTGCCGCGCAGATTGACCTTGGTGCAGGCGTGGACGGCGTTGCCAAACGGCTCCTGGAGCGCGGCGACCTCGGGCCGGATCTTTTTCGGATCGGTGCTCCACAGCTCGGCGCCCGGCAGCTTCACGTATTCGGCGAAACATCCGTCCGTGCTGATTCCCATGATCAGATTGGTGACGCAGACATGGGAGTCGCCCATCCGGCACTGGTAACAAGTTCCACAGAAGATATGGCTCTCCGCGGAGACGATGTCGCCAGGCTTGAAGCCGTATTCCCGGGCGGCCTCGGGGCCCACTTCCACGACCTCGCCCAACAGCTCGTGGCCGATCACCCGGATGTTGCTCTTCTCGGCATCCAGCGAACCGTAAATCATGTCCTTGAAAGCCCGCCGGAACCAGATTCCCCGGTCCGATCCGCAGAACCCGGCGAGCTTGGGTCGAATCAGGACCTTGGCGGCATCCCGGTAGTCGCGGGAAGGATCCAGGTGCGGTCTTTCCACCTGCTCACGGCGAAGCCCCTTGGACTTTTCCCAGGCATCCTTGGTCCGGTCGTAGACCAGAGCCCACATCGAATCCTTCATGTACTCCTCCAGGCGCGCGCAAGGTAGCGGGGTGACTCAGCTGGGTCAAACACTGGGATGCAGTCGGAACGTTCGGCGGCAGCGGACTGATGGCGCTGGCCATCGGGCCGCATGAGCTCTCGGGGTTTTATGGCCCGGGCCATAATCGCGAAGGGTAGAGGTCGGGACTTTATGGCCCGGGCCATAATCGCGAAGGGTGGAGGTCGGGGGTTTATGGCCCGGGCCATAATCGCGAAGGGTGGAGGTCGGGACTTTATGGCCCGGGCCATAATCGCGAAGGGTGGAGGTCGGGCCTTTATGGCCTGGGCCATCAAGAATCGCGCCTGTTCGGATGGCGTGATGGCCCGGGCCATCAAAACTGGCGGCTATTCGGACGGGCGGATGGCCCGTACCAAGCCTCGAGGCACGCCGCGACCGGAATTCTTGGGGACGGGAACTCATCGCCGCAGCCGTGCTGCGACCGCGGTCGCGCCGGGAGGGAAGTCGAGGCAACAATTTGGACCGAAAGTCCGTCATCAACGCCACCCCGGCGAGTTTTTTTAAGGGCTGCACAGGTATTTAGGCCTTCCGGTAAACATCGCGCTGCATCCTTAATGTTTATCTAATTGAATTTTCAGCTGAAACCAGCTGTGCGGCGAATTGCATGTTGAGCGCAAGGGCTAAATACCTCTGGGCCACCCCTTTTGTTCGCCCCCGACGTAGCGCCACTTTCATTCATTGCATCATCGCGCCACGGCAAGGAGGGGGAATCGTCAACTGATCAGGCTCAAGGCGGCCCGATGTATCTCGTCCTCGTCCGGCAACACAAGCCGGGAAGCGTCTGCCAGCGGAGTAAATGAATCGGCGGCGGTCACGCGGGCAAAGCGGACGTCTTTGAGCTGCGTGTCCTCGAAAAGGCAGGTCGCGATTGCCTCGGAGACGTTCCCGGAGCGACGGCACTCATCGACGCAGAGCACCCGGCGCACGTGCGCTGCGTGGCTCCGAATCGCCGTTTCCGGCAGAGGCGCCAACCAGCGAAGGTCGATGATCCGCGCCCGAATTCCCGCTTTGGCCAGCCGATCGCGGACGCGAAGGCTCATCGGCACGCCGTTGCCGTAGGTCAGGATCATCAGATCCCTGTCGCCCGGACCGTAGACGCCGACTTCTCCCAGATCGATCGCTTCATCCTGCGCCGGAAAAGCGAAGCTCCACTTCCCATCGCCCGGATCGAGATCCCGGGTCGGATACAGCGCGATCGGCTCCACGAAGACGCAAACCCGCCCATCGACTTTTGCCGCTGCCAGGCAGGTGCGCAGCATCTTCACCGCATCATCGCCGCGCGACGGCACCGCCACGATTACTCCGGGGAGGTCGCGCAGCACCGCCAGGCTGTTGTCGTTGTGAAAATGACCTCCAAAGCCCTTTTGGTAACCCAGCCCGGGCAGGCGGATCACGATCGGGTTTTTCAGCTGGCCCCGTGAGAAGAAGGAAAGGGTCGCCGCCTCTCCCCTGAGCTGATCCTCCGCGTTGTGCAGATAGGCGAGGAACTGAATTTCGGGGACCGGAAGCAACCCGATCTGACTGGCTCCGATCGCCAGGCCGAGGATGGTCTGTTCGTCCAACAGCGTGTTGAACACCCGGCCCGGTCCGAAGGTGCGCCAGAGCCCCAGCGTCACTCCGTAGACGCCTCCTTTTTGCGCCACGTCCTCGCCGAAAACCAGAAGCTCGGGGTATTTGCGCATCAAATCCGCCAGTCCAGTGCGAATCGCTTGCCCCAGCGGGCGGGGGCGATCCGCATCCTCCGGCATCGGGGCATAGCCGGCGCGCCTGGCTTCGGCGGCGACCCGCTCCGGCCGGGAGGGCGCAATCGATTCCATGATTGCCTGCCGGGTCGTCAGCTTCGGCCGGCGGACTGCCTTGGCGGAGGCATCTAGTACGCGCGATTGCTCCTGGCTGATCATCTTCGAGAGCTGATCGCCACCCAGCACGCCGGCGTCGAGGAGCATCTGCGCGGAAATGGCGACCGGATCGCGCTGTTCGGCCGCCAGAATCTCCTCGGGGCTCCGGTATTCGGTGTCGGCATCGCTTCCGGCATGGCCCCAGACGCGCACGCATCGCAGATGCAGAAAGACCGGGACGCGCTTCGATCGGCAAAGGTCGATCGCCGCGGCGCTCGTGCGCCAGGCGCTGCTCAGGTCCGTGCCATCCACCGAGAGATAGTGGACCCCCGGCATCGCCTGCATCCGCGACTCGATCCATCCGGTGGGCGTGCGAACGGAGATTCCCATTCCGTTGTCCTCGCACACGA
>WNFC01024942.1_pt1 | contig 10074 bp, 9 predicted proteins | sample 5400541 | NCBI WGS metagenome assembly WNFC01 (sample SAMN13153342, study PRJNA577476) | soil metagenome | isolation source: 120 cm saprolite under Douglas fir tree site 2 hole 2 replicate 1 | place: USA:California | collected 2015-04-18 | reverse complement strand
AGCAGGGAGGTGCACGCGTTTGATCGCTTACACCCCACTAACTGGATATTGCCTTGGCCTTAATACCTCTCCCCGAGACTGTCGGCAGAGGAGCACGCGAACACACATGTTTCCCAACAATCCCGAGGATTGGCGTCCGCCGGAGGCAGCGCCGCCTCCGCCGGCCGTACAGCCCGAGCGAAACCCGCGCAGATGGAGCGTTGCCGCTTCGCTGGTCGGCGTCGCACTCTTCAGTGCGCTCATTGGTTTCGCGGTTGACCGTTTCGTCACCACCAACTTCAGCCCGACGAGCACGCCGCCGGTAGCCGCGACCGCGCCGACGAGCCTCCCCTCGGTGCCGCGCATCGGCCCTGTCGCCGCGCAGAACGGCGGCTCGCCCACGGCCACGCCGAGCGCCGCTTCGACCACCGCGGCGGCCGATCCCGCCGTGCAAGCGATCCAGCAGGTGATTCAGCGTGGCGACGAAGAGCAGGCCGAGGCCGTCGCCAGCAATGACCCGACGGTGATGAAAGATACGTCGACGCCCGACTTCTATCAGGTTCAGGTTGCGACCAACCAGGACCTGGTGGCCAACGGCGTGACGGCCATCAAGCTGGTCAACATCGAGTGGGGCCCGGTCAGCGTCAACGGCACCACCGCGACCGCGACGGCCTGGGAGACGTGGACGACCTCCTATTCCGACGGCACGAGCGAGCAGTCCCGCGATCGCAACGCCTACACGCTGGTCCAGGACAACGGGGCGTGGAGGGTTTCGGCTGACGACCACCCGGATGATCTCCAGGCCGTGACACCAGACAGCGGCGTCGCACCGAGCGCACCAGGTACTGGTATTGGCAACCCGGGCGGCACCGGCACAGGCTCCGGCAATCCGAACGGCCGCGGTACTGGCAACCCAGCCACCGGTACTGGCAACCCGTCAACTGGTACGGGCAACCCGTCAACTGGCACGGGCAACCCGTCGCCCATCCGTCCACCGCAACCCCGCGTGCCCCGCGGCGCGCAGGACACCTCACAGAACTGGTCCGGTTATTCCGCCACCGGCGGCACGTTCACCGCGGTCAGCGGGACCTGGACCGTGCCCCAGTTCACGCCTGACTCGCCGGCTGGCGCCGACGCGGCATGGGTCGGCATCGGCGGCGTCAACACCCGCGACCTGATCCAGGCCGGCACGCAGCAGACGGTCTCCGGCTCGGGCAGCACGCAGTACCAGGCCTGGGTCGAAACCCTGCCGCAGGCGTCGCACCCGGTGCCCCTGGCGGTTCATTCGGGCGACTCGGTGAGCGTGAACATCAGCCTGGTACCGCAAACGCAGAATCAGTGGCTGGTGGCCTTCAAGAACAACACCACCGGCCAGAGCTACCAGGTGACGGAGACCTACGCCTCGTCGATGTCCTCGGCGGAGTGGATTCAAGAAGCGCCCAGCGCCGCGCGCGGACGCCAGATTCCGCTAGACAACTTCGGGGCGATCGACTTCAGCCAGGGCTCGGCAGTCAAGGACGGTCAGACCGTCAGCATCTCCGGCGCGGGCGCGCAGGCGGTCACGATGGTCGGTCGCGGCGGCCAACGGCTCGCCAGCCCCTCAACGTTAGGCGCCGACGGCGCCAGCTTCACCGTCACCCGCGGCTAACTTTCGTACCGAAAACCACCCCTCACCCGCTCGTGCCTCGCAGTTTAATCAACTCCCCTCCAGGGGCGAGGGGTACATAGCAGCCGCCGAGACGCTCTCAGATAGGGACACCACTGCGACCGCTGCGCTCCTTACCGACTGACGAAAATCCAAGGATGAGAAGTCGCGCGCAGCGCGCCTCATGCGGGGGGTCGCCGCGGGAAGGAGTGCGCAGCGAGGCACGAGCGGAGCAACGACTGGCGGCGGGGGGCGCAGCGCCCCCGACCCGTACCGTCGTATCGCGACTAGAATATTGTGTGTGGCTGAGTTGAGCTTCGAGCGTGCCCTGGAGATCCTGGCGGGCACGCCACCGGTACTGAATGCGATCGTGAGCAACCTGCCGCGGTCGGCCCAGGACGAGCGTCCGGCGGTGGGTGCCTGGTCACCGCGCGAGGTGCTGGCGCATCTGCTGCACGCCGAAGCGACATCGATGGGCCCGCGGGTGCGACGTGCTTCTCAAGAGAACAACCTGCCCTACGTGGAGGCCCCGCCGCAGGCAGCGCCGGGTGATCCACGCCAGATGTCCAACGACTGGGCTGATGCGCGCGTGGCCAACCTGGTGTGGTTGCGCCAGTTGCAGCCCGAGCAGCGGGCGCACGTGGTGCACCATCCGCGCTTCGGCGAGATCAGCGTCGATACCTACGTGGCGGAGTGGGCGTACCACGACCTGGATCACCTGCGGCAGATCCTGTCGGTGCTCGCGGCGGATCTGTATCCGCACATCGGGCCGTTCCAGGGGCTGTACACCCCGCCCACCTGAGACACACAACATCTAGTGGTAGGCGCGGCCGTTTACACAACATGTTGTAGCGGTTAACACGAGACTGTGATAGAATCGTGTCGTGCAAGCGATTGCGCCACCGAGCACGATCCTCATTTGGGCGCACGACCCGGAGGTCGCTGCTGATCTGGCGCTCCATGTGGACGAGCCTGGCCGCGCCGTGCACCTGCTCCAGAACGACGCGCAGCTCGCCGCCAGCGGCGCCACCGGACGCTTGCTGGTGGCCCAGGCCGGGCCGCGGCTCGAAGCCCAGCGGGCGTTCTTGCGCGGACCGCTCGTGCTCGTTGATCCGGGGCGCAGCTCGTCGGGCGAGCTGGCCGATCGCGCCTATGCCGTGGTGGCCAATCCGCCTGAGGCAGGCCTGGCGGTCGACCGGTTCCTGACCCACCGCCGACTTGCCGACCAGGCCGCCAGCCACCGCGGACCGCCGCGCTACTGCTCGCGCTGTGGCCGTGGGTTCGACAGCCTGAAGGCCCGCGGCGTGGGCACCGCCCGCCGCTTCGTGCGCTTCGGCTCCATCTCCCTGTGCGGCGGTTGCGTAGAGTCCCTGCGCACCCTCCTGCGGCGCGCCGAAAGCGCCGTCGTCGAAGCCGACGCCTGAAACGCGCCAGTTCCTGAAAAACAGACCACCAGCGAACCAGGCGCTCAGCCACTAACCAGTCCGCGCATCTGGACGACCTCGAAATCGCTGCCGTGGACACGGCGCAGCGTGGCCAGGTCAGCGTCGCTCCAGCGCGGGTCGGGCGCGCCGCTGATGAACCAGTCGCTGCCATTGTCGGCCACGAACATCCCGGCGACGCTGGTGTTCCAGGGATTGTTACTCGGGAATGGCCGCCGGCCACCCAGACTCGCACCTTGCCCGAGCTGGACCGGGTTGCCCGCCGCTTCTGCCGGAGTGGTCGCCAGAAGCATTGGACCGAGCCGCGCAGATCCACACAGTTCAGGAGCGCTCCGTTGCGGTTGGACTCACAGATCAGTAGCGACCCGTGCGCGGTACCAAAACACGACGAAGATGTTTGCTACCCTCGCGGGCGGATGCAGGCGACTTATCCGCCGGGCAATTTGCCGGTGGGGACGGTGACGTTCCTGCTGACCGACGTGGTCGCCAGCACGCGGCTGTGGGAGCAGTATCCCGACGCCATGCGCATTACTCTGGCGCGCCACGATGCGCTCGTCGAAAGCCTGGTGGCCGAGTATGTGGGCGTCGTGGTCCGGCCAAGGGGTGAAGGCGATAGTCGTTTCGCCGTCTTCACGCGAGCGTCAGATGCGGTGGCCGCGGCCTGCGCCATCCAGCGCGCGCTCCACGCCGAAACCTGGGTCCTTCCCGAGCCGCTGGGCGTGCGGATCGCCTTGCACACGGGCGAAGCCGACCTGCGCGAAGGGGACTATTACGGCACCGCGATCAATCGCTGCGCGCGTCTGCGCGACGCAGCCCACGGTGGCCAGGCGATTCTGTCCTCCGTCGTGGCGAGCCTGGCGCGCGAGCGTTTACCCGCCGGCGCGACGCTGCGCAGCCTGGGTAGGCACCGCCTGCGGGATCTGCCCGAGCCCGACGAGGTCTTCCAAGTCATCCATCCCGATTTGCCGGCCGATTTTCCGCCGCTGCGCTCGCTGAGCACCTCGCCCCACAACCTGCCGGTCCAGATGACCAGCTTCGTCGGACGCGAGCAGGATCTGGCCGACTTGCGCGAACAGCTGCTGGGCAAGGACGTGCGTTTGCTGACGCTGACCGGTGCCGCCGGAACTGGCAAGACGCGTCTGGCGCTGCAGGTGGCTGAAGATACCCTGGCCGAATTCCCGCGCGGCGTCTTCTACGTTCCACTGGCGCCGCTGGGCGATCCCGAACTGCTGGCCTCGACGATCGGCGAAGCCATCGGCGTCAGAGAAGTCGCCGGCCAGCCGTTGCTGCACACCATCATCGACGCCTTGCAAGCACACGGCCTGCTACTCGTGCTCGACAATTTCGAGCACGTCGTCCAGCAGGCCCGTCAGGTGGGTGAGCTGCTGTCAGCCTGTGCGTCGCTCAAGATCCTGGTGACCAGTCGCGAGGTGCTGCATCTGGCGGGTGAGCACGTCTTCGCCGTCTCGGCGTTGGCCGTGCCGGATCTGCACCAGCCGTTGTCATCCGAGCAGGTGTCGCAATTTGACGCCGTCCAATTGTTCGTCGAGCGCGCCCGCGCGGCGAAACCGAACTTTGCCCTCACGCCCCAGAACGCATCGGCGATCGCCGAGATTTGCGCGCAGCTCGACGGTCTGCCGCTGGCCATCGAGCTGGCCGCGGCGCGAGTCCAGCTCCTGCCGCCCGACGCGCTGCTGGATCGCTTGAGCCTGACTTATGACCAGCGTCAGACGCTGCTCGCCGGATCCGGCTCGGATCGACCCGAGCGGCACCAGACGCTGCGCAGTGCCATCGACTGGAGCTATGGCCTGCTGAGGCCATGGGAGCAGCGCATGTTCCGCCGACTGGCAGTCTTCAGCGGCGGCTTTACCCTGGACGCCGCCGAAGCAATCTGCGCGACAGATCCGGAGCTCAGCGTGCAGGTGCTCGACGGTGTGGCGTCGCTTATCGACAAGAGCCTGCTGCGTCAGGCGGAGGAGGTCGCCCGCGAGCCGCGCTACCGCATGCTCGAAACGCTGCGCGAGTACGCACTGGTGCAGCTGCAGGCCGCGGGCGAGCTGGACGAGACATTCGCCAGCCTGACCGATTTCCTGGTCGCGCTGGCGGAGCGTGCGGAGCCCGAGCTGACCGGGCCCGAGCAGGTGGCGTGGCTCGACCGACTCGAGAGCGAGCACGACAACCTGCGCGCGGCTCTCCAATGGTGCAGCGTGCCAGGCACGATCGGCACCCTGTTGCGGCTGGCGGGAGCGCTGTGGCGATTCTGGTCCACGCGCGGCTATGTGGGCGAAGGCCTGCGCTGGCTGGACATGGCGGTCGGCAATCCGAACGCCATCTCGAATCGCGCGCTGGCCAAAGCGCTGAACGGAGCCGCCAATCTGGCCCGCGAACAGGGCGACTACAGCAAAGCGGAAGCTTTGCACGCGCGCAGCCTGACCCTCTCGCGCGAACAGCTGGATCGGCGTGGCACCGCGGAAGCGCTGAACAACCTGGGGCTGATTGCGCTGTACCAGGGTCAGCACGATGCCGCCCAGCACTACTGTGACGAAGGTCTGGCCCTGTTCCGCGAAACCGGCGATCAGGGCGGGGTCGCCGCGTCGCTCAACAATCTGGGCAATGTGGCCCGCGAACGTGGCGATTCGGATCTGGCGGCCGGCCTGCACAAGGAGAGTCTCGCCCTGCGCCGCGCGTTGGGCGACAAGCGCGGCATCGCGCTGTCCCTGAACAATCTGGCAAATGTGGTGCTCAACCAGGGCGACTACTGGCGGGCGGCAGGCTTGCACCAGGAGAGCCTGGCCCTGCGCCGCGAGCTGGGCGATCGGGCCGGCGTCGCCACGTCGCTGAACAACCTGGGCAACGTGGCCCGGGTCCAGGGCGACGCGCGCGCGGCGCGGGCGTATTACGAGGAAAGTCTGGCTGTACGCCGTGAGCTGGGCGACAAGCGGCGCGTGGCGGCGGCTCTGATCAACCTGGGCATTGTCGAGCGCGAGCTGGGCCAGCGTGAGCGGGCCGCCACGCTGCTCAAAGAAAGTCTGACGCTGCGCCGCGAGCTGGGCGACCAGCCCGGGGTCCAGGCGGCGCTGGACAACCTGCGCACGCTGGCGCTGAACCAAACGGATCACGCCGCGCGCATTGTGTACGAGGAGACCCTGGCCCTGCGGCGCGAGGCTGACGACCGTGCGGGCGTCGTCGCCGCGCTCAACCACCTCGGCAACGTGACCCGTGCTCTGGGCGACCCTGAGGCGGCACGCGCCTACTACGAGGAGAGCCTGTCGCTGCGGCGCGAGATGGGTGACCGCCGCGGGGCGGCCGCGACACTCAATCAACTCGGCCAGCTAGCCCTTGACCAGGCCGAATTGCCTCGCGCGGCGACGCTGCTGCGACACGGCCTGGCACTCCAGCAAGAGCTTGGCGACAAACGCGGCACCGCGACCGCGCTGAAGAACCTTGGTGCGGTCTGCCGCGCCCAGGGCGACGCCGAACAGGCTCGGGCGTTTTACGTCGCAAGTCTGACGCTGTATGAAAAGCTGGGCGATCGGCGCGGCATCGCGGAGTGCCGCGCGCAGCTGCTTGATTCAGCCGCTCCGCTCGACGCGGAGCCAGACCTAAACTATGCTGGCGCGGCGAGCGTGCAATCGACCGAAGGAGAGTCAGGTGTCATCAGCTAACGTATCCGCTGGTTTGGCCAGCGCCGAGTTATTCCGAGGTCTGGCACCCGCCGAGCTGGAGCGGCTCGAGCGCGTCGCACACCGCCGACACTACGATCCAGGCGCGGTGATCGTGCAGGAAGGTCAGGGTGGCATCGCCTTCTTCATCGTCACATCGGGCCAGGCGATCGTTTCACGGCAAGGGAGCGACGGCCAGCCGCAAGAAATCCGGCGCATCGGCCCGGGCGGTGTCTTTGGCGAAATGGCCCTGTTTTCCGACCGCCCGCGAGCCGGCACGGTGACCGCCGCGGAGCCGACCGACTGTCTGGCGCTGCACCGCTTGGAGTTCCTCGACGAGCTGCGGCGGAGTCCCGAGGTGGCGCTGCGCCTGCTGGATTCACTGGCCATCCGGCTCGACGAGGCCTCTGCCCTGAAGTAAAAGCGTGTGAGCTCGGTCTGGCGTTTCCTGCGCCAACATCTGACCCGCCCGCATCGCGGCGTCCGTAGCTTCGATCAGGCGCTCGAGCAGGCCGGCGGCATGGCGTCGCGCGTCGATCGCGGCATCAGCGAGGTGCCAACCGACCAGATCGTCGGCAGCGTGAGTCGCTGGCAAAATCTCAGGAGCGATTTTTTCTACAAGACCGGCAAAGCGATGACCCAGCGCTTTGAGCGCATCGGCGCGGCGATGGCGGCGGGCAAAGCGCTGCCACCCCTCGATCTGTACAAGCTCAGGCGCCGACCAAGCACGCCGGGTGGCACGCCCCGCAGCGAGTACTTCGTGGTCGACGGTCACCACCGCGTGGCGATGGCGCGCCGGTTCGACCAGCACTTCGTGGATGCGCATGTGGTCGAATACCGCGCCGCCGAGCCGCCCTCCGAGGCCCAGCTGGCGCACGCACTCCGCCGCGTGCAGCTGCTGCGCGAAGCGCCGGCGGACGACCTGGTGGCACTGTGGCGTCATCTGCGCGAGGAGCAAGCGACCGCCGGTCAGATCATCTGCCACCGCGGTGAGCAAGGCGATCGCTTCTACATCGTGCAGACCGGCGCGGTCGAAGTGCGCCTGGGAACCGGACCGGACAGCACGCCGCTCTACCGGCTCGGACCTGGCGATTGTTTTGGCGAGATGTCGTTGCTTTCTGGCGCGCCGCGTTCGGCCGATGTGGTCGCGCTGGAGGATTCGGTGGTGTGGGTATTGGCCCGCTCGGACTTCGACGCGGTGGTCAATGAGAGCGTGCCACTGCTGCGGGCGTTGAACCGATCGGTCGTCCAACGCCTGTCGATGGCCACCGACGTGATCGAGCAATCCCGCTACGGCGGTGCCGGCGCCGGCACCGTGGGCCTGCGGTTTGGACCGTATCGGGTTATCGCCCAGCTTGGCGCGGGTGGGATGGCGGTGGTGTACAGCGCGGTCCACGAGGTCACGGGCGTGGTGGTCGCGTTGAAGGTGTTGCCAGCCAGTTGGGGTACAGCTCCGGAGCTCAAGGCACGGTTGAATCGTGAGGCCGCCATCCTGCGCCGCATCGAGCACCCAGGCGTCATTCGCCTGCTGGACATCGGCGCCGTGGCCGATCGCCTGGGTGGCGGCACGTACATCGCCATGGAGTGGCTGCCGGACGCCCTCGATCGCGTGTTGTGTGCCCAGTTTCCCGAGCCAATGGGCTACCCGGCGGCGCTGCGCATTGCCGCCACGGTGGCCGAAGCCCTTGGCGCGGTCCACGCGGCCGGACTGATCCATCGCGATCTCAAGCCATCCAACATCCTATTGCGCGCAGACGGTCAGCCGGTCCTGACCGACTTCGGCCTGGCCGCCGCCCTGGCCACCACGATGAGCGAGCAACGGCTTACCCCACCCAACGTCCTGGTCGGCACGGCCGACTACCTCGCCCCCGAGGTGATCGCCGGCCAGCCTGTCGACGCCCGCGCCGATCTGTACGCCCTGGGGGTCGTGCTGTTCGAGATGCTCACCGGCTTTGTTCCGTTTGCTGGTCGCGATCCGCTGCAGATGCTGCGGGCGCACCTCGACGAAGCAGTCCCGCCACTCCCACCAGCGCTGCCGCCAGCAGTTCACGCCATCGTTCACCAGGCGCTCCAGAAGAACCCGCGGGACCGCTATGCAACTGCCGACGAGATGGCCGCGGCTCTCGGCGCCGTCCTGCGCACCTGAACTTTTTGTGAGCCGGCAAAATCTTCCACATGGCAGGCGCGTTCGGCCATCCTGTCCGGGATGGATCTGCGCAGCACCATGCTTTATGAGGACTTCCAGCAAGCGCGCCTTGCGGCAGTCGAAGTAACCGACCAGTATCGCAAGGCGCCCGCCGACGACCCGCGCAAAGACGCCCTGTGGCGGGACGTCGTCAGTCGCACTGACCTGGCGCACCAGCTGCTCAAGCGCTGGTTGGCCGAAGTCGAAGCCCCCGAGCTTGCGCTCAGCGCGCGTTGACCACTCCTGGCCGCCGCCGGCCCGCGCGTAAGTGCGCATCAGGCCGGGTGGCGCGCTGTACGCTGGCGGGGTGATCTCGCCGATCGACCGCATTGCGGAGCTCTTTGCTGGCGAGGGTTTGCGCAGTTATCTGGGCGAAGAGGTCAGCATTGCCGTGCACATGCTTCAGGCTGGGGCGCTGGCCGAACACGGCGGGGCAGCCAGGTCCCTGGTGGCTGCCGCCCTGCTGCACGACGTCGGTCACTTCGAGGCGATCGGCCACCGCCAGACGCCCGCGCAGCAGCGCGAACCGATCGACTACAAGCACCAGGAGACTGGCGCGGCCTGGCTCGCTCAGTGGTTTCCGGCGGAGGTCACCGAACCGGTGCGGTTGCACGTGATGGCCAAGCGCTACCTGTGCGCGGTAGAACCGGACTACCTGGCCAGACTGTCGCCGGCGTCGGTCCAGACACTGGCCCTGCAGGGCGGTCCGCTCACCGAGGCAGAAGCGCGCGCATTCGCGCGTCTACCCCACGCCCAGGCCGCGGTGAGTGTCCGCCGCTGGGACGACGAAGCCAAGGATCCGGCCCTGACCACGCCAACGTTCGACCATTTCCGCCAGCTCCTGAGCCAGCTCACGACGCGCTGAGCGCCGGCCAGGGCCAGAGTTGCCGTGATGCCCCGGTCGTGAACCTCGGCGAGGCCGACGCGATTGTCTTCGACGTCGACGGCACGCTGGTCCTGTCGGACGAGCCCAACGCCGCCGGCGGCGGAATCCAGGTCCTGGCGGGGGCCGTCGAGGTGCTGCACCGGCTGCGCGCGAGGCACACGCCGTTCGTGTGCTTCACCAACGGCAGCAGTCAGCCACCGCGGCTGGTGGCAGCCAAGCTGCGCGACGCCGGCCTGGATATCGCCGACGAAGAGCTCCTGACACCACCGGTGGTG
>WNFC01015660.1_pt1 | contig 10074 bp, 9 predicted proteins | sample 5400541 | NCBI WGS metagenome assembly WNFC01 (sample SAMN13153342, study PRJNA577476) | soil metagenome | isolation source: 120 cm saprolite under Douglas fir tree site 2 hole 2 replicate 1 | place: USA:California | collected 2015-04-18 | reverse complement strand
GCCGTGCGTCCCTGTTCAAGGGCCCGCTTAATGATCTCGTTGATAACGATCCCGTTTTCTGCGTGCATGCAGATCAGACCGCCACGTTCTCCGGCTGCCGACATGGCCCGAAATATGGTGGCATCATCAACCAGGAAGACGCCCGGATAGGCCATGAACATCTTGAAACTAGTCACACCTTCATCCATGGCCGTGTGCAGTTCTTCAATCTGGTTGTCTTCAAGTTCAGTCGTGATTAGATGAAACCCATAGTCTATTGCTGTCTTACCTTCGGCTTTCTTGTGCCAGTTATCGATGCCTTCGATAAGCGATTGACCTTTGTATTGCACAGCGAAGTCGATGATGCTCGTGGTGCCGCCGTGTGCGGCAGCGATTGTTCCGGTGCGAAAGTCGTCGGAAGCTTGAGTGCCACCGAAAGGCAGTTCCATATGCGTGTGCGGATCGATGCCACCGGGAATAACGAGCTTACCGCCGGCATCAATCACGCGGTCGACGTCCATCTCGAGCTTCGCCCCGATAACGGATATAAGTTCATCTTCGATCAGGATGTCGGCTTTGTAATCGTCGGTGGCTGTGATGATGCGAGCATTGGAGATAAGGGTTTTCACAGGATCACTCCAGTCGGTGTAAGAATCCAGGATAAAGTATTCCTCGCTCCGGAGGAGCGAAATGTACTAAATTTCACGAACCGCTTTAACTAGACGGTGTAAAAACCCGGAAGGTGACGATATGGCCGCTGGTGGCTACACAAAGTCAGAACCGGGCGCGGTAGCGACCGGGTCGTTTCCGAGATGCTTGACTACGCCGGTCATTACAAAATCTGGCCTTGGAAAAAAAGAAACAATTGTGCATGCTTTCGACCCGGTCGCTACCGCTCCCGGTTCTGACTTTGTGTAGCCGCGCAGTACCGTATCCTGGCCCATTCGCGTTTTCACACAACCTCTGGTCTATGAAACGCCACTCACCTAGTCTCTATCAAACTTAAATGAGCTAAGAACCGTTGGCAGTTCTCCCTTTTCGCCGACATCCTCTACGCTCCGGACCTGATCACTGGCGGACGTAGCAAGCATTATCAGCGCTGCGCCTTTTCTGTTGTCGCCGCCAGGCAGCAAAATAACGCGGCCCCAAATATCCAAGTCACCTTTGGGAGTGTTTTTGGCCCGGGCTGTGAAACGAAACTCATAACCATCGTAGCGCCCCGCCTTCGTTGGCCCTTGCGAGACTTTTTTATATTCGGGAAAACCACTGGAGAACTGTTCGCTCAACTGGTCGGCGACCTTGGGCATGACGTCACGCTGCCCGGTGTAGTAGCCGACAGCGAAATTCTCGAGTGTTATTTCGTCGTCAGTAGCTTGTTCTACCTTCACAAAGTTTGGCGAGTCGCCTTTGCCGGCTTTGGGATCTCTTTTCCAGGCGCTGGGATAATCAAAGGAAAAATCGACGTAATTCTCTTCGAGGGGTCCGGTGAAGTGCTCGCTCGAATTCTTGTACGTGGTTGTATCCGTGCGACGAGTTGTCGTGCCCGCATTGCTATTTGATTTGTTGGTTGTAGTCTGATTGCTGTTGGTTGATGGGTAACTGCCGAGCGCCAGGAAAACAAAGACACTCAGTCCGGCGAGTGATAAGAGGTTTCTTTTAAGTTGCGACTTCATTCGTGCTCCTTTGACGGGTGATCGATTTCGATGTGGCAACCAGCGCTAAACCAGCAGCGCTGAGGCAAAAGAAGAAATCAAAAGGATCAAACACGCCGGGCACAATCCCGGCCAATTGGCCCAGTTCGCTGCCGGCACCCAGCAGGAGGCCCATAGATAACCAAACGAACTTTAGACGCGAATCTCGTCCTTTCCAGACGAGCGCCATGAAAGCAGTCAGGGCATACACCCACAACCCATCGGGTAGGGAAAACTGAAACCAAATAGGAAGTTTGACTTGCCAGGGTGACGCCGCGATTCTTAGTTTTGCGATGAGTGGTTGCAAACCCGCCAGATCAAACCATCTGAACATGGGCAGATTCTGGTCACGCCAGCAGGCATAAATGAGACCGCCCAGAAGCAGCGGAAGGATAATGTGAACAGAAACGAATGCGAATCTTGATCTCATGGCTTGTTGAGTATCGTTCACCTAGTTTCTCCGGAAGAGCGATATGTCTATAGCCCCGAGACTTTCGAGAAAACTCTTCGCTCCGTAGGAGCGAAATGTTTATAGCCCCGAGACTTTCGAGAAACTCTTCGCTCCGTAGGAGCGAAATGTTTATAGCGCCGAGAGTCTTAAGGAAACTCTTCGCTCCCTGGGAGCGAAATGTTTATAGCACCGAGAGTCTTAAGGAAACTCTTCTCCGGAGGAGCGATATGTATTAAGTCGCTACCTATCGATTGGCGTTAACATATCGCTCCTCGGGAGCGAAGAAACACTCTAAAATCAGTTGGTACTATAAACGCATCGTTCCTCGGAGCGAAGACACAGGTGCCTCACTCAATGAATTCAAATACATACTTCTCCTTGAACTCAATCTCGAACTTACGCAGCAGCGCTAAGTATTCGTCCTTGAATGATCGCCGTCGATGGTGCTTCTCCTGGTTCTGTATGTACCGGATGATTGTATCCAGCTGTGAATGTCCGTAGGAGAATGCTCCGTAACCTTCTTGCCATCCGAATTTCCCGCGCGCAAGTTTCCTCCGATTCACCCAGTCTGATGAGTCAGATTTAATGTCGCGAACCAAATCAGCTAAGGCCATCGCCGATTTCAAGCCGATAAGAGCATGGAGGTGGTCAGACATGCCGTTGATTGAGATTAGTTTCTGTCCCTTGTTTCGCACAATCCCTGTGATGTATTTGTACAGGTCCTCTTTGAAATCTTGCCTTATGAGGGAAAGGCGACCATTCACTGCGAAAACGGTTTGGATGTAGATCTGTGAGAAGGTATTTGCCCTGAGGATTCACACATTCCGCTCCTAGAGGAGCTAAGTGAGGATGAGAAAGCCGTATGAAAGATATCGCTCCGGAGCGGCGAAGATTGGGTAAAGAGCTCGGTACTATAAACATTTCGCTCCTCCGGAGCGAGGAAGATTCTGTAGAGAGCTTGGCACTATAAACATTTCGCACCTCCGGAGCGAGGAAGATTCTGTAGAGAGCTTGGTACTATAAACACTTCGTACCTCCGGAGCGAGGAAGATTTTGTAAAGAGCGTGGTCCTGTACACATTTCGCACCTCCGGTGCGAGGAAGAATTTGTAAGGAGCTCGGTACTATAAACATGTCGCTACTCCGGAGCGAAGGAAGAATTTGTAAAAGAGCTTGGTACCATAAACATTTCGCACCTCCGGAGCGAGAAAGATTTTGTAAAAGAGCTCGCGGCTATAAACATTTGGCTCCTCCGGAGCGAGGAAATCATGGACTTGCTTCACTTCGGGAACATTGTGGGAAGCTTTAATACAGATTTCCCTCTCGTTTTCTTCCCGTATAATCAACATAGACGACCTTCAACTCTGTGTAGAAATCCAGCGCAGTCGATCCTTGCTCGCGATCTCCGATGCCTGTTCCTTTTGTACCGCCGAAAGGAACGTGGGCTTCACCTCCGGTTGTCGGCGAATTTATGTGTGTCATGCCGGTTTCAATCTCATCGACAAAACGGAAGATGCGGGCTGCGTCGTTTGTGAAAATTGAAGACGACAAGCCGTATTCACAATCGTTGGCCACTTGCATTGCCTCGTCAAAATCCTTCACTCTCAGAACTGACAGCACTGGTCCAAACACCTCCTCACGGGCGATTCGCATGTCGGGTGTAACGTGATCGAAAACTGTAGGACGCACAAAAAATCCTTTGTCCAAACCTTCGCCGGAAGCTCGCGAGCCTCCGCAAACAAGCGTAGCTCCATCTTCCCGACCGATGTCGATGTAACTCAGCACGGTTTTGAACTGGCTCTCATCGACGCTCGGGCCCATTTCGGTTTGCGGATCAGAGCCAGCGCCAATGCGCATGGATTCGGCGCGTCTGGCTATGCGCTCTACAAACTCATCGGCAATGCTGTTGACAACAACAGCGCGGCTTGTGGCCGTGCATCGCTGACCTGACGATCCAAATGCACCCTGCGCAGTCGACTCAACCGCGAGATCCATGTCCGCGTCTTCCATGATGACAACCGGATTCTTCCCGCCCATTTCACACTGGACCTTAGCGCCCCTTCGTGAAGCTTGCTCGTAAAGCCTGATGCCGACCGCATTCGATCCAGTAAAAGAAATCGCTTTGACGGCCTTGTGATTGATTATCTCGTCGCCCGCTTCAGAGCCAGACCCTATGATGAGATTTAGAACCCCGGGCGGAATTCCCGCCTCTGCAAAAAGTTCAACGATGCGCACCGCTGTCGCCGGTGTTAGTGAAGCTGGTTTGAAAACATCAGTATTACCCGCTACCAGAGCTGGAGCGATCTTCCAAACGGGAATGGCGACCGGAAAATTCCACGGAGTAACACAGGCCACAACGCCAAGCGGCTGTTTGATTGTGTAGGCGAAGTTCAGGGGCAATTCTGAGGGGATAGTTTCACCTGTCAAACGACGCGCTTCGCCGGCACAGAAATCAGCAACGTTGATTGACCGCTGCAGTTCACCGCGGGATTCCGCGATTGTCTTGCCTTCTTCACGCGTGAGAGTTTGGGCCAGTTCTTCCTTATGCTCTTCCAGTAACCGTGCTGCTTTGGCAACAATGCGACCACGCGTGGGTGCGGGCGTAGAACGCCAACTGCGAAACGCTTCGGCAGCTGCCTCTACTGCTGAACGCGCCTCGTCGCGAGTGGCCAAAGGGGCCTCACCCAGTATGTCATCTGTATTCGCCGGGTTAGTGTTGGGTACTGTCTTTGACGAAGTGGACTTGATCCATTTGCCAGCAATGAAGTTTTGATAAGTCGACATGGAAACGATTGTCTCGTCCTCGATTAAGGTCTTCCCAAGAGTAGCCGTTGGGAAGAGTTGAGTTGTCGTTTAGTCTCTAACGATGGCACCACCCTAACTTGAAGATCTCAACTGCCCAAATATAGCACGGAGGAGCTTGCCCGACGCGGTGGCGGCGAGTCTCACCAATTACTTTTCATGCTTCCGTGTAAACTTGAATCGCCGGCCGATAATCATCTTGAGGATCAAATGATCCGTGGCGCCTGTCAGCCCTACGCCGACGCCAAAATTGAACTCCCAATCAGGTGAGAGGTTAAGATCGATGACGGGAAAAATCTGATGACCCTGGTCCCTGACTTTATCGAAGCCACTTATGGGTCCTAGAGCTCCGTAATACTCGAGTCCGCCGCTGACCCTTTTCGTAAACTCATAACTAACTTTAAAGTTAGGAGCAAACTCAAAGCCGCGTTTCGTACCTGGTCCTTTGAGTGCGCGATCGAGAGTTGGGTTGAATGAGAGATACCAACGGCCCAAGTCTTTATCGATGATGGGACGCATTTCCCAACTCCATGTGTCGCGTGAGTAGATGCGGCGCTGGTAACCGATTTCATTTGAGAGACTGACTCCCACAGGCCAGTGCCACTTTTCGGGGATCCGAAAGCGCGGACGAATGTGGCTCCCCACCCAGTCCCACCCGTTCCCATTGCGGGCACTCGTAAAGATATAGAATCCCGTCTCAAACCAGGAGGTGAAACCTTGTGTGATCTCGATGGTTTCATGCCAGGCATGGTGCGTAGGGAGCAAGCCATCCACAACTTTCTTCTCGCCCTTGGAAGTAAAGTTATTATGAAGCTCAACCATCGTTACACCCGCGGGAATAGTGTCCGAACCATAGACCTGGATCTCATAGTTGTCCTGCGCGCAGATGGTCGGGCTCACCGCGGGAAGTAGCAGTAACGACAGGATTAGGGCATGTCCGATATGCTTTATTAGCTTGTCGCTGAGTCTCGCGGATGTCTTCATCGCACGAAACGACAAGCTAATAAAGCATATCGCACACCCGGGAGAAAACTTATTGGCAGTTTTCATTTATGAAAGTCGCGGCTACGATTGGCATGGCTGCGGATGTTATAACTTGGCGCGCATTCTACCGCAAGAAGTTGCGGTGTCCGATATGCTTTAGCTTGTCGTCTCGTACGATGAAGACTTCTGTGAGATATGAATAATGTTCCTCGAAGTATCCCTGAGCTACTGGCCGGGCGCGTAGACACGTCTGCTGATAAGGCCTTTCTCTTTGCAGAGGCTGATGGTCGGCAGTTTACGTATGCAGAATTTGATTCGGCCGTGAATCGCGCCGCGATCATGTTAACCAAACACGGAATCAGAAAAGGCGACGCAATAAGTTTGCTGCTGCCGAACAGCGCCGAATACGTAGTCGCATATTTCGCGTGTTGGAGATTAGGCGCTGTGGCAGGCCCTATTAACTCCCTGTTGAAGGCCCAGGAGATCTCGTATGTCATCTCCAATTCAGAGGCCAAAGCGTTGCTCGTGAATTCTGAGTACTTACCGATTGTCGAGAGTATTCGCAGTGAGCTCGCGACGCTTCAAGCCATTATCACCTTCGATAGTGAAGCAACAGCGACGCGGAAGTTTGAGGACTATGAAACAGCCGAGCTCCCGCCGGTTTCGGAAATCAGCTCAGAAGACGACGCGATTATAATCTACACTTCGGGAACGACAGGAAAACCCAAGGGTTGTTTGCTGACACACGGTAATTTGATTGCCAACGCCAAACAGATCGGCAATTGGCTGGGCTTTAGTGAAAGAGATCGCTTGCTTAGTGTTATGCCATTGTTTCATATGAATGCTGTGTCGGTTACTACAATGGCGGCGCTTTACGCCGGCGGCTCAACAGTAGTGAGTCCGAAGTTTTCCGCTTCGCGTTTTTGGCAGATTATTTCTGATTATCATATTACCTCTTTTGGCTCGGTTGCCACGATGCTGTCTATGTTGCTGAGTACCTATCCGCAAGGCGTGCCTGAGGGATTAAGCACGGGCCAACTGCGATTTGCCATGTGTGGCTCTGCTCCAGTTCCGGCCGAAGTACTAAAACATTTTGAAGAGACTTTTCATTGTTTGGTAGTCGAGGGTTATGGTCTGTCAGAATCAACCTGCCGCTCGACGTTCAATCCACCTGATGAAAGTCGGCGCCCTGGTTCGTGCGGGTTGCCTATCGGTAACGAGATGCGTGTCGTAGACGAAGAAGACGGGGAAGTGCCCGATGGCACGCTGGGTGAAATCGTGCTGCGCGGCGAGAACATCCTGAAGGGCTATCACAAGAATCCCGAAGCCACATCGGTCGCCTTTCGCAACGGATGGTTTCATACCGGGGATGTTGGCTATCGCGATGCTGACGGCTTCTATTACATTGTCGATCGCAAGTCAGACATGATCATCCGCGGCGGCGAGAATATTTATCCGCGCGAGATTGATGAAGTTCTGTATCAACATCCGGCCATTGCCGCGGCCGCTGCTATTGGAATTCCGGACCCTCTCTATGGAGAGGAAGTTGCCGCTTTCATTGTGCTCAAACCAGGAACAGAAGTCACTGAAGGAGAGATCAGCGCATTCTGCCGCGCGCGACTGGCGGATTATAAATGCCCGAAGACAGTACGCTTTGTCGAGGAAATTCCAAAAGGTCCCACGGGAAAGTTGCTCAAGCGCGAACTGGTCAGCAAGTTTGCCCCGTCTAACTAAACAACTATGTCCTTGCTAGCCAGCGTGCTTCCGGGTAGTGCCCTAATTTGAGATTGTCTCAGTGCATTCTCAGTGTTCTCCGTGCCTCCGTGGTGATAAAAGCGCCGCAAACCATTTCACCACGGAGAAACGGAGAACACTGAGGATTAGCTGAAACTAATTGAAGGGTGTACGGCGTTTCGAACACCCTACTTTTAGAAGCTCCGATCAAGACAACCCCGCCGGCTGCCCGGCGGGGTTGTTTGGTGTGACTACAACGCCAACTATTCAGACTTGTCCTAAAGTCAAATCTTCTGGTCCAGATGGTCTGACGCGGTCAGCAACCCACGAACCAACAAGCCACAGAGCGCACAAGAAAATCATCACCAACGAAAACCACTTTCCATAGAGACCGTCAGGCGAGAACTTTTCGGTTGCAGCGTGGAGAATTTCGCTGTTTGGAAGTAGACCCGCCTCAGCAAACTCATGGAAAGAATAGATTCCTACCTGAACCATGAACAGGAGCAGGAAGATGCCGGTCACCTGGAAGAATCTCTTCACATTGATCAGATGTGCGAAATGGGCCCAGCTCCAGGCAAACGCACCAGCGGCGGCAAGGCCCAGCAGGCCACCACTGATCAGGTGAGGATCACGTATTTGCAACAACATTAGGGCTGTTTCCATTCCTTCGCGTGTAATCATCAGGAATGTGAAAAGAAACACGCCGGCAAGGGCCGCGAAGTGGGAGGTCTTTGATGACATGGCAGTGAGTCGAAGCCGGATCCGTTCTTGCACCTTTGGACCGGTACGCCACATGTGGATCACCAGGGTTCCCACCAGAAACTGACTGATGTAGCCACCTAGAGCTGCTCCGAAAGTTCCCGTCAGCACGGCGTCATCGACGCCATTCTTTAAGACATAGGCCAAACCGAAGCTGGCGGAAAGGGCTAGTACAATGGCGGCATAGACAGCGGAACTAAGCCATTTTTGGCCGGCTTTGCGAACGTATGAAAGAATCACCGCAACCAGTAAAAAGGATTCAAAACCTTCGCGCAGTACAATGATGAATGAGTTGAGCACCGGTGTAATTTCCTATCGCCTTGATGGGGAACGGTTCGTTCCCTGACGTCCGGAGTATAGATTAATTGAAAATAGATTTCAATTTCAAGTTAGAAAACCTATCGCAGAGAAGTTTAATTGTGGAAAGTTTTACTGTGGGGTCGCGGGAATTATCACCAGATCGGCTCGAAAAGGTCCCAATTCCGTCGTCCCGGTTACCCTGAGAGGCAGATGCCTTTTGTCGTCGCTGACCCACATTCGCAACAGGTATTTGTCACTTTGCGGATCGTCGGTGGTTAGTGAGAGAGCAATCGCAGGAATCTTTTGAGCACCCACCTCAATGGTCTCTCGCTTTAGAGAACCGATGAAGAGGGTCTTTGGCTTGTTATTTACAAGGATCGATATCGCGTTCCGTTTAGGTGGATTAAGGTTGAACGTGCGCATGGAATAAAAGAATGAAAGATAATCATGCGTGCCCACGGGAATTTCAATCTTCTCTCCAGTCCCGCTAGTCGCCGTCCCATAATCCTGATTCACGCTCAGCGTTTGATTCAGGCGGCGCCGCCCTTCCACCAAATTCAATTCAGTGCGAAAGGGAAGCAGCGCCTTCGGGTCAACATATGAGTTTATCTGATCGTTGGCCACAAACAGTCGCTGAGCCTCTACAGTAGTTTGTGCCTTAACGGCCAGCATTAATCCGTCGCGATTGAAATAGCGTGAGTGTCCACGCACCTGAAAGTTCGCCGTAGCCACTAGTGCATTGCTTTCTCCCAGGTAAACCTGATAGTTGAGTTGCTCGCCCACTTTGAAGGGCCACGCTTCGGGATCAGCTGAGATGCTCGGTGTGGGGCTCACAAACGGTGTTGGATTGGGCGAGGCGATGATTGGCGGAGGAGTGGCAGCCGCGATCGGAGCAGGAGTGGGGGTTACGAATTCGGAGCCCGCAAGCTCTGCTCGCATCTCGCCGACACCGACTTGTGCGGTCAGCAATACCGGCACGTGTCGTTCGTCATCGCTGAAATACATCTTTAGGTGATAGCCATTGACGCGTGAATTATTTGCCACTCGAATCTGCGAAATAATCGTATTGAACGAACCCACATTTGTTTTTATAACTTGCCTGCCAATCACTTTTATTTCCGCTCGATAGTTTTCCGCGCTACCCCGAATGGAAAGGTTGTAGACCGAACCATCTGCGAGCGGCAGCGCACGTAGTCGATAGAATGCCGACAAGAAATCGTAAGTGCCGGGGAAGGTCCCCTGTTTTGGCGGAATCGCGATGGTGCCTGCTGGTTGGGCGAAATCCAATGAGGTGTCCGTGGCCCGTGAAGCATCGTGGACCACTGACTGACTATGAAAGGGCAAGCCGCTTTCCGGATCTACGTAGGTCGTGTAA
>WNFC01014766.1_pt1 | contig 10074 bp, 9 predicted proteins | sample 5400541 | NCBI WGS metagenome assembly WNFC01 (sample SAMN13153342, study PRJNA577476) | soil metagenome | isolation source: 120 cm saprolite under Douglas fir tree site 2 hole 2 replicate 1 | place: USA:California | collected 2015-04-18 | reverse complement strand
GACCTGGGGTGGCGGCGAGCCGCAGGCCTGCTACGTGCCGGCCGGTGGCGGTTCGAGCCCGACCTTCTCCTCCTCCAAGCTGTTCGAGCGGCTGGGCAATCGTCGGATGGATGGGGTCTTCGAGGGCGAGCTCGCCGAAGCCTGGAAGCCTGCTGCCGACTTCAAGTCCTACACGATCAAGATCCGCAAGGGCGTGAAGTTCCACGACGGCAAGGACATGACCACGGACGACGTCGTCTATTCGATCGACGAGATCTGGAAGAAGTACGCCGCCGCCTCGGCGATGACCGATTTCGCCGGCGTCGAGGCGCCCGATGCCGACAGCGTCGTCGTCAAGTTCAACAAGCCGGTGCCCGAGTTCTTCTTCTCCTCGCTGCTCTGCGGCAGCGTGAACTACGTCGTGCCCAAGCACGTCTATGCCGGCAGCGATCCGATCACCAACCCGGCCAACAACGCGCCGATCGCCACCGGCCCGTGGAAGTTCAAGGAATGGGTGCGCGGCAGCCATTTCGAGTACGTCAGGAACGACGCCTACTGGCGCAAGGACATGCCCTACCTGGACCGGCTGATCATCCGCTACGTGCGCGATCCGGCCGGCCGCGCCGCCGCCATGGAGGCAGGCGACATCCATATCGGCGTGTTCAATCCCGTGGCGCCGCCCGACATCAAGCGGCTGACCGCGACCGGCAAGTTCGTCGCCACGCCCAAGGGCTATGAGGAGTCGGTGTGGTCGACCTCGTTCGAGGTCAACATGCGCAATCCGATCTTCGCCAAGCGCGAGGTGCGGCAGGCGATGTTCCACGCCATCGACCGCAGCTTTATCGCCAAGACCGTGTATTACGGCTACGCCCGGCCGGGCACGGGCCCGATCTTCTCGCCCAATACGGAGTTCTTCACCGCCGACACCTACAAGACCAACTTCGATCCCAAGAAAGCGGCGGCGCTGCTCGACGCCGCGGGCTTCCCCAAGAAGGCCGACGGCAAGCGCTTCACGCTCAACCTGCTGGCCGCCGGCTGGTTCACCGAGAACGGCAAGATCGGCTCGTTCGTCAAGCAGGCGCTGGAAGACGTCGGCGTCGGCATCAACCTCACGGTTCCCGCCTGGCGATCTCCAACCAGGCCAACCCGTCGGAGCCGGTGCCGTCGACGACCCAGTACTACACGTCGGACGGCATCAAGAAGGGCGTGCCCTTCCGCAACGCCTCGGGCTTCCACACCGACGAGGTCGATGCCCTGGTCGAGAAGATCAAGGTCGAAACCGATCCCGCCAAGCGCAAGACGCTGGTGGTCGAGTTCCAGAAGATCACCACGCTGGAGGCACCCAACCTGCCGCTGGTCGAGCTCCCTGCCGCTGGTCGAGCTCGAATCGATCACCGTCGCCAGCACCAAGGTGCAGAACCATTCCAACGATCCCAACTACCTGGCGGCAACCTGGCACGACATATGGCTGGCCAGCTGAAGGATGTTCGTCTCTTCTTCATTCTCCTCTCCCCCTTCATACCCCTCTCCCCCGCCAGGGGGAGAGGACGGGTGAGGGGGTTACACTCGTCGATTCCCCCTCACCTAACCTCTCCCCCTGGCGGGGGAGAGGAACATGAGGGGAGCTAAGAGCGGGCGATGGCCTCAATCACATCAACAGGCACCAGCTCACGCCAACTCGCGGCGCTAAAACTCCTGCGGCGGCGGCTGATCCAGGCGGTGCCGCTGATGCTGGGTGTGGTGGTGATCAACTTCTGTCTGATCCAGCTCGCCCCCGGCAGCTTCCTCGAGCTGATGACGGCGGAAAACCAGGTGAGCGACCCGGCCACGGTCGCGCTTTTACGCAAGACCTATGGGCTCGAGGATCCGGTGTGGCTGCAGCTCTTGAAGTACATCTGGGCGCTGGCGCATTTCGATTTCGGTTTTTCCTATCGCCAGAACATGCCGGTGATCGATGCCATCTGGATCAACCTGCCGGCCACCCTGCTGCTGATGGTGTCGAGCATCACGCTGGCCCTCGTGGTCGGCGTCGCGGCGGGCGTCGTGGCCTCGGTGAAGGTGCGCACCTTCTGGGACAGCCTGGTCTCGGTAGCAGCGATGTTCTTCTTCGCCGCGCCCAGCTTCTGGCTCGGCATCATGCTGATCGTGCTGTTCTCGGTGAAGCTGGGCTGGCTGCCGGTCGGCGGCATGGCCACCATCGGCGGCGGCGGCGGCGTTTTGGACATCCTGCATCATCTGCTGCTGCCGACCCTGGCCCTCGGCCTGTTCTACGCCGCGATCTACGCCCGGGTCATGCGCTCCTCGATGCTCGAAGTGGCGCAGCTCGACTTCGTGCGCACCGCGCGCGCCAAAGGGCTCAGCCGCAACAAGGTGACGATCGCCCACGTGCTGCGCAACGCGCTCTTGCCCGTGGTCACCATCCTCGGCGTGCAGATGGGCACGGTGCTGGCCGGCAGCGTGGTCATCGAAAGCGTGTTCAGCTGGCCGGGCATCGGCTCGCTCCTGTTCGACAGCGTGAGCTCGCGCAACTACCCGGTCGTCCTCGGCATCATGGTGCTGGGCTCGCTGGTCGTGATCGCCGCCAACATCGCCGTCGACCTGGTCTATATGTGGCTCGACCCGCGCATAGAAATCCGCTGATGGCGCGCTTTGAAATCCCCCGCCTGGAGTTTGTCGGCCGCTTTTCGCGCAATCGCGGCGCCCTTTTAGGCGCCTGCCTGATCCTGGTGGTGGCGCTGGCCGCCGTGCTGGCGCCGCTCTTCTTCCCGGCCGATCCGCTGCGCATCGTCGGCACGCCCGAGCTGTGGCCGGGCGAGGATCCGGCCTTTCCGCTCGGCACCGATTCGCTGGGCCGCGACATCCTCGCCATGATCGTGCACGGCGCGCGCGCCACCCTGCTGATCGGCCTGTTCGCCTCGGCCGTGGCGACCCTGATCGGCGTCACGGTCGGCGCCATCGCCGGCTATTTCGGCGGCTGGGTCGACGAGGTCGCGATGCGTGCGGCCGAGTTGTTCCAGACCATTCCCAACCTGATCTTCGTGCTGACCATCGTGGTGATCCTGGGCTCGACCCTGACCAACATCGTGATCGCCATCGGCATCGTGAGCTGGACGTCGATCGCGCGCATGACCCGTGCCGAGTTCCTGGCCTTGCGCGACCGCGAGTTCGTGCAGGCCTGCCGCGCCATGGGCATGGGCAACGGGCGCATCATCGTGGGCGAGATCCTGCCCAACGCCCTGCCGCCGGTGATCGTGCTGTCATCGCTGGTCGTGGCCGGCGCCATCCTGTTCGAATCGGCGGTGTCGTTCCTGGGCCTCGGCGATCCCAACCTCGCGAGCTGGGGCCGCCTGGTCGGCGACGGCCGCCAGCTCATCCGCAGCTCCTGGTACATCTGCGCCATCCCCGGCGTCGCCATCATGGTGACGGTGCTCTGCCTCAACCTGATCGGCGACGGGCTGAACGATGCGCTCAATCCCAAGCTCAGGGACCGGTGATGCCTACTTCCGTCGCCCCGAGCGGAGCGAAGCGAAGCCGAGGGGCCTTGCCGGACGCAGGCAAGGTCTCTCCACTCCGCCTCGCTGCGCTCGGCTCCGGTCGAGACGACGGAGGGGCTTGATGGTCCTTCCCCTGGAAGTGCAGGGCCTCAGCACCACGCTCTTCACCCGCCGCGGCGAGATGAAGGCGGTCGATGGTCTTTCGCTGTCCGTCGGCGCTGCTGAAACGGTGGCGCTGGTGGGCGAATCGGGTTGCGGCAAGTCGCTGTCGGCGCTCTCGATCATGCGGCTGCTGCCCGACCCGCCGGCCCGCATCGTCGCCGGCGCGGTGAAGCTCAATGGCCGCGACATCGTGGCGGTCCCCGAGGAGACCATGCTCGACATCAGGGGCAAGGAGATCGGCATGATCTTCCAGGACCCGATGAGCTCGCTCAATCCGGTGGCGACGGTCGAGAAGCAGATCGCCGAAGTCCTGACGGCCCACACCGACCTCGGCCGCAGCCAGGCGCGGGCCCGCGCGCACGAGCTGCTGGAGCTGGTCGGCATGCCCGACGCCGCCCGGCGGCTCGACGCCTACCCGCACCAGCTTTCGGGCGGCATGTGCCAGCGGGTGATGATCGCCATGGCGATCGCCTGCAGCCCCTCGGTGCTGATCGCCGACGAGCCGACCACCGCTCTCGATGTCACGGTGCAGGCCCAGGTGCTCGCCCTGCTGAAGCGCCTGCAGGCCGACGCCGGCATGGCCATGATCTTCATCACTCACGATCTCGGCGTGGTGGCCGAGACCGCCGACCGCGTGGTGGTGATGTATGCCGGCCGCAAGGTCGAGGAAGCGCCGGTCGACGATTTGTTCGAAAACCCGCGGCATCCCTACACGGCGGGCCTGATCGGCGCGACGCCGGTCCCCGGTGCCGCGCGCGCCGAGCGGCTGGCCGACATTCCCGGCATGGTGCCGCCGCTCAACGCCCTGCCGCAGGGCTGCGCCTTCGCGCCACGCTGCCCGCGCGTGATGGAGCGCTGCCGACGCGAAAGGCCCAAGCTCACGCAGCCGGCGCCGGGCCGCCTGGTCGCCTGCTTCGCCGCCGAGAAGGGCTAAAGCGATGGCGCTGCTCTCGCTCAGCGACGTCCATGTCCGTTTCAACACCGCGGCCGGTGTCGTGCGCGCCGTGAACGGCGTCAGCCTCGAGCTGGCAGTCGGCGAAACGCTGGGGCTGGTGGGCGAATCGGGCTGCGGCAAGTCCACCCTCGGCAAGGCGATCCTGAAGCTGGTGCCGATCGCGGGCGGCGAGATCGTGGTCGACGGCGTCGACATCGCCCCGCTCGAGCGCGAGCGGCTCGCCGAGATGCGCCGCAAGGTGCAGATGATCTTCCAGGATCCCTACGGCTCGCTCAATCCGCGTTCGACCGTGGGCCGCTCCGTCGCCCAGCCGCTGGTCATCGCCGGCTGGAAGCAAGACGCCACGGCCGAGCGGGTCGATACCTTGCTGCGCTGGGTCGGCCTGCCGGCCGACGCCAAGCAGCGCTATCCGCACGAATTCTCCGGCGGCCAGCGCCAGCGCATCGGCATCGCCCGCGCCCTGGCGCTCAACCCCAAGCTCATCATCTGCGACGAGCCGGTCTCCGCGCTCGACGTCTCGGTGCGCGCCCAGGTGATCAACCTTTTGGAGGATCTGAAGGGCCAGTTCGGCGTCTCCTACCTGTTCATCAGCCACGATCTCTCGGTGGTCGAGCACATCGCCGACCGGGTGGCGGTGATGTATCTCGGCACCCTGGTCGAGGTCGCCAGCCGCGACCAGATCTGGCGCAACCCGCAGCATCCCTACACCAAGGCGCTGCTGGCGGCGGCGCCGATCGCCGATCCCAAGGCGGCGCGCGCGCGCCAGCGCATGGTCCTGCAGGGCGAGCTGCCGAGCGCAATCGATCCACCCGCCGGCTGCCCGTTCCATTCGCGCTGCCCGATCGCCCAGGAGCGCTGCAAGGCCGACAAGCCCGTGCTGCGACCAGTCGGCGGCGGGACGCTGGCGGCGTGCCATTTCGTATGATTTGGCTATGATCCGTCCCATGCAAATGCGCCTTGCCGCGGTTCTGATGGCCGCCCTGCTCTCCTCGACCGTGGCGTCGGCCCAAACCATGGAGTTTGCCTGTCCCGATCCCGGCACGACCTTCACCTACGACAGCGGCACCAAGGTCGTGGCGCGCGGCCGCGATGGCATGGACTGCACCATGGAGATCGTCGGCGGCAAGCCTTATAAGCTGCGCGCGCTCCTGATCGACAATCCCTCGCCCGACGGCGCCAGCACATCGGCTTTCATCGCCGCCCTTCGGCCGGAACGGTTGTGGCCCTTGCAGGTCGGCAAGAAAATCGAAGCGGACTACAGCGCCGACGGACGGAGCTGGCACTACATCGTGACCGTGGCGCGCCACGAGAAGCGCAGCGGCCCACGCGACGCCCTGATCGATACCTTCCTGATCGAAATGAACGAGCAGGGCGACAAGGGCCAGCGCGCGCTATCGCGCTGGTGGATCTCGCCGGCCGACAAATACGCCATTCGATTCGATTACAGCGACGGCAGCGGACACGCCAACCGGGCCATTGTCACCGAGGTCAAGCGCTAGACACGACCCGGCGGACGCTGGCCGCGCTACAGAATCCGGTTCAAGCCGGGAAGCCGGCGAAACACGGCCGCGGAGAGGGCAAAGGTCACGACGGCAGCGCAAGCCGTCAGCAGCGCCGCCTTGACGAGAGCCGGCGCGGCGAATGGATGAAGCAGAATGGCCAGCGCGATGATCACCGGAGGGTGAAACAGATAGACGGCGAACGCATTGTCGGAGAGGAACTTCGCCGGCCGTCCCTGGCGGTTGAAATATCGGCGATAGAGGCCGACGAGGGCGAAGCTCATTCCCACGCACACCAGCGCTTCCCACAGGCACTTGCCGGCACTGACGAGATTGAAGCCGCCATTGTATCGCGACGTGTCGTGCTGCAGTCCGCCGCCCAGCATGATCAGCAAGGCGAGCAGCGGCAGCGACAGCAGGAGTGTGGCGAGCGCCCAGCGCGATGCGATGCGCTGCGGCAGCCGCTCGAGCCAGCGACCGCGATAGGCCGTGACGCCTGCGGCGAACATCAGGATGTACTGAGGAAAGTCGCCGGGATGCATGTTGAGGACTGAAACGGTCTCGGGCACCGCGATGCGCATAAGAAATGTCGCCAGCGCCATGCCGGCGGTGAAGGCCAGGATGGCCCGGTCGTGCAGCCCGTCCGACTCGCGCGGCCTGTCTGCAGGTTGCGTCTGGCGCAGCAGTGCGTAGGCGAGCGACAAGATCAGGAGAAAAGCGCAAAACCACATCGGTCCGGTCTCGGAAAGCCATTCGCCGTCGCGAAGATGGATGAGCCACTGATACGCGAAGCCGCCGCTGCCCCATGTCTTGGATAGGAAATACTGGGTCAGCGGGCCAACCACGAGCATGTAGAGCAGCGTCGGCAAGCCCAGCCTCAGGAAGCGGTCACGGCTGAAACGAGCCAGCCCCTTGCGATCGAAGGCCGGCGCGGCGAAGTAGCCGGCGATGAAAAAGAGCAGGGCCATGAAGAAGGCCTGCAGAAACGTCTGGTAGATCGCGAAGAAGAGGATGGTCCCGAATTCCATCTCGCTGCGATCGGTGTAGTACCAACTGCCGAACGGGCTGTAGGTATCGCTGGCATGCATGCTCAACACCAGAAGGATCATGGTCCATCGGATGTTATCGATGAACGCCAGGCGCATGGCCCAATCAGGCGACGGAGGCGGGCTCGGCATTGGCCCCGCAGATCAACGTGGCAACGCGCTCACCCGGCGCCGGCCGATAGACTCCTGCCATCAGCGCGGCAAGGCCTGTAGCGCCGGCCGGCTCGGCGATCAGCCGCAGTTCCTCCCATAGGGCGCGCTGCGCTTCCCGCACGGCGTCATCGCTGACCAGCACGGACTCGCGCACCAGCTTCTGGGCGACCTCGAAGTTGGGCACGCCGATGCGGCTGGCCCCCAGCGCGTCGGCGGCGATGCCGGAGATTTTTACGTCGACCGGACGGCCGGCGCGGCGCGCCTCGTAGAGCGTCGGCGTGCCCTCGGTCTCGACGGCGACGATCTTCACGCTCTCGCCGATCGCCGCCGCGCAGCCTGCGATCAGGCCGCCGCCGCCCACCGCGACCAGCAATGTGTCGAACCCCGCCTGCTCGGCGAACTCCAGCGCCACGCTGCCGGCCCCCGCGAACACCACGGGATCCTCATAGGCGGGAACGACGAGCGCGCCGGTCTCGGCCGCGCGCTTCTCCGAGGCCGCGCGCGCCTCGGCATAGACGGCGCCGACCTGGTGGACGACGGCGCCATAGTCTTTAAGGCGCGCCACCTTGGCGGCCGAGGCGATGGTCGGCACGAAGATCTCGGCCTTGTGGCCGAGTGCGCGGGCGGCGTAGGCCGCGGCGGCGCCGTGGTTGCCGCCCGAGGCGGCGACGATGCCGGCGGCAGGGACTTTCGAGGCCAGAAGCTTGTGGAAAGCGCCGCGGCCCTTGAACGAGCCGCTGAGCTGCAGCGATTCGAGTTTCAGCGCCAGCGGCGCGGCCACGCCGAGCGCGCCGGCGGAAAGCTCGATCGCGGGCGTTCGGCGAACATGCGGCCGGATGAGGCGCCAGGCGGCCTCGACGTCGCTACGGCCGATCATGGGTCAGGCGCGGCGGCAGGCCGCGACGTGGCGCAGGAAATGATCGAAGTCCGGCGTTTTGGCGCGCGGGTCCTTGGCAGCTTCGTCATAGCGGCGCAGGCGCACGGCTTCGGCATAGAGGGGATGGCGGCGGAAGTCGTCGATCTCGCCGGCCGACATCGGCCCGCCCTGCAGGCCAAGGCTTCTCACCGAATCGGGCGAGAGCTTGGTGAAATAGTCCGGTTCGACGGCGCAGAGATAGCGCTTGGCCGCGACATGCAGGCGGACCGGCTCGCTCACCTCCGGGCCGAATCGCTCGGCCAGCCATGCCGCACCCCGCTCCTCGTGCACGTCGTCGATGCCGCGCCCGGCGGGATCCTCGCCGAGTTGATGGATCATGTGGCCGACATCGTGCAGCAGCGAGGCCAGCACGGTGGCAGGCGGCGCGTCGTCGGCCTCGGCCAGCGCCGCCGCCTGCAAAGCGTGCTGGAGCTGGTTGATCGCGCTCAAGCCATAGCGCTTGGTGGCGCGGCTCGTGAAGATGTCCAGAAGTTCCTGGCGCACGGGATCGCTCATGCCCCCTGTTTAGCACGAACCGCGTAGCCGGGAATCATCGACAGCGCGTGTCTCAGGGGGTCGGGCCGCCACGCGCGCGTAACAAAATCGCCATGCATGTCGAGCCCGCCGCAGGCGGCGAAGGCGAACGTGCCCGGAGTCAATGCAGACGGCAGCCCCCTGGTGAAAGGCACGCGCCGCTTGTCCAGAAGGCCCTGCAGGGCCGCGTTCTCGTCCTTGGTCGAATCGGTGTAGGCGCTGAGCAGGAACGCCTGCCGGCGGCGCGCTGCGGCCCAGGCGGCGAACTTGTCCTCCTCGCCGTAGAGCGCGTCCATCAGGATCACGCCCTTGATGCGGTGGGTGGCGCCGCCGCGGTCGAGCGCATAGGCCGCCGACAGATAGCCGCCGCTATAGGCCACGATCACCACGCCCGCCTGGTTGAAGTTCGCGCCGGCCCGGCGATCGCCATAGAGGCGCATCAGCCGTTCGGCGGCTTCGTCGATGTAGGCGGCGAAATGGCCCGGCTTCCAGAAGTTGCCGGCGCTCGAATCGCCGGCATCGACGGCGAGCTGCGGCGCCACCAGGACGACATTCTGGCTTGAGTCGGCGAGCTGGCGCGGCACGGCCTGGCGGACCACCACGTCGCGCTCCAGGGTGGCGCCCTGGCCGTGCAGGAAGAGCACCATCAACGACGGACGCCGCGGGTCGTAGCCGGCCGGCAGATAAAGCAGCGAGCGGCGGTCGCTGTAGGTCGGCTCTTCCCAATAGACCTCGCCGCGCAGGCTGGTGTGACCGCGCTTCTTGCCGTCGCGCGCGTCGAGAAACGGCTTGTTGGTGCCGGGAACGAGGCTGCGATAGGGGAACGCCGAGGCGTTGAAGGCGACGAGCTGAGTCTTCGCTTCCTTGAGCGGCTGCGGACCGGACGGCGGCTTGGGCGCAGCAGGCGCAGCCGCCTTCTTGACGGCCTGCTTGGTCGTGCGCGCGCGCGCCGCCGTCGGCATCAGAAGCGCCGCCCCCAGCAGCAACGCACGCCGCTTCACGCGGCCGCTGGCCGCCCGGCTGGGAGCGGCATCAGCACGGAGAAGAAGGCGGGCAGCGCCACCAAATAGGCGATGGCGCCCACCAGCACGACGGCGGGCAGGCCGAAGCTCGTCGCCACGATCGGCACCAGGGCGGCGCCGATCACCGAGAAGCAGCCGTTGATGCCCCACGCCCACAGGAACATGTGATCCTTGCCCAGGCGACCCAGCGTCGTCATCGCCGTCGGCATGGGGAAGCCCATAAGGAAGGCCGGCTGCAGGAGCAGCAGCAGGCAGAGCACGATGCGCAGCGCATAGGGCAGCGTGCCGATCCAGTCCAACGCGTAGTCGATGGT
>WNFC01011792.1_pt1 | contig 10075 bp, 7 predicted proteins | sample 5400541 | NCBI WGS metagenome assembly WNFC01 (sample SAMN13153342, study PRJNA577476) | soil metagenome | isolation source: 120 cm saprolite under Douglas fir tree site 2 hole 2 replicate 1 | place: USA:California | collected 2015-04-18 | reverse complement strand
ACGTGAAGATGCGGGTGAGCCATCGCGGAGATTTCCTGATCGGTATTCTGACCAGCATGGCGGCGACGATTTTCGCGCTGGGATTCGTGTTCGTCCTCTTCTCGAAAGTCCCTCATCTCGCGGGCTGGCGTTTTGAAGAGGTGCTCTTCCTCTATGGCTTTTCCTTGATGCCGTATGGATTGTTCAACGTCCTGGGCGTGAACCTCTACGAGTTCGGAAACGAATACATCATGGAAGGCAAGTTCGACCGCGTACTGATCCGGCCCGTCGCGTCTCTCTTCCAGGTGATGTTTGAGAATTTCCGAATCGAGTCGTTTCAGGAGGTGCTCACCGGACTGGCTGTTGTTATCTACGCTTCGGTGAAGATGCGCGTCGCCTGGAATCTTCTGGACGTGCTCCTCCTCATTTTCTTTTCCATTTGCGGCGGGACGATCTACATTTCCATCTTTCTGCTTCTGTCCACGGTATCCTTCTGGTTCGAGGACCGCATCGGCGTGCATCCACCGGCATGGAATTTGATTGCCTTCGGGCGTTACCCGCTTTCGATTTATAGCGCGCCCATACAATTTTTCTTGAGCTGGATCATCCCCTTTGGCTTCGCGACGTTTTACCCCACCGTGCGCCTGCTCCACCGCGCCGAATTCTTGCGATACGCTCCGCTCATCCCGGTCGTGACCGTTGCATGCCTCGCCATCGCCATCACGGCATGGAATCAGGGCGTTCGGCATTACTCTTCGACAGGCTCGTAGAAATCCTCGGGAACATTGCCGCGAGGCCGCGCGTATCATCTATCAGCGAATATGCAAATCCTGCGCCGCATTACCAGGATCGCTTTCTTCGTGATGCCCGCCCCGATCCTTCTGGCATATGTGGCGGGGTGCGCGTTGGGTACCGGAGCGTTGCATCCGCAGCGGGTGGTACTTTCACCGGATTCGATCGCGCGTGCCGACCAGGCCTTCGCCCACGTTGGCGCATCTCGTGCCGATTTCGCGGTACGCCCGGCCGATGGCACGGCCTTGCGCGGCTGGAAAGTCCGGCCCCCGCGGCCGAATGGCGACTGGGTCCTGCTTTTCCATGGCGTCGCCGACAACCGGATTGGAACCTTGAGCTACGCGCAAGTGCTGCTGCAACACGGGTATTCCGTCCTAATGATGGATGCGCGCGGACACGGCGAGAGTGAAGGAGCCATAGCCACCTACGGTTGGAAGGAGCGCGATGACACGCGCGCGGTTGTCGACGGACTCTTGGTCACTGAGTCCCCCCATTGTCTGTTCGCGCTCGGCGAATCGATGGGCGCCGCGGTAGCTCTTCAGTCCGCTGGAATTGAGCCGAGAATCGAGGGTGTCGTTGCGGAGAGCTCGTTTCGGAACCTGCGCGAAGTCACCTACGACTACGCCGGATTGCATTGGAGTCCGCTGCTGGGCAAAACGCTCTTCCGTCCCGCGTCCATGGCAGCTCTTCCCCGCATGGAGAAGGAGGGAGGATTCCGCGCCGGGGACGTATCCCCGGAACGCGCGGTCGCGACGCGCGCTTTCCCGGTGTTACTGATCTGCGACTCTGACGACAAGATGATCCCCTGCCGCCACTCGGAAGCAATATATTCCGCCGCGATGGGCCCTAAGAGTCTGTGGAAAGTACCCGGGGCGGGTCACACCGGAGCTTATGGCGCTCAGCCGGCGGAATTTGAGCGGCACGTCCTCGCTTTCTTCGAGGGAATCCATTTGGCAAAGGGGTTGACGCAGCAGCGGCCGCCATCGTCGTGAAGGCATTTCAGCGGGAAGGCGGGCTGTTCAGAACCTGAAGAAAGAGGCGTGACGCAAGGAACGCGAATGACGTGAGTCGCTCCCTCCCTGCTTCCTTGCCTCCTTGCTTCCATCTCGCTACGCCGGACGCGCGGTCTCGTGGTGTTCCTCCCAGGCATTGGAGAGGCGGCGGACGGTTTCGCGGAGGCGTACGGCAAGCTCGGCGATGGTCTCCAGGCGTTCGACGGCGGAAGGAGGAAGGCGGTCGCGCCGGGCAAGCAGAAGTTCGGTATTGCCGAGGATGCCGGTCAGCGGATTGTTGACTTCGTGGCGGAGTATTTCACCGAAATCGCGAGCGAGATCGTCGCTCGGAAACTGGATCGTTCCCGGCACGCGCTCGGCCATGTGCAAACGACGGTCGAGCAATCTCGCGGTGATAGACAGAAAACGATCCGTACGCGCGACAAAATCGACAGCACCGGAAGAAAGCAAGAACGCCAGTGAGGATCGCTTTTCCGGCGCCGCTGCGACCACGACGGGCGCCGTCTCGGCGAGCAGCGCGACTGCGGATTCGAGCGGGCCCCTGCAATGCGTCGCATCTACGGCGGATTCATCGAGAAACACGACGGACGGTGGGGTGCGCCGGAATTCCTTGAGCGCCTGCTCGATCGAGCTGGCCGTCCTCATCTGGTAGTGCACGCCGGACGATACCAGTTCCTGAATGCACCCTTGCGTCACAGCCGAATCGGCGCTGACAATAAAAATCGTTCGGCCCATTGAACTCATTTTTCCCTCGCAACGGCTCTTGACCGCACTGCTCCGGCGACAGCTTCTTCCGCAGCGGGCGCCGCGGCGAGAGCCCGGCGCACCGCCTCTTTCAACTCTTCCACCAAAAACGGTTTCGCCAGGTACGGCAAGCCGCACGAATTCAGAAACTCCAGCGACCGCGGGCTCATCGTGTCCCCGGTTACAAATAGAAGCCTGTGCTGCAAAGGGCTTCCACGTGCCACCAGCTCACGAAAAAGACCGGCCCCGTCCAAGTGCGGCATTTTCAAATCGCAGATGATCAGATCATATTTATTGCCTTTCAAACGGTCTAGCGCTTCCCGGCTGTCGAGCAGCGTTTCCACAGGGTGGCCCTCCTCCGACATCACGTCGGCAATCAATTGCGATACGGTGGGCTCATCTTCCACAACGAGAATCCGCTCGGGACGGGACGCCACCCGGACGATGCGCGGAACCGGGACGACCGCCACCGTGTGTGATCTGGCGGCCGGTTCTTCTCCTGTGTATTCAAGCGCAGCGGCGGAAAGCGCTGGCAGCTCGACGGTCAGCGTTGCCCCCCGGCCTGGCTGGCTTTCAACGCCGACCTCACCGCCATGCTCCTGCACAATTCCGTAGACGATCGAAAGTCCCAGACCCGTGCCTACGCCCACAGGCTTTGTCGTGAAGAATGGGTCGAATATGCGTGAGACGATCTCAGGGAGAATGCCCGGGCCGTCGTCGTGGATTTCCATCCCGATGCGGTCACCGGAAAGCCGGCGAGTACGGATGCCGATCCGGCCGTGCACGCCACCTTGTCCCCGCCCCTGCTGGATGGCCTGTTCGGCGTTGACGATCAGGTTGAGGACCACCTGCTGTAGCTGCGCGGCATCTGCCAGAGCTTGCGGCAGGGCTGTATCGAAAAAGAGATCCACGGCGATGTTTTCGTTTTTCAGTTCGTAGGCGCGCAGGGCGACCGTGCGCTCGATCACTTCGTTCAGATTCACCGCGCGGCGCTCCGGCTTGGCTTCCCTGGAAAATAGGAGAAGATTTTTCACGATTCGCCCGGCGCGCGCCGCTTCCTGCGAGATTCGCCGGGCATCTGCAATACGATCCGACGGGGAGCGGCGGCTGAGCAGGAGCTGCGCGTATCCCTGGATGCTCGTCAACGGATTGTTGAGCTCGTGGGCGATGCCCGAAACAAGCTGGCCGAGCGCGGCCATCTTTTCCGTTTGCAAAAGTTTGGACTGGATCAGCCGCTGGCCGGTAATATCACGGTAGACCTCGAGCCAGCCCAACCGCGCGCCGCCGGCGTTGAACAGGGGCCGCGTGAAGCGTTCCACGATCTTGCGTGACGGCCGGAGGAGTTCGAGTTCGTCCCAGCTCGCTTCGTCCCCTCGGCCCGCCTGTTCACGCCAACGCGCCGCTGCTTCCGCCGGGTTGTTGAAGCGCCCCGCAAGGCTGTCGATCAAGGCGTCGAGCGTACCTAGTTCCAGCAGGCTGCGCGCTTCCAATCCCATAATTTGGGCAAAGCGGTCGCTAACAACGCGGATATTCCCGACCGCGTCCATCAACAACACGCCGGAATCGATCGAATCCATGAGTCCAAGCATTTCCGCTTCCAGGCGCCCCTCGGCTTCAAGCAGGGCCTTCCGGGAGCCTTGGTCCTCGAAATGAAGCAGCCATCGCGGGCCGTCACTTCCGCAGGACCCGATGGTGGAGCGCAGGCGGAGGCAAACGACGGCGCCATCGGCAAGCGCGGCTTCTAGCGGGACAACTGGACGCTCAGGGCTAATTCCACGCCCTGAATCGTGCCCGATAACCTGCTCGCGCCATTCAGCTACCGCATCGCGCGCAGCAGGCGCGAAGAGATCCTCGAGTCGTACCTCCTCTGCGAGTACCGAATCCAGGTGCAGAAAGGCGCGCGCGGGATGGCTCGCCTCGCGAACGCGGCCCTTAACATCCACGAACAAAAGACATTCGCTGCTCTCCTCGACAATCTGTCCCAAGGAATGTGTCCAGTCGGCCCGCTCCAAACGCATAGCCTCCCGGTCCAGGGCGAAGGCAGCCAGCAGCGCATAGGATTCGAGGCGCGTCCCATCGCCAACCGAGTCCTCCGAAGGCAGCAGGCCAGCCATCAGAACGCCGCATGTCCGATTGCGAACTTCAATAGGGAAGGCGAGCACGCGATCCAGTGCGGGCGCGGCCTGATCCGGTGCTGATCCTGGCCGGGTTGGAAGGACTTCGCCTCCGAGCTCGACCTCGCGCCCTTCCTCGAGAGCCCTGTGCCACAAGTGCAGGTAGGGTTCCTGCTGGATCTGGGTCCGCCACTCCTCCGGGCCGTCCCAAGCCTCAGCGAGCGAGGGCGATACGCCGGGTCTGCCCACGGCAACGAATTCCGCTTGTAGGTGATGCCGGGCCGCGCGAGCAATCCGTGGAAGGATCGAATCCGACGACACGCCACAAAGGATGGCCCTGGAGAGCCGAACCAGGGAACGGAGTTCCTCGGCTGCCAGTACCTTCCCCCGGTTGTCGTGGAAGTGCGCGAGGACGAGCGCGACCTCATCCGCTCGCGTGCGCAGTAACTCCAAATCCAAATGCAATACGGCGTGCGGATGAGCATAGCTGACCATGGCCAGACCGAGCGTACGGTGGCGTGCATGGAGCGGAATCCAGATCGCGCCGCGCATCCCCGCCATGGGACCAAGGTGCGGCAACATTTCGTCCGGACCGAATTCGACGCGCAAAGGTTCCGGACTTTCAAGCGCGGCGCGCAAAAACGGCGTTGAAATATCGAGGTGTTTCCACTGCTCGGGGATGGGGCCCGGTGTGGAGTCGACCACGCAACCCCAGCCTGGTTCACCACGCCGCTCATCGGCCAGCCAAAGGCCCGCGCGGTCCGCGGAAGAGGCCGCGAGAAGCGTCTGAAGGGCCAAATCCAGCAGTTGGTCCAGCGAGTCACCTCGCGCGGAGGCACGGATCAGGGCGCCCACGCGCTCCTCCGGTAGGCTTGCGGCCTTCCATCTACGCATCCAGCCAACTGCGGGCATCATCTCCCCTGGAATTACGGCTGCAAAATCAAGTAGCTGAACAGCAGTGCGGCCCCGGCTGTCGCCACGACGGTTATGGCTTCGCGGATCAGACGGTAGTGCAGGAAATAGCTGCGCAAGAGCATGAGGGCCTCCTGCGCTTGGCCTTGCACTGCAGTAACCAATGCCAGAAGTAGCGTAAGCCATACAGAATCAATAAGTTGCCGAGTACGCAGCCTGATCGCGGGCTTTGTCTATTCCCATCTCGACACTCCGGCCACACGCAATTCCCGCATGGGAAAACTCTCATCACCTGACATTCGCTATGGGAGGTACTTCTCTCGCGCGTGTGGCTGGGCTTTTGAAACGGGTTCGACCTTGCAGGTGCGCTACGCTTTTATCGAGGGGCGCCCCGAAAACCGGGAACCATCTCTCTGCGGTAACGATCGAATGCGGACACTATCAGTGCCATGGAACGGTGAAGTCGCCGCGCCACTCCCGGCCCATGTTGTCGTCTGTAATGATCAGGCGCTTTGCGACGCGCATACGAAGGGAATCGGAAGATTCGAGGCCCAGGAATCGCGGCGGCTCCTTTAGCGTATCCGCCAAAGCCATATATCCTGCCAGCATTCTTTGGGCTGCCGGATCTACAGGGTCGAACACGGTCTTTCCGTCGATCCTATAGCGGTGCAGCGTCGAAATCCAGCGATCCTTGTCGACAGCAATCGGTGAATCGCTGACGGCAACGAAATTGATGACGCGCAACCCGTAGGGGAAAACATGCAATGCCGTCGCAATGGTTTCATCGGATTCCGTCGTATTGAAGTAATAAACGCCGCCTGGACTCAGGTGTGTCCGCATCAACTGGAGAAACTCCGAGGATAGCAGGACGGAACTATGATCGCGCCAATTGAAACTTGAATTGGTGATGATCGCGTCGTAGCGCGCTTCGGGATGAGCAAGAAGCCATCTCCGGCCGTCATCGGCATAGACGTGAACTTTGGGGTTTTGAAGGAAGGACCGCACCATCGCATATTGTGGAATGAGTTGAAGATATCCGGGGTTTATCTCCACCGCATCCAATGAATCTACCTGGGGATGATTTGCGAAGATTTGCGCCCACGACCCGGAGGCCAGGCCAATGACAAGGATTCGTTTTGGAGCCGGACAGAAAGCGCTGAGGGCGTACGCGCGAGCTACGAGGTTGGAGTCATGCATCGGATCGACGTTGAAATAGCCATCGTAGACGCCGCCACCGAAGACCGCTCTTTCCTGCGTTACTCCGATCACGCCGTTCCGATTTTCCACGACGCGGGCGAATGGGACCCCAGCTTCCGAACGGTTGCCGAAAATCAGCCTTTCGAACAATAGCGAATACAATCCGGAAGACGCAGGAACTGCAACCATCGAGGCGGCAATCAACCCCATGGCCCATACTGGCGGCATTCCCGGTCTGCCCGTGCTGAAAATGAGGACAGCGGAGCCCAGCAACACGGCCAGCATTCCTAGCCCGAGCGAAACGGATTGCAAACCAAAGTGCTGCATCAAGAAGAAGCCGATGCCCAGACTTCCAAGCGCGGAGCCAATGATGTTGGACACATACACGAAACTCACCGATCGTCCGGCCTTGTCATCCGCTGGGATTGCCACTCGACACAGCAGGGGAAGAACAGAGCCGATCAAAGCTACCGTAACAAAAAATGCGGGTGCGCTCGCCAGGAAAGGGATACTCCGAAACATGAATGCCGCGACAAGAGGCGGCAGATACGCCGATAGCGCGCCGGCTAAAATCAAGAGAATCCCCACGACCCGCATTACCGTCTCCGGCTTGCGTTGCCCGGTTCCCTTTTCAGAGAGGTAGCAACCGGCGGCGATGCCTGCAAGATAGGTCGACAGCAAGAGGGCAAAGGCAGGGGCGCGGTCCGATGAGGCCAGCGCGAAAACCCTAAACCAGGCGATTTCAAATCCCAGAGCAATGAAGCCTGACGCCCCTGCCAGGAGCATCGCCGCTGGGAGTGAGACAGGGGTTGATTCCGGACTCGATGGTGGGATTACCTCCGTTGTTATTCCGAGGTCTTGTTTTTCGCGCCGGGCGTAAAGATAGGCGGCGCCGCCAACAACGGCATTCAGACAGGCGGCGATGCTCACGGAGCCGGATTGGCCGAAATCGCGCAGTAGGAAGGTCGCACACAGGTAACAGGCTATGGCCGAACCAAACGTATTCGCAAAATAGAGAGTGGAGACCGACGGGCCAACACGCTTCGTGTGAAAGACGAGGTGCTCCACGAGAAGAGGAAGCGTCGCGCCCATCAGCACCGTCGGAAACAGCAGCAGCAGAAGACTGAAGACAATGACGGAGGGAAGATTCGCGCCAGCCGTGTGTGCCGCCGACCATTGAAAGATGCGCAGGGAGGACAAGCCGAAGACGGCCACGCCAAGTTCCGCGATCCCAAAGATCAGAACCGCGCGCCGCGGAAATCGTGCGGAGAGCCAGCCTCCAGCGAGGCTCCCGATTCCCAGGCCGAGCATGAACGCCGTAACGACTACCACCACCGATTGAGAGTTCACTCCGTAAATTGAAAAAAGAACGCGCTGCCACACGATTTGATATATGAGGGCCGGCATTCCAGAGCATAAAAAGAGGAGGCTGAAGAGAACAGAATCCCTGTGCCGATGCGCTTCATCGAATAGAAAGTGGGCGCCAATCAGGAGCAGGCCATTGAACAATAAGAGAACGGCAACCGGCGCAGTGGACATGGCTCTCCGTACGAATAAAAAACAAAATCGTCCGACATTACGGATGCATGTATTGTCCGGCGAGGGTGGCTTCGACAGGCGATCTTGTAATCTGGTTTGTATCTTGATTGATACTATCCAGGTCGATTTCCGGTAGTGGTGCAGTTTGAAAATTAAGGCACGGAGAATGCCAAAAGACTTATTAGTCTAGCTTTCGGCCAGTACAGGCTTACCATTTTTGACCAGAATTCCGGGTAGCGCATAGGCAGCCGCCCCAAATAGTTTCTGCGCTGGGTTTGAAACTCCGAAAGTGTGTGTGCGGCCACCCTTCCCCTGTTTCGCTTTGCTTCCCTCATACTTCCAATCATCGGCTGTCAAGAATACGACGTCTACGCGCCAGATAACTACCGGATGGCCCGGCTTTATCGATTCTGTGGTGTCCACGAGGTAGCGCCACACAACATACCAGCCGGGATGATTGTAGTGGGACTGTATGGCCCAAGGTCGCGTGCTGCCCTTAGACTCTAAGGCTTGTTCTGGCGGTGGATTGAGTCTGCCATTTAATGACAAATCAGGAAATCGCTGTTGTGCAACGTCCGGATGCTTGTGCTTCCTATACGGGCTAACCGCGTGCAGTCCCTTCACTCCGAAGATGCCAACGATTGCGCTAAATACGTTCGCTTGCTCCAGATACAAGTCTATGAGCTCGGCAGTCTGTTTCTCGACGTATGCGACCGCCTTCTTGATGTGAATTGGCTTTAGGTTTCTTGGCAGCGGCAAACGCGCCCCCGCACATTCCGTTAGTCCCGTTCGGTGCGAACCGAGCAAGCAACGGGATAGAATTCGTGGCGACAGAATAGTACGCCGAATCCTTTTCAATCCCTATACTTGAATATCCCAATGCCTCAGCAGCCGCAATTGTGGAACCCGAACCCATGAAGGGATCCAAAATTACGCCCCGGCCCAACGGGAGCGCAGCACGGACAAGCTGTCGCATGAAAGCTTGGGGTTTGAGCGATGGATGCGGCGCAATCTTTCGTTCCACTGTGCGGGCAGGCGCTGATTGAATCACGTCAAGAAACGGATTCTTGCCAGACAGGCGACGCAAGCCACCTGTTCCCCATTTACGGAGGTTGTCTTGAACGCGACCTTCACACGGTTTTCTAAATAGACCCCACGGCTCCCAACCGGAACGCGGCATGACTGATACATCATGAAATTCTTCGTGCGCGTTCTTGGGACGATCTCCACCGCGCAAAGTTTGTACGAGACGAATGATCTCCCCTCGCTTCTCGAAACCCGCGTTCATAATGGGGAGGTACACGTAGTGCGAAAGCAAGGGATTTGTTGCGATCATGATGTGACCGCCTGGAACAAGAACGCGCATCGCCTACACGTAGTGCGAAAGCAAGGGATTTGTTGCGATCATGATGTGACCGCCTGGAACAAGAACGCGCATCGCCTGCTTGGCGAAGCGCGTGAAGAATGAACACAGCGCGGCAATGTCGGTTTCATCCAAAACCGTGAATCTCGGAAGCGGGCTTCGTTTGCAACCGTCGAAGGACGGGGGAATGCGCCAGACTCCCCCGCGCCCGTTGCGCATTTTTGCCTTCTCGACGTCCGTATATTCTTTAAGGCCGTAGGGGGGGTCTGTCACAATCGCATGGATTGAATTTTCTTCTCGTGCCTCAAACCATTCGAAAGCATCTGCGAGGTGGGTTCTATAACTCATTTTGGCAACCGACCTTACGGCTTGCAGCCGGTTTACGCTCACCTTTCGTTCTCGTTTCTGGTTTTTTTGCACGG
>WNFC01016322.1_pt1 | contig 10077 bp, 9 predicted proteins | sample 5400541 | NCBI WGS metagenome assembly WNFC01 (sample SAMN13153342, study PRJNA577476) | soil metagenome | isolation source: 120 cm saprolite under Douglas fir tree site 2 hole 2 replicate 1 | place: USA:California | collected 2015-04-18 | reverse complement strand
AGTGCTTTGGCCGATTTTCCGCATGACGCATACGATTGCGGGTGTCGCCGCCGCGGCGGCTCGTCAGTGGGACGCCGCTGAAGAGCATTTTCAGATGGCAATGCAGCAGGCCGGATCCTTTCCCTACCGTCTCGAACAAACCGAGATACGCCGGTTCCATGCGATGATGCTGAAGGATCGCGCCGCCGCAGGTGATCGCGAAAAAGCGCAAATGCTACTCAGCGAAGCGCTGGAGGCTTACACACATATCGGAATGCCCCGGCACATCGAGTTGACCCAAGCTCTTCTCGGTTAGCCGTTGGCCAGTGCGCCGATCCGCCTGCCTGCGGCTTTGAGCGTGTCGGCGCTCCGCTGTAATCCTTGGAACTCTTCGTGGGTCATCGCGGGTTCCAGAATCCGGCTGACACCATTGCGGCCTAAAATTCCCGGCATCGAGAGCGTCACCCCGAACTTGCGATTGAACACGCCAATCGGGACTACCGCCCGCTCGTCTCGTGACACGATCTCCGCAATGCGCGCCGAGACCATCCCGATTCCCAACTGACTGGCTCCGATTCCCTCGATGATAGTGATGTTGGCATAACGCACTTCCTGCTCCACTGCTTGCCGCACGTCGCCAAAGTCGCCGCTCTGGCTGGCAATCGCCTGGTCAGCCGGCATCCCGCCGACGCGCGCTCCGGACCACAGGAAAACCTCTGACGTTCCGTGCTCGCCGATCACCAGAGCCTCCACCGAGCCAGAACTGACTTGGAGGCGTTTGGCCAGATGAAATTGGAAACGCAGGCTGTCCAGGTAAGTGCCGGTGCTAAGCACCCGGTCATGCCCGGCCAGCTGACGAGCCAGATCTGCCAGCGGATCAGGCGGATCCGTCACTACGAGGATTATCGCCTCTGGTGCAACCTCGACGAGACGCGGCACGACCTCGCGATAAACGGCGGCATTGGCATCCAGCAGCCGCAATCGGCCGCTCGGATCGCTGCGATCGGTGGCACCGCCAGCACGTTCATTGACGCCGGCGGTAATCATAACCAGGTCCGCGCCGGTCAAATCTGAGTAGTCACCTTCGATTAACGAGACAGCGGGTGATAAAGCGGCGCCATATTGGAGATCAGTTACGACTCCGCGCGCGCGTTTGCGGTCACGGTCAAGCAATACAAGTTCGCTGGCGCAGCCACGCATCACAACTGCGAAGGCGCAGGCCGTTCCGACCGCGCCCGCGCCGATGACCGCGATTTTCATGATATTCTTATCCTCGCTACTAAGCATTCGACTCGACGCGCAGCGAAATATGCAGTCAAGCGAGAGGCAACTGACGGCAGCAGCGGCTGCCGGAGTCTCCGCACCGATTGACTATTCCGTCTGTTGCTGCTGTTTGAGCTGTTCGATTTGACGGCGCTGTTGCTCGATTTCCTGTTGCTGCGAGTTGATTTGGGATTGCGTCTGATGCTGGCTGGCTTCCTGGTTCTGCATTTCGTTTCCGACCAGGAAACCCCCGCCCGCACCGAGTGCACCCCCGATCGCGGCGCCCGCTCCGGGCGAGCCGACCGCCGCGCCAATTATCGCACCGGTCCCCGCTCCGATCAGCGCGCCGATGCCGGTGCCCTTTTCGCGCGTCGAGAGCGGCTGGCCTGAGCATCCAGTCACCGCCAGCGCCGTGACCACGGCCAACGCGCATACGACTGTTTTCATGGGTGATGTTTTCATAGTTCGATTCCTCTTTGGTCACACCTCATTTGAAACCATCGGCGGCTAACGCTCGGACTGACCGTTCGAGCCGGTCCCGAGGTCGTTTCCTCTTTAATTATTATTGTTGCGCCTGTCCTGTAGTTTCGGCCGGCAGACCCGCCATCGTCTTACCGTTTTCATCGGCGAGAGCCAGACCGGGTTTGCCCTTGGAATTGATGTTCAATTCCGCGCGATCCTTCCCACTTTGGTCGAAAAGAACCAGCGCGGGAGAGCCGTTTGCGGCCACCCCGAGTCCCACACGGGCGCGCCCCGTGTTCGGATCGTAGAGTGTCAAGTTCACCTGGTTGTCCGACGTCGCCGTCAGACTGGCGAGTTGACTACCGTTGCTGCTGTAAATGGCTACCCCATTGCGGCCTTGGCTGGCCTCGCCGATAAGCACGCGGCGCAACCCGTGCTCGTCAAAGAAGCCCATCGAAGCTCCGCCATCTTGAGCGGCGCGAAATTCGGCCCGATCGCGCCCGCTCCGGTCGAGCATCATCAGGTCCGCCGTTCCGCGCTCCGTCACTTTGAGGACGGCTCGCTTGCTACCGCTGTGATCGACGAGTTCGAACTGCTCCGCGCGTAACATGCGGGTTTGACGCGCCGCGATGGCTACCCCCGGGGAGAATTCCATCGCTGCGATACCGCCAAGGAAACCGCCTGTCAACGCCATCGCCGCATAGAGCCATTTCCGTCCGATTATCATGTCGCTCCTCCTTGTTCGAAGTTCTTTTCAAGCTTTTTGGAGTTCTTTTCAAGCTGCGTTCATCGACAGCCGCGCTCAGAAGACACTAGAGCATTTCACGAGTCACAGGCGCGAGAAGACGGTGCACGGTTCGTGCGCAGATTTTTCACGGTAGCTAATGCTATGGAACATTTCCAAGCGCGCCGAGCGTTAGCGCTATGAGTTTCCCCGCGATCCCTCTTCGAGCGCTCAGGCGACGAGAAAAAAACAGGGTCGCACGTTTGTGCTGCCACTTTTCACGCCTGAAAGGTTGAAAGAAACCGGGTCATATTTTGAATTGAGTCGACCCCAATTCCCACAATGGTCGCACAATGGCCGGATGACGAACGGATGATGAACATGGAGCAATCTTCAGCAGAACTGATCGAGCGCCTTAAATGCCTGGAACGCAAACAGGCTGACCTCCAACGCACCAACCGAAGGCTGGGATCGGTTATGGGCGCGCTGCTCCTCACGACTGGTGCGCTGGTCTTGATGGGGCAGACCGGAAGGCAACCCCAAAGCCTGGACGCCGAGCAGTTCGTGCTGCTCGGTCCTGACGGCAAGGTGCGGGGTGCGATGGGTATTACCCCCGATGGCGCCGTGGGATTGAATCTCGACGACGTCAAAGGCCAGACCAGGATTACCTTGGATGTCGCGCCTAACGGCTCGCCCGGCCTGGATTTTTACGATCCTCAAGGCAAATTGCGCGCGACATTCGCTCTCGGCCCGACTGGGACGCCCGGCTTGGGACTGTACGATGCCAACGGCAAATTGCGCACCAGTCTTGATGTGCCCGCGGCTAATACTCCTGGCTTGGCCTTCTACCACGAAAGCGGCAAACCCGCCTGGGGAGCTCCGTAGTCATTCACAACCGTCCATCTGAGGAGGGTCGCTATCATGCGACACCTATTGAAACTAGCGCTGATACTGGGCCTGCTCTGCTTCGCGGCGAGCGGATGTGGCGAACCCAGCTATGGCTACTACGGCGATCGAGGCTATGGCTATGCTCCCTACTCCTATGGATGGCCGATCTATGCTCGAGGGTACAGGCCGGATTTCGCCGATCACCATTCCTGGGAGGACCATCACGCCTTCGGCCATCCAGGCAGATTCGGCGGCGGGCACATGGGCGGCTTTAGCGGTGGCCACGGCGGCGGCTTTGGCGGGGGGCATATGGGAGGCGGTGGCCACGGCGGCGGCGGCCATCGATGAGCGCGGCGCTAGCGCGAAACGCACTGTTGATTAGCCTCCAGTTGCGACGGCCGAGCGCCAAGTTCGGCTGACCAAGTTTTCGATATTCCTCCTCGGCTCTAATTTATAGATCTCAGAATTACGTTGGCAGCCGCTACTGGCGCCTTGCCGCCGTTGTTCTCGTTCTCGAATTCACGCGTCCGGTACTTTGAGGCCGATTCGCAAAAGTTCCATCGCATCGAACCGTCGAAGTAATCGCATTTCGCGACCTATTCGCTTTTCGCGACTCGACGGGCATCGGGAGGGCGGAATTTCCAAGCGCTTGCGGCGAAGAGTGTCGAGCGCGGTCCTTGCATGATTAAGTGGCTGCTTAATATAATTAAGCATCTACATAAATGGGAACCACACAGCAATGCCACAGCAGCGCGATTTGAGTCGCACCCGCCAACGGATTATGGCCGCAGCAGAGAAGGAATTCGCGGCCAGCGGATATGCCGGCGCGCGAACTGACGCGATCGCCCGGCGTGCGCGCGTCAACGAGCGCATGATCTTCTATTGCTTCGATTCCAAAGAGGGGCTTTACAAGGCCGTACTTGCACAAAAGCTGTCCGCCCGCGCACGCATGATCGAATCGATGCCGGACGAGGATTTCACCAGCAGCCTGATCAAGGGGTTTGCGACCAGTTGCGAGGATGTCGACGCACTGCGGATGTGGCTCTGGGAGGCGCTCGACAGGAGTGACCGCAAACTGGTTGCGGAAGAGGAGCGGCGGGCCTACTTCCAGGCCGAGGTTGCCCGCTGGCGGCGAGCGAAGGTTAGCGGAGCCTTACCTCCCGACGCCGACGAAGAGATGTTGTTGCTCGCTAGCGCGGCGTTGCGCGCGTTTCCCCTGGCCCTGCCCCAGGTCACTTCGCTGATTACCGGCGTGGGCCCGCTTGATCCCGAGTTCCGGCGGAAATGGAGTGCCTGCCTGGAATGGATAGGGCAGCGGCTCTTCGCGCCAACTATCGAAAGCAGCGAGGAGCTCGATGGAAAGGCCAACGGGGCATCGAAGGCCAGGAAGCACTCTCCGTCACATACCGCGGCCGGCAGTGGTCGGCATCGAACATCGATACCTCACGGTCGTAAACGATCGCTGGCAGTTTTATGAAACGCATTCAGTTGCACCGATTTCGATTGGTAACGGCGTCAGTTGTATTGCTCGTGGTGCTCGTTGCGGGATGCAAACGAGTCATCGCGCCGCAGGCGCCACCGCCGCCGACGGTCTCAGTCAGTCAACCGCTCCAGCGCGATGTGATCCGCTGGGATCAATACAGCGGATATCTCTCGTCCCCTCAAACGGTCACCGTTAACGCGCGGGTCAGCGGACTTATCGAAGAGGCGCCTTTCCAGGAGGGCGCAATTGTCCACGCGGGCGACCTGCTGTTCAGGATCGACCCGCGCCCGTTCCAGGCCGACGTGGACAACAAGAAAGCCGCGGTGGCCCAAGCCAAGGCGATGGCGGCCAAATCGAAGGCTGACTTCGAACGTTCCACCCAGCTCGTTAGGGCTCAAGTGATCGCGCAGGCGGATTATGACACTACCAGGGCCACTTACCTGGAAGCTGCCGCATCGCTAAGTGCTGCCGCGGCGGCCCTCGAGACTTCCCGGCTCAATCTGCAATGGACCGACGTGAGGGCGCCGATCACCGGCCGCGTCAGTCGAATGAATGTGACGGTAGGTAACCTGGTCAACGGCGGCTCCGGACAGGCTACGGCTCTGACCACCATCGTCTCGATCGATCCGCTCTATTGCTACATCAACGTTCCCGAAAGCGCGGCGCTGCGTTACCAGGAGCTGGCCCTGAAGGAGAAGACGGGCAACGTCGCGAGAGCAAACGTGGGCTGTTTTTTGCAACTGGAAAATGAAACCAACTTTCCGCATCAGGGCATGATCGATTTTGTTGACAACCAGGTGGACGTGAATACCGGAACGCAGCAGATCCGCTGCGTGTTCGCCAACCCAACGACCATACTTACGCCAGGGCTCTTTGCGGTCACGCGCATCCCGGCCAGCGGACGTTATCAGGCGCTGCTGATTCCCGATGCGGCGGTGAACACCGACCAAGACGAGCGCTATCTTCTGATCGTCGGAGCCAATGACGTCGTGCAGCAGCGTCCGGTCAAGTTGGGCGCGCTGTTCGGCACTCTGCGATCGATTAGTGACGGCCTGAAACCGGGTGAGCGGGTAGTGGTCAACGGAATGCAGTCGGCGATGCCCGGTGCGAAAGTCAACCCGCACGAGATTCCAGTTCCCACCGAATCGCTGAGCGCATTGGAGAGTATCGCAGCCCGGCCGCCGATCACGCAGACGCCGCCCGCGATGCGAACTGCCTATCAGTCGAATTCGCAACTTTCCTCGAAGGCGCGCCAGTGAAGATCGCACATTTCTTTATTGACCGTCCGGTCTTCGCGATCGTCATTTCGATTGTCGCGATAATCGCGGGCGCGATCGCGATGTTCACGTTGCCAATCGCCCAATACCCGCAGATCGCGCCGCCAACGGTTACCGTCAGCGCTACCTACCCCGGCGCCAACGCCGAAACCGTCGCCAAGACTGTCGCCACGCCGATCGAAGAACAGATCAACGGCGTGGAGAATATGCTCTACATGTCCAGCCAGTCGACCAACACCGGAAACCTGAACCTCACGGTGACGTTCAAGGTCGGCACCAATCTCGACGTGGCCCAGGTGCAGGTGCAAAACCGGGTGGCTATCGCCCAGCCACAGCTCCCGCCGGAGGTGCAGCAGGAGGGGATCATCGTGAAGAAGGCTTCGCCGGACATAACGCTGGCGGTCGCTTTCTTCTCACCCGACCGCTCGCACGACGCGCTATTCATCAGCAACTACGTGACCCTGCAAGTCAAGGATCAGATCGCTCGGCTACGGGGCGTGGGCGACATCACGATCTTCGGTGTGCGTGACTATTCGATGCGGCTGTGGCTCGATCCCGACAAACTCGCGGCGCGAAACATGACCGCGGGCGACGTCGTCAACGCAGTCAGAGAGCAAAATATCCAAGTGGCGGCAGGAGTCGTCGGCGGGCCGCCGCTCCCCAAGCAGAGCGCGGCTTTCCAGTACACGCTGAATGCGCAGGGCCGCCTCATCGATCCATCCGAATTCAGCGACATCGTGCTCAAGACGGGCAGCGACGCCCGCATCACGCGGCTCAAAGACGTAGGTCGCGTTGAGCTGGGCGGCGCCGACTACAACACTACCGTCGATTACGACGGGCATCCCACCGTCGCGCTGGCCGTTTTCCAGCTACCCGGCACCAATGCGATCGACACTGCCAACGTGGTCTACGCCAAGATGAAGGAGCTCAAGAAGCGCTTTCCCCCCGGCATGGATTACGCCATCGCTCACGACACCACACCCTTCGTCCGCGAAAGCATCAAGGATCTGATCAAGACGCTGCTCATCGCGGTCAGTCTGGTCGCTCTGGTGGTGCTCGTGTTCTTGCAGAGCTGGCGGGCTTCGCTGGTGCCCATCCTGGCGATCCCGGTGTCATTGATCGGCACCTTCGCCGTGATGTGGCTGGTTGGATTCTCGCTTAACATGCTGTCGTTGTTCGGGCTGGTGCTGGCCATCGGAATCGTGGTGGACGACGCGATCGTCGTGGTCGAGAACGTACAGCGTTGGCTTGACGAGGGCCTCGACCCGCGCGACGCGGCCTTCCGGGCGATGGACGAGGTTACGCCCGCGGTCATCGCGATTGCTTTCGGCCTCTCTGCCGTATTCATTCCCGTCGCTTTCGTTCCGGGTATCAGTGGCCGGTTCTATCAGCAGTTCGCGCTGACGATCGCGTTCTCGACCCTGCTCTCGGCTTTCAACTCACTGACCCTGAGTCCGGCGCTTTGCGCGCTGCTGCTCAGGCCCCATAACGCCAAACAGGACTGGCTGACGAGGACGCTCGACTTCGCGCTCGGCTGGTTTTTTCGACTGTTCAATCGGAGCTTCGATCTAAGCAACCGATGGTACACCAAATCTTTGCACTATGTGGTCCGCTACGCGGGCGCCACGCTGCTGGTTTATCTCGGGTTGGTTTATCTGGCCTACAGTTTGTTCAGAATCGTGCCTACCGGTTTTATTCCGACGCAGGACCAAGGATACGTTATCGTCAACGTTCAAATGCCCGACGCATCGTCGATCGAGCGGACCAACACGGTGATGACCCAGCTCTCGGACCTGGCGTTGAAGACCAGGGGGATTCAGGATGCGTTCGCGGTTTCCGGGTTCTCCATCCTGACCCGCTCCAACTCATCTGCGGCCGGCCTGCTATTCGTGCATCTCACGCCGTTCAGCGAACGCGCAGGCAAGACCGATATGACCGCGGCCGCCATTTCGAACCGGCTCAGCCAACAATTTAGCAAGGTGGAAGGAGGTCAAGCCGTGGTGCTGCTCCCGCCCGCAGTCAACGGGATCGGGAACGCCGGCGGGTTCACGATGCAGGTTGAAGACCGCTCCGATGGCGACCCATCATCTGATCGATGCCGCCCGCAGTCGCCCCGAGGTTAGCCGGCTCTTCTCCACGTTTCGCGCGAGCGTCCCGCAGATTTACGTCGACGTGGACCGCGTCAAACTCAAAGAGCAGAAAGTGCAGGTTACGGACGTCTTCCAGACGCTGCAGGTCTACCTCGGCGGCTTTTACATCAACGATTTCAATTATCTCGGCCGCACGTGGCACGTGATGGCGCAGGCGGACGCCCCGTTCCGCGCCACCGCCGCTCAGGTGGCTCGGCTCAAGACGCGCAATGCCGCGGGCCAGATGGTTCCGCTAGGCGCTATATCCGAACTGAAGGATATCGTCGGTCCGGACCGGATCCAGAGATACGATCTATACAGTTCAGCCGACATCATCGGCGCCTCGAACCCCGGCTACAGCAGCGGCCAGGCGATCGCCGCTCTCGAGGAAGTCGCGAATACCGCGCTTCCCAAACAATACAGTTACGAGTGGACGGATTTGGCCTTCCAGGAGAAGGCTGCCAGCGGCCTGGCGTTCCTGGTGTTCCCGCTCTGCATCCTTTTTGTATGGCTCACGCACTCGGCGGAATACGAAAGCTTCGCCCTCTCGACCGCGATCATACTAATCGTACCGATGTGTCTATTGTGCGGCATCGCCGCGGTCTGGGCCCGGCACATGGACAACAACATCTTTACTCAGATCGGTTTCGTGGTGCTGGCCGGTATGAGTGTCAAGAACGCCGTGCTGATCGTCGAATTTGCCAAGCAGCAGCAGGAACATCACCGTGGCATGAAGGCGGCGGAGGCCGCGATCGAAGCCGCGCGTCTGCGCCTGCGGCCGATCCTCATGACGAGCTTCGCCTTCATCTTCGGCGTGATCCCGCTAATCATCGCAACCGGCGCAGGCGCCGAAATGAGACAGGCGCTCGGCACGGTCGTGTTCTTCGGCATGATCGGCGTGACATTTTTCGGCGTGTTCCTCACCCCTGTCTTCTACACCGTGATCCGTCGCTTGACGGGCCATCGTCCGGTGCCGGCGGAGCGGCCGGTCAGAAGCGTTCCCGCCTCCGCGACCGACCGCGACAGACTCGCGGCCGGAAGCGGACAACGGTAAGCGGCAGCAACATATTGCCACGGCCGAATTCGAGTTTGATAAGCGCTCGCTCTTGACTTCTAAGCGCTCGCTTAGTACAACCAAGCATCCGAATGAACGCTGGCCGAAGGACGATGGAACGAGACACTAAGACGAAAATATTGGAAGCGGCTGCGCAGCTGCTCCGCGACAAAGGCCTCTCCGGAACGACTACCCGGGAAATAGCCCGCGCGGCAGGGCTCTCCGACGCAGCAATCTATTCCCACTTCAAGAGCCGCGGGGAGCTGCTTAAAGCTCTGATCCCGGTTTCTCTAGTCGATTACAAAGGAAGTGCCGAGGCATTCCTCAAACGCGTTGGTCAGGGCACCGTCAAAGGCAATCTTAAGTTCCTGATGAATTTGGCGCGCGACTACTTTCGAGACGCCAGTCCGAAAATCGCGCTGATACTGGCGGAACCCGAATTGTTCAATGATGCTTGTGGTCGGCCGATATCACCTGGCACAAGCGCTAAGGCTCAAACTTTTATGGCCGACTACCTGCGGGCAGAACAGCGGATGGGCAGAATCAATGCAGACCCTGACGCGGCGGCAATTGGCATGATCCTCCTCGCGACGGCTTTCTACGAGGGGTTTACCGCAGGTTTGCTGGGGACGGCCTTTACCGCACAGCGACCCAGCTCCGCGGACGAAATCATCGACGTATTGGTGGTTGGATTGGCGCCCTCGAAAGAAGGCGGGCAGCAGAAAAAGTAGTAGACGGAAAAACGATCGATTCGCGTTCGGCCCCCTTGCCAGTGATGAGTATATAGAGAGGACAAAATGCGTCACGCGTTCTCTTCT
>WNFC01032162.1_pt1 | contig 10078 bp, 9 predicted proteins | sample 5400541 | NCBI WGS metagenome assembly WNFC01 (sample SAMN13153342, study PRJNA577476) | soil metagenome | isolation source: 120 cm saprolite under Douglas fir tree site 2 hole 2 replicate 1 | place: USA:California | collected 2015-04-18 | reverse complement strand
GGCGCACCGCGCGCCAGCTGCACACCGCGCTCGCGGGCCAAGCCCTGACCCGCACGGATTTCCGGGTTCCCCGGTTCGCCACCACGGATCTGTCCGGCCGCACGGTGCAAGAGGTCGTCTCGCGCGGAAAGCACGCTCTTGCCCGGGTCGACGGCGGCAACGGCGGCCTGACCATCCACACGCACCTGCGGATGGATGGTTACTGGCGAATCCGGCCAGCCGCAACGGCCGTCGTCCCGTCGCATGACCACCGGATCCGGCTCGTCCTCGCCAACAGCGACTGGCACGCGGTCGGGTACCTGCTCAGCATGGTCGAGGTGGTGCCCACCGCCAGGGAGAACGCGATCGTCGGCCATCTCGGCCCCGACCTGCTCGGCCCCGACTGGGATGCCGCCGAGGCGGCGCGAAGACTCGCCGCCAACCCGGCGCGCCCGATCGGCGAAGCGCTCCTCGACCAGCGGAACCTCGCCGGGATCGGCAACTTCTACCGCGCAGAGCTGCTGTTCCTGCGCGGGATCAGCCCGTGGCGGCCGGTGTCCGACGCCGGTGACCTCACTGCAATCGCTGACCTCGCCAAACGGCTGCTTGAAGCGAACAAGGACAGGGCAGTGCAGGTCACGACCGGCAACCCGGCCCCTGGCCAGGAGGCGTGGGTCTACGGCAGGGCCGGCCGTCCGTGCCGCCGCTGCGGCACCCGGATCCGCACCGACCGCCAGAGCGGCCCCGCGCCGACCGTCCGCATCTCGTTCTGGTGCCCGTCCTGCCAGCCGTGAACCGCATCGTGGACGCGCAGGCGCACGACGAGTTCGTGCGAGCCAACACCAGCCTCCGGTCAGTACCGCACGTCCCCGAGGTGCGGTTGTACCTGGGCGATGACGCGTTTGACCTCTGGGAGCGGACCGAGCAGCGGACCGGGCGCGCCGGGCGCGCCGGGGACGCCGGCCGCGCCGAACTGCCGCCGCCGTTCTGGGCCTTCGCCTGGCCAGGCGGCCAGGCGCTCGCACGCTATCTGCTCGACCACCCGGCCGAGGTCTCTGGGCGGACCGTGCTCGACCTCGGCTCGGGCTCCGGGCTGGCGGCGATTACGGCGGCCCTGGCTGGCGCGGCCCGCGTCGTGGCCAGCGAAGTTGACCCCATGGCCGTCGCAGCGATCCGCCTGAACGCCGCGGCCAACGGCGCCGCCGTCACCGTCGTCGGCGACGTGCTCGACGGCGACGGTGACGGAGCGGACATGGTGCTTGCCGCCGACATCTGGTACGAGAGGCGCCTCGCGGAGGCCGTGCTCGGCCTCGTGCGCCGGGCCAGCGCCCGCGGCGCCAAGGTCCTGGCCGCCGATGTGGGACGCGCGTTCCTGCCAAGCGCCCACCTGCGCGAACTGGCCGCCTACCAGGTCCCGTTGGTCGCCGAGCTCGAGGACGCCGCGGTCAAGCGAGCGATGGTGTACGAGCTGACCAAGCAAACCGGCCCAAGCGGCGACTTCGCGCGGGTTCCCGGAGATGATCAGTAAGGTAAGGCGGCTATAGCAGCCTTACCTTACTGATCATCGCCAGGCGTGGCGCTTCGACGGGGAGGTTTGGTCGATTTTGCCGTTTCTGGGGCCAGTCAGCAGTCACTCGGCTGGCACCTAGGCGTCGCGGCGGTAGAACAGGGCCAGGCCTCCGGCGAGCGCGGCCGCTGCGTACGCGCAGAACACCGCAAAGCCGACCCACGGCGAGAACGGGTTCACACCGGTCAGCTGGTTCTGCCAGATGTGCGCCCCAGCGAAAAACGGGATCCACTTGTCGATGTCCGCCTGGCCGAACCAGCCGCTCGGCGGGCTCGGCAGGAAGTTCGTCAAGATCATCAGGACGAACATCAGCCCGACACCAGTCGCGATCACGCCCGCCGTGTGCCGCAGGATCGCGCCGAGCCCGAACGACAGCAGCCCGGTGACGGCCAGGAACAGGCCACCGCCGACCACCGACCTGAGCACGTCAGGCGCTCCGATCGTGGTGCCCACGTTCTGGCCCGACAGGATCGCCTGGCCGGTGAAGAAGGCGACGAAGCAGGTGACCTCGCCGATGACGAGCGCGACCGCGCCGAAGACAACGGCCTTGGCGGCGAAGAACACGCCGCGCCGCGGCATCGCTCCGAGCGAGGTGCGGATCATCCCGGTCGAGTACTCGGAGGTGATCGTCAGCGCGCCGAGCACGACCATGACCAGTTGCCCGAACAACAGCCCGAACAGGCTGATCGCCGTCGCGTTGCCCTTGATCTCGGCGCGCACGGCCGCAAGCCGGAACGCAGCGAGCCGGGACGGCAGCGGCCTGCCGCCCAGGGTCGTGCCGTGGGCGAGGGCCACCAGCCGCTCCGTGTTCGCCCACGAGATCAGCGCGCTGATCCCGACGCACACCACGACGAGCGCGAACAGCGTCCAGTAGGTGGACCGGACCGACCTGATCTTGGTGATCTCCGAGCGGACGGTGCCGAAGAACCCTGCCCGCCCTGGCGGGTGGTGCACCACCGCACCACCTACCAAGGTCTCGTGCGCCGACGCTGCCGATGGAGCCGTCACCTCAGGCGTCCCTGCGCTGGAACAACACCAGGCCCACGATGATCGCCGCCGCCGCGTAGGCGCAGAACACGCCGAACCCAACCCACGGTGAGAACGGGTTCACGCCGTTCATCTGGTTCTGCCAGATCGAGGACCCGGCGTTGAACGGGATCCACTTGTCGATGTCCGCCTGCCCGAACCAGCCGCTCGGCGGGCTCGGCAGGAAGTTGGACAGGATCCAGACGACGAACATCAGCCCGATCCCGGTCGCGATCGCGCCGGCCGCGTGCCGCAGGATCGCGCCGATCCCGAACGACAGCAGCCCGCAGACCGCGAGGAAGAGCCCGCCGCCAATCACGGTGCGCAGCACGTCAGGAGCGCTAAGCGTCGTGCTCACGTGCTGGCTGGACAAGATGGCCTGGCCGGCGAAGAAGGCGAGGAAACTCGTCACCTCGCCCACGACCAGCGCCACCGCGCCGAACACCACGCCCTTGGCGGCGAAGAACGTCCCGCGCCGCGGCATGGAAGCCAGCGAGGTGCGGATCATCCCGGTCGAGTACTCCGAGGTAATAGTCAGCGCGCCGAGAACGATGATGACGAGCTGACCGATCAGCAGGCCGAACAGGCTCACGCTTGCGGCCTGCGCGTGGATGCTCGCGAGCAGCGCGTTCGTCCTCGCCTGGCCGATCCCCTGGAAGTCGCCCGCGTGCGCCTTGATCCGCAGCACCCGCTCGGTCTGGCCCCAGGAGAACAGCGCCCCGAGGCCGACGCACGTACCGATCAGAGCGAGCAGCGTCCAGTACGTCGACCGGACCGAGCGGATCTTGGTCAGCTCCGAGCGGACCGATCCGAAGAACCCGGCCCGCCCAGGCGGATGGTGCGCGACCGTCCCGCCGACGAGCGCCTCATGAGTGGTCGTCACGGTCATCTCACGCCACCTCCGCCTTACGGTCAGGCAGCGGCAGGCCGGCGTGGAACTCCACGCTCGACGCGGTCAGCTCCATGAACGCCTCCTCAAGCGAGGCCTGAGCCGAAGCCAGCTCGTGCAGCCTGATGCCGTTCTCGAACGCCAGGTCCCCCACCTGCGCGGTGCTCATGCCGAGCACGACCAGCTTTCCGTCGTCGTCCCGGACCGTCGCACCGGCCCGCGTCGCCGCCGCGGCAAGCTCAGCCCGCTGCGGCGTGCTCACCCGCACCGACTGCTGCGAGTTCGCCGCGATGAACTCGGCGGTCGAGCAGTCGGCGATCAGCCGTCCGCGGCCGATGACGATGAGGTGCTCGGCGGTGTTCTCCATCTCCGACATCAGGTGGCTGGAGACGAACACGGTCCTGCCCTCGGCGGCGAGCGCCTTCATCAGGTTCCTGATCCACAGGATGCCCTCGGGGTCGAGTCCGTTGACCGGCTCATCGAACATCAGGATGCTCGGGTCGCCGAGGAGCGCGGCCGCGATTCCGAGCCGCTGCCCCATGCCGAGCGAGAACCCCTTCGTCCGCTTCCGGACGACCGCGGTCAGCCCGACGAGTTCGAGCACCTCGTCGACCCGCCGCTTCGGCAGGCTGTTGGTCTGCGCCAGGCAGAGCAGGTGGTTGTAGGCGCTGCGCCCGCCGTGCACCGCCTTGGCGTCGAGTAGCGCCCCGACCTCCCGCATCGGCCAGGCCAGCTGGCGCAGCCGCTGGCCGTTCACGGTTACCGAGCCGCCTGTCGGGTGGTCAAGCCCAAGGATCAGCCGCATCGTGGTGGTCTTGCCTGCGCCGTTCGGGCCGAGGAACCCGGTGATCCGCCCCGGCTCGACCGCGAACGACAGGTGGTCGACGGCGAGCGTGTCGCCGAATCGTTTGGTGAGGCCCCGTGCCTCGATCATCAGTGGCGTCCTTCCGTTTGTCCGCTGGCCGCGCGCCTCGCCCTCGCGGGCGGGCCTCATCCTCGCGGTCGGGGCCGCCCACGCGGGCCCGGCGCGCCCAGTCTGCCCGATACCGCCGCCGCGCTGCGTCGGCCGGCGGTCGCATCTCCGTCAGACCGCAGGCTGATCTTCAGAGGCGGCCAAGCACCGCCAGGACTGACTCGGCGCTCTCTCGCGTCACCGGCGCACCCGACCACCCGGCCGACCACGCGGCCCCGCACAGCGACCTGACCGCGTCGATCCACGAACCATCGCCGGCGAGCTTGAGTGCTCCGTTGTCCCGCTCGGCAGTCCACCCGCCGCATGCGGTCGCCCCCACCGGCACCTGCTCCTCGACGAGCCCGAACAGGTCAGCCGCCACGTAGGTCGGCCGTCGCGCCGGCGGCGCAAGCACCGCGTCGACCGCCGTGCTCACACCGGTCAGCACCAGCATGCTGTCCGCTCCGGCTCGGACCGCCCCTTCTATGTCGGTCTCCAGCCGGTCGCCGACCACCAGCGGCCGCCGGGCCCCGGTGCGTGCCACCGCCTCGGCATGCAGCGGCGGCTCCGGCTTACCCGCCACCTCCGGCCGCTGCCCGGTCGCGGTGATGACGACCTGGAGCAGCGACCCGTTACCCGGCTGAGGTCCGCGCGGCCCCGGCAGCGTCAGGTCATCGTTGGAGGCCACGAACCACGCGCCGTCGCGAACCGCGAGCGCAGCCTCGACCAGCAGGCCGTAAGTCAGGTCAGGCGAATATCCCTGCACGACGGCCACCGGGCGCTGCGCCGCCGTGGACACCGGCCGCAACCCGCGCTCGTGCAGCGCCAGCCGCAGCCCCATCCCGCCCGCGACAAGCACGGGCGACCCTGGCGGCACCCGTTCGGCGATCAGCGTCGCCGCCGCCTGCGCCGACGTCACGACGTCTGACGAGGTGGCCGGCACGCCAAGCGACGACAGCTGCGCGGCGATGGCCGACGGGGAGCGCGAGGCGTTGTTGGTGACGAACGCCAGTCGCATGCCCGCCGCCCGCGCGTCCGCGAGCGCCGCCACGGCACCGTCAACCGCCGCTTGGCCGCGGTAGACCACGCCATCGAGGTCAAGCAGCGCGACGTCAAACAGCCGCGCCAGCGCCCGCTCGCCTGGCCTGGACCCGTGGGTGCGAAGACCCGTGTTCATCATTCTTTAACGCTGTCCCGAGCCCGTAGTGTCGCCCGCACACTGCGGAGTGCTTCGGAGTAATGGCGCAAATCGGGTCGCATCGCGGCTGCCAGCGCGAGGTGCTCGGCCGCCGCCCCGTGCTCCCCCGACCTGGCCAGGGCGAGGCCGAGGCCGAACAGGGCATAGTCATCGGCCGGGCTGGCCTCGACGATCCGCCGGAAGCTGCCGGCCGCCGCCTCATAACGCCGCGTATCGAAGGATGCTGCGCGAGTGCGGCTCGGCTGCGTGCGCGCGTTCAAGCACCTGAGCCGCCGCGTCGGCGCTGCCTCGTTGCAGCAGGTCGAGCCCGCGCCGGTAGAGGGAGTAAGTGTCTTCGCCCGATCGGGAATCCTGGCCGCCTGAAGATCCTTCTGACATATGTGCAGATCCTTCCGTCCGGCCGGGACCGCCTGGAACTCGCGCCGTTCCGCGGCGTCCGCTACGCACCGGAGCGCGTGAGCGGGCTTGCCGAGGTCACCTCTCCACCGTACGACGTGATCTTCCGCGATAGCGAGGCCCAGTTGATGGCGGCCGATCCGCACAACGTGGTCCGGCTGATCCTGCCCCGGCCGGTCCCCGGTCATCCGGGCGAGGAGTACCAGGACGCGGCCGACTCGCTCCGCACCTGGCTGGACGAGGGGATCCTCATTACCGATGCAGAGCCGGCACTCTACGCGTATGAGCAGCGGTCGGCCGACGCGGTCGTCCAGCGCGGCTTGATCGGGGCGCTCCGGCTGCTGCCACCTGAGGCAGGCGTGGTGCTGCCGCACGAGAACGTCGCGCCTGGCCCAGTCGCCGGGCGGCTGGCGCTGATGGAGGCCACGCAGGCGAACCTGGAGCCTATCTTCCTGCTTTATGACGGTTCTGCGGCTGGCTCGCCAGGGGTAACCGCGCGGATCATCGCGGGGGCGATCCGCGCGGTGCCCCTGGTTGATGCGGACGCTGATGACGGCCTGCGGCACCGGCTGTGGGCCATCACGGACCCCGCTGATCTCGCAGCCATCGCCACCGACCTGGCATCGCGCCAGGCGCTGATCGCCGACGGGCATCATCGTTACGCCGCCTACCGCCAGCTCCAGGCCAGGTGCGGCGGGCCTGGTCCGTGGGACCACGGGCTGGCGCTGCTTGTCGATTCGACCTGCTATCCGCCGCACATCGGAGCGATCCACCGGGTAATCCCCGGCCTTGACGTGCAGCACGCCGCCAAACTGGCAGCCGGGGCGTTCGAGGTGCGACCGCTGCCACCAGACGAGGCACCGAAGGCCGCGGTCGGCCTGGCCGGAACCGCCTACATCCTCGCCGGGGACCAGCAGGCTTACCTCCTGCTCGATCCTGACCAGCACCAGGTGCGAGCCGCGATGCCGCCAGGCACGTCGGCGGAGTGGCAGGCCCTGCCCGCGGCGATCTTGCAGCAGCTGCTGATCACGAAGCTGTGGGACCTCGCCGACGACGACACCACGGTGCACGTGGTGCACCATGACGCGGCGGCGGCGGTACGGGCCGCGGGCGAGGCTGACGGTACGGCGGTGCTGTGCAGTCCGATGTCGCCCGCGGATGTCTACGCCGTCGCCGCCCGGGGCGAGAAAGTGCCACGGAAGTCGACCTCGTTCGCGCCGAAACCCCGCACCGGCCTGGTCCTCCGGACGTTTGCTCAGGGCTGAGCGCGGCGTTATTCAAGCCAGAGCGGGTTGACGATGGTCCGCCGCGGCGTCGACTGGGCGATCATGTGGCTGCGGCCGGCGGTCCACCGCCAGATCTCGAGGCGGTGCATGCCGCCGGAGAGCAGGATCGCGTCACCGGACCGGTCAACGGCGATGCTTGCGGCGAATCCCGCGCTCTGGTCAGCGCTCGGCCGGAACAACGTGGTGCCGCGATGGCCGTTCCACCGCACCATTCGCTCGGCCGTGCCGGACTGCCGCCACGCGAGGAAGACCAGCGCGCCGCGGCTGTCGAAGGCCGAATCCAGGCACTCCGCGCCACGCCCCGCGCAGGGCCGGATCGGCTGGCCCACGACCGCGGACGCGTGCCTGGTGTCGACGATCGTGACCGAGTTGATCGCGGCGGCTGGCGAGATGCCGACCGCCAGGTACTGGTCGTCCGGCGACCAGCTGAGCTCGGCGGTCGCGACGGCGTTGTTGGACGTCGTGGCGTTGCGGGTCAGGAAGATGCGGCAGCTCGTGCCAGCCCGCCGATCACGCACCACGATCCAGACGGTGCGGCCGCAGTGCCGCGTCCAGACGCAGGCCGCCATCCGGCCGTCAGGGGTGAACGCGATGCTGCCGGTGCGCAACCCGGTCCGCCGCGGCCGGCCGCCATCCGAGGGCACGCGCCACAGGACGGGCTGGGTGTAGCCGTTGCCCGCGCACCAGCCACCTGATGTCGTGCTGACGTAGTACACCCAGCGATCGCGCGGGCCAACGGTGACCGGCAGCAGGCCCTCGGCACCGCGCACCAGCCAGCGCTCGAACCTGCCGGTCGAGGACGAGAACACCGCGATGCCGCTGCCTGCGCGCTTGCCAGTTTCCACGGGCTGCCAGCAGCGCAACGGCTTGCGCGACCGTTCTCCCTTTCATCGCGCCGCCCCTTCCGCGTCCGTTCCCGGCTTAGCACTGATAAGACGCAAACGATCTTCCTGCCGTTGCCGACGTTCCGGACGTACCGCCGGGCATCGTCCCGGCCCGCGTCCCGCCGGATCTGCAGCGCCTGCGACGATGGCCTGCATGAAGGACCAGGCTGCACCCGCCGCGACCAACGGCATCACCTCGCTCGGCGAGGACGTGTACCAGATCGATACCCAGATGGCCGGCTACACCGGGATCACGGCCGGGTACCTGATCAGGTCCGAGCGGCCGTGCCTGATCGAGACCGGCACCGCGCCGTCGGCCCCGGTCGTACGGGACGCGCTTGCCCAGCTGCGCGTGGGACCCGCCGACTTGGCGACGATCGTGGTCACGCACATCCACCTTGACCATGCCGGCGGGGTGGGGGATCTCGCGGAGATGTTCCCCGCGGCCGAGATTGTCGTGCACGAACTCGGTGCGCGGCACCTGGCCGACCCGTCCCGGCTGATGGCGAGCGCGCGGCTGGTCTATGGCGACGAACTCGACGCGCTGTTCGGAGTCCTGGCGCCGACCCCAGCGGAGCGCATTCGGGCCGTGGAGCAGACGGGCGTGGTTGACCTCGGCGGCGGCCGCCGGCTGGACAGCCACTACTCCCCAGGGCACGCCAGGCACCATGTCGGGCTGATCGACTCGGCGAGCGGTGACCTGTACGTCGGGGATGCCGTCGGCGTCTACATTCCCGAGACCGGGGACCTTCGCCCGGCTACTCCGCCGCCCGACTTCGACCTGTCGCTGGCGCTGGATTCCCTGCGCGGGTTCGCGGCGCTCGCGCCCTCGCGGCTGTTGTTCAGCCACTACGGGCCGGTGAGCGACGTAGAGCAGATCCTGGCCCGTTCGGCCGAGGAGATCTCGGTGTGGGTCGAGCAGACCAGGAGCGCTCGCGGCGCCGGGCTTGACCTGGATCATGCCGTCGCCATGGTCGCGCAGCGCACCCGCGAGCGGTACGCAGTTCTTGCGGAGGGCGCCGATCCTGACCTTGCGGCCAAGTACGACCGGGTCGCCGGCGACGCGGCCAACGTGGCAGGGATCTGGCGCTGGCTGGAGAAGGACGCAGACTAGGCGCCGACCTCATCATCGACACCGCCGAGATCGTCGAAACCGAGGACGTCAAGATCCTCGGCTCGCTCAGTAGCATCGGTCTCGTCATCGATGTCAGCAGCGGCCGCCTTGGCGAACCAGTATCTCGCCTCGTCCGGCCGGCCTGCGTCTAGCAGCGCATCGGCGTACGCGTAGCGCAACCTCGCCGGCCCGGGACCTGTCCCGGCGCCGGCCAGCTCGGGAACCTGCAGGGCGACGACGGCGGCCTCAGGGAAGCCCTGGTCCCGCCGGACGCCCGACTCGACGATCCGGAGCTCCAACTGCGTCTGCGCCAAGCGCGCGCTCGCAGTCGGCCATCAGCGGCAGGTAGCTGCCGTCGCCGGTCATCCGGCGCGCCGCGCGCAACTCGGCCAGCGCCTCTGCCCATTTCCCTGCCCTGTACGCGGCGATGCCGCAGGTTTCCCGGACGACCCCGACTCGTGCGGCCAGGCGCCTCGCGGCCAGCGCGAACTCGTAGCCACGGTCGGGTTCCTTGGCCGTGGCAGCAGCGACCAGCAGCCTCGCCACCGCCTCGGCCAGGTCTGTGGGCAGAGTCCGCAGCTCGCTGCGCGCGGCCGGATCCAGCATGTCGGCCGTCACGTCCGCCGGCACCGAGATCTGACCTGCAGCAGCGGGCCGGCCCGCCTCCCGTCGCCCTCCGGGCTGGCGGCTCGCGGTCGCGTCGGCACGGTCTTGACGTGGCCGTCCGGGGCCGCGCTGCCGTCCCGCCTCGCCGTCCTGGCGACGTCCGCGCGGCTGCCGAGCAGCC